>Ga0172368_10008325_pt1 | contig 10609 bp, 11 predicted proteins | sample Lak11m_FD_114540 | JGI IMG/M metagenome (GOLD analysis project Ga0172368, IMG submission 114540) | Freshwater microbial communities from Kabuno Bay, South-Kivu, Congo - kab_022012_11m | ecosystem: Environmental > Aquatic > Freshwater > Lake | place: Democratic Republic of the Congo: South-Kivu...
AGCAAAAAAATTATAACATGCCTTATTTTATTTTTGTTCCTTTTTCTGCTCCTATATTTCTCTTTTTTTACCTCGCTGCCCAATAAAACCAAGGCTCCGCCCCCGGGGGACAGGCTCTAAATATTCTGGCAGGCTTTATGAGATAGCAAAAACCTGCCATCTTACTGCTTATGATGCTGCGTATCTGGAACTGGCAATGAGAAAAGAAGCTGTGTTGGCAACCCTCGACAAGAAACTGGTAAAAGCAGCCAACCTATCTGGCATGCATTTGTTCAGGTAGGGCATCACAATGGGCGCCCATTACCCTTTTCCAAACTGATAAAACGGCAAACCGCCCTGGATATTTTTAACGAAACACGGGAAATGCTGACATGGCTCAAATCAAAAGTTCAGTAAAAAATTCTATTGTAAAAACTATTCGTTACCTTCAGAATCAGATCACCATAACCGAGGTAATTCTTTTTGGCTCATACGCGGCCGGCACCCAACATAAGCACAGCGATATCGATATCGCTGTTATTTCACCTGACTTTGAAAACAAGGACATAAACTTCAGAGCAGCATTTTTTTCAAAAGCAAAAATAAACGGCAGTATAGATGTTGAGATCCATCCGTTTCCCCTGAAAAGTCTCAAAAATGCCCGCCCCACCAATTTTATTGGCCATATATTAAAAACCGGTACCATCATCTTCAAAGAAGGCGTTTTTCTGGTATAGCGCCTATCGCTCTGCTACCCTGACAAATCACGTTTGCGAATTCCGCTATAAAGGGCGCTTCCTTTAGCATTGTCAATCAAAAACCAGTACGGTGATCTCCCCGGGTTTCTTCATAATCAAGATACTTCCTCTTTTTCAAGAAGCAGAAGATCCTCCCAGACGTTGCTATAGACATGAGACCTGCCATGTCCCTGCACCCTTGCGACCGTATTTTTGAAATTATCATAATCAATGTCCAGAACCATCTGTGCTGCGGCCGCTGCAAGATCGGCGTGTGATATTTGTGCTCGGTACCGATAATCGGTGTTGTCACTTATGGCAATTTCTCCCATATTCTGAAGATATTTATCGCGCAGTGCCTCCAGATCTTTTTTCACCCGCGAGCGAATGGTGAGGTCTTTTTCACCGGGCTTCTGTACGATACTGTAAAAGCCGGTAGTAGTTATAAGCCACATAAAGAGAATCCTTTTTAAATTGTCTACTTTGATGTGCCCGTGTAGCCATCAAACTTGTAAATAGTCGGTCCATGAGTGTTGAACTGGGATTTGCCGATATCGGTTCCATTATTTCCATTTGATCGGAAGTGAAAATTACCGATCCCTGTTGAGCTTTGCCCGTCTGAGCGGAAGGTAGAGCTGCCGATAGTGTTTTCTGAAACGCCATTGGAATAGAATTTAAAATTCCCAATCCTTGACGCAGACGTTCCGTCCTCGTAGAAATCAAAATTCCCGATGGTGTTACTGTCCCCATGCTCCACATTTCCCCAGTATTCGTCCTCGGCTTCAATAGAACCGGCACAGCAAAGAACTGCAACTATCAATATTAGCCAGGTCTTTTTCATAATGATTCCCTCCTATAGACTAAACTCTCTTCATTTTATTGAACCGTGCAGGTTGCTTCCTCTTTTGTTATAAAACAATTTTTGTATGAATCTGATTCAAACGCATCCTTTTCATCTGCTTTAAACCTATCATAGAATAACCCAAAAGATTGTTTTGTATAATCGCCGATAAAAATCGCCTCAGCATAGACAAAAACACGACTGCCATCCTTATCAAGAGTGTAATAAAATTTAGCGAGTATGCTTTTCCTGTTAAACTCGTTGAAAGATTCTGCCAATGCAGAGGTATTCAGAGTCAGCCCGTCATGGTAAAAACATATCTGGAAACACACATAGTTTTTGTAAATTTCAAAAAAACGAATATTGTAGTGCATTTCATGGCTGGCATAATAGTTAAACTTATTAGCAGCTTCTTTCCGTTCTTTTTTTTCAATGGTATAGCCAAAAAATTCCAAATGATTTGCTATTTCTTCTAAAGTATCCATGTTTGCCTCCCTTGTGGTTTAAAATAAACCTTCCATGAAAAAATCATCCTCAAGCAATACTTCTACAGGAATGATATCACCACCACATATCAAGCATTTCCCCGATGAATACTCTGCTGCTGTTATTTTTTTGCCGCAATCGGCGCAATACTTTTCTGGTGCTCTGTCAGTCTTTTTCATAAGTTAGCAGGCTGTTGAAAAACACCCATCTGCTGCGTTACGCTTATCCTTCGTCATTGCGACGTACCAAAAAGTACGCCTCATTCCTCAGGATTTCGCGTGCCTTGCATCTGGATGTTTTTGACCAGCCTGTAAGAAACCACTTTTTCAACAACCTGATAGCCCATATTATTCAATCCTTGACAAAGTCGTAAAAAGTCCCTGCGCGGGTCATTGCGAGGAGCGGTGCGACGTGCCTGCGCGCTGAAGCGCTACGGCGCGCAAGCGTGGCAATCTCATAAAAGATTGCTTCACTTTGTTCGCAATGACAGTTCTTTTGACTTTTTACGAAAGCATCAATCCTTATCCGTGTGATAAATAATATGACCATCCTTATCCTGCTGACACGGGTATACACAGGGATGTGGTTCAGGGTATGGATAGGTATGTCCCCTCGGATTAGCCGCCAGCAATCCGCAGCCAGAACATGACAGTAATAAAACTAACAGCATTAATTTTATCATCAGCGCCTCCTCTTGGAGGGCTATGCTTCATTTCATAGCCCTCCCTTATGTTGGTTTATAATTCCTGTTTATTATCCGGTGTTTTCAAGGATGTCCTTATTATTATCCATTCCGGCTTATTCCCGGTGACTTCTCCTTCTTGAGGAGCGTTCCATCCGGGAATACGGTGTTTCTCCGTCTGCCTGCTTCTCCCGTGCAAAGGCTGACAGATGAAGAAGCGCTCCTTCATAATCAAGGGCAAACCCGATGGTAGCATCTGACTCAAGCCGCACGTCACTGCCCAGCGCAACAGATGGGCTGCTCTCAGCCTGAGCTTTACGGATGCTCTCAAGAAACGCAGCAACTCCATCTCCGGAACTCTCTGCTTTTTTCTTTGTCTTTTTCTCTTCTTCAAGCCAGTCTATGGCATCAAGGGCATAGCTCTCTATCAGCTTTTTAAAGACTTTTGAAAAGGTGGTCTGCTTGCCGAAGCTGTCAAGCCCCGCGATTTTGCCGTTTATAAGAAACACGGCTCCCACTTGATTTTCTTCCGCCTTAAACTGTTTTGCGTATTCCTGGAGATGGGGACGCTCCTTCTCGTGAATGGAAGCCATGGCTCCGGTCTCTGACAGGGCATCCATGCGCTGGGCCTTACTATTTATTTCATCCCAGATAGCCCCCTGGTCAGAACAGAAGGAGTTATGCAATTTCTTTGAAATATTGACATGCTCTGCCTTCATTGCGCGCAGTTTGTGTGACATAACCCGTTCTTCGCTGTGGAACGTACTTCCCCGGTACGACCAGCGTCCCTGCTCAACACAGCTTACCGGGATGGTCGTTGTTGAGTTTGCTGCAATCAGAATAGTAGTGTTAATGATCCGGTTCTGCTTGGCGCCCACCAGCTCTTCTCCGTCCAGAAGCAGGACCATTTTCTGGGCTTTATTAACAACTTTCAGCTCCGGCACTGAACCGCCCAGAGTAAGTTCAGCAATTTCAATAACATTACCAGCCAGCGCCTCATCCAGCAGCAGGTAATCAAGGCTAACCCCTTCCGGGCAGATGATCGGGTACATGGACAGGTTTTTGTGTATCTGTTTGTCCCCGATGTGCAGAGTTTCAAGATAGGTATTGATGGTGGTATTCATAAAATGGTTCCTCCTTTAAAATTGTTATGCCCCGATTATACAGGGGGTGTTTGTCATATACGGTCACAGTGAAAAAGATTTTTTTAATATTTTTTGCCCGCTGGTCAGCAAGAATTCTGTTGCTATTGGGGATGCTATTTTGTTATATTTTCTTTGTTTTTTAATTTTTTCTAATCCCTAACCCGGAGCTGACAGCTTATAGCAGACAGCTATCAGCGTTTATTTTAAGGGGGAATATGGCCCGGGGTGATCAGCTTGCCAGGCAGTGGAAAATAATTGAGACGCTTTTAGCATCGAATACCGGAAAGTCGGCTGCGCAGCTTGCAGATGAGCTTGATTGTAATGCACGAACTGTCTATCGGGATCTTGAAGCCTTGCAGGCAGCGGGGTTTCCCTTATATACCGACCGGGTGGACGGCAAGAACCTCTGGTCGCTGCTTGATAGTCTGAAACACCACATCCCCATCCCGTTCAACCTCACCGAACTTCTTGCCCTCTATTTCAGCAGCGACATGCTGCAATTTCTTCAAAACACCGTATTCCATGACTCCCTTGAGTCCCTGTTTGACAAGATAAAAACCACCATCCCGGCTGAATCAAAAAAATACCTCGACACTGTTCAGCAGACCTTCCAGGTAAGCCTCAAGCAGTTCAAAGAATACGGGAAATACCGGGAGATTCTAAATACCATCAAGGATGCTGCCATTAACCAGAAGACTGTGGAGATGGTCTATTTCACCATGGGGCGCAGAAAGGAAGGCAGGCGCAAGGTAGACCCGTACCGGATACTTTTTTTTAACGGGACGTTTTATGTGATCGGTTTTTGCCACCTGCGGAAAGATTGCAGGACATTTGCGCTTGAGCGGATCAAAATGCTCACGACCACCGACGAGCGCTTTACAGTTCCGGAGGATTTCCGGCTGGAAGACTACATGGGGGCAGGGTTCGGCATAATCGGCGGCAGCCCGGAGAAGGTTAAAATCTGGTTTTCACCGGATATCGCGGGATACATAAAGGAAAAGACCTGGCATGAAGGACAGGTAATCAAACCGCAGCGGGATGGCTCCATTATTTTTGAAGCGGATGTGGCAATCACCGAAGAGCTTTTGTCCTGGATCATGGGTTGGGGGGCAAAGGCGGAGGTGCTTGAGCCGCAGGCGCTTAAAGACCGTATTCATGCTGAAGTACTTGCCATGCTGAAAGCCTCCGGCGAACCGCTGAACCAGGAAAAACAGACATCCGGATGAATAGCTAAACCGGCTTAGACCGGATTTGACACATCGGGTTGTTAGTATATAGTTTTGAAATCACAAATTGCGATATCAAAATCCGGCCGGCGCGGGCGCAGGACTCTTCCCTACGCCTTTACCAAGTATGGTGTAATAATGGCAGTAACATATTAAAAGAGATACTATATGACTACGAAACAAAAAATAGTGTTAAACACCAGCCAGGAACCTCGAATCATTACGGTACGAGGAGTAAAAGTAATTTTAGATTCAGAGCTGGCAAAAATATACGACGTACCCACAAAAAGACTGAATGAACAGGTAAAAAGAAATCGAGATCGTTTTCCAGAAGACTTTATGTTTCAATTGACAAAGGAAGAATCAGAAGTCTGGGGTTCTTTAAGGTCGCAATTTGCGACCTTAAAGAGAGGCCAGCATTCAAAATATCTTCCCTATGCCTTCACCGAGCACGGAGCTATCATGGCGGCTACGGTACTCAATAGTCCAAAGGCCATAGAGATGAGTGTTTTTGTGGTCCGTGCATTCATTAAAATGCGCGAGACACTGGCCAACAATAAAACACTGGCGCTAAAGCTGGCAGAACTTGAAAATAAACTGACCGGGCGGCTTAACATCCATGAAAGGGCGATAGTGCATGTTTTAGGAGAGGTGAGAAGGCTGATGACCGCAGCGGAACAACCCGCGGCCCCGCCCAGACGCAAAATCGGATTTAAGGTGGAGGAGAAAAAAACTGTCTATCGTATCATTAGGCACTGATCACGTACCACTATCCACCTGTCCTCCGTAGCACGCTGCCTGCCCTCCGCACGTCCTCCCTCCGTAACATACTGCGGAGGACGGGAAGCGTGCTCTCGCCTTTGTGTAGCCCTTCGGCGGAGCAAGGTTGGAAGGCGGGCGGAGGGTGGACGAATCACGAACCATGAGTCACGAATTTCCCTCCTATCTCCTCCCCATTGACGGGGGAGGAGATAGGAGGGGGTGAAGCAGTTGCTGATAGCTGAACGCTGACAGCTAAATGTATTTCTTTTTACTTATATATAAATAACGGGCGCCTATTATCTATGAAATTGTAGAAGGCATGATTTTCATACAAAAATTATTGAACCTTTATTAGCGCATGCGCTGATGGGGTTTTTTATCATATTAATTGCAGAAACAATCCGGAGTTCATTTATGGAAGCAACTACTATTTTAAAAGACTTATTTCTTTATGACTACCTCACTGTATATGTTAGTAAATTTTTTGCAAAAATACCTCCTGATCTAATTTTGATAATAATATGCTTTTCAATAGTTATCTTTTTTTTAATTGGATTCTATGATGTCTTTAGAATTCTTCATATCTCCAGGAAAATTAGAAAATTTACAAAATGCCTGGATATGAATAACAGGGAGGATAATGAATCAAAAAAGGATCATTTGGTAGCATGCAGCAAAGAACATGACATTATTTTTGAAGAAACCGAAGAGTTTTGTGAGAGCATAGTTAATGATAAAAATGTCTTGCCTGCAAAAGAATTTATCGACCCAGAACATATTCTTCAAAAAAACAAATTAAATGTCGGCTTCCTCATGAGCATCCCTGGAATTATGCTGTCATTGGGAATCTGTGGAACTTTCATTGGTATTCTCTTTGCGCTCAATAAAAGCCAGTGGGATGTTGATTTTACGCAACAAGAAACGATTATTAAAAACTTGATTAACGGCGCAGGAGTTGCGTTTATTACGTCTATTGTCGGTTGTTCTTGTAGTATTATCTTCACAATTATTAAAAGAATGGCGCTACGGCATTATGAGATTTCTATATCGTTGTATCAAAGTAAATTGGACAAATTCTTTCATAGATTAACTTCTGAACAGCTACTAAATGATTTTGCAGTCAACCAATCATATCAACAAAAAGTATTGGATAAAATTGCAGAGAGCTCTGAACAACAAGTTGAGGCCCTGCAAGCTTTTTCCACTGATTTGGCGAGCACGATAGAGAAAAGTCTTCAGAAATGCTTCGAAGAAATAAAACTGCAGAGTCAATCAGGAACGACTGAGTTGGTTAATTCCTTTATAGAACAGATGGGATTTAATTTTAAGGGGCAACTGGAAGGGCTCAATGAAGCTGTTAAAAATGTTTTTTCAGCCCAGGAAAAGTCTCTTGTTTTTACAAACTCAGTGGTTGAAAATTTAGTCGAGATCCAGGGAAAACAAAGTATTTTAAGCGAGGCATTTAAGAATAATATTGAAACGGCTAATGATTTTGTCACTAAGGTAAAGGCTGCTATTTCTCAACTTGAGGTAGTGTCTCAGCAATTCTCTATTGCTTTGCAGAGGATCGAACCGATGAATGAAGCCATACATAAGGCCCTTGATTTCCAGAACGAACAGATGAAGCACATCAATGAAAACATTGCAATTATTCAACAGTTTTCGCTAAATTATTCTTCCTTAAAGGATGAGCTGAATGAAGCATTATTACAATACGGCCAAGGCATTAAACGGGGTTTGGAAACTACTATGCGGGAGTTTGATTCTGAACTTGCTAAAGGTGGAGGCTACATTGCGAATTGGGCAGAAGGGTTGGGTGAAAAGATTGAAGATTTCACTACTGTTTTATCCAATGCAAAAACTATGCTTGAAAATAACATAACACCTCTTGGGCTAACTCTACAAGATTCGCTAAAAACTCTGGGCGAACATAATAATAATTTAAACAATGGCTATAAAGAACAGTTCGATGCATATGTATCAAACTTAAGAGGTGTTTCAAATAAATTTGAGGAGATGTTGAAACTTAATTTTGAGTCTTTTTCAAACAGTTTTGCCAAAATCATGCCATCAGCAGCAAGCACGTTGGACAAATCACCAGAGTCTTCAAAACCGAAATCTCCGTTTACATTTTGGAATAAAAAGTAAACATGCGTGACAAAAACTCAGATACAAATTTTTGGATATCCTACAGTGATCTCACGGCGGGTCTTCTGTTTATTTTCCTTGCGATATTATTAATCAGTCATTTCAGCTTTAGCAGTCAAAAAAGCGAAAACGACAAAGTATTTGAAAAATTGCAGTACTTCTTAAAACTAAGGGAAAAAATTGCTGAAGATTTGAAATCAAATTTTATAAAAGAGGGCATTGATGTTCAAATAGACCCCCAAACGGGGATTTTAACAATAAAAGAAACACTGCTTTTTGACAAAGACAAGGCTGATCTTAAACCAGAAGGCGCGGATCTTCTCCGGAAAATTATTCCCGTATACTCTAAAACGCTTTTTGGCCGCGACGAATTTAAGGAATGGATTAAAGGTATTATCATTGAAGGTCACGCGAGTAAAGAGAAGGAAGTGAGATACTTAATGGATATGAAGCTAAGCCAGGATCGGGCATTTGCGGTGCTTTCCTTTGTTTTTGGCCCGGATTTTAATGACTTCCCTGATCTTGAGCTACTACGAGAATTAACAACCGCACAGGGCAGAGGATTCATGTCCTCTTTACCTCCGTTGCCAGAAGAAACCCCGGATCAATTGAGAAAGAGAAATAGGAGGGTTGAAATTAAATACCTGCTGGATAGTGACAGGATGCTTGAAGAAGTACACAAAGAGATGCAAAATAAAAAGCATGAACCAGAAATACCAGATCACAATTGATTTCAAACCTTTAAAAATAAAACACATGGTTGCCTCATGGAAGTCACGTGCGGAGGCAATAGGTGAAATAGTTTTTTCTGGTATTGATTTTAGGAATGTCCTGGAAAAAATTCAACAGGCCAGCATAGAGGATATTGAAACAAACAATGTCTTTTTTAATACCCGTGAACGATTAATTTTGTCTGAAAAGTTAGCAGTATTAGAGGATCAGGACCTGTTCGATAAAATCAGCACGCTTTTTGCAATGACATCAGATAAGCGCGTCCATTTGAACTCAATGCTGTACTTCATGAAGAACTATTCAATAACCTGCTTTAATAACCATCTCAAAGTAAAAATACCTACCATAAAACTTCCCGATGAAAAATGGCCTGTGTGGGTTAGAGAGGCTGAAACTATTTTCAGCAACGATCCATTAACCTCGATATGTTTAGAAATTATCAAATCGAAAATATTCTTTGAAAATATTGACCAGCATTTTGGGTTGATGCCGAATTCTACTTTGCATGCCGATGTTTTGAAAAAATTATTCTCAATGGATCTTATTAACTATTTCCAATTGTATGAGCCTCAGCGATTGATAGACCTTATACAGACAAAAAAATATGAAAGCGTCATGCGACAAGTAATAGATTCTGGTATCCGAGCCTATCACAGTAACGCTTTAAATGACCGTTCCCATGTTTTTTATCACTATGTGAAAAGGAATATTGGTAACCCGGATGAATTTAAAACAAAAAATCTCTGGATGGGAATATCAGATGACGCAAAAATTAAATTCCGGGAATGGCTCGTGAGTCTTGAAATCGATGACTTCTTTAGAAATATTGCAGGAGATCACGAGAGGCTTGCTTATTGGAAGCGGCAGATAAAACATATAACAACTGCCTATAAAGTTGTCGGGAGAGATGACAATAACCCTCGCTGTTTGGTAATGAAAATAAAGCAGTACGATTTTTTTGAATTTCCAGCAAAGGGAAATGCGCTGTACGTATATAAAACCGGAACAATGAACTATCCCGACAAGGTTACCAATGCAAATGAACTGAAACAGAGAGAACGGGTTGTATCGGTTTATAATTCAACATTTGGACAAATTGAGGGAAGAGTAATACATATAGGTGACTGGACACGTAAGGTAGATGCGCTAATCCGGGCAGCAGGCAAATAAATGGAGATTATTACTACATACGCTGATGATTATCTGACTTTAAGAATTTATAAGAATGACCGCTTAGTGTATAACTTTGCTGAGGACAATCTTGCTGAAACAAGCGCAGAGGATATTTTCTTATCTGAACTGAGGTTGCGGATAGAAGCACAGCTGGTAAAGAACAGTAATGGTCAATCTCTGATAGACTGGGATTTGATTTATTCATCAATCGATAATCAAAATTGGAACCCCATTCGTGATAATGACAAAGAACTGTTAAGCAGCCATTTTATTGAATTTTTAAGTCTTCCCCCTGCTTGTGAACATAGAATTTCACTTACCAATAAGGGGTTCTTGGGATCGGGCAATTTTTTGATTAAAGCCTCAGCGATAGATAAGGAGGAGAGAGAATGCGAGATTGAAAAAAGAGAAGGGCCCATAGTGACCATTGCGCAAAAACAATACTTTTTATCGAGGAAAAGCTTTGATTTGTTTCTTGAAATAGCAAAACAGCTTGATGCTGAAAATTTCTCTGTCGAACAAGAGATGCTCTGGTTCGGTAGAGTTAAGCGCTGCGCTCAAGAGATTGATGCACTTCTTAATACTACAGCGCAATATTTTTGTAGACAATCCAATAAAAGCGATGTACAGTGTGTATCAACAGGGCGCATGAAAGAGATCACCCGAGTAACAGAGGCAGCCAACCGGTATTGCCATCA
>Ga0172368_10008326_pt1 | contig 10608 bp, 10 predicted proteins | sample Lak11m_FD_114540 | JGI IMG/M metagenome (GOLD analysis project Ga0172368, IMG submission 114540) | Freshwater microbial communities from Kabuno Bay, South-Kivu, Congo - kab_022012_11m | ecosystem: Environmental > Aquatic > Freshwater > Lake | place: Democratic Republic of the Congo: South-Kivu...
ATAGACATCACATTCCGCGCCGAAAAATGACGTCTGAAGCTTCAGGCTGATTTTGGTCGCGTCCTTTCTACGAGGAGAAAAAGCAAAACACTTTCTGTGCTAAAAGATGTTCGGATCTACTGCACCATTTCCGTTACAAACCTATAAATACTCTCTCCGCGTAGAAATTACAAGATAAAGGTGCTATAGATGGCAGCGAAGTATAACGGCAACATGCGCGTTTCGCCCGCTCTTAGCGCCAACCTTATTTTTTGGCACATTTGCGCGTAGGGCGCACTGGCTTGTGTGGCTGGCAAACTGCACGGGCCTCCTGATGAAAACTCTATAGCAGCGGCTCTTTCTTGCCTCTTGGGGTTTTCCAAAAAAAGAAAAAGGAAACATCAGGAGGTGTTTGCAGTGGATAGGAAATTGGAGGAAACAGGAAGCGTCGGAAGACCGAAGAAGATGACGGACGAGCAGGTTGCAATGGCAATGCAGCTCTACTACACCGAGAGGATGCCCGTGCGCGAAGTGGCGGACGCGCTGAAAATCTCGCACATGACGGTTTGGCGCGCGATTTCACGCGCGGAAATGCCCGAGGCATTCAATGCTTTCTTATCGGGCGTGAGATGACCGCGAGATAATACTCAAGGCGAGATGGCAGGGGAAGGCAGTGCGTTCCTATCTCCTCCTCCGCCGAGAGAATCTATTCCGTTGCTTTTTCCCTGAATTTTTTCCTGTCTTTTTTTATCTGTGAAGGCATCGCAAAATCACAATAAGGGGTGCGCTTGATTTTCGCCTTCCTAATCCAAGTTCCGTCCGCGAGATGAAAAATGATTTTTCGCCCGTAGAATTCCAGTATGCGCGCGACCTGCCTTGCTCGCCATGTCTTTTTTCCCCTGTTTCGCCCAATGCGCGCCCCCAAATCTATCCTGCCGGAGCGCACAGGATTGACCACGTGCGTCTCGCCGGAGCGGTGCCAGTCTATTCCAAAATGCTCCTCTGCGGTTTTGCAGGAATAGTAGAAGTTGTTGGCGCCGAGATGGATGGAAAGAGCCTGCTTGAGCGCGGGCTCCGGCTTTTGGATGAGCCAGCCCGTCCGCTCGTCCTGTGTGGGAATGTAATATATGTTTTTGAAAGGAGTTGGAAACAGGTAAAGGTTTGATGCCATTGCTGAAATCTGCTTGGCAGCCAACCCGTGCGCAAGCAATTTTGCGCGGCTTATGGAAAATCCGGGGATGAGTTTCATTTTTCAATCACCTTATGGAATGCTGCAAGCACTGTCTCGTCAGGCGACATCTGCAGGAGTTCCTCTGTGTCATCAGGAATGCCTCGCTTTTTCACAAGTTCAGTTGCCTGCGAGAGGCTTTTTTTCGTCCTTAGAAGGATTGCCACTATGTCAAACAAGTCGCGCGCCTTCCCCCTGTCCAAAAATGCACGGGTTTTCATCTTCATCAGGTCGTCAAGAGAGGCGACAAGAACGTAATGTTCCCCTATGAGAAGCTTTTCCACATTCTCGATTTTATCCTCTGCCGTGAAAACCTCGACTTTGACGCTTGTGTTCTCAGACTGCACAATGAATTGATTGTGCCACCTTGCGCGCTGCGTAACGTATCCCTTTTTGCTCATGCAGCCTTTCAACGCCTGTTTTGCCTCGGAAACGTCCTGGTCATGCAGGGGCACAAAATCCAAATCCACGCTTACCCTGTGCTCCAAATGGAACAGCGCGAGCGCTGTTCCGCCGACGAGTATAAGCTGGCAGTCTATGCAATCTGCAACGTCTGAAAGTATCCGCTTGGCAAGGTCATACTTGCGTTGGAAAACATTGTCCACAGAACTATTTGCAGGAAAAAACATAAAAAGGTTGTTTTCACTGAACTTGAATTTTTCAAGTTGGGTGCAAACAGCCAACCTCGGAGAGCATTTTGCGCGCTTATCCCATCCTGAAGCGCAGAATCGCGGCAAGCCCGCCGTAGCCGGACAATTCGCGCCCGCCGTCGGACTCGTGCGAGAACACGACCAGCTTCACTTTTTTCTTTTCCGCGTCCTCGGCTATCCTTTCAACTTCCTTGTCTGTCCGCAAAAGCTCGTCTATCACCATGAGCGTTTCCACGGCAGAGGATGCGATTGCCCCGCCGACCTCCTTGCGCCCGTAGGCGACAAGCCCTGACTCGCGGCGCAGTTCGGAGGAGAATTTTTCCATGAGCGACAATTCGTTCTCCGCGCGCTCTTCGGACGCGACTTTGGAGACCACTCCGCGCTTCAAAAGCTCGTTTATGCCCGTCCGTTCAGCATAGGAGCAGTGCTCAAGGATTATTTTTTTCGCAAGCTCAGGGGATTTCTGCTTCAAAAATTTCATCAGATTGTCCTTGCCAAATCCGGGACCTGCGACAATAATCCGCCCGACCTGCGAGCTTTGCAGCTTCTTCACTATCTCGCCGAAAAATGAAAGCGTCTTCTCGTCGAACTTTTCGTCCCGCTTGCTCGCGGAGTTCTCAAGCTCAAGCTCGTATTCCACGCCGTAGCCGCGCAATGTCGCGTAAATCGCCCTGTTCTCGTCCAACACGAGCATCCCTATTTTCGGGCGGCGGGTTTCAGAAACCGCCTGCTTGAGCCGCGACAGGTGATGCTCCATCCACTTGTCCTTGATTATGGAAACCGGATAGCCCTCCTCGACATCAATCGTGTGGTATGCGCCCTGCTGCACGAACTCCTCGGGCGTGCCCTCGATTATTTTTCCCGTGACGCGCAATCTGTTTGCGTGCCGCGCGAACTCCGCCTTTTCCACGAGAAGCTTTATCGTTACCGGCTTTTTCTCGCCCGCGTCGCCCTCGGTTGCCTTGAAGCGGCGGAATGATTTGGAAATTATCCTGTCCCCTGTTGAAAGTATGCGCTCTATGTGCCAGAGGTCTTCCGTGTTCTCGGGCGTAACGCGGATTTCGCCCTCCTTCACGTCCTGCTTTCCGATTTTCATGGTTTGCTTGGGGAAAGAAGGGATTTAATTGTGAGGGGAAAGCTAGGGAAGAAAAAGAAAAGGAAAAAAACTAGTAGGGCGCGGCGCGGGGGGCGTGGATGTGCTCAAGCACGCCCATATCAACTGGCGCATCGTGCTGCGAAAAAAGCCCTGAGAACGCTTTTCTTATCCCCTTCCAGAAAGTTCCGATGCGGTTTTTTTGCAGCCCGTTGCCGTTCGTCTCCATGTCCGCAGGGTGCGGGTAGGGCAACGTGAAACCATACCTCATCTTTACGCTGTGGAGAATGGACTTTGCCTTCGCATGCTCATCCACGGTTTCCACGTCCTCCACGGCAAATCCGTATTGCCGCGCGAGAATAACATACTCGGTCATCGCCAATTCGATGATTTTCTTGCGTATGTCATCCTCCTTTGCGTCAATCGCCTTTTTCCTCTCGAAGCACTCCTGCCCGAGCCGCGCCTTTTTGCGCTCTGCCGCCTTGTTGAAGCGGATTATTACCCAGCCCATGCCAGCCACGCCCAGCAGGTTGACTGCGTCGTGCGCGTATTTCTGGATGCCGAGCGGCAGGTAGCTCTTCGCAAGGTCGATTATGCCGTTCCAGATGTCCTTCCCGATTATGTCCGCCGCGCCGACAGCCGCGCCTATTCCCGCCAGCCACGGGAGATATTTCTGCACCAAGTCATACCAGCGCGGAGCCTTTATCTTCTCCTCGTATTCCTTCTGGACGTTCTCCTTCTCGGTGTTGAAGAAGTTCTTTATGGCAATGAACTTGGAGAGCTGCATCTGGATGAATTCCAGAAGCCCTATCAAAAAAGACAGGTCTGCTGACAGCTTTGCCACCTCGTCCATTTTGCAAGCCGCCATTGCCGCGTCACGCTCGGCAGCCTTTGCCTTGACAAGGTCCCTCGTCTGCTCGGTTGCGTTGAGCGCGTGCCTCCGTTTTATCTCGGTTGTGGATGCGGAGTCGAGCATGAGGTATGCCCGTTTCACCCACTCCCTGCGGTCAATGAGCGGCTGGTAGCTTCCGAATCCGGAAGGGCGCGCGTTTGCTCCGCTGGGAAGAGTGCTAGGCACCACCACAACCGGACGCGCAGAACCAGATACAGTCTGAAACAGCAGCATTTGACTCACCTCCAAAGCTCTGTTCAGGACGTTGTAAATATTGGAGGTAAATGCGTATAAAGGAATCGCCTAAATCCACATGATTGGCAACGAGAAATTTCCGCAGAAATTTTTCGGCATTGTAAATTATCAAATTTACAATACAACAAAAAAGGACAAGAAAGTGGGAAAGAAAAAAGGGAAAAATCAAGCCGCCGCGCGCATTATTGTCGGTTGCTTGATTACTTGGAGCCATTCAACTCAGCAGCCCTTGCCCGCGCTTGGTTAGCTTTGTCTGTCATGCCAAGCTTGTCGAGTGCGTCTGCTTTGCGGCCGTAGAAGTATGAGTTCTTTGGGTTCAGATTGATTGCCTTGTCGTAGCAGACGAGTGCTTCGTCGTATCTTTCTAGTTCGTAGAGCGCGTCCCCTTTGTTGTTGTGGTATACGGCTTTCTTCGGATTCAGCCGGATTGCCTCGTCGTAGCAGGCGATTGCTTCGTCGTATTTGCTTTGCTTGCAGAGCGCTTCTGCTTTGTAGCAGTGATAGACTGAATTATTTGGGTCCAGCTTGATTGCCTCGTCGTAGCAGGAGATTGCTTTGTCGTAGTTGCCTTGCGTGTAGTAATGAATTCCCTTTCTGTTCCACCAGACTGCCCTTGTGCCAGGGAACCAACCTCGTGATTTTTTCTCCTCGGTTGACGCGGGTTTTGCAACCAACATGGACTCGGACGCGGGCTGCTCCTGCGCGGCGTTCTTCATTCCCTTGACTGCCACTGCGTAAATCACTCCGTCGCAGGCAAGCCGCACGAGGTTGCCGTATATGCCGACAAGCCCTGTTGCGAACCTGTATCGCGGCTCGTAATCCATGAGCGCGATTTTGTTCGTCATTTCGAGAATTCCTGCGTTGCAGGGAGTAAGGAAAGTTGCTGCAGGGTCGAGGACGATTCCTGTTTTCTTGTAGATTTTCTGCTCCACAAGAATCCTAACTACAGACACGCCCCATTCCGCGTAAATCATTGCATCCGCGTATTTTTCCTGCGCATAGGGAGAAACGAAACTTGCGACGTATCTTGCCACCGTGAGAGAAACATTAGAGGTGTCGCCGCCCCACGCGGTCTTTGCCGAGAATGAAAGCCCCCAGTCGCGTGCGCCCACGCCGACTGTGTTGCCGACTATCTCGTAGAGCACTTCCGCGCCAATCGTCTTGAGAACTGCCTTGCCCACTTCCTTTCGCATTTTGCTGCGTAGTTCTGGAAGCTGCTCCGGGGTTGCGGTTTTCCTTGCTTGGCGGTATTCCAAATAAGAGTCAAGCGCGACGGGGCACATGTTGCGCCGAACCCAATTCTTGCGGGGCTGCGCCACCTGTGTCTGAGGGTTGGTTTCTTTGTTCATGTTGATAGTGAATTGATTGACTGCCATAATGCCACCTCTAACGTATTATTGTCCAAAGGATATATAAATATATCGCATATTTACACTATTAATAACATTTTAACCGAAAAAATGGCACGCGCGCAGGAAAGAAGCTATTAAACTGCTTCGGGCAGATAAAAACGGACACGGGGAAGATGGACATGGACAATTTCGGAAAGATGCGAATAGCAATAATAGACAGGGAAAAATGCACCAAGGAGAAGTGCGGCTACGTCTGCTCCAAGGTGTGCCCGGGCGTGCGGATGGGCGACGAAACAGTTGTGGTGGGCAGCGACGGCTTTCCGATAATATCTGAGGAGCTTTGCACTGGCTGCGGAATCTGCCCGAAGAAATGCCCGGTGGATGCCATAACCATAATCAACCTTGCTGAGGAGAAAACGCACCCCATCTACCAATACGGAATAAACGCGTTCCGGCTCTACGGGCTGCCGCTTCCGCAGGAGGGCGTGGTCGGATTAATCGGCAAAAACGGAATCGGAAAAAGCACGGCGATAAAGCTCATGGCCAACCAGCTCTCGCCGAATTTTGCGGATTTCGGGAAAAAATACTCGCTCGCGGAAATGCTCGCCGCGCTCCCGCCCGAACTTCAGAATTATTTCAGGTTCGTGGCGGACAAAAAACTGAAAGTCTCCTTAAAGCCGCAGAACATTTACAAGATACAGGAGGTCTTCCGCGGGCGCGCAGGCGAACTTTTGCGGAAGAACGACGAGCGGAAGCTGTCTGGCGAAGTTGCCAGACTCTTCGGGCTCGGGCGCATACTTGACAAATTCACGTACGAATTGTCCGGCGGCGAGCTTCAGCGGCTGGCGATTGCCGTGGCATACTGCAAGGAAGCCGACCTCTATTATTTCGACGAGCCGGCGGCTTACCTCGACATACGCCAGCGGCTCACCATGGCGCGCGCGCTCAAGGAGCTTGCGAAAACCAAGAAGGTGGTCGTCATCGAGCACGACCTCGCGGTATTCGACTACCTCTCGGATTACGTGCACGTTTTCTACGGGCAGGAGAACGCATACGGGGTTGTTTCGGGCGTGAAGAACGCGAGAAGCGGGATAAACGAATACCTCGACGGATTTTTGAAGGACGAGAACACGCGCTTCCGCGACCACGCGATTTCGTTTTCCGCCTCGTCCGCTTCGCAGGTGAAGGGAACGGGCGTGAAGTTTTCCTATCCCGCGCTTGAAAAGAAGTTCGAGAGATTCGTGTTTTCATCCGAGCAGGGAAGCATTAAGGAGGGCGAAATCGTCGGAATGCTCGGCGAGAACGCGATTGGAAAGTCGCTTTTCATGAGGATGATTGCGGGAGTTGAGCAGCCCGACAACGCACAGATGCTCACCGTGATGAAGCTATCCTACAAGCCCCAGCAGATAAAAGGCGAGGAGGAGTGCGAAGTGCGCGACCTGTTTTTCGCGGAGAAGCTTGATTCGTTCGTCTCCGAGCTTGCGAAGAGGAAGCTTTGCATAAACGGACTGATGGAGAAGAAAGTGAATTCGCTCTCAGGCGGCGAATTGCAGCGCGTGGCAATCGCGCTTGCCATCTCAAAGGACGCGGACATATACCTGTTCGACGAGCCCTCGGCTTTTCTGGACATCGAGCAGCGGCTGGAATTCGCCTCCCTTCTGCAATCCACAATCACGGGCACGAAGAAAAGCGCGTTTGTGATTGACCACGACCTCGTGATGCTTGACTCCATTTCCTCGCGCATGATGATATTCTCCGGCGAGCCGGGCAGGAGCGGGCACGCGGGGGAGATAACCGAGAAGCGCGAAGGCATGAACGCATTTTTGAAAAACGTCGGAATAACGCTTCGGCGCGACAAGGACTCCAAGCGTCCGAGGATAAACAAGCCCGACTCCGCGCTGGACCGCGAGCAGAAGGACGCGGGCGAGTTCTACTACTACGAAGGGTAAGGTCGCGCATCCGGAGAGGAATGCGGAGCAAAAGAAGGGCGCGGATTTTGGCTCAGGAACTCAGGAAGAATAAGTGGCTACTTCAATCACGGAATTGTTGCTGCGCGAGAGCGCGACCTGATAGCCCTTGCCAGTTGATGCGGAAATCCATTTCACCAGCCAGACTCCCGGCTGTCCGTTGTAATTCTCGGCAAAGACCGCCTGCGGCTCGGCGTCCGAGTTGTCGCGCAGGAATAGGGCGACCTGCTCGGTCCCATTGTAGGTGTGCGAGGCGATTATCGCCTCTTCGGGGAACGCGATTGTGCAGGTGGCGGCTGGAACGTTAAGGCAGATTTTGCATCCGCGGGTTATGTATTCCGGCGGCTGCGCCACGAAATTCTTGGGCGGGTAGGCATAATGCACGTCTATGCGCTCAGGGCACGGAGTGGAGAGCCCTTTTGTAACCCTTGCCTTAAGTTCATAGTACATCGCGCCGTCGCTGGTGTTGATTGGGATTATCTCAAGCACTTCGCGCACTCCCGCGTCGGGGTATTTGCCCGCCAAATCCTCGAGGAAATATTTTTCCGCGTCTCCCTGCGTCAGGGGATAGGCCGGCTTTGAGAATATGAAAAAGGCAACCGCAAGAGCGGCAGCCAGAAGGATGACTATCAGCACCGAAGTTCGCATGGCAAGATTACCGGGGGCGAGATTTAAATTTCTGCCTTTTTCCGAAGGAAAAGACGCGCGTCCGTTCTCCAGATTGAAATCACGGCGCAGGCAATGCGCGGGGAGTGAATCCCGCGCGCCATGCGTTTCATCAAATCCACATATCTTCATCCGCGCAAGAAATATCTGCCGCCGCAGGTTATTATTCCCCCCTGCTCCTCGAAGTGCAGCTTCTGCCAGCGTGCCGCGCCCGAATTTCATTCCATTCATTCCATCCCGCTGATGCGCAGGCACCACGCTGCGAAGAGTGCCGCGAAAACCGCGCCCGCGATGAAAATCGGCGCGAAGCCGAATGCCGCGGCTGCCGCGCCCGAAACTCCTGCGGCAACCATCACCCCGAAAATGGACGGTATGGCGACGACTGCGAGGTCGGTGGCGCGCTTCCGGCTGGCTTTTCCGACAACGTAGTTCAATTCCTCCCAAAGGATGGCAAGGAAAGCGTCGCCAATCGCCATCGTAAGGAAGAAGAGGGGGACGAGCGAGGCCTGCCCAAGCGCCACGCCCGCCAATCCGAGGCAGTAGAATGCCACGCCTGCAAGCGCGGCGGTCCGAGTCTTCACCCGGTGGTGCGAGATTACGTGGAGCAGCACTCCTTGCAGCGCCAAATAGCCCGCGTAGAACGCGCCTATTTCGCCGAGCGAAAAGCCAAGCGAGCTGAAATAGAGCGGCAGCAGCATGTAAAACACGGCGTTGTAGAAGAGCGAGCCGGCAACGAACGCGCCCGCGGCTTCGTAGAAAACGCGGCTTCGCCCGAACGGCGTGAAGTCCGAAAGCCGGAAGCGCGCCTTTGCGCAGTGGAAATTTTTCAGGCGGAAGGAGGAATACATCAGGTAAGCGGAAAGAACAACCAGAGCGGAAAGGGACAGCTCGAATCCGCCGATGACGAACAGGAATCCCACCGCCATGCTGCCAATCGCGCTGTAGACGAACCTCCCCGCGAGCAGGTCGGCAAACGCGAAGTGCTTCTTATTCGGCGAGGCAGCCATGAGACTGGGGCGTATCGCCGACCAGATGAAAGACTCCCGTGCGCCGTCCAGAAGCTTTCCCGCGGCGAATCCTGCAGCCGTGGATGAAAAAAGGTAGGCGAGCGAGAGGAGGAAATTGCAGATTGACGAGAAAACGTAGGTTATCCTGTCGCCGGACGAATCAACGATTGCCGAGCCGGCTATCCTGACTGCGAGCTTGGCAAGCGGCGCGAGCGCGAACACCAAACCAATCACTGCGAGGTCTATCCCGCGCTCGAGCATGAGAAGCGGCACAATCACCGTGGTCGCGCCCACTATGAACGAGTCTATGAAATTTATGGTATAGAGCCGCTTTAGCATGGGGGAAACTGCCGGCGGACATTTTTTATATCCATCCATGCTTAAGCCAACTCGACAGACCGTGGCCACGGTGATGTTAATGGTAGCATGGGGGCCTGTGGAGCCCCTCGACCGAGTTCGAGTCTCGGCCGTGGCCCTCGCTATCGCTCAGTCCGCGGCCTTTCGAGCTGCGGCTCGAAAACTCGCCAGCTTCGCTGGCGATCGGCCGTGGCCTCCCTAAACCGCAGGGGGGCTCCGCCCCCCTTCAGTTTTAGGGTTAATCCTGATTCCCCCCCGCCGCGCACGTAAATTTGGTCACTGCCTTTTGGCGCCGTGGCTCAAAATATCGCCAAATTGGCGTCTGTCCAAAATCCCCGCTCCACGTCGAGAAGGGAACGTATTTAAACATGTCCGCCCATAATACGGTCTGCGCCTTCTTTGATGTGGTAGACGCTTAAGTTCAGTGCTTGATTTGTGCTGAAATGAAATACTGCTGGCGCTGCGAAAGCCGCCGGTCATTGATATTGGTTGATGGTATGAGCGAAGAGACAAAGAGCGAAATCCTCAAGGCGTGGAACCGCCACCTCATTGCGAGGGAAAGGCAGTTCAACCGGAACGAGGGCTCGACTGCGCAGGCAGAGGACTACCGCAACATCTTCAGGCACGGCATAATGAGGCACGAAAAACTCTCAAAGAAGGAGAAAAGCGAACTTCTTGAGCAGCTTGGGTTTGCCCCGCCGACGAACGCCTGAATTTTGTTCTGAGCCCTGATTTTGAAATAGTGGTTCGATTTAGATTTGCCTATTTGCAATGTTGTTTCGCTGATTTTTGGCATCAGAGTCAAGTCAAGAGGCATACATGATGACATCAGTGCCTTCGTCGAAGCTGTTTTTTCATTACGTCGTAGAGTTGTTTTTCCTTATTTTGCCAGCTTACATTTGCAAAATTGGCACTTATTGCTCAAGTTTTCTTGCCCCAGAAGGTCGCCTCCCAAGCCCATTTTACCCCGAAGAATGGAAAGTTTAACGTCGAAGAGTCAGGGTGTTAGAGCTGATTGGGCTGACTGCCCCCCGGCACCGTAAGCGCTTAAAATTCTTCTGGCAACCTCGTAAAACAGCAGCTGCAAAGAGGACACCCCTTCTATAGCAAACCACGAAAGTAATTTGACACAGTCATCTATGCTTTCAGTCGTGGTTTGCTA
>Ga0172368_10008328_pt1 | contig 10607 bp, 6 predicted proteins | sample Lak11m_FD_114540 | JGI IMG/M metagenome (GOLD analysis project Ga0172368, IMG submission 114540) | Freshwater microbial communities from Kabuno Bay, South-Kivu, Congo - kab_022012_11m | ecosystem: Environmental > Aquatic > Freshwater > Lake | place: Democratic Republic of the Congo: South-Kivu...
GCGTTGCGCAAATCGACAGCCAGCCGCATTTTTACCTGTGCGGCTTCCTGCATGGAGGGAGTGAAATAGCTGTAGCGGTTGCGTCCCTGCCGCTTGGCGGCATACATGGCCTGATCGGCGTTTTTGAGCAACTCATCGAGTTCTGTAGTATCGGTTGGATAAAGTGTGACGCCGATGCTGGCCGAAATATAGGCGGCTTCGACTCCTAACAGGAATGGTTCGGCCAGCCTGCGCAGGATATCCTGGGTCACCCGCTCCACGCTGGCAATATCGTCCAGTTCACCCAGGATGATAGTGAATTCATCCCCGCCCAGGCGCGCCACGGTGTCGATTTCGCGCACACAAGCGGAGAGCCGGCGCGCAGCTTCCTTGAGCAAGATGTCGCCCATGTCGTGTCCGAGAGTGTCGTTGACGTCTTTGAAGCCATCCAAATCGAGCAGCAGCAGCGCCAGCACCTGGCCTGTACGATGGACTTTCTTGACTTCCTGGTCCAGCCGGTCATGGAACATGCGGCGGTTGGGAAGTCCGGTGAGGAGGTCGAGGTTGGCCTGTTGCCAGACCAGTTCCTCGGATTCCTTCTTTTCAGTGATGTCGGCGAACAGAGCGACGCGACGGCAGGGTGAGCCGTTCTCGTTGAAAATGGTGTTGATGGTGAGCCACTCCGGGTAGACCTCGCCATTCTTGCGCCGGTTCCAGATCTCGCCCTGCCACCGGCCAGTGGTATTGAGTTCGTGCCACATGGCTTGGTAGAACGCCTGGTCATGCCGGCCGGATTTGAGAATTTTAGGGTTCTTGCCGATCACTTCTTCCAGTGCATACCCCGTCAGTTCTGTAAAGGCAGGATTGATGGTGATGATATTGTCCTTGTCGTCGGTCACCGTCATTGCCTCGCTGCTGTTCTGGTAGACCAGCGAGGCCAGTCGCATGGACTCCTCGGTCTGTTTACGCTCGGTGATGTCGCGGCTGATGGAAAGCACGCTCATCACCACACCATAGGAATCTAACTCCGGCACCAGCAACATGGCGAAATAAGTCAATACCCCATCCTTGCCGACATGCTCCGTCACAAGTTCGTCTGTCTTGCCGGTTTCCATCACCCGGCGCAGGCGGGCGGTGTATTCCTCCGCCGATGGCGATACCAGCCACCAACATTCCAGCGGGGTCTTGCCCAGAGTATTCCTTACCTCTTCGCCGAGCAGCCTCGGATATGCCTGGTTGAAATAAATACGTCGACACTTGCTGTCGTAGCGCAAGAGGATATCCGGCGTATTTTCCGCCAGCGCGCGAAACTCCCGTTCACTCTGGCGCAACGCATCTTCTGCGCACTTGCGTTCGGTGATGTCACGCACCACGCAGAGGCTGAATTTCTTGCCGTTGTCCGCGAAGACAGTGAAGTTGATTTCGACGGGGAATATGCGCCCATCCCGCGCCCGGTGGCGAGTCTCGAACACACTTTGGCCACCAACGACCGAGGCATCCATCATCTTCTGCGCAGCCTCGCGCGTAATGTCCGGATCGATATCCGGCGGACCCATGGTCAGAAGCTCGTCCCGGCTGTAGCCGAGTGAACGGCAGGCTGCGGCGTTGACGTAGTTGAAGCGGAGTTGTTCGTCGATCAGATAGATGGCGTCGGACGACAGGCTGATGGCGCGGTCGAGCAGTTCCATTTGCTGCTGGGTGTGCTTGCGCTCGGTGATGTCGATCATCAGCCCATGCCACTCGGTAGCGCCGTCCGCCTGCCGCTGTGGCGTAGAGCGGCCTTCGACCCAGCGTTGCCCTTTGTCGGGGTGATTGATGCGTATCTCGATGCGGAACGGCGCCAATGTCCGCTCGGTTTCGGCCATGAGTTCAAGCATGCGCGCCAGGTCGTCCGGGTGGTAGCGGGCACGCAGCACTGCGGCATCGGCCCGAATGTCTTCGGGGCGCAGGCCAAACAATTCCTCGACTCCAGAACTGGCGAACGGGAAACTGGCGTGACCATCGGCAGCGACGCAGATGGTGAACAGAAAACCCGGTACGGCGGCGGCAACGGAGGTAAGCCGTTCCTGCAGTTTGGCCTGGCGCGGCAGCGTCGCCGTGTGTAGCTTGTTTTCGGTGAGTTCAGCCCGTATGTTTATTGGCGTACGTTTCACTAATTATTGCCTATGCCTTTTGTCCGTAAATCCTACTCCCCGTCAACAATTCTGAACAGACTAGGCTGATGGAAAAACGCCAGGAAGTCAGCCCTCGATCACGCCAAAACGGATCGCCAGGCGAACCATCTCGATAGGGCTGTTGATCCCAAGTTTTTGCTTGATCATGGTCTGGTAATTGGAAACGGTCTTGCCGCTGATCTTGAGGGACACGGCAATCTCGTCGCAATCCTTGCCCTCGGCCAGCATCCTGAAAATCTCGAATTCCCTTGCGGATAGCTGTTGCAGGGGGTCGCCGTTGCTTTCCATGCTTTGCAGCGCTATCTTCCGGGCGATATCGGAACTGATGTAGGTGCGGCCTTTCACCAGCGCATCGAGGGCATCGACCAGTTCTTCCGCCAGACTGTTCTTCGCCAGGTAGCCTTTGGCGCCCGCCTTGAGAGCCTGGCTGGCGAAGGCGGCGTTTTCGTGCATGGAAAGCACCAGGATAGTTGCCGTCGGGTAGCGTACGATAATTCTCCGGATGGCCTCCATTCCGCCCATTCCCGGCATCGTCAGGTCCAGAACGGAAACGTCGGGCAAATATTCACCGAACATCTGGTAGGCGCGTTCACCGCTTTCCGCTTCGGCAACCACTGCAAATCCAGGATGCTGTTCCAGCAGGCGCCGAATGCCCGAGCGCACCACGGCATGGTCATCCACCAGCATGATGCGAACCTGATTGGTGCCTGTCACGATAGGTTCACTCCCATCGGTATCCAGGCGATGATTTCCACCCCTGCGCCCGGGTGAGTATTGATTTCCAGTTCACCGCCCAGTCCTTCGACGCGCTCCCGCATGCCGGGAAGACCAAACCCGCCCGCACCGGCAACGTCGAAGCCTTTCCCGTTGTCGCGCACACTGATTTGCAGGCCGGAACGGCCGTCAATCTTGGTCACATGCGCCATGGCAAGCCTTACTGTGGAAGCCCCCGAATGGCGGGAGATATTGGTCAGGCACTCCTGCACCAGGCGATAGGCCGTGATTTTGACGGCTTCATCGAGGCGATCCAGCATGCTGCCGTCAAGCATGACTTCGCAGCTTACGTTCTCGTTGCGCGTTTTCCATGATCCGACCAGATCCTCGATGGCCGTAGCCAGCCCGAGTTCATCCAGAATGCCCGGACGCAGGCGCTGCAACAGGCCGCTCACCATATCCATCAGGTGGCGGGACAACTGGGTAATCGCCTGCGCGCTGTCCCGGATTGCAGGGTACTTCGTTTCCGCTAATTTGAGCACCACCGAAGCATCGGTATGGATGGCGGTCAGGCACTGCCCGAATTCGTCGTGCAGGTCGCGCGCGAGGTTTTTTCTTTCTTCCTCCTGCAGGGTAATCAGTTGTTGCGTCAGTCGGTGGTTGCGGGAAATACTCTGCTCCAGGGTCTCGATCATGTGGTTGAATTTCAGGCCGATGCGGTCCAGCTCCGGGGAATCGAACGTAGGCAACCGTGCCTTCAGGTTCCCCCGCTCGAGCTCATTCAGCGCTGCCAATATTGTTTCAGTCGGTTTCAGCGCCTGTCCCAAGGTCCAGGAAATCATCAGGTTTACGGACACAAAGAATATCGAAACCAGCAGCAGTATGTCGGTAGTCTGTTTCCATATCTCGGCGTATTCATAGGTGGGGTCGGGAGTTATCACCAACCTGCCGAGCGGGCGCCCCTCATGCTCGATGCTGCGAATTTTTGATTCCCATCGCGGGGTGACTGTATTCATGATGTTCTCGAACCAGTCTGGGGCTTCGGTGCCGGGGCTTGAGGCGGTCTCGGTTTGGTTGGTATCGAGCATGTGGCCGAAGGCGTCGTAGAACTCGATTCTCAGGTGCCGCATGTGCCTGAGGCTTTGCAACCGGAACGGCGTGTTGCCGGGTTTTTTCAGGAACTGGTCGGGATTGTCGAGTATCGCCGTATCGAAAAGATATAGCGCCAGTTTCTCGGTCGACGCGACCTCAGCCCGCACGCTATGACGGGCGTTGATGATGGTCAGGATCGCGCCGATTAGCAGGATGAAAAAAAGCAACCCGGTGACGATCAGGTTCAGGCGCAGTTTAAGGCTCAATGATCTTCTTTCCACAGTCCATATAGCCATTTTATGGCTTCCCGGTGTTTGACATGTCAGGAATCTTTCCCGATTAAATCAGGGACTTTTTCCGATGCATCTATTGTGCAACTGCCGTAAATTTTATGCGAATGTCGCAAGCGCAATACACCGCTTGCGGGCCGAATGCTGAAATCTTTTGATCAAGAGTATGCCATGCCACACGAAACGCCTGTAACCATCACCCGACAACTTGCAGACACGGATTTTGCCTTTTACGCCTGGGTGCTGAGCTGGGCTGTGCTGGGGGCGGTGGGCGCCCTCCATGCAATGTACGCAATATCAAGCTTTGTGCCAATCGCCGTCTTCCTGGTCCTGTATGTGTGGATATATATGCTCGCCAAACTTGACCAGCTTGCCGGTGCCCTTGGGAAAAGCCCCAGCCTGTGGGTGTACGGAACACTCGTTCTGCCGGTCATCGGCACGATCATGGGCTATTACGTCATCAGCCGGATCGCCGTACAAAAATCTGAAAGTATTGCCATTTAATCAGCGCTTACTGCGCGAAATCCCCCGAACCTGGGTCACTTGTTAGAACTGAAAGGACGCGTCATGCACCAAACCAAAATAAAACAGATTGCCTATGCGGTCGCAAGCCTGCTGGCCATGCAGGAACAGGCATTTGCCGAAAACAAAGCGGAAGCCTTGGAGACCGTTGCCATCGAGGTGTTTGCGACTACTCCGTTGCCTGGCCTCGGCATCCCGAAGGATCAAATCCCTTCTGCCATCCAGACGGTAAAAAGTGAAGACTTTGTTCGTAGCCAGTCACTGGATATCAGCGACTACATGAATCGCAACCTGGGTAGCGTCCATGTCAACGAAGTCCAGAACAATCCACTCCAGCCCGACGTCAATTACCGCGGGTTTACGGCATCTCCCCTGCTGGGCACCCCTCAGGGGCTCTCGCTTTATATGGATGGCGTGCGGCTGAACCAGCCATTCGGGGATACGGTAAGCTGGGACCTGATTCCGCAATCCGCGATTGCCGGCATGCAACTCATGCCTGGCTCCAACCCCTTGTTCGGCCTCAATACGCTGGGTGGCGCGCTGTCGATACAGATGTGCACCTGACATATAGCCGGGCGCGTAGTGACTTGAACGGCAACGGCCTGTTGCCCACGAGTTTCATGAATAGGGATTATTCCAGCGTCTATACTTATCCGGATAACACCAAAAATGATTCCGATTTCCTGAATCTGCAGCTCAGCCACGCCTTTAACGATAAATGGGCATTTGCTGGAAACACCTATTACCGCAAGTACAATACCAAGACTTTCAATGGCGACATTGACGATAGCTCGCTGCCTGAGGTTCCCGGGCAGCGCGGGGAAAGCACCTACAACATGACCAATGGCAATCGCTGTCATGTCAGCGGTACCGATGGTTTCGAGTCTGAGCCCGGAGGAAAATGTAATGGCCTGATTAACCGCACCGAGACCGATCAGACGAATTACGGCCTGTTTGGACAACTGGAATTCGCTGACACTATTGCTGGAAAACCGAACAAGGCCATTCTGGGCGCTGGAGCCGATCTTAGCCGAAGCAAATTTGACCAGACCGCCCAGTTTGGTGTGTTGACTGCCGACCGTGGAATCACGGCCACCCCTTACTTCGCGGATGGCTCTGATTATGGTGACGGTATCATCAACCTTGATGGCGAGACAGATGATCGACGCGTTCAACTGAAGGGTACGACCACGACTTGGAGCATCTACGGAACCGATACGCTTTCCCTAACCGATACGCTGCATGCCACAGTCTCGGGCCGCTACAACAAAACCGAAATCAAGAATTCCGACCAGTTGACACCAAGCGGTGACGGTTCATTGAGTGGCACCCATCGCTACAATCGCTTCAATCCGGCAGTCGGCCTTGCCTTCACGCCAAGCAAGGCCATCAATGCCTATGTGGGGTATAACGAAGGCAGCCGTGCGCCGAGTCCAATTGAACTGGGGTGCGCCGACCCGGAAAATGATTGCAGGTTGCCCAATTCCATGGCGGGCGACCCTCATCTCAAGCAGGTCGTCACCAAAACCTGGGAGGGCGGTCTGCGCGGAACCGCACTGGGTGGCCTGCGCTGGAATGTGGGCCTGTTCAATGCCGAAAATCAGGACGATATCCTGTTTGTCGCCAATGGCGCTACTGGTCAAGGCTATTTCAAGAACTTCGGCGAAACCCGTCGTCGCGGATTCGAGGGCGGGCTGGGCGGGGAGTTCGGCGCACTATCGTGGGGTGCCAACTACACCCTTCTGGATGCCACGTTCCAGACCAACGATACGCTTCCAGGCAATAACAACAGCCCCGCATCAGATTATGATGTAACGGCAGGCCCGACTGTGGATATTGATGGGAAAAGTATTCAGGTTCATTCCGGTGACCGTGTCCCCTTGGTGCCCAGGCACATTTTCAAGGCATTCGCCAGCTACCGTATAACCCCTCGTTTTAATATTGGGGCTGACGTCTTTGGCGTTTCCAGCTCCTACGCCAGAGGCAACGAAAACAATGAACATCAGCCTGGAGTGGTGGACTACAATGCGGCTGCCGGTGCCAACCGAGCCGGCTGGACTACGGGTACTTACCTGGGTAAAGGCAAGTCTGCCGGTTACTCAATATTGAACCTGAAAGCTACATTTGAAGCGACTCCGCAGTGGTAAGTCTTCGCCCAGGTCAATAACGTGTTCGACCGCAAGTACAGCACTGCCGCCACACTGGGTTCCAGCCCGTTTGATCCGAACACGGGCGCCTATAGCCTGCGTTCTGCCAGCAACGGTGCCTGCACCAGCGGCAACTGCAATAGCAGTACCGTGGGTGAAACGTTCTTCGCTCCAGGAGCGCCGCGTACCGGATGGATCGGTGTACGGGTTGAGCTCGACCGCCCCAAGAAGCCAGGTGGCTCATCGACTGATCTGAATTAAGAAGAAAGCCATCTGATCATGCAGGTACGCGACATCGGGATCGCGTGCCTGCTGATGAGGGCAACGTGATCAGCCGTTGGGCTACATCTATACTCCACACTACCAGACAGTTAAGCAACTCTGAGCTGAATACTGATCATCCCTAAACTGTCGAGCTGTCAGCTTTTCAGCTTGCGCCATAGCACACCGCACACCCCACCACCCACCCCGCATCGCTCCGTCGCACTTACAAAACCTACTGAGAGGCTTTAAATAGAACGAGGGCTGATCTTCTGAACGGATATGCCTTGTATCATTTGGTCCAGCACATAGACGGGTGCAATTACAGAATTTTTCCTAGTGCCTTCTCAACACCGGTTTGCTAAAGTCCCACGACATTGAATTCATACGGCGCTTATTGCGCCAAAAACCCAGAGCCCGGAAAACGAAAGGACGCGTCATGCACCAAGCCAAACTAAAACAGATCGCCTGTGCGGTAGCAACCCTGCTGGCTATGCAGGGACAGGCTTTCGCCGAAAACAAGGCGGAAGTGCTCGAAACCGGCTCCATCGAAGTAGTCGGCACCACACCGCTGCCCAGCGTCGGCACACCCATCAACCAGGTGCCGTCCAATGTGCAGGCCGCCTCGTCCAAAGCGGTTGCCGAACAGCGCAATCTGGATTTCTCTGAATTTCTGGATGCCAACCTTGGTTCGGTAAGCACCAGCAATTCCGTAGCGAACCCCTACCAGGCAGACGTTTCATTTCGTGGCTTTACTGCCTCGCCGTTGCTGGGCACGCCGCAGGGGATGTCGGTATTTTTCGATGGCATGCGCGTTAATGAACCGTTCGGCGATGTTGTCAACTGGGATATTATTCCTGCCAACGCCATTGCCAGCATCAACCTGATTCCCGGTTCCAATCCCCTGTTCGGCCTGAATACACTCGGTGGCGCGTTGGCTGTGCATACCAAGAGCGGCTCGGAATTCCCCGGTGTTGCCGCAACGCTTTATGGCGGCTCCTGGGGCCGCCGCGCCCTAGAATTCGAAGCCGGCGGGGCCAATGCCGACAAAAGTCTGGATTATTTCGTTGCCGGCAATACCTTCCACGAGGATGGCTGGCGCGATCATTCCAACAGTGAGGTAAATCAACTGTTTGGCAAGGTGGGTTGGCAGAATGACAAGAGTGACCTGGATTTATCCGTCATGCTGGCCGACACCAACATGGAGGGCACGCAGGCTTTACCCAGGTCGATGATGAATAACCGCAAGCAGGCCTATACCTGGCCAGACTCCATCGGCAATAATCTGGCAATGTTTAACCTGAAAGGCAGCCACTTTCTGTCCGATACCACGTTGGTGGCAGCAAATGCGTATTACCGCCATAACCGTATCACCGGTTATAACAGCAACGCAGAAAGCACTGACCCGGGAGAATCGGTAAATATTGATACAACCACCGACCAGGACGGATTCGGCGGTTCCGCGCAGTTGACCCTGCTGGGCGACCTTGCAGGCCATAACAACCAATTCACGGTAGGCGCCAGCGCGGACATGGGCCGTACCGATTTCACCAGCGACACGTTCGAGGCCAGTGTGATTGGCAACCAAACCGTGAACGATCCCGGAGTGCCTTCGCCAGCTTGGGTGCGACTCAAGGCGCGCAACGATTATTACGGCATTTACGCCACCGATACCTTCTCGTTCACCGACAAGCTGCACATGACGCTTTCCGGGCGCTACAACGTAGCCCAAATTGATTTGAGCGGCATTACGCATGACGATGCGCTTGATCCAGCGGAAGTATCATTGAGCGGCAATCACCGCTATAGCCGCTTCAATCCGGCCGTTGGCTTCAATTTCAACCCCACCGCATCGCTGGGATTTTATGCCGGCTACAACGAAGGCATGCGTGCCGCAACCCCGGTGGAGCTTTCATGCGCCGATGGAAACCGGCCTTGCGCCCTGCCCAACGCATTTTCCGCCGATCCGCATCTGGACAAAGTGGTGGCAAAGACCTGGGAAGGCGGTGCGCGCGGCCGCTTGGCAGACCACATCAATTGGAACGCCGGGCTGTTCCATACCGAAACCAGCAACGATATCCAGTTCATCGCCAGCAACGCCACGGGCTTCGGTTACTTCAAGAACGTAGGGGAAACAAGGCGTCAAGGGTTGGAACTCGGGCTGAACGGAAAACTCGACCGTTTCAGCTTTGCCGCCAATTACGGCTTTGTCGATGCAACATTCCAGTCCGGGTTCGACGTGGGTTCCCCCAGCAACAGCAACCAGGGAACAGCCTGTGACGGTACAGCCGCCGCCGGGATTATCTGTGTGCAAAAAGGCAACAAAATTCCGGGTATCCCGCGCCATACATTCAAGGTACGCCTCGGCTATGAAATTACTCCGGACTGGACCGTGGGCAGTAATATCGTGATGGCTTCCGGCCTGTATGCACGCGGCGACGAAAACAACCAGGACGTGAACGGAAAGGTGCCCGGTTATGCAGTGGTGCACCTCGATACGCACTACAGCGTCAACGACCACTGGAAGCTGTTCGCCAAGGTCAATAACGTGTTCGACAACGATTATTCGACTTTCGGTGTGGTGGGCCAGAACATTTTCAACGGTATGGATGAGCAATTCCGCTCCCCCGCCGCACCTCGTGCTGGGTGGGTAGGGGTGACCTACGAGTTCGGCAAGCCGAAATCAGCGGCGGGTAGCAGACCAGACCTGGATTAGTATTAGTAGGGTGGATAAAACGCCGCAGGCGTGTATCCACCATCATCCGGTGGATTCGCGCTACGCGCTTAATCCACCCTACACCGCTGCGGCGTTGCACCGCTTGCCAATGGAACGACCATTGGCTGCGCGCTGCGCCTTGCATCCGTCCCTTCTGTGCTCAAACGCATCTTTCGTTTACTACTGAAATAGGCTCTAAGATCGGCCGCCGGGCTACGGCTATTCCGGCACGACCAGGCAGTTGAGCGATACCGAGCTGAAATACCGGTTGTCAACCAGCCGACGGGCTACCAGCTTTTCAGCTTGCGCCATGGCCGCACCGTTTTCGAAAAAATGGTGCGGCAGAAACACTTCCGCTTCCACCTTGCCTCCGAGGTAGTGAAATAGCACCCGCTCAGGCTTCGGCAAATCCTCGATCAAAGGCGTCAGATGCGCCATCAATTCGTCCCGTCCCAGCAAGCGTTGGGCGTTTACGTCATGTTCGTCATCATCCTCCGGGTCCACATGCACCAGCATGTTGGCCACTGCGGGATGGCTCCCCAGCACCCTTGCCCGTGCCCTTTCGGCGATGCTGTGGCCTTCCGAGACGCTGATGCGCGGGTCGACCAGAATATGCGCATCGGCCAGCGCCCGGTGCGCCATGCGCCGGGTGCGGAGTTCATGCAGGCTCCTGACTCCCGGCGTATCGATCAAAGTCTGGCGTATACTGTCC
>Ga0172368_10008329_pt1 | contig 10605 bp, 11 predicted proteins | sample Lak11m_FD_114540 | JGI IMG/M metagenome (GOLD analysis project Ga0172368, IMG submission 114540) | Freshwater microbial communities from Kabuno Bay, South-Kivu, Congo - kab_022012_11m | ecosystem: Environmental > Aquatic > Freshwater > Lake | place: Democratic Republic of the Congo: South-Kivu...
ATTGGAAGAGAAAATGCAAAGGCACCGGGCGGTTTTCTTCAATGACTACCTTTATGGGTTTATTGTGGATGGATTCAATCCAGCTGGCGAATTGCTGAATATTGGGAATTGTCGCGGATAATCCCAGCAGATTCATATGTTTGGGCAGGAAAATCAATGATTCTTCCCACACTGTGCCGCGTTCAGGATTATCAATGTAATGGATCTCATCAAATATGATCCAGGAGTATTTATTAAGGCTTTCCGGCTCATCCAGTATTTTGTTGCGGAAGATCTCGGTAGTCATAATTAAAACCGGGGCCTGAGGGTTGATGGAAACGTCACCGGTGAGGATCCCGATATTATCCTGGAATTGAGCCTGGAAGTCGCGGAACTTCTGGTTAGAGAGGGCTTTAATTGGCGCGGTGTAGATTACGCCTGCCGGACATTTATCAGCAGCAACGCAGGAAGAGATAATGTGCTCGGCAATAACGGTCTTGCCTGCTCCGGTGGGCGCTGAGACGATCACCGAGTGGCCGTTATTGATGTGGTCAATGGCTTCCTGTTGGAACCGGTCGTAAATCATTATTTCTATTATAGGCCAAAACGCTGCAACCGCAATACAATAATATTTTGCTCTTCGGGATATTGTTCTGCGTGCGAAAATTTTCGCCGTGCGCTACGGTTTACGACTCACTCCCGGACTGACTTACGCTTGTGAAAGAGTCCTCCGTTCGTCGTAAATCCTTGCGCACATTTGCCGAAAATTTTCTATTGCACGCTCCACAACATCCCGAAGGCAAAATATCTATTCTCTTGGAAGTTTATATTTTTATCTAAAATATATAGCGGGTGTCGAGACTTGGTTCGAGCAGCATCTCAAAAATCGAGCGGGCATGGTTGCCAGCAATTGATGCCTCGGCAGAGCGAAATTTTTGCCGAAGCGCAGTTCGCCGCGCCGGGGCGAGCAAGCGGTGATGCGAGAACAAGTCTCGGCAAACCCGCGCAAAATCATTGATTTATCCAATATTAATAATATAATAAAAATATGGGATATGAGGTGGCGCTTAATAAGGCCTGGGAGGATTTATTTAATCTTAACCCTAATCCTGCCAAGAATTTATTAATTAAATTCATGGCGGATGAATACAGCGTAGATATCCGGGAAAGAAAAGTTTTTTCCTCTTCCTGTAATATCCCGGCAAAGGATTTTATCAGCATCTTGCTTTTGCATTATTTGGCGCAACAATTGAAAGGATTGCCTGCGCCGAGCGGCCAGTGGCTCACCTTCAGGGAATTTTCCGGGGTTGAAGGTTATTATGAGGCGTTTCACAGGCGTTGTATTGAGCCGATAATCCGTAAATATGGCAAGAATCCGGATGCCTTAAATGATATTCCCGCCCGGATGCCGGCAAGGCTATCGGACGGCGCGGATATCAGCCTGGTTATTGAGGCTTTTGCGGATGTGCCGGTGCTGGTTAAATTATGGAAACAGGACGCGGAGTTTGGGCCTGACGCAAACATGTATTTTGACTCAAGCATAAAAAATATTTTCTGTACCGAGGATATTGTGGTGCTGGCGCAGATGGTTGCTTCCCAGCTATGAGAAGACATGAACCCCGGAAGAAAACAATAATCTTTTCCCTGCTCCTGGGGCTATTGGCCTTAACCGGGTATTTCCTTAGCGGTAATTCAGGGGCGCGTTCCTCCCTTGTCAGCGATAATTATGATTATAGCGATATACTGGTAACAAGGGTGGTTGATGGGGACACATTAAAATTGGAAAACGGCAAATACCTGCGCTTGTTGGGAATTGACACCCCGGAGATGCATGAATCAGATAAACTTCATCGTGATTCCCAGCGTTCCGGCCAGGGTATTGAGGCAATTAAGCAATCGGGCAGGCAGGCCTATGAATTTACTAAACGGATGGTAGAGGGCAAGCGCGTAAGGTTAGAATTTGATACTGAAAGGTATGATAAATACAACCGGATGCTGGCTTATGTTTTTTTAGATGACGGGACATTCTTAAACGGCCGGATTGTGGAGGAGGGTTACGCGTCGATTACGCATTATAAGCTGAATGTAAAATACGCGGATTTATTTTTAAAATTATACCAGCAGGCGCGCGAAAATAAGCGCGGGCTCTGGAGATAAAAGGGATTAGACAGGAGGATCTATGTTGAGATATTTAACCGCAGGTGAATCACACGGCAAGGCAATCGTGGCCATCCTGGAGGGGCTTCCCGCCGGACTTAAAGTGGATGCAGGCAGGATAAACAAGGAGCTAAAGCGCAGGCAATCCGGTTTTGGCAGGGGCAGGCGTATGCAAATAGAAAATGACCGGGTGGAGATAACCTCCGGGCTGAAAAATAACCTTACTCTCGGCAGCCCGATCACTATATTAATAAAAAATAAAGACGCCAGCATTGAAAATCTGCATAAGGTTGTGGCAGCTCGTCCGGGCCACGCGGATTTAGCCGGGTTGTTGAAATATGGTTTTACGGATATAAGAGAAGTACTGGAACGCGCCTCGGCGCGCAGCACCGCAGCTACCGTTGGTTTGGGCGCATTATGCAAAGAATTCCTTAGCGAATTCGGCATAACTATTGCAAGCAGGGTTTTGTCGGTAGGGGGTGAGGTTAGCGTTAAAGGGATAGCCGCAAAAATAACCGAGGCGATTAAAAACAAGGATACAGTAGGAGGGGTTTTTGAGGTAGTTGCCAAAAAAGTCCCCGTAGGCCTGGGTAGTTATGTGCAGGCTGACCGCAGGCTGGACAGCCGCATAGCCGCTGCTATTATATCTATTCCGGGAATCAAGTCTTTTGAGATGGGGCTGGGTTTAGGGTATGCGGTTAGTTTTGGTTCAGAGGTGCACGACGCGATTTATTACAATAAAGACAAGGGTTATTGCCGCAGGACTAATAATGCCGGCGGCATTGAAGGCGGAGTGTCTAACGGCCAGGATATTGTTTTGCGCGCCTGCATGAAGCCGATTGCGACGCTGATGAACCCGCTGGATTCGGTGAATATCCACACCAGGAAACCTGCCAAGGCCGCAATTGAGCGCTCGGATGTCTGCGTGGTGGAATCTGCCGGCGTAGTGGCTGAGTCAGCTTGCGCGCTTGTTTTAGCTGATGCGTTTCTTGAGAAATTCGGCTCGGATTCATTAGGGGATATCAAAAAGGCTTACGCTAACTACAAGAACAGGATAATGCATGGATAATTTCAGATATTATCATGTAGAGATTAAAAAAGCCCAAAATACCAGGGATGTGGTGGTAACGGGGGAAATTGTCAATGATACTGAAAAGTCTTTTTCTACCGTGGGAGTGCGTATAATACTTTATGTGAACAATATTTCAGTAGCCAATTTAGTATTTACTATCAATGGCCTGGCTTGCCGTGCATCCAAGTCTTTTGAGAAGACAATAGAAGAGCTGGATTATATGCAGATAGGCAAGAATATTAACCGTTACGATATCTATACTGAGACCGCATTTTGATTTAAGAAGATATAGAGTTAGATAATCACGCCCCTTTCGTCTATTGCCTCAGAAAGGGGTGATTAAGATGGAGAATGCGATAAGCGTCAGCCGTGTCTGTAAGTTAGACGGCGATTCAAAGCTTAAAGCCTTTGTTGATGTTTCAATTTCGGGGATAGTGGTAAAAGGCTTTAGCGTGGTAAACGGGAGCAAGGGGTTATTTGTGAGTATGCCGCGCCATCAAGGCAAAGATGGGAAATGGTATAACACAGTCTACCCCGCTACTAAAGAATTGAAACAGCAGTTAAGCGAAGCGGTGCTTGAAGCATACAATAGCTAATTAATTAAGGGACGGTTCTCAAACCAAAGGAAAAGTGTCCCTTTTTAGGGGACAGTTCTGCTTTGAGTTGAGAACCGTCCCTACGACAAGAATGAATATTTATTTAGTAGGATTCATGGGTACCGGAAAATCCTCTGTCGGCCGCCTATTGGCCAAAGAGAGAAGCTGGAATTTTGTCGATTTGGATGAGCTGATTGAATTAAAAGAGCAGCGCAGGATTGTGGATATTTTCGCTAAAGACGGCGAGGCGTATTTTCGTAAGATAGAGAAGAAGGTTTTGAAGCAGGTCTCTGCTCAAAATAAATTTGTGGTTGCCTGCGGCGGCGGAGTAGTCCTGGATAAAGGCAATGTCAGGTTGATGAAAAAAACCGGAACGATGATTTGCCTGAGCGCTACCCCCGAAGAAATATTAAGGAGGGTTTCTTCTAATAACGGCCGGCCGCTTTTAAATGTAGGCAAGCCGCAGAAACGCATAGAGCTTTTATTAAAAATGCGCGCGCCTTATTACATGCAAGCCGATAAAGTAATTGATACGTCGCTTCTTTCGGTTAAGCAGGTGGTTAAGAAAATATCTAAAATACTTGCCGGCAGGAAATGAATAATTTCGAGTCCCTGGTAAGTTTAAATCTTATACCGCAGATAGGCAGTGTGCGCTTAGGAGAACTGCTTAAGTATTTTGGCGAGCCGCAAAACATATTTAAAGCCAGCCGTCAGAGCCTGGAACCTGTTGTGGGCGACAGCATCAGCCAGAGTATTGTTTCATTTGATACCAGGAATTTAGACCGCGATCTGGCCCAGGCTAAAAAAGCGGGCCTTGAGATTATCACGCTCTTTGATGAAGTCTATCCGTTAAATTTAAAGCAAATACCCGGTTTGCCAATTGTACTTTATGTTTCAGGCAAGATAACCGGGGTTGATAATTTAAGCCTGGGGATTGTTGGCAGCCGCCGGGCTTCGCTTTACGGCTTAAGCAGCGCAGAGAAGTTTGCCGCGGAGTTAGCTTTAAATAATCTGACTATTGTTTCAGGGATGGCTCGCGGGGTAGATACTTATGCTCATCACGGAGCCTTAAAAGTCTCCGGCCGCACGATCGCGGTAATGGGCAGCGGCTTTAATCATATCTATCCTCCGGAGAACCGGGGACTGGCTGACAGAATATCTAAAAGCGGAGCGGTGGTTTCCGAGTTTCCTATGGATACAAAGCCATTGGCGCAGAACTTCCCCAGGCGCAACCGCCTGATCAGCGGCTTAAGTTTAGGGGTATTGGTTACTGAAGCAGCCAGGAACAGCGGGGCGTTAATTACCGTGGATTTTGCTTTAGAGCAGGGCAGGGAGGTTTTTGCCTTACCGGGCAGGATTGATAGCTGCGGTTCTATGGGGACTAATGACCTGCTTAAACAGGGCGCAAAGCTGGTTACCTGCAGTGAAGATATACTTGAAGAGTTAAACCCAGATATTTCCCGGGAAAATGATCAAGCAGCTCCGCGAGGACAGGGGAATGTTTCTTGCGTAAAAGAAGAAGACCTGCTTTATAATTGCATAAACCGCAAGGCTATGGCAATTGATGAATTAGTGGAGAAGGCGTCTTTACCTGTCAGCCAGATTTCAAGCCTGATTTTAAAATTGCAGTTTAAGAAATTAATCAAAGAATTGCCGGGTAAACAATTTATAAGGAGCTAAATGAGCAAGAATCTGGTTATTGTTGAATCGCCTACAAAGGCTAAAACTATAAGTAAGATATTGGGGGCTGATTATACTGTAGTTTCTTCTATGGGCCATATTATCGATCTGCCGCAGAAGGAGTTAGGGGTCGATATTGATAATAAATTTAAGCCGGAGTATGTGGTTATTCCTTCCAGAAAGAAATTAATGACCCAGTTGAGAAAAGACGCCAAGGGGAAAGAAAAAATATATGTGGCTACCGACCCCGACCGTGAGGGCGAGGCAATCGGTTGGCAGATAAAAGAAAGGGTTTTTAAGGGTAAGGATGTGTTGCGGGTAAGCTTCCATGAGATTACCCCGCATGCAGTAGGCGAGGCATTTAAAGCCGCCCGTGAGTTTGATACCAATATGATTGAGGCCCAGGTGGGACGCAGGGTGCTTGACCGCATCGTGGGATATTTCCTGAGCCCTTTACTCTGGAAGAAGCTTGCCCGCGGTTTAAGCGCGGGACGCGTGCAATCCGTGGCCCTAAGGTTAATTGTGGAAAGGGAACGGCAGATCCAGGCATTTAGCGCCAGTGAATATTGGGAAATTGCCGCGGAATTATTTAAACCCAAGGTTTCGGGAGAGAGTAATTTTTGCGCTAAACTTGAAAAAATTGAAAATAAGAAAGTGGAGATTAAAAATCAAAAAGATGCGCAGGATATTGTAAACGAGTTAAAAGATAAAGAGTTTAAAGTTGTTGAGATTAAGCAGACAGAAAAAAAGCGCTATGCACCGGCCCCGTTTATTACCAGTACGATGCAGCAGGAGGCGTTTAATAAGTTAAGGTTCAATGCCTCAAAGACCATGCTGGTGGCGCAGCAGCTTTATGAAGGCGTTGATATCGGCGGAGATAATCCATTAGGTTTGATTACGTATATGCGTACAGATTCTCCGAATACCGCTCCCGAAGCCATTGTTGAGGTGCGCGAGCATATCGGCAGGGTTTTTGGCAAGGATTTCCTTCCCGAGAACCCCAATGTTTTTAAAGCCAAGAAGTCCGCGCAGCAGGCGCATGAGGCAATCCGGCCGAGTTATGTCTCACGTTCTCCTGAAAGCATGAAAGATTTCCTTACGCATGAGCAGTTTCGTTTATATGAGTTGATTTATAACCGTTTTTTAGCCAGCCAGATGAAACCCGCGGAGTTCCTGGCTACTTCGGTTGATATCGCCGCGGATAAATATTTATTCGCGGCCAACGGCAGCCATTTGCTTTTTGAAGGTTTCCTGGCCGCTTATAATAAGACCGAGGAGGATGAGAAAGAAGGCGAGGAGGAGGACGAGAAAGAAAAGAATAAAAATGTGATCCCTCCGCTTACGCAGGGTGAGCTCCTTGGCTTAAACAAGCTTACTCCTTCGCAGCATTTTACCAAACCGCCTCCGAGATTCTCGGACAGCTCTTTAGTTAAGGCACTGGAAGAGGAAGGGATTGGCCGGCCCTCAACTTACGCGCCGATTATTTACACGCTTATTTTGCGCGATTATGTGCGCCGGATTAAGGGTTATCTAAACCCTACAGAACTGGGTTTTAAGGTAAGTGACATGCTGGTGGAATATTTTCCGAAGATTATAGACGTCAAGTTCACCGCGCTTATGGAGGAAGAGCTGGACGAGGTCGAGGATGGCAGGCTTAAGCGTATTGAAGTGCTGAAAGAGTTCTATGCGCCCTTTAAGGAGAGCCTGGATTTTGCCCAGGCAAATATCAAAAAAGAGGTTATAACCACTGACCAGATCTGCGATAAATGCGGCAAACCTTTAATTGTAAAGTGGGGAAAGCGCGGTAAATTTTTAAGCTGCTCGGGTTTTCCGGCGTGCAAGAATTCAAAATCTATTACCTCAGGCGTTAAGTGCCCTGCGGAGAATTGCGGCGGAGAATTGATTGAGCGGCGTTCAAAGCGCGGGTTTTTCTTTGGTTGTTCCAACTTTCCCAAGTGTACCTTTACTTCGCGCACATTGCCGGAAAATAAAGAAGATACTCAGCGATAATGATCTTTGATATTTTGTTCTTCGGGATATTGTTCGCGTGCGAAAATTTTCGCCGTGCGCTACGGTTTACGACTCACTCTCGGACTGACTTACGCTTTTAAGAGAGTCCTCCGCTCGTCGTAAATCCTTGCGCACATTTGCCGAGAATTTTCTAATGCACGCTACACAATATCCCTTGAGCAAAATATCTGTAGAATCAGCGGATGGCTTGGCTTGTTTCCAAGCAGGGCGTTTGCAGGCCGAGCGGGCAAGGTTACCCGGCTATATGCGAAGCAGGTAGAGCGAGGCCGAAACCCGAGCGAAGTTTGACACGCCGGGGCAAACGAGCGTCCCTGCGGGAAACAAGACAAGGCAGACGCCTGATGACAGGCAGGAACCGCTAAAACAGGATAGATGGAATATGGAAAAATATATTGAGAAGTTCGTCCGCTATCTGGAGATAGAAAAAAATTACTCCAGCCACACTATTACTAATTATAAGGTGGACCTTAAGGATTTTGGAAAGTTTCTTGCCGGTACGGAATTAGAAAAAATAGACTATCTTGCGCTTAGGAAATATCTGGCGGTATTAAAAGAGAAAAGCCTGGGCAACCGTACAGTCGGCCGCCGGCTTTCGGCCCTGCGCAGTTTTTTCAGGTTTTTGTCCCGCGAGGGGTATATTAAAACAAACCCGATTCTGATGCTTTCCAGCCCCAAGCTGGATAAACACCTGCCTTCGTTTATGACGGAGGAGGAGGTTAAGAAACTTATTGAGTCGGCCTTTGCCAGGAATGATAAAGATATCCTGGGTTTACGCGACCGGGCAATTTTAGAGGTATTTTATTCCAGCGGCCTGCGTATTTCAGAGTTGGTGGGGTTAAACTTAGACGATATTGATTTTATAAGCGGGATTGTGAAGATCAGGGGCAAAGGAAAAAAGGAAAGGATTGTCCCGATAGGAGAGGCGGCGCTTTTAACTATCAGAAAGTACCTGGATAAAAGAAAGAAGGAGTCGCCTGTTGTCTTCTTGAATAATAATTCCCGGCGCATTACTACCCGCGGGGTGCGCTATATTTTGGTGCAATACCTGCATTTGGCTGAGATAAGGCCGGGGGTTTCCGCGCACACCTTCAGGCATTCTTTTGCTACGCATCTTTTGAACCGCGGGGCAGACCTGCGCACAGTGCAGGAGTTGCTGGGCCACGCGAATTTATCAACGACGCAAATTTACACGCATTTAACTACCGAAAAACTAAAAAGCGTTTATGACAAGGCGCATCCGCATGCGTAGAAATTCAGTAGGTAGAAGTTAGTAGGTAGAATATAGGGTAAAGCAGATGTTTATAATATATGATTTGATATTTTTAATCTTTGCACTAATTTATCTTCCGATATATTCATTCAAGGGTAAGTTCCATCATGGATTCCTCAGGCGGCTGGGATTCCTGCCGCCTGATTTGAATCTGGACAGGCCCATCTGGATCCATGCGGTAAGTGTCGGCGAAGCTGTTTCCATAAAGGGGCTGGTTGGTGAATTAAGAAAAGCTTATCCTCATAAAAAGTTAGTCATTTCTACCGTTACCGCAACGGGCAATAAGATTGCGCAAGGTTTAGTGGTTAACGGCGACCTCCTGACCTACCTTCCGCTGGATTTCAGTTTTATTGTAAGTAAAGTAATAAAGAAGATTAACCCGTCTTTGTTTATCATCGCGGAAACTGAAATCTGGCCGAATTTAATTACCTGCCTGCATAAACAGAAAGTCCCGATAATCACGGTTAATGGCAGGATTTCTGACAGCTCTTATTCCGGATACCGCACGATAAAATTCCTGATCCGGCCAATCTTAAAAAAGGTCAGTAAATTCTGCGTACAGTCTGATACCGATGCCCTGCGCCTGAGAAATTTGGGCGTAGCTAAAGAAAATATCCAGGTTACCGGCAATGTGAAATTTGATATTAACTTAAACCTGGAGGCAGGGCTGGGGCCAAAAGTTTTAGCCGGCAGGAATAAGCTCTGGCTGGGATTGGATGATAAATTATGGGTTTGCGGCAGTACTCATGCGAATGAAGAAGAAATAATTATTAAGGCATATAAAGAGATCCTGCCCAGTTTCCCTAACCTGAAACTTCTTCTTGCCCCGCGCCATCCGGAGCGCAGCAGGGATATTGGCAGGCTGGTTTCAGAGAATTCATTTATGCCGGTTTTTATCTCGAACATATCAGGCTCATGCCCTACCTGCATTAATCATCCCGTATTTATCCTTGATGTTATGGGGGAGCTGCTTGATTATTATGCCGCCGCGGATATTGTTTTTGTCGGCGGCAGCTTGGTTAAGACCGGCGGGCACAATATACTTGAGCCGGCCAGCCAGAAAAAACCCGTGGTCTTCGGCCCGTATATGTTTAACTTCCGGGATATTACCAGGTTATTCCTGGAAAATAAAGCCGGCATTATGGCGCGTAATGCCGATGACTTGGCAGTCAAGATAAAAGAAATATTAGGCGCTAATCTGCTGGCTAAGCAGCTGGTTGAAAGGGCCTATGAGTTGATTATTAGTAATAAAGGGGCAACCAGAAAGAATATTGAGGTTATTAAATACCTGATATCAAATTAAGGGGAGTTTGGCATGAGCGGAGAAATTTATTTAACCCAGGAAGGTTATGAAAAGCTATCCAGTGAGCTGGAGTATTTAAAGACGGTTAAGCGCCGGCAGCTTTCTAAGGCGGTAGGCGAGGCCCGTGCGCATGGAGATATCAGCGAGAATGCCGAATATGACGCGGCCAAGGATGCCCAGGGGCATAACGAAAAGCAGATCGCGGAGTTAGAGGATAAGCTTTCGCGGGTGCGCATATTGGATAAAAATATACCCCAGGACCAGGTTTTAATCGGCGCCAAAGTTAAGCTGATGGATATGGATACGCAAGAGGAGATGGAGTACACGCTGGTTTCGGAGCTTGAGGCGGATTATAACCAGAATAAGGTTTCGGTAAGCTCTCCGGTGGGGGAAGGTTTATTGGGGCATAAGGAGAATGAGGTTGTGGAAATAAAAGTCCCGGCGGGCCTGCTGAAATATAAAATAATCGAAATATCGCGTTAGGCGCTTATGGAAAAATTTATGCGGGAGGCAATCA
>Ga0172368_10008332_pt1 | contig 10603 bp, 10 predicted proteins | sample Lak11m_FD_114540 | JGI IMG/M metagenome (GOLD analysis project Ga0172368, IMG submission 114540) | Freshwater microbial communities from Kabuno Bay, South-Kivu, Congo - kab_022012_11m | ecosystem: Environmental > Aquatic > Freshwater > Lake | place: Democratic Republic of the Congo: South-Kivu...
ACAAAAAACCAGCGAGTGACCTGCCCGCTCATGGTCAGATGGCGCTCGGCATAGGCCAGTAATGTAGGGAAGATGGATGCCATCGCCAACCCTAAGGCGATCGTACCTGCCCACACCAGCGCGGACGTTTGTGGGAAGAGCCAGATCAAACCCAGGCTGAGCAGGCATAAGATGAGATCAGTCATCAAAATGGCCACTGGACGAACCCGGGTGGCAATCCCAATCCCCAGCAGGCGTCCTGCAGTCAGCGATCCCCAAAAGATGGATGTGAGATAAGCGGCGCCGGCTGCATTTGCCAGGTTTTGGTTCAGCGCGTAGGTATAAATCCAACCGCCGAAGCCAATTTCGGCTCCAACATAGAACGTGAGAAACAGCGATAATAACCCAACCAGCAGCCAGTTGATCTTTTGATGGCTGATTTCCCCGCGGGTATGCGGCGATGCTGGGCTGGGAATTCGCAGCAGCCAGATAGCGGCTGGGATAGGATAGATTGCTAACAGCCAAAACCCCCAGTTGATATCCTTGCTGATGAGAATGGATTGAGCGATGATGATCGGCGAGAGAAAAGCGCCAATCCCGAAGAAAAAATGCAACGCATTCAAAAATGGGTTCACGCCTTGCCGATGCAGCCAGACCAGCATAATATTCGCGCTGACATCTAACCCACCCTCGGCTATGCCAAGAATGAAGAGGATCGCGGTGAGGACCCACAAACTTGAGATCAGTGGGACGAGAGCTAACATAGCTGCCAGCGAAAAAAGGACCAAGGAAAGCAGAACGTGACCACGTGTTCGATCCAATAAATGGCCTGCCCCTAACGAACCCAGCATATAGCCAAAGGATGCCCCGGTGAACAAAAAACCGATCGAGCCCAGGCGAGAGCCGGTATGGTCTGCCAGACCAGGCAAAGCCGGCCCAATAGCAGAAGTCGCCAATCCGAGAGCGACGAACGCCGCGAAATAGACGATGGTTGAGCGAATCACAACAGGGGTAAGTCTTTCGTGGTTTATCGGGTCAGGGTTTGAATGCGTCATTTTCTACTCAGATACGCATACCATTTTCCCGTTCCAGCCTCGATATACTGGACCGGAGGGTTCTGGCAGCGTTCAATGATCTTATGGACTCTTGCGGGAAATCTGGACTTGGAAATTATTGTAACCCAAATTTTAGCAAAACTGCACCCCAGTAAGGTTCTCCTGAATCGCTCGTGCATCTCACTGCGCTAATATTGCCCAGAGGAGATCCGTTTTCATTGATTCGCAAACTATAGACAAATTCTGGATTGAGCGTGAAATCTGCATAACCAAGACCCTTCTCCGATTTCAACCCGGTGAAAAAACGCTCCTCGCCGCCCACCCAGGTCACGATCACCAGCACGCCTGGCGCCGGGTTGCCAGACCGATCGCTGACTTCAACCTGAATGATCGGCGCAGAAAGCGGCAGGTCGCAGGCTTCGGACATACTGATCATGACAAAAGATTCTGCTGAGAGGGGAGTTTCAGGGATGCCGTTTGGGGTGGTTACAGGTAATTCCGGAGATTCCGGTATTGTCTGGGTATCTTGTTGATGGACTGTAAGGGTCGAATTTCCTTGATCGGTATTGTTCAAATTGGACGGAGTGGACAAAGCCGCCGTGACCGTGGGGAGGCGTGACGCCTGTGTGATTGCCTGACCAGGCCCAGGCGCCGCTTGCCCCAGGGCGATCGCTAATAATCCCAAGGAGCGCGCTTCGGTTGTTGCGCCATCTCTTGCCAACGCTCGTTGAGCTTGTTCAGTCAAGGCCCGAAAGGTATCGGAATCCTGTAATAAGTCCAGCCGGGCGCTGGCGCGCACAAGGTCGCCATTCGCCAGGTAGGATGCGGCAATCAAGGAGCGATATTGGTCTTTGAAATCCTGGCGCAAGGCTGCTGGCGAGGTGTCTACGTACCTCACGGGCTGGAAGTAGCGAGTGTAGACGATTCCGAGAACTGCGCCAACGATGATGCCTGTCAGCAGATACCAGGCGCCCCGATCTTCGGAGTAATTCATGGACCGCCTCCTTGCTGGGATGGCAAGTTTTGTAATGCGCTTAGAAGAGTTTGCATTCGGCCGATATCCGGTTCGATGTAACCAGATTTTTGGGCGAACTCAATCGCTTGATCAACTGACTGGACTGGCGCGATATTTCCCAGAACGGCCAGCCGGCGGATCGCCATTGGTAAATCCTGCTCTTCTTGGAATGCCTCCGCGACCATCAGAACATAGTCGGTTTTGTAATCGATTCGGAGCGTATCGGGAGAGATATCTACAGATAGGACTGGATTGATGATCCAACCATAAACCAGGCCAAGACCCAAACCGAAAATAATCGCAATGAAAAATCGGAACCACCTCGCCATGTCGATTTATTGTGCCATAGACAACTCGCGAATGCAAGAGCCAGTCTGCCTTGTTTAGGAAAAATTCTGTTTCATTAACTTGGATCAAACTCACCTGGAATTGAATGAAATAATGCTTGCTTTGCAAATGAAAATTTAGTAAAATGATTAATGAAATTGAACATCAATCTGAACCTTTCTATCCAAAGAACATAAACTGCCTCCAAGGGGAATACACTATGAGCGTCATTAAAGTCTCCGGGACTTCACGTACATCCGCAGTGGCAGGCGCCATTGCAGGTGTCTTTCGTGAAAATAAGCGCGCCGAAGTGCAGGCAATAGGCGCAATTGCGGTTAATCAAGCGATTAAGGCTCTTGCCCTCGCGAAGGGGTATCTGAAGGAAGATGGATACGAAATCGTCTTCACACCGGAATTTGTGGATGTGGAGATTGATGGTAAAATTCGAACCGCTATTAAGTTCACCGTGGAGTTGCGATAGAATAATATCCTGACGGAATTCTGGGTTAGACTATTTTCTGGTTGCCGGTATTACCGGCGTCTATTACGTCGGAGGAGACTATTCCTGCGACGTATTCTTTCCCGTAGAATTTCTTGCCTGTCTTAGATTTCAAATCCCAGGTACTTCCCTTGACTGTCACCCGCATCTTTTTCGCCTGCCTGGTATTAATTTTTGGTTTGAATGCCTGCGGAGGAAATCCGCATTCTTCAAGACCCTTAGAAGATTTCGACCCATTCGAATTTTCTCAGTCTGGCTGGAGGCCGACTTCTTCTGCAACGACGCCGTCTATTATTACCCCATCTTTAACCGCTCCTCCGAGTTCAACTCCTACGGTTCCACCAACCCCGACCCGAACTTCGACGCCTGCTCCTACTCGAAGACCCACCAGCACCCTTACGATGACTGCTACGCCTGGTAATCCCCCTTGTCTCAAAGAAGGTGGGCATTATGAGTATCACAGTTTGAGCACCGATTTATTGCGCGCGCCGCTTGAATTTCGAGTTTATCTGCCCCCATGTTACAAGGAACAAATCGATCAACGCTATCCGGTTCTTTACCTGTTTCATGGGCAGAGTTTCAAGGATGATCAATGGGATCGGATTGGCGCGGATGAAACGGCTGATCGGTTGATTGCGTCTGGCGATATCCCACCGTTGATCATTGTCATGCCGTACGATCGATTAGGCGGTCAGCCAATAGAGACCAAGTTCCCGGAAGCGATCGTGAAATTGTTAATACCTCATATCGACCAGACTTACCGGACGTGGCCTGACCGTACGCATCGCGCGGTGGGAGGGCTTTCACGCGGCGGAGGTTGGGCTATCCATTTTGGGCTGGTGTATTGGAGCGTTTTTGGATTGATGGGCGCGCACAGTCCAGCGGTTTTCTTTAGCGATGCTGAGCATATGCGGGTTTTCCTTGATGACATTCCGCCCGAATCAACCCCGAAGATTTACATTGATATAGGAGACCGTGATCGCCCGGAGATCATGCGGGCAGCTCTCTGGTTCGAGGAGTTATTGGACGCAAAAGACGTCCCGCATGAATGGCATTTGTTTTCCGGGTATCACAATGAGGCGTATTGGACCGAGCATATGGAAGGCTATCTGCGTTGGTACACTCAGAACTGGTGAGACAGGATGATATAATCACACCTATGACACTCAGCATTGAAGAAGTTGAACACATTGCTGAACTGGCGCGCTTAGAATTGAGCCATTCAGAGATCGAACAGTTTAGAGAGCAATTATCTGCAATACTGGACTATGCTGCCCGGTTGGAAAAATTGGATACCTCTGGTATTCTGCCGACATCCAGCGTCTTGCCTAATCGCAGTGTATTGCGCAATGATCTAGCCCGGCCTGGTCTGGACCCCGAAGTATTGCTTCGCAACGCCCCTGAGCAGGCGGATGGTCAATTCAAGGTTCCATTCGTGCTTGGCTTGGAATAAAAAAGGACGCCAGGTTATGTTGGATATATTTGAGTATGGGTTGGACCAGATGATCCAATCCTTGCGTAATAGAGATTTCACCAGCCAGGAATTAACCCTATCTTACTTAAAGCGGATCGAACTCCTCGATGTTCGACTGCATGCTTTTCTCACGATGACAGCCGAACGAGCGATGGAACAAGCCAAAATAGCCGACCGTCGGCTGGACGCCTGGCGCAAAGATCAGTCTGTTGAGCTTCCGACTCTGCTTGGAATACCCCTGGCTGTAAAAGATGTATTGTGTGTTAAGGATGTCCGTTGTACGTGCGGCTCACTCATCCTGGATAATTTTCAGCCGGTCTACAATGCTACATCCGTCGAACGTTTGCAATCCGCCGGGATGGTTATTCTAGGCAAGACCAACACAGACGAGTTTGCAATGGGTTCATCGACAGAGAATTCTGGATATGGCCCTACGCATAACCCGTGGGACCTGGATCGTGCGCCTGGAGGTTCCAGCGGCGGCAGCGCCGCAGCCATTGCAGCCCGCCTGGCGCCTTTTGCGCTTGGCACAGACACCGGCGGCAGCGTGCGTCAACCAGCTTCATTTTGCGGCGTGACCGGGATTAAGCCTACTTATGGGCGGGTCTCTCGTTTTGGGTTGATCGCTTACGGCTCATCGCTGGACGCGGTAGGTGTGCTTGGGCGAAATGCAGCGGAGGTCTACCAGGTCCTTTCCACTATGGCAGGATATGATCCTTTGGATGCTACTTCAATGGACATCCCGCTGCTCGAGAACGATTTTGCCCTGACCGCTGAAAAGGCTCTGGTTGGATTGCGGATTGGTGTGCCAGACGAGTATTTTATTTCGGGAATTCAGCCAGAAGTGGAAGAGCGCGTCTACCAGGCAATCCACCTGCTTGAGAAATTCGGCGCTCAGGTGGAACGGGTGAGTTTACCCCATACAGAATACGCTCTTCCGGTTTATTATCTGATTGCCCCGGCGGAGGCGTCCGCAAATCTGGCGCGCTTTGATGGCGTTCGGTATGGACCACGCGCCTCGGCAGAAAAAATGTGGGATGTTTTTTTCAAAACCCGTGGCGAGCGATTCGGGGCTGAAGTCAAACGGCGGATTATGTTGGGAACCTACGCCCTTTCTGCTGGCTATTATGATGCATATTATGGACAGGCGCAAAAGGCGCGCACACTGATCAAACAAGACTTTGAACGCGCTTATGAAAAAGTGGATCTAATTGCTGCGCCTGTAGCCCCAACCACAGCTTTCCGTTTGGGCGAGCATACAGACGACCCGTTGGCAATGTATCTGGAAGATGTTTTTACGCTTCCGGCAAATCTGGCGGGTGTACCAGGGATCGCTTTCCCGGTCGGTTTCGATGGACAAGGATTGCCAGTGGGTATGCAGCTTATGGGCCCGCATTTTCGGGAAGACTTACTCTTCCGCGCCGCTCACGCTTATCAGCAAATCACAGACTGGCATACTCGATTCCCAATGCTACAATCTTAAATCACAGTGAAGGAAACGGGATGAAAAGGCTTTCTATCTCACCAAAAGAATTCATGAATTGGACCTGGGCGCAAATTGAGCCATTCTACAGCGAGTTAATGGATAGCCCAATCCACCAGGAGAATCTAAGCGAATGGCTGCAACAGTGGTCGTTGCTGGCGAGTTTGATTTATGAGACCAAGCAGCGTCATTATGTCGCAGTGACAACGAATACGAACGATCTTGAGGCTGAGCAAAAATACAACAATTTTCTGGATCATGTCTTCACCCCTGCCGAAATGGCGGATCAGGAATTAAAACGCAAGTTGCTGGAGAGCGGATTTCAGCCAGAGGGTTTCGCGATTCCATTGCGCACGATTCGAGCTGAGGTGGAAATTTTCAATCAGGAAAATTTGCCCTTGATCGCCAGTGAACTCAAATTAAGCGCTCGCTATGATCATCTGATCGGAGAACAGACGGCTGAATGGGAGGGCAAAGAAGTCACGCTATTGCAGCTCCAGGAGGTCCTCCGGGATGTCGATCGTTCGAAGCGTGAGCAGGCCTGGAGGCTTTCTGCCAGGCGCTGGTTAGAGGATCGGGATGCCATGAATGCGCTTTGGGCAGACCTGCTGGATGTGCGGGTCCGGCTGGCAAGAAATTCCGGAATGCCCGATTATCGCGCTTATCGTTGGAAGCAATTAATGCGTTTTGATTACACTCCCCAGGATTGCAAAAAATTCCATAAAACCATTGAAGAAATTGTCGTTCCGGCTGTGCGTGTTCTCTATGAGAAAAGACGCCAAAAACTGGGTGTGGACCGTCTGCGCCCGTGGGACATCAATGTTGACCCCCTGGGCCGGCCTGCTTTAAGGCCATTTGAAAACACCGTTGAATTAGAAGAGAGGGTTGGGTGGATTATTCAACAGGTTGACCCGCAATTGGGCCAATATTTTGAAACCATGCGCCGGGAAAACTTGCTCGATGTGGAAAACCGAAAAGGCAAGGCGCCAGGCGGGTATTGCACAGAATTTCTGGTCTCCAATCGACCCTTTATCCTTATGAACGCTGTGGGCGCGCATGAAGATGTGCAAACCCTGCTTCACGAAGGGGGGCACGCCTTCCATGTATTTGAGATTGGCAGCCTGCCCTATTTCCACCAGAAGAAGATCGGCCTGGAATTTATGGAGGTGGCGTCCACCAGTATGGAGTTATTGGGAGCGCCGTATTTTACGATCGACCGCGGTGGTTTTTATACACCGGAAGAGGCTGCTCGAGCCAGGATAGAATTCATCGAAGAAGTGATCCTCTTCTGGCCATATATGGCAGTCGTTGATGCCTTTCAACATTGGGTCTATGAAAACCCGGATCAAGCAGCCTTTTCTGCCAACTGTGACGCCGTCTGGGGTGAATTGTGGGATCGGTTTATGATAGGGTGTGATTGGAGCGGGTTGGATGCAGAACGCATCACGGGTTGGCATCGAAAACTGCATATCTTTCAGGATCCATTTTATTATATCGAATATGGGTTGGCCCAATTCGGCGCTTTCCAGGTCTGGAGCAATGCATTGAAAGACCAGAAAGCAGCCGTCCAGGCTTATCGCAAGGCCTTAGCCTTAGGGGGGACCGTTCCACTTCCCGAACTTTATGCAACTGCAGGGGCAAAATTCGCTTTTGACCCTGAGACTGTGCAACAGGCAGTTGATCTTGGTATCAGGATGATCGAGGATTTGGAGAGAAACACCGAACCTCATCTTTAGATTACTACGAGGAGCGAGAAATATGGAGTATCAAAACCTGGGGAAAGCCGGAATCAAGGTATCCCGAATTTGCTTGGGAGCGATGAGCTATGGGACCCCAAAATGGCGGGAATGGGTATTAGAGGAGCAGGATGGTCGCCCTTTTTTCAAGCGAGCGCTTGAATTGGGGATCAATTTTTTTGATACCGCCGATTTTTATTCCGATGGTGTGAGTGAAGAAATCACTGGAAGGGCTTTGCGCGATTTTGCCAGGCGGGATGAAGTGGTCATCGCGACAAAAGTCTTTTACCCGGTTGCCCCAGGTCCAAATCAGGGCGGCCTTTCGCGAGTCCATATTATGCGCTCGATCGACCGTTCCTTGCGTCGATTGGGTGTGGATTACGTGGACTTATATCAAATTCACCGGTACGACCCCGAGACGCCAATAGAAGAAACTCTGGAAGCGTTGAATGATATCGTCCGGGCTGGCAAGGCTCGCTATATTGGCGCATCGAGCATGTATGCCTGGCAGTTCGCGAAAGCGCTTTATCTGGCAGACAAACATGGGTGGGCGCGTTTTATCTCCATGCAGAACCACTATAATCTGATTTATCGCGAGGAAGAACGTGAAATGAACCCGCTCTGCCTGGAAGAGGGGATCGGCATCATCCCCTGGAGCCCGCTGGCGCGCGGGATATTGGCCGGCGCGCGCAAACCCGGATACACCGGTGAGACTGTTCGCTCGAATAGCGATGCCTATGCGCGAAGAATTTATGATCATGATGAAGATTTTCGGATCGTAGACCGGGTGGTCAAATTAGCCCAGCAGCGCGGGGTAACGCCATCCCAGATTGCGCTTGCATGGCTGTTGAATAAACCGGGAGTTACCGCCCCCATCATCGGCGCGACAAAGATGAATCACCTGGAGGAGGCCGTCGCAGCGGCAGAGATTCGCCTCTCTGAAGATGAAATGAAATTCCTTGAAGAGGAATATCAACCGCATGCGATCCGCGGGATTGACTGATGTTTTTTCTCGCCATGGACCTTTTGTATATCCAAAGCTATGACGTCCAACGCTTGACGATGGTTTCGAATACATCTACAATAGGAACAAGTCAAAGACAATCGCCGGCGTTGTGTCTTGAACACATAACGCCGCTGCTCTGTCAGGAGCGGCAAACCCAGATCTCAGAATGGCGGGTAAAAAAGGAGCGCAACATTGAGCGACACCACGCTTAAAATCGTTATCCCTATGGCAGGTTTAGGCACACGCCTCAGGCCACAAACCTGGAGTAAACCGAAGCAGCTGGTGAGTGTGGCGGGCAAGACCGTATTAGATCATGTCTTGGACAGTTTGTCTTCCTTGCCTGAGCCAGATAATATCGAACTGGTCAACATCGTCGGGTATCTTGGGGATCAAATTGAGGAACACGTCCGAAACCATTACCCGAATTTAAAATCGCATTTTATCGTCCAGGAAAATCCATGCGGCCAATCTCATGCGTTGAAATTGGCCGAAAAATACCTGAGTGGGCCGATGTTGGTGGTGTTTGCCGATACGCTGATCGAGACGGACTTATCTATTCTAAAAAATGAAGCAGCCCAGGCAGTGGTTTGGGTCAAGCCCGTGCCAGACCCACGCCGATTTGGCGTTGCAGAAGTGGGTAAGGATGGATGGGTGAAGCGTCTGATCGAGAAACCAGAGGATATGGCCAATAACCTGGCAGTGGTGGGCTTCTACTATTTCCAGGACGCGCAGCAATTGATTGCGGCAATCGACGAGCAAATGGATCGGGATTTGCAGCTCAAGGGAGAATACTATCTGGTGGATGCCGTGAACATCCTGCTGGGGCGTGGTTTGCGAATGCGCACCCAGTCTGTCGATATCTGGCTGGATGCTGGAACGCCGGAGGCGTTGCTGGAGACAAACCGATTCTTGTTAAAAAATGGGCAGGATAACACCGCCCGAGCAGCCCAGCAAAAAGACGTGGTCATCCTTCCACCGGTGTATATTCACCCTTCAGCGAGGGTGGAAGAATCGATCATCGGACCAGATGTGTCCTTAGGGGCAGGGTGTATTGTTGAACACAGCATCATCCGCGACTCAATTCTGGAAGATGAAGCCCAAGCAAAAGGGGTTATCCTTGAGGGTTCGCTCGTTGGGCGGCGGGCGCGATTACAGCGCCGAGCTGGCATTATCAACGCCGGGGATAACACAGAAGTGACTTTTTAGTTTTTACCCCTGGAAGACAATGGTTTTCAAACACTGCGAAAAAATCTAAAGGAGCTGAAATGGCAGATCAATTTTTGGCACACCGGGTTGCGACGTTAAAGCCTTCTGGTATTCGTAAGTTTTTTGATATTATCGCCACGATGAAAGATGTCATTTCGTTAGGGATTGGCGAGCCGGATTTTGATACACCGGATTCAATCTTAAAAGCTGGACTGGAGTCGCTCAGGCGCGGCGAAACCCACTACACATCGAACTCGGGATTAATGGATCTGCGCCGCGAAATCTCGGCGAATTTGGAACGACTCTATGGGGTTTCTTACGATCCCGTCAACGAGATTGTGGTTACGGTGGGGGTTTCTGAAGCGCTCTATTTGGCATTGACCGCTATCTTGAACCCGGGTGAAGAGGTGCTCATTCCCACGCCATGTTTTGTCGCCTATCAACCGGAGGTGATCCTGGCTGGCGGGTTGCCCGTGGAGATACCCAGCCGGCTGGAAGACGAGTTTCAACCCAATTTATCTGCCGTGGAAAGCGCAGTGACACCCCGAACCAAGGCCATTTTAATCGGTTATCCCAACAATCCCACCGGGGCAGTTGCTTCGCGTGAAGTTTTGTTGGGTGTCTTGCGGATAGCCGAAAAGCACAACCTGGTGGTGATCTCGGATGAGATTTACGATCGGCTGGTTTACGGTATCCCCCATGTGAGTTTTGCCTCGTTGCCGGGCGCACGTGAGCGAACAATCACGCTGGGAGGGTTTTCAAAAGATTATGCAATGACAGGCTGGCGGATTGGATATGCGGCAGCCCCAGCCGAAACGCTCAA
>Ga0172368_10008334_pt1 | contig 10601 bp, 9 predicted proteins | sample Lak11m_FD_114540 | JGI IMG/M metagenome (GOLD analysis project Ga0172368, IMG submission 114540) | Freshwater microbial communities from Kabuno Bay, South-Kivu, Congo - kab_022012_11m | ecosystem: Environmental > Aquatic > Freshwater > Lake | place: Democratic Republic of the Congo: South-Kivu...
CCACGGGGAGAAGGACGCCGACATCCGGATCAAGAACGACCGCCGGGAGTGGGTGGGGAACGACCGCCACCTGGTGGTGGCTCGGGACCAGGTGGAGAAGGTGGAGCGGGACCGTCACGCGGAAGTGGTCCGGGACGAGGTGGCGAAGGTGGGCCGGGACCGCCACGTCGAGGTGATCGGTAAGGAAGTGATGGCGATCGGAGGATCGCACTCGCTCAAGGTAACCGGGATCGTCATCGAGGAGTTCGGGGCCTCCTGCTGCGAACTGGTCCAGGACAAGCATTACATCAAGGCGATGAACGTCGTGATCGAAGGGATGGCGGGACTCACGCTCGCGGTGGGAAAGAACTTCATCACGATCAACGGTGCGGGAGTGTTCATCTCGGGGACGCTCATCAATCTCAACAGCGGCGGATCGGCGATCGAAGGGGCGAGCAAGGAGTTCGGAAAAGTCACGGCGCCCCTGGCGGCGGCGATCGCGGCCGATTCCCTCGCGGGGAAGGACATGACCCGGGACGAAAAGCCTACCCACAAGGAGACGGCGGAGGACGAGGACGAAGAGGAGAAATCCTGGGTCGAGATCGAAATGGTGGACGAGGACGGGAAACCCGTACCGGGCGAGCGGTACCGGGTGGAGACCCCGGACGGAAAGATCGCCGAGGGGACCCTCGACGAAAAGGGGATCGCCCGGATCAACCGGGTGAAGCCGGGAAACTGCAAGGTCACCTTCCCCAAGCTCGACAAGGACGCCTGGGAGAAGGCGTGATGTGCGCGGCAGGGTCGAAACCGAAGCCCCGCCCGGCGCCTCCCGCGAAACCCGTCGGGGACGAAGGGTACGAGGTCCAGGATGGCGAGTGTCTCAACGTCATCGCCGACCGTTTCGGATTCTTCTCCAAAACCCTATGGGACCATCCGAAAAATTCCCGGCTGAAATCCGAGCGGAAAGACCCCAACATCCTTCTCCCGGGCGATCGGGTCTTCATCCCCGAAAAGACCCCGCGGGAAGAGTCCGCAGCGACGGAGCAGCGGCAACGCTTTCGGCGCAAAGGCGTCCCCTCACGGATGAAGATACGCCTCCAGCAATGCGGGACCGCGGAGCCGTACGCGAACCAGCGGTACATCCTGGACGTCGACGGGAAACTGTCGGACGGAACGGTGGACGGCGCCGGGAACGTCGATCTTCCGATCCCGCCCGGCACGAGGAAAGCCGTTCTGACCGTGGGAGAGGGGGAGGCGCAGGAAAGCTTCGCCCTCGAGTTCGGCGGGCTCGACCCTCCCGATTCGATCCGCGGTGCGCAGCAGCGGCTTCGGAACCTCGGGTTCCTTTCCGGCGAGCCGGAGAAGAAGTGGAGTCCCGCGAGCGAGTCCGCGCTTTTCCGTTTCCAGGCACAGCACGTCGTGACAGGGGACGAAGAGCCTTCGGGTGTCTTCGACGAGAAGACGAAGGAGAAGCTCAAGGCGGTCCACGAATGCTGAAGCGTCGAACATTCGTCGAAGGACGGAATTGAGGGGAAGATGGCCGATACGAAATTCACCGTATCGCAGAGGGCGGACCAGTCGGGGGTGAACCTCCTGGACAAACGCCCTCCCCTGAAGATCGTCCAGGTCCATTTCCACAATCGGTACTACAACGGGAAGACCCCGCGCCTCTTTCCCCACCCGTCGAACAAGAGTGCGATCCATTGGCTGGAAAAGGAACTATTCCCGAAAGGCGACGCCGACAAGGACGGCGGATCGGGCGCCTTCCATTTCGCCTGCAGCCCGGTCACCCCGCAAGCGGAAAAGGCGGGACTCTGGGTGAGCATGATCAACGCGAGCGAGATCCCCGACGGGTTGTACATCCTGGAGGTCCCGTTCCAGAGGAAGATCCCGGGAGGGAGCTCGGAAGAGAAAACCTTCTGCCAGATGGTCCGGATCCGGGCGAAGCTGTTGGCCGTCGGTCCGGACGGGGTTCCGTTCGGCCCGGATTCCCGCACCGAGCCGGCGGCCTGCGATTGGTTCGCGGGGGACGGGGTGAGCCTCGAGGAGTCGCTGTACAACCTCTTCGCGTACAGGTACGAGGACAGCATCGGAGTCCTCCTTGCGGAAGACATGAAGAAGGTCGCGGAGGGCGGAGAGCCCGAGTCCGGGTTCAAGACCTTCCTCGGCGTCGCGGACACGTTCAAGGAAGCGGCCGCCGGCCTGATCGGCCTCGTGAAGCTCGATTTCGGCTGGTACAAGACCGTCAAGAAGGTCGACTCCTACATGAAGGGGAAGGGGGCGCCCTCCGTCCTTCGTCTTTTCGAGAAATCGGCGCTCGGGAAGTCGGCGCTGAAGTGGTCGGACGAGAAGATCAAGCAGAACGCGATCGGGATGCTGGTCGACAAGGAGGGGAGACAGGTCAAGGAAGTCAACACCCTCCGGAAGCTCGAGTACGTCCTCGGCAAACGCGCGAAGGCGGTGGACAGCGCTCTCGAAAAACCGCGCGACCGGTTAAAGGGGTTGAGCGTATCCGAGGTCGGCGAGATCGCGAGCTCCATCGTCGATCTCCTGGGGAACGCGGTCGACGCGTACGAGGTGATGGACGGGTTCGTCAAGGCGGACGCCGCCCGAATGGACTTCATGCAGCACCTCGCACGGATGGTCGCAACCCGTACGCTGGAGACGGGGTGGGAGATCGGATACGCCGGGGCCGGGTCGGCGGATCGGCAAACGATGCGGGATCGCGCCGCCGCGCCGCCGTGGGAGCGTCACGGCTTCTTCGTGCGCGGGGATTTGACCGCGCTGGAAGCGTTGAAGATGAAGACCGATCACGCCGCCGGGGAAGCGCACCTCGCCGCCGCGAAATTCACACTGAAGATGTCGGCGTCCGCCTACGGGATCTCCGGGCTGGGGGCCGTCGTCGGGGAGAAGGCGGAGAAGGCGTACGAGACGGCGAAATCGGTCGCCTCCTTCGTCGACAAGAACCTCGGTTCGAACGACATCGAGCGGTGGGTGAAGGAACTTGAAACCCTCTGGCACGACGAAATGGCGTACGCGTCGAACAACAACGAGATCCTTCACCGGTTCATCGGGATGCACCCGCCCTATACGGAGCGACAGACGATCGCGATGCAGTTCCTGATGCGCGCGAAGGTCCTGTACGGATTGAAACGGCTGATCGCGATGTGCGGTCCGGCGGTCGACATGGGCCGATACGACTCCGTGATCGCGATGAAGGCGTACATGAAGGACAAGAACGACTGGTTGATCCGGGCCGGCAATTTCAACAAGAACGTGGACGCCCTGCGGATCAAGGAATATATCCGCGATTTCTGCCTTGGGGACCGGTTCTGGGTGCGGAAGTCGCACGCTCACCACGACTGGATCCATCATTTCGTGCAGATGGACGCCGGCGACGCGGAGTACCGCGACGAAGTCCTCCGGATGAAGGATCCCGGGGACGACAAGGAGTGGTTCGAGGTCGACTTCCAGAGGTACTGGCCGATCCACTTCATGGACATCGAGGACGTGCACAAGTTCTGCGAGCGGTTTTCGAACGACTGGTCCCCGCTGAAGGGGAAGGACGTGGAACGATGCTGCCTTCAGCGCGGCGAGGGGAAGTGGTGCCCGATCCCGGGATCCGGCGACCGGGCGCTCGAGATCACCCGCTGGCTCGATCTCTCCGATGGCGAGGTGATCGACAGCGAGACGCCCGTGCGGGCGGTATTGGTCTTCAGCGGGACGGCCAGGGTGGCCACCGGTGTCCCGGTGCGCTTCCAGGTCGAACGGACCGACGGGTTCAACGTGCCGGGCCCCGCCTACAACACCGTGGCCCGGCCGTGCTCGGTGGAGGACGCGGCGGCGATCGGCGTCGAGAAGGGACGCTACGTGGCGATCCTCGATTTCACCTACTCCTACCGGAAAAAACAGGCGAAGAATTATCCGGAGGCCCCCGCGAAGATCTACCACGGCATCAAGCCGATGGTCGAGAGCATCGCCTGGGCGGACGTGGTGAAGGCGACCGAGCTCGCGAAATTCTCCGCTGGCTGGCTCTACCACAAGGTCAGCCCGCAGGAGATGACGATGGCGGTCCGGTACGCGGTCGGAGACGGGAGCGTCGCCGGCTACGCGGAAAAGAAAGGGAAGGTCTTCTCGACCACGACCGAGGTCCGGATGGTTCCCGACGCGGTCGCCTCCCACAACGTGGCGGAAAAGGAGATGTTCCACGAACGGAACGACGCGAAGTTCGGCGATCGCGAATTTCTCGAACGGATGTGCGCGGAAGCGCCTCCTCCGAAGATGAGGCTCCCGGAGGTCCAGAAGGCGGTCGTGCAGTACCTGCGCGGGGAGACGTGGCAGGACCTGGCGAAGGACACGGTCATCCTTTACACGGATGCGCTTCGCGTCATCGTCTTCGTCGACGACCTGCTGGACGGCGTTCCGCTCACCGTTCGCTTCGAGAGAACGGACCAGGGCGTAGACGGTCCGTTCTACACTTCCACGGTGATCGAGCCCCTGAGGAAGTACGGGTTCACGGGAAAACTCGGGTACGTGATCTGTCCCTATTATCATTACGCGGTTTGGGACGAAAATATGAGAACCGGGAAATTGTCTTTCTACAACGACGGGAACCCGATCTTCGCCGTGAAACCGGTCTGCAAGGTGAACACCTCCTCGGAATGGATCAACAAGAGCGGATCCCGGTACCCGACCTACTGGAAGGGGTATACGTTCAAGATCCAGTTCAATCTCGGGACGAACAATCCGAACCCGGGGATCCTGGGGTGGGGCTGGAAAAGCATCGGGCCGGACGGGATCTGCACGCTCCCGTACGATATCCCCTTCGACCTGGAGGGGAGCACGTACGACTCCGAAGCCAGGGATTTTGTCGCGGAGGGGATCCTCGGCGTCCATTCGAACGACGTCTTCGAGTCGAAACGACTCTGCACCACACGGCTGGTCATCGAGAAGAAAGGGAACATCGAGCGGACGAAGATGCTGGACAAGTTTTTTTCGTACCCGAACTACGCCGACATGACGACCTACTCGTACTGAAAGGGGGGTGGAGAAGATGCCGCCGCAGGCAAGGATCGGAGATTTGTCGCAATGCCCGGCAGACTTCCACGGGACGTTGGCGTGCCCCCGCCAGGTGATCGGGCCCGCGATCCAGGGGTCGCCCGACGTCCTCGTGAATTTCCTCCCGGCCGTCCGGGTGGGAGACATGGGGATCCACGCCGCCTGCTGCGGTCCCAACACGTGGAAGGCGGTGATGGGAAGCAAGACCGTCCTCATCAACGGCATGCCCGCGCACCGCCTGGGGGACATGGATCAGCATTGCGGCGGGGTCGGGACGATGGTGGGGGGTAGTCCGAACGTTTTCACGGGGGGGTGACCTCCTCCGCACAGGGATCGAGGGAGAGATTCGTGCCGACGAGACACAAGGTCCGCCAGGGGGAGGACGTTTCCGGCATCGCCGCCTCGTACGGCGTGCCTGTGAAGAAGGTTATCGACCATCCGGAGAACGCCTCGCTGAAAAGCGAGCGGAAGGGGCTCACGATCCTTCGGCCCGGGGACGTGGTCGTGGTTCCCGACCGGGAGGACCGCGAGGAGACGGCGGGGACGGGACAGAAGACCCGTTTCCGGAAAAAGTCGGACAAGGCGATGCTCCGCTTGAAGCTTCTGGACGACGATTTCCAGCCGAGGGCGAACGTGAAGTACAAGCTCGTCGTCGGTGGGAAAACCACAGAGGGATCGACCGACGGTTCCGGGATCCTGAAGGAGCCGGTTCCGCCCGGTGCGGCGCAGGGGCACCTGATCCTGGACGGAAAGGATGTCCTTCCGCTTTCGTTCGCCGCCCTCGATCCGGCCGATTCCATGAGCGGGGTCCGGCAGAGGCTGTCGAACCTCGGGTTCGCGGCGGGGGAAGGCGACGGCCCGATGGACGGAAAGACGCGGGGAGCGCTCCGGCGCTTCCAGAAAACGCACGGCCTGACCGAAACGGGCGAGGCGGATGCGGCGACGAAGGCGAAGCTCGAGGATGTCCACGGGACCTGAATCGGGACGGGAGGGGTAGTGGCGGGCGGACACGCGGTACCGAGGAGAGGCGAGGGGGAGGGCGGAAACGCGGCGGTCCGCCTGCGGGAGATCCGAGTGTATCTCCAGAAGTACCCCGGCACGGCTGCCGGCGCCGGGGTCGATCAACTGGAATACACGGTGACCGTCGGCGACGCCCCGCCGGTGGAGGGACGGACGGGAAGCGACGGGATGATCACGATCCGGCTCGCTCCGGGGGCCACGGCAAGGCTCCGGGTGCTCGGCTGCGAATACTGGATCAGCCTGGCGGACGATCTGTTTCCCATCGAGGAGATGCGTGGGGTGCAGCAGCGGTTGGGGATGCTGGGATACTGCCCGGGTCCGTATCCGGAGGGCGTCGTCGACGTGCGGGCGGATGCCTATGTGAATCCGAATGCCGAAACCGAACGGGCGATCCTCGATTTCCAGGCGGACAATGACCTGTTCGCGGACGCGCAGTTCGGGCCGACCTCTTCCCGGGCGCTGGGGAACGTGGTGCGAAACGCAGGAGGGGAGTGAGGAAGGATGGCGTTCCTGATACCGGTACACAAGTGGACGAGGATCGTGCCGGTCCGGTTCCTCCGGGCGCCCGATATGGACGACCCCGCCGTGGATCACGGCCCGCCGGACGGGAACGCACCGGATCCCGACGACCGCGGATTCCTCCCGGCCGATCAGGGGTGCGCCGTTCTGCCGGTAGGGATCGACGAGTCGCTGGATGAGACGCGTCACCCGGAGACCCGCGTCCGGTTGAACCGGCAGCACATGGAGGAAGCAGGGGTGCTCCATGTCGTCGCATCGGATCCCGCTCGCCTGGAGGTCACCGTCCCAGCTCCCGGCGCCGCCCTGCCCGCCGCCCGGATGATGATGGTCAAGTTCAAGGCGAAGTCCGCGGGGGAGGCGTATCTCGAGGTACGATTCGGAGGGGCGGAAGGGCCGGTCATCCACCGCCTCCGCGTGGTCGTGAACCCGACCCGGAGCGTGCGTCTCGCGGCGCACGTCCCGACGATCAACGGGGCGGCGGTCAACGATCCCTCGGGGGACCCGGGGGACGTCGTGCCCTCCCGATCCTTCCGGAGCGACGACGAGATCCTCGGATTGATCGAGGAGGTCAACCAGATCTACTTCCCGTACGGAATCCGTTTCGTCCCGGAGCCCGTGATCGACCGGGCCGGCGTCCTGGATTTCAGGCACCAGGGGTTCATACACGTCCTGACCGGCGAATTCAATCGGACCACGGCCCTGAACCGGGTCGACGGGGCCGTAAACATGTATTTCGTCCCCCAGATCCAGTTCGCCGATACGACGATCGTGAACCACTGGGGAGGGGCGGCCAACAGCTCGCGGGGAGCCCCCCGGACGTTCGGATCGATCATCGCGGACATGGCGGTCGGGGGGCAGACGGTTTCCCACGAACTCGGGCATGTCCTGAACCTCGTGAAAGACAGGGCGTATCAACACGTGAACACGAGAATGGATGCGGCCCACCCCGGGAGCGGAAGGAGCGTCCGGGACGACATCGTCTCCCGCCGGCGCCTGATGTGGGCATACACCGACTTCCTGCATATTGACGCGATGGGATACCGTGACGACGTCGGATACGACATCGGAAACCCCGGATGCATGTTGACCGTACGGAATATCGACGGCGACCCGACCGACGACGAGATGGCGGAAGTAAAGCGGAACGCGGCGCGGCTCGCCGCCCCGCACAGGCCGTGAAGAGGAACGTATTACGCGCGCTGTTCGCGGTCGGCTGGGGGGTCCTGTTGCTCGCGGCCGCGAATTGCCACGGAATCGAAAAAGAATCCGGCAGGCTTCACAAGCCGGCCGGGGAGGAAACGAGGATGAGCGCACAGGCGGAGTTGGAACGCCTTCTCGCGGAAGGGGATTTTCGGGCGGTCGAGGCGGCCGCCGCGATGGGCGATGCCGCGGCTCCCGCCCTTCGAAAGGGGGCGGGGATGCCGGGGTACCGGTCGCGACAGGTCGCGATGGCGTGCGCCGGGAAGATCGGAGGGGACGCCGCGGGGGAGATCCTCGCCCTCGGGTTGAAGGACGGGAACGTCAACGTGCGGGTGGCCGCGGCGGGGCAGCTGTCCGTGAATCCCCCTGAATCGGCGAAGGATGCGGTCCTTTCGACGCTGGTTCGAAGCACCGAGACGGATGTCCGGGAGATGCTCGCGTATTCCGCGGGGTATTTCCCCGGAGAACGGACAATCGCCATCCTTCGATCGGTCGCTTCCGGGAAAGAGGTCCTGGCCTCGAACGCAAGGTTGGCGCTGGCACGGCTGGGAGACCCGGCAGGCAGGGATGCCGTCCTGAACGATCTCGCCTCTTCCGATCCGCTGGTCCGGTACGATACCTTGGGCGGCTTGCGGTACGTGAACGACCCATCGCTGGCGGATCGCGTAAAGCCGTTGCTGCTGGATACGAAGGAGGCGCAGGCGATCGGCCCGGGAGGCGGGTTCAGGTATCGCCGCGTCTGCGACCAGGCGGCCGACACGCTGGTCTACCTGTTGAAACTGAAGCTTCCGTTTCCCACGGACGGGGAAAGGATCTATACGGAGGAGCAGTTGCTCCACGTACGGGACCTGACCCGGTAACGACCGATGCCCTGGCCCCCGAACAACATGTTCGTCATGCTGGCCAAGATGAATTTCGTCGCCAAGGGGATCAAGCTCCCGATCGACTGGAAAGAGCTGCCGGACAAGATCACCGATCCTTCGAACCCGGCGGGGCGCGACATGTACCCCGAGTCGTTCAAGCCCTCGGAACGGCTGACGGCGCCGAATTCCCCCATGAACCTCTTCCGGGAGGCGACGCTGAACAAGTACCACGTCGGAACGGCGAAGGAGATCGGGGAGCAGTACGAGAAGTTCATCGAGGGGATCTGCGGGGCGGTCTCCACGGGAATCGGCCAGTGGATGAGCACCGCGACGGTCGTCGCCGTCAACATCGTCGGGCCGGTCGGCATCCTTCACCCCGGGTGCGTGGTCGGGCCGCCGCTCATGCCGCTGATCCTTTCCTCCGCTCCCAAGGCGACCCCGATGGAGCTGAAATTTTCAATGGCCGTCGCCAACGCGATCGGGACAATGTGGCTGCCTTGGCACATCGGCTTGACGGGAGTCCTCTCGTACCCCGCCTTCGCCGCGGTCCCCGCCCCGGTAGCGCCCCCCATGCCGAACATCCCCATGCCGCTCGTCGCGTTCGTCTCCCCCGGCGAAGCGGGGTTGTCCCCGGCGACGTTGAAAAGCCTGATGGACGCGAACCTCGCGGACCCGACCGCGCTGCACGCTTCGGACCTGTTCGACGCGATCGCGCAAGCGTTCGGAACCGTGTTCCAGCTGTTCAAGGTGTCCACCCTGGTGAAGAACGTGATCGGCACGGGGCCTGTGCCCACGTTCGCGCCACCGTTCGTGCCGGTCGGTCCCGTGCTGGGCGGGATCGGGATGGGCCCCCCGGGGAGCATTTCCTGACATGCCCCGCGCGGAGGAGAAACGGTGAAGATCGGGAACAAGACTCCCTTCGAAGCCGAGGCGCTCCCGTTCCTCGACCCGGAAGGGAAGGCGCACCTGACGGTCATCGTGAAGGGGACGTTCGCGATCGTCCCCGAGGGAATCGCCGCGGCGGCCGAGTCGCAGATCCCGATCCTGTTCGGGGACGAATCCACCGACCCGGAAAAGGGAGGCAGCCCGAAGTTCGAGGCGGACACCGCTCCGTTCAAGCCCCGCGCCGATATCCTCCTGGTCGGCAACGCGCACGCGGCGGGAGGGAAGCCGGTCCGTTGGCTGGATGCGGGCCTCCGCGTCGGGACGCTGCAAAAGGTCGTCCGCGTATTCGGAGACCGGACATGGATCTCCGGAGGAGGGAAGCTGTCCGCCCCGGTGTTCACCGAACCGGAGCCGTTCACGGAGATCCCTCTCGTCTACGAAAAGGCGTTCGGGGGGATCGACGCGGAGTCGGGCGGATTCTGCGCGGAGAACCCGGTCGGATGCGGCTACTACACCCGGAACTCCCCCAGGAACATCGACGGGGCGCCGCTTCCGAACATCGAGGACGCCTCCCGGCCGATCCGTTCCTGGACCGATCATCCGCCGCCGGCGGGTTTCGGCCCTGTCGGGAGGGGATGGGCACCCCGGGCCGGATACCTGGGAACGTACGACGAAGCGTGGGAGAGGGAACGCTCTCCTCTTCCCCCGAGCGGTTTCCGGTACGACCACTACAACGCGGCGCTTCCCGAACTGAAGGTGGAAGGGTACCTCCGGGGAGACGAGGAGATCCTCCTCCTGAACCTCGAAAAGAGCGGAAAGGTCCGTTTCCGGCTGCCGGGGATCGCGCCGGTGGCCACCGTCGAAAAGACGGAGCGCTGGAGCGGACCGTCGTGGAGCGAGCCGGCGCCGATGCGCCTCGACACCCTTTGTCTCCTGCCGGACGAGGGACGGCTATTCCTGGTGTGGCGCGGGCGCTGCCCCCTGACGGATCTTTCCGCGCAGGAAGTGGAGACCGTGCGAATCGTCGCATCAACCCCATGAAACGAAGGGAGTCCGCATGAAGACCGTCTGGTTGAC
>Ga0172368_10008340_pt1 | contig 10596 bp, 8 predicted proteins | sample Lak11m_FD_114540 | JGI IMG/M metagenome (GOLD analysis project Ga0172368, IMG submission 114540) | Freshwater microbial communities from Kabuno Bay, South-Kivu, Congo - kab_022012_11m | ecosystem: Environmental > Aquatic > Freshwater > Lake | place: Democratic Republic of the Congo: South-Kivu...
ACACGAGAACGCTTAAAACAGCCAGCAAGTCTTGCACAACAAAACGCCGCCGAACAAAGCGTGCACCTGACGTGTGGGAGCCTGCGGGATTTTCGAGCATTTTTCTGGCTTCAAGTTTTTCCTGCTCCCAAGCAGAATCCACGCCCGCCCACACGTCCCTACGGGATAACGCAAACCGTTAGGCAACTTTCACCATAAACCTACCATCACTCGGTAGGTTTTTTTATTTTAGCGGTATGATGGTGAACCAAAATAAATTGATGGGAGAACAAAAAGGATATGGTGGATCGAAACTTCGGCTACATTTTGAACGTGGCATCCACCGGCGCGTATCAAGCGACACCGCTCTACGCAACCTACTCCGCCACAAAAGGTTTTGTCCTGCTTTTCACCGAAGCGTTAAACTACGAACTCAGAAACGCGGGCGTGAAGTGTATTTCGGTAGCGCCGGGCGTCACCGAAACCGAGTTTCATAAAGTCGCGGGACAGCAATACGGTTGGTATCACCGCATGACGATGATGAAGAGCGAAGATGTTGCAAGGATCGGAATCGCATCCATGCTCAAAGGCAAACCCAGTTTAGTCGTCGGTTTAATGAACGCGATCACCATCTGGCTCAACCGTTTTTCACCCCACAGCCTGTCCACTGCATCCGCTTATTATCTTATGAAGTAACTAAGGTTAATCACTCTCTCTCAAACTATGAACACCTCTCGCCCCATCTCTCACCTCATCGAACCACAGCACACCATCGAAGGCGCGGGCGTGTTACTGCGCCGCTCCATCGCGCCGCACGTTTCCAACAAGTACGATCCTTTTCTACTCTTCGATCATTTCGCTTTCAACAAACCCATCGAAGGCCCGCCCGTCGGCTTCCCCATGCACCCGCATCGCGGCATCGAGACCGTCACCTACATGATCGAAGGCTCCGTTCATCATCGCGACAGTTTGGGCAACGCCGGTTTGATCGGCCCTGGCGACGTGCAGTGGATGACGAGCGGGCGCGGCATCATGCACGAAGAAATGCCGCGTCGGGGTCCGAGCGGCGTCATCAATGGTTTTCAGTTGTGGGTGAATCTTCCGGCAAAATTAAAGATGACGACGCCGCGCTATCAAGAAGTAAACGCGGCGACGATCCCCACCGTGACTCACAACGGTGCCGCCGTCCGCCTCGTGGCAGGCGGATTCAACGGGCGGCTGGGTCCCGTCACCGAGATCGCTGCCTCACCGTTGTACATGGAAGTCAACATGAGTCCGGCAGCGTCGTTTTCAATTTCCATTCCGCGCGGACACACCGCCCTCGCCTATCTCTTTGAAGGTTCGGGGCGCTTCGGCGCGGATCGTGATGAAGTTGAATCGGTACACATGATCGTATTCGACGATGGCGATCAGATCGAAGCGCAAAGCGAAAGCGGCGCGCGTTTCATGCTCATCGCCGGTGCGCCGTTTGGCGAGCCGATTGCCCCTTACGGCCCCTTCGTCATGAACACGCCCGAAGAGATTCGTCAGGCGTTGATGGAATTGAGGAGCGGGACGTTTATCAAATAGATCAATCCTCTCCCACGAAGTTGCACTAAAAATAATCGCTCTTAACCGGAATCAAGGAGGTCAATGTCATGCTGAGGAGCGAAGCGACGAAGCATCTCGCGTTTTAGGGCGAGACCCTTCGCTTCGCTCAGGGTGACAGGGCACCTCCTTGAAACCCATCAGGAGCGAAAATAATTTCGTGTTCTAGTAGTCAGTCAAACCTGAAACTTTAGGTAGCCTAGCGCCTTGTGCGCGTGGATCGCCCACAAGGGGCTAAACTACGAAACTAAAAATTACATTTGACTGACCACTAGGGAAAAAGACGGTGATTACTTGGTGTTCACCACAAAATTAAACGTCGCCGTCTTGCCGTCACTTGCATCCTTAATGTTCAACAACAACTTGGGGTCAAAGATGCCGTCTGTTTTGTTCTGCGGCACGTCAGGGAAAAATAATTGTGAGGTGAGGATGGGACCATTCGGCGCTTGCACTTTAAAGTGAATATGTTCGGTGCGCCCCGGATACAAACCCGGTATCCCCGTCGTCAACTGATAACGCCCCGCTTCATCCGTGAACTGATGCCCACGCAAGGTGTAACCCGTATTATCATACTGCCCGCTCGCATCTGCCTGCCAAAAATCTAACCATGCCTTCGCCACCGGTTTGCAATCTGTGGTGAGAACAAAACCGCTGACGACCAATTTGATTCCCTTGGTGTTTGATTCAAGCAATGAGGCGCGTTGAGGCGTGTTAGCTTTGTAATAGGGTCCTTCAGTCATCGCCGGAGTGAGCGACGCGGGTGCGACACATGAGATCGAAGGTGGTGCCGCCAATGCCTGCGTGGGCGATTGCGTGGGTGGGGCTGTCGGCGGCGCGGGGAGAGTCGGTGACACGGTAGAAATAGATACAGTTGGCGCGGATGTTGCCGCGATCTGTTGCGGCTGTCCGCAAGCCGTAAGCGTGAGCAACATCGCCAGACTCGCTAGTAGAAATTTTTGATTGATCATTCTCTCTTCTCCTTGAAGTGATATGGAGAGAATGATATGAGGAGTCTATGAAGAAAACGTGTGGAGATGATGGGAAAGAGATTAGAGATGACTCTTGAACTCATTCGACTCGTTGACGAACTCGCCGCCAACGCTTGGGCAGCGCACACGAATCAGATCGTCAGCGGCTGGCGGCTGCGCTGGAATGACGGCGTCACCGGACGGGCCAATTCGGTTTGGGCAGGATCGTTGGGCAATGATCAGATCACGTTTGAAGATCGAATCCAGATCGCCGAAGAGTTTTATCGGCGCCGCAACACTCATCCCAAATTCCACATCTGCCCGGTGACTCAACCCGCCAATTTAGATTCGATTCTCGAAGCGCGCGGCTACGTCATCATCACCCCAACCGATGTGCAGATCGCCTCTGTCGCCGCAGTGATCGAGCGTTCTGCTTCGCGCTATGAAGTGACGGTCTCTGAAAATCTCACCGCGACGTGGTTCGAATCATTTTGCCGACTCAGTGAGCAAACCGACGCACGCGCGATCAATGCCCGACGCGAAATTCTGCGGCACATCGCGCCGCGCGCGGGTTATGCCTTGCTGAAGATAGATGATCAAAATGCAGCCGTGGGGTTGGGCGTGGTGGAGCGCGGCTGGATTGGACTCTTCAGCATTGATACGGGTGCGGCGTTTAGAAAGCGCGGCGCGGCAATGGACGATGATGATCGTTCAACCGAAATATGTGGCGAAGCAATTGGCTGAAGAAGTGATGCAAGAGGTGGAAGAGAAGTTGTCTTTGCCCAAGACTCTATCCACGCGCACCACGATTTGATTCTGAAGCAGAATAGAATCAAATTGAGACGAGATGGCAGACGGGTAGAACAAGGCTTCGTAGTCGTCAATCATTTCCGCGGCGAGTGGTTTGCCCAACAGGCTGATCACTTGATCCTTCGTCGTCTTTCCTAAACTGATCCCCTCATAACAAACGGGACTCGCCAACGGTGTCGCCGTCGCCGCTGTGGGCGGCTTCGATGTTGAGGGTGGCAGAGTCGGCGCCACCGTGGAGGGTGATGAATCTTGTGTCGGCTTCATCGGCGTGGCGGCGGATGAAAAATTACACGCCAGCGCAGCCATCAGCAAAGTCATCAAAAAAACAGCGGCGGATGATTTACGGTTTCTTCTGAATGCCCTCAGATGACTCAAAATAGCTCGCGTGCAATTTAAACTAATGTGAGGGAAACACACAGGGTAGCTTCGGTATAGTATGAACGACTAAAGCCCGCAAGAAGTGACATTTCGTTTCGGGGGTTCAACCATTGCTAAGATTTTTAAGTTGTGCCGTAGAAACCCGATGCTATAATCGTTTCGTCCCTCCTCGCATCACTAATTACTAATTACTATTTACTACTCATGTCCTTCGTCCACCTGCACACCCACTCCGAATACTCCCTCCTCGACGGCTTGAGCAAGATCAAGAAGCTCGCCGCGCGCGCGAAGGAGTTGAACATGCCGGCGCTGGCGATCACCGATCACGGCGCGATGTTCGGGGTAATTGAGTTTTACAAATCGTGCAAGAGCGAAGGCGTCAAACCGATCATCGGCATCGAAGCCTATATGGCGGCGCGCGGCATGGCGGATCGTGACGCGCAAAAAGATCGCAAGTCGGCGCACCTGCTTTTGCTGGCGCAAAACGAAACCGGCTACAAAAATCTTTTGCAGATCGCCACCGCGTCGCAGCTCGAAGGCTTCTATTATTATCCGCGCATTGACCACGATTTTTTGGCGAAGCACGCCGAAGGGTTGATCTGCACTACCGGCTGTTTAGCGGCTGAGACGCCGCGCGCCCTCGTTGACGGGCGCAGCGACGATGCGCGCAAGACTCTGGATTGGTATTACGAAGTCTTCGGCAAAGACAATTTTTATTTTGAATTGCAAGATCACGAGATCCCCGAACTTCGTCAACTCAACAAATCTTTGCTAGAGATCGCCCCGCGCTACAACGCGCAGTTCGTCGCCACCAACGACGTGCATTACATCAAGCAGGAAGATCACGCTCTGCAAGATATTTTGTTGTGCATTCAAACCGGCGCACTGGTCAGCGAAAAAGATCGTATGCGGATGACCGACCCTTCCTATTATTTGCGCTCCGCCGAAGAGATGAAAGCGATCTTCGGTCACATCCCCGGTGCCATTGAAAACACGCTGCTCATCGCCGAGCGCTGCAACGTTGATCTCAGTTTCAAAGGCTATCACCTGCCGCACTTCGACGTGCCGCGGGGCTACACGCTCGAGTCGTATTTGCGACATTTGTGCGAAGAAGGACTCCGCATCCGCTACGGAGACCGCGCCACTCACGATCCAACGGTGCGCGAGCGATTCGAATACGAGCTGCGCGTGATCACCAAGATGGGCTTCGCCGCCTACTTTCTTATCGTGTGGGATTTGTGCCGCTTCTCGCGCGAAAAAGGAATCTGGTACAACGCGCGCGGGTCAGCCGCCGGTTCCATTATTGCCTACTGCCTCGACATCACCATGGTCGAGCCGCTTGAACACGATCTGATCTTCGAGCGATTTTTAAATCCGAGTCGCGTCTCGATGCCCGATATTGATTTGGATTTTCAAGATGATCGCCGCTACGAACTGCTGCAATACACCTCGCAGAAATACGGTTCCGATAAAGTAGCGCAGATCATCACCTTCGGCACGCTCGGCGCGCGCGCCGCCATCCGCGATGTGGGGCGTGTTCTCAATGTAGACCTGAATCAAAAAGTGGACCCAGTGGCAAAAACATTGCCCAACATTCCGGGCAAGCCGATCACTATTGCCCAAGCACTGGAAGATGTCGCCGAGTTCAGAGAAAAATACGACGAAGACGAAGAAGTGCAAAAGATGGTGGACACCGCGCGCGGTTTAGAGGGTGTGGTACGTAACGCTGGAACACACGCCGCCGGAGTCGTCATCACCGACAAGCCGATCACCGATTACATCCCACTTCACCGCCCCACCAAAGGCACCGGCGAAGATTCTCCGATCAGCGCGATGACTCAATTCGAGATGGAGATTCTCGACGGGCTGGGTTTGCTCAAAGTAGATTTTCTGGGCTTGCGATCATTGACCATCATGGCGCGTGCCTGTGAGTTCATCCAGCAGCGTCACGGCGTGGACTTCAACATCAACAACATCCCCACCGACGATCCTGCCATTTACGATCTGGTGAGTCGCGGCGACGTGGCAGGAGTCTTCCAAGTGGAAGGCACGGGCATGAGGCGTTTCTTGATTGATATGAAACCCAAGAAGCTCGATCACATCATCGCCATGATCTCGCTCTATCGTCCGGGTCCAATTGACTTCATCCCGTCATACATCAAACGCTTTCACGGCGAAGAACCGATCACCTATCGCCACCCCTTGTTGGAACCGATTCTCAAAGACACTTACGGCATCACCGTGTATCAAGAACAATTGATGCGCGCCGCGGTGAGCATGGGCGGCTACACCGCCGCCGAAGCCGATGTCCTTCGCAAAGTTGTCGCCAAGAAAAAAGGCGAAGACATGATCAAGCAGCGCCAAAAGTTTGTGGGCGGCTGCGTAAAGAATGGCATTGACGAAACGACGGCAAATTTAATTTTTGACGATTGGGAAGAGTTCGCCAGATACGGTTTCAACAAATGTTTGCCAGCCGAGACCGAAGTGATTGACGCACAAACGGGGCGCATGATCCGCATCGGCGATCTTGTCAACGGCAAAGCCACCATCGAGCGCACCCTGACCCTCACCTGTGACACCGATACGCTAAGACTCAAACGCGGCGTAGTCACAGACGCGATACACAATGGAGTCAAACGAGTCTATCGCCTGACCACGCAACTTGGGCGGCAGATCGAAGCCACGTCGAATCATCCTTTCTTCACGTTTGACGGTTGGCGCATGTTGGGCGAATTAAAAATTGGCGATCAGATCGCCCTGCCGCGCCTCATCCCTACTGAAGGCAAAAAGAAATGGGCAGACCATGAAGTGATCGTGCTGGGGCATTTGTTAGCAGAAGGCAATCTGTGTCATCCGCATGGCGTGTATTTCTATTCGCAAAATGACGCCTACTGCAAAGACTACGTTACAAATTTAGAAAAATTCGAGAACACCGTTGCCTCTGTTGGCACGCACAAAACCACTTACAGCATCTACAGCAAACGCGCAGATCGTAAACGCGAGCCGGGCGTGATGCTATGGGCAAAACAACTTGACATTCTTGGCAAGAACGCCCGTACCAAAGAAATCCCTGCCGAGGTTTTTGAATTGAATAACAGACAGGTCGCGCTCTTGATCGCCCGAATGTGGGAAGGCGATGGACACATCAACGAGCGCGGACGAAGTTTATATTACGCCACCGCCTCGGAACGCATGGCGCGGCAACTTCAACATTTGTTGTTGCGTCTCAACATCATCAGCCGCTTACGCCGAGTCGTGTTCCCTTACCGTGATGGGCGAGTCGGTTATCAACTCTTCGTAACTGGACTCAATAATCTCAAGCCATTCGCAGAAAAGATCGCGGTTCACTTTATTAGCAAAGAGCATCAGGCAAAACTGGATCGTTTGGTTGATCTCGCACCTGCTTCGTCTGGCACGCGCGACGTGATCCCGTTAGGGGTCAAAGCGTTGGTTCGAGAAAGAAAGTCGGAGCGCGGTATCACTTGGGATAGGATGCGCGAACTTTCAGGCATTGCGCCGAGAGAATTGCATTGTTTAGCATCTCCCACAAAATCCGGCTTCACTCGCGAAACTGTTGGTCGCTTCGCAGAATTTTTTGAGTCGGAAGAGTTACGGCGCTACGCCGAAAGCGACGTGTATTGGGACAAGATCGTTTCGATTGAATACGCGGGCAGAAAAGAAGTTTTTGATCTCACCGTTCCCGAAACGCACAACTTCGTCGCCAACGATTTTATCGTCCATAATTCACACGCGGCCGACTACGCCGTGATCTGCGCCCAGACCGCATACCTCAAAGCCTACTATCGCGTCGAGTATATGACCGCCCTGCTCACCGCCGAAAAAGGCGACACGGCAAAAGTAGCGATGTACGTCACCGACGCGCGCAAAGGCGGCGTCCCCGTGATGCCGCCCGACGTAAATTACAGCGGACTCGATTTCACGATTGAAGATCAAGCCGACGGCAAGAGCGTGATCCGTTTCGGTCTGGGCGCGATCAAAAATGTGGGCGAGGGTCCCGTCGCCGAGATCATGCAAGCGCGGAGCGAAGGCGGCAAATTTAAATCGCTGGACGATTTTTGTCAGCGAGTCGATCTGCGGATCGTCAGCAAGCGCGCGTTGGAGTGTTTGGTCAAAGTCGGCGCGATGGACTCGCTGGGGAATCGATCTCAGATGCTTACCGGGATCGATTCGATCATCAGCGCCAGCAGCGCGGCGCACAAAGCCGATGACGTGGGGCAGTTCGACCTCTTCAGCTCGGCGGGCAGCCGCATGATGATCAGCGTTTCTCTACCCAAGAAAGTCAACGAGATCGATCTCAAAGAGAAACGCAAGTTTGAAAAAGATTTGATGGGAACGTACGTCTCGGATCATCCATTGATGGCGCGCATTGACGAAGTGCAATCGGTGGTGACCGCTTACAGCGGCGACATCGGCGAAGAACTCAACGGGCGTGCCGTCACCCTCGCCGGACAGATCACCCACATCCGCCCGCACACCACGCAAACGCAAAAGGCGATGGCGTTTGTGACAATGGAAGATTTACAAGGCTCGCTTGATCTGGTTATCTTCCCCAAGACGTGGGCAGATGTGCGCCAATGGCTTGAGGTGGATCAGATCGTCTTCGTCACGGGCAAAGTGGATGCGAAGGGAAGCAGCATCAAAATTTTGGTAGATACGATTGCGCGCGAAGTGAAGGTGACGGTGGCGCTTCAGGGATTGGGAAATAGAGGTCAGAGGTTAGAGGTTAGCAATCAGCAATTCCAAGTGGCAGAACCTGTTGCGGATTATGTGGTGAACGTTGTGGACGATGATCCATTTGCCGGAGCCGATCCATTTGATGACTCTGCGCCGAAGAAAAACGGCGGCGGTGGAAACGGGGTGACGGCATCCGCGCCCGAACCAAAGTTGAATCACGGTGACGCCGCCACCGCGCGCGGCGGCGAGTCGGCCTCCGCAGCCGTTGAGAACCCCCCTGCCGCGTTCGAGTCGCTCGGCGTTGTGGCGAGAAAATCAAACGGCGAATCGTCCAATCCGACCAATGGTAAAGCGAAACGGATCGTGATAACCTTGCCGCCAAGCGAGAACGTGGACGAAGGGCGGCGACAATTTAAACGTGTTTACGACGCGCTGATCAGTCATCCGGGTGATGATCGATTCATGGTAGACATCGTCGAGCGCGATCAACATTACAAGCTCGATTTTCCAAACGACACCACGCATTATTCTGACGAGCTGATGCAGCAGTTGTTGAAATTTATTTCAGCCGACTCGATTGATATACAGCCTCTCTAACAACTTCAGACCTGTGAGGTTTCTAAAAACCTCACAGGTCTAACCCCAACGAAGGAAAATTTATGAACTGCATAGGAGTTTTAACAAGCGGCGGGGACGCGCCGGGGATGAACCCGTGCGTGCGCGCGGTGGTGCGCACGGCGATGACACACCACCTGCATGTGAAGGCGGTACGGCACGGTTTTGACGGCGTGATGCACTGTTACTTTGAAGATATGCACGCCCGCGACGTGGGCGGCATCATTCAACGCGGCGGCACCATTTTGCAAACCGCGCGCTGCAAAGAGTTTTACACACTCGAAGGACAGAAAGAAGGATTAAAGAATCTCAAGCACGGCGGCATGGATGCTTTGGTGGTGATCGGCGGGGACGGCACGATGCAGGGTGCGATGGCACTGCACAAGCTAGGCTATCCGGTGATCGGCGTGCCAGCCAGCATAGACAACGATATTTGGGGGACGAGCATGGCGATTGGCGTGGATACGGCGATGAACACGATTGTCGAGGCAATTGATAAATTGCGCGACACGGCGTCATCGCACAAACGCGCTTTTCTGGTTGAAACGATGGGACGCTTCTGCGGTTACTTGGCACTGATGGGTGGCGTGATCGGCGGCGCAGAGATCGTTTTGATTCCCGAAGTGGACACACATCCCGATGAAGTGGTGGAGTGCATCGCCGAGGGTTACGCGCGCGGCAAGACGCACGCCATCATCGTCGTCGCCGAAGGGGCGAAGTACAACGCCGTCGCCTTATCAAAATATATCGAGGAGAAATCGAACTTCCAAACGCGGGTGACGATCTTGGGGCACATTCAACGCGGCGGCAGCCCGACGGCGTTTGATCGTCTGCTGGCGGCGCGCATGGGAGTGAAAGCAGTTCAAGCGCTGGTGAGTGGAGACAGCGGCAAGATGGTGGGGCTTCACGGACGCGACATCGCGCTTGTGCCGCTAGAGGACGTCACGTCGAAACAACGCGAAGTGAATATGGAGTATGTAGAGATGGTGAGGATGCTTGCTAAATAGAAGTTAGAGGTTGGAAGTTAGAAGTTGGAGTAAAATAATTAGCAGGGAGAATTGGCATGAAACCAGGTTTCGAGTGGGACGAAAAGAAGGCAAAGGCTAATCTCAAAAAGCATAAAGTCGGTTTTGAAGAAGCGACTACAATTTTTGATGATCCATTGATGATCACTTTTCCCGATACTCAACATTCAGATGAAGAAGATCGCTTTATCGGAATCGGGAAAACGGACAAAGGGAAAGTTTTGGTTGTCGTGCATCTTGATAAAGAAAAAACTATCCGATTGATTAGTTGCCGCAAGGCAACTGCTTCTGAACGGAGACGCTATGAAGAAAGCAAAAATAAATGACGATGATATGCTCCCTGAATACGATTTTAGCGGTGTGAAGGGAGTGCGCGGGAAATACTACAAACGGCTGCAAGAGGGCTACACGATTAAGATTCACAAAGCAGATGGCTCAACAATCGTCAAAGAAGTTCCCCCGCGCGCTGGCACGATTACATTGGAACCTGATGTGCGTCCGTACTTTCCAGACTCGGAAAGTGTGAACCGGACTTTGCG
>Ga0172368_10008341_pt1 | contig 10596 bp, 9 predicted proteins | sample Lak11m_FD_114540 | JGI IMG/M metagenome (GOLD analysis project Ga0172368, IMG submission 114540) | Freshwater microbial communities from Kabuno Bay, South-Kivu, Congo - kab_022012_11m | ecosystem: Environmental > Aquatic > Freshwater > Lake | place: Democratic Republic of the Congo: South-Kivu...
AGTCATGCCCAACGCTTTGCCGGTGCCCTTTACACGAATCACCGCCGCGTCACCGGCGCCCGGCGGCACCACGGTGTTGGTCTGCACCATGTAGTCATATTGCTCGTAAGCCCAGCGTTTGCTGGCGATGTTGGGCGAGGCGAGCAGGTCGAGCAGCACGCGGTTAAAATTATCCGGCAACGGCAGATTACTCAAATCCGTGTTCTGCAGCGCCGTCAGCCACTCCGGCGGATCGGCAGGCAGGTAGTAGACCGGCGCCTCCGCCAGCGACTGGCCGGGCACCTCCGCCACCACTTCGCCGTGGAAACGGATGCGCAGCGTCGGCTCTTCGATCACTTCGCCCACCACCTCGGCGTTGAGATTCCACTTTTCGAAGATGCCGATCACCTCGTTTTCCCGGCCCTTTTGCGCCACCACCAGCATGCGCTCCTGCGACTCGGACATCATGATCTCGTAGGGCTCCATCCCCTCTTCGCGCATCGGGACTTTTGCCAGGTCGATGTCCATGCCCACGCCGCCGGAAGCGGCCATCTCCGCGGTGGTGCAGGTGATGCCCGCGGCGCCCATGTCCTTCATGCCCACCACCGCGTCGCCTCGCAGCAATTCCATGCACGCTTCGATCAGGCACTTCTCGGTGAAGGGGTCGCCGATCTGCACGGTCGGGCGCTTCTGATCGTCCTCGTTGAACTCGTGGCTGGCGAGGATGGAGCAGCCGCCGATGCCGTCGCGACCCGTACGGTTTCCCACCACCAGCACCGGGTTGCCGGGGCCGGCCGCCTTGCTCGTCGCCATATAACGAGTGTCCGCGATGCCGATCGCCATCACGTTGACCAGGCAGTTGTCGCGGTAGCTGGGGTGGAAGTAGATCTCGCCGCCCACCGTGGGCACGCCCACGCAGTTGCCGTAGAACTGGATGCCGTCGATGACGCCGCCCAGCAGGTGCTGCGCCAGCGGGGTATCCAGCTCGCCGAAGCGCAGCGAGTCGAGCAGCGCCACGGGCCGCGCGCCCATGGTGAAGATGTCGCGCAGGATGCCGCCGATGCCCGTGGCCGCGCCCTGCCTGGGCTCGACCTGCGACGGGTGGTTGTGGCTCTCCATCTTAAAGATCACGTAGAGGTTCTCGTCCAGGATGAAACCACCGGCATCCTCCCCCTGTATCGCGCGGGTCGGGTATTTCCCCGTCTTCGGGAAGAGCTTCAGCAGCGGCCGGCTGCGCGGATACCCGCAGTGCTCCGACCACTCGACGGAATACATCGCCAGCTCCGTCCCCGTCGGCACGCGCCCGAGGATCTTCAGCACGTTCTCATATTCCTGCTCATTCATGCCCAGCTCGAGGGCAACCTGCAATTGCGAAGTGTGACTGGTCATCGGTCTTCTTTCTCGAAAGGTTGTGCGCATTAGAAAAAGGATTGAAGAGATGTAATAGTTCGTTTATAATCCGGTCAAAAATTCTACGAAGGGTTTGAAACATTGTGGGCAGCGATCGGCAAGGATTTGGTAATCCATCGATCCCAGGATATTCGGCGCAGCAATTGTATCGAAATATTTCTTCCCATGTTTTTTAAAGAGTTCCATGACGATATATTTCGGCGGTTTGTTATGGTTCTGATCTTCCACCGGTTCGATCCATGTTTTATCCTCTCGACGCAATCGTGTTAAACCGAGTTCACTTGTCAAAGCTGACTCGCTGGCAAGTATGAGTGCTTCGAGATCATATTTGGAGCAAAACACATGGAAACGATCCTTCAACCGTGCATCGTCGATGTGTCTGCGATCAAGCTCATGTTGGAAGCATGCATACATTCCGTCGCGCAACTCTTCGTAGTCACGATGGGGAAATTCAATATTGGGTGGATACAAGTCAGGTAGCGCAACGACGATGGCTTCAGGATCGCCCATCAAAATGCTTACCGCATTGGCTGGAACCATCTTCAGCAACATCTCTTTATTGTGGCCTATTGGTGCCGGCGTGAATTGAATCGCTTTACCATCTTCTGCTTTTTCTGCAATCAATGACTGAAAAAGTGTTTCAAATGCGAGTTCATCCGCTGATCCTTCAACATAGATGATGACTTTCATGAAAAGAACTCCAACTGGTTACTCCAATGGAGATATTCCAGTTCATCGGTTCCAAAATCATCGAGCAAATTTCGAATCACCTGCGAATTATTAGGTTTGCGAAAAACGACTTCTCCATTCTCCTTTTTCATCACAGCAATCTCGGAAAAGTTAAAATGTGTTAGAAAATATGATGAGTGTGTCGCTAGAAGGATCTGCGTCCGTTCGCTTGCCTTTTGGAACAGACTGGCCAGCAACGGCAGCGTGCGCGGATGCATACCCTGGTCCGGCTCATCGATACATATCAACGCCGGCGGGTTTGGAAGGAGGCAGAGCACAACCCAGCAAAACATATGCAGAGTTCCGTCAGATAAGTCAGCCAAACTTAATTCACTGGAAACACCCTTTTCGGTCCAGAATGTCATTACCTCACCTGGTCCACCTCGTGGTTTGACATTCAATGCTTCAAAGCCGGGCACAACAAGGCGAATATACAACTGCAAGTCATTAAATAATGAAGGATGTTCCGTCATCATAAACAATAATACTGAACTTATATTACTGCAATCCTCACGTAATACCGGTCCTTGTTCGATTACCGCTGGCTTGCGTAATAAATCGTAGGCAATATTATGTGAATTGTAAAAACGCCAGGAGTTAATATAGTTTCGTATAGCGAGAATGCTATTATAGTTTATATTGTTCTTGCCTACTCCCCATTGATATATATCAAGAATTTTTGTTGACGATGTTTGTACCACATTTTTCATGGCTATAACATTAAATTTCAAAATAGATTTTTTTCCTTCTATTTCTGTAATTAATGTCTCTTCTCCTAAGCGAGTATGGCCTATCGTACCTTCCAGTTTCCCTTGGTAAGTATCTACTTCATTATTATTAAGAACTGTCAGCGCCCAAATTATCTCATCCGATCCAGGCTGATGGAAAACCTGTCGTCCCGTGACACCCTCAATAATTCCTGGAGGGATTTCACGATCAACACTATTACGTAAGAATCGCAGAAATTCGAACAGGCTTGACTTCCCCGACCCATTCGTCCCCACCATCACCTCCAGCGCGCCCACTTCCGCGGTGAAGTCGCGGAAGGGACGGTAGCCTTTGATATTGATCGATGTCAGCCGCGGAAAGCTCATGGCGGTATTATACCTGATCCTTATTTTTCCGTCTTCGGCCCGGCCGGTCCCATCTTCGGCGCAATCAGTTGGAACGACTCGAAAAATTGCGTCCCGTTCGGATCGTCCTTATCCGTCAGCGGGCCGGCCCACACCTGGTAGATGCGCGCGCCTTTGATGAAGGTGCGGGTGTGCGTGACGCCCACCCCGGTCGGCGACTGATAGATGTAATCGATGCCCTGGGATGCGCCTTGCGTGATGAATTCCGAGGACTTGAGCTTCAATTTATACGGCAGCACCGTCTGGTTGCGCGACTCCTCGAGCATGCGGCGGGCATTCTTCTGCAGCGCCGCTTCCCCGGCGGGGTAATCCATGTAAAAGATCGTGTAGGTTACCCCCAGTGAACCGCCGTCGATCATATACGCCGTGGTGGGCACGGTGCCGCTGCCACTGGGCGCCGGCACCTGCTCGACGACCGTTTTGGGCGATCCGGGGAAGCTGGCGGTGAATCCCCCCTCTTCCGAGGTGATCGCCGTCCACGTTTTCTTCGGTGTCATGTATTGCACAGTGGAAAGCGTGCCCACCAGGAAGATCGCCAGCAACACCAGACCGAGCAGCAGGAAGCGCCAGAAATTCACGCGCTTTCCCGGCTCCCCGCGCATGCGCCAGTTCTGGGCGGAGATGACGACCGAGCCGACCAGCAGGTAAAACACGAAATACATGATCCCGTAGCGCAGGAATACTTTTTGTAATAACGAGGGATCCAATATAATCTCCCAATTTACGGCGCGCTGCCGCGCACCGGTACACCCGTCAAGGTAAACGAGTTGATAAAATGCGCGGTATTTTCCAGGCGGTCAGGCTTCACCGCAATCCGCGGCTGATCTCCAGCACGCGCAGGCTTTCCGTCAGGCCTTTGAATAATTTTTTGCCGTCGCTGCCACCGAGCCTGCGCTCGCAACGGCGCTCGGGATGGGGCATCATGCCAAGCACATTGCCGCCCGCATTGCAGATGCCGGCGATATTATTCAACGAGCCGTTGGGATTGGCGGCAGAGGTCGCGCTGCCGTCTGCATCGCAATAGCGGAAGACTACCTGGTTGTTCGCTTCAAGCTTCGCCAGCGTCTCCGGATCGACGTAGTAGCGGCCTTCACCGTGCGCAATGGGGAGGTCGATCACCTGCCGGGAGCCATACAGGTGCGTGAACGGCAGGTCGGTGCGCTCGACGCGCAGGTATTGCGGCTTGCAGATGAACTTCAGGTGGTCATTGCGGTACAGCGCCCCCGGCAGCAGTCCCGCCTCGGTGAGCACCTGAAAGCCGTTGCAGATGCCGATGATGAACTTGCCTGCCGCCGCATGCACCTGCACCGCTTCCATCACGGGCGAAAAGCGCGCCACCGCGCCGCAGCGCAGGTAATCGCCGTAAGAAAAGCCGCCGGGCAGCACGATGCAGTCGAGATCGCCGATCTCCGTCTCCTCGTGCCAGACATAGCGCACCTCCTGGCCGGTGACGTGCTGGATGGCGTAGAAACAGTCGGCATCACAATTGGAACCGGGGAAGACGACAACGCCGAATGTCATGCCACCGCCTCACTTTCCACAATGGTAACGTGGTATTGCTCGATAATGGGGTTGGCCAGCAATTCCCGGCACATCTCCTCCGCCGCGCCGCGCGCGCAGTTCGGGCACTCCGATTCGATCTCCAGCGTGACGAACTTGCCGATGCGCACGTTGCCGACCGTGGTATGCCCCATCTTGTGCAGGGCCTTCTCGATGGTCGTCCCCTGCGCATCCATCACCGTGGGCTTGAGCGTAATTTCAATCTGAACGTGGTAGAGCACGCGTAAACTCCTATGGAGCGCGGACCTCTGAGTCCGCACGTCTGGTTTTGAATCATGGAACGCTCGCGCGGACTCAGAGGTCCGTGCTCCATATGGTTAGTTTTTAATCTCGACTCCGCTGAAAACGCCGGAACAGGTCACCCGCAGGGCGGCGTTGCCGGGGGCGGCAATCTCCGTGTTCTGCACATGCACCGCGCAGTTGCCAAACGCGGGAACACCGGCGACCTGAACGGGCCAACCGAGCGGGACGCGCACTATGCTGTTGCCAAAGGTCACATCCAGCCGCAAGTCCGCCCCTTCCGGCGCCAGGTTGGCATCGCGCAGGTCGATCTCTGCTCCCCCGAAGGTGACGGAAACGCGCCCGCCGCGGAACGCTCGCGAATTGACGTGGATTTTCGCTTCGTTGAAGGAGACGGATTGGATCAGTTCATCGTCCGACCGCACCACCGTCGCTCCTCCTCTCGCCGTCACGTTCCGCTGCCGCTGGGGGATGAGCAACCGCAAGCCCAGGCCGATCAGCAACGCCGCGCCGATAACAACCCAGGCGTTCAAATTGGCTTTTTGCCCCATGGTGTAATACAGCACCAGCACCCCGACCACCAGCAGGGTTAGCGCCCACCACGGATTCCGCGGTTGCCGTATCAGCTCATTCAACCCCGCCAGGATCAACAGCGCCGGCCAGTATTGCGCCACCAGGCGCAGGCCAGGATAAAACTGATCCAGTAAAAATCCCACGCCGAGCAGCAACAGAATCACGCCCAGCAAATAACGTGTAGACATCGCTCACCTCCTGATGAGTCCCGGAGCCGCCGCCTTGCCCTAATTCGTGATGGTGACCCCGCTCAACGTGGCTTGAAGGCGCAGCCGCAGGGTGGGCCGTCCGGGTTCGTCCTGTACCATCATGCGCGCGCTATTCTCGATGCTGCCCAGGAAGGGTTTGCCCTCGATTTTGAAGCTCATCGTCTGTGGGATACGGAGCGTGACGCTGCCGAACACCGCGCGCACCTCCAACTCCGCCCCCTTCGGCGCCAGCAGCGCCTCGCGCAGATCGAGCTCGTAGTCTCCCAGCACGGTCATCACACTGCCACCCTGGAATTGCTGCGACTCGTTGCGCGCGTGCGAGCCGCCGAAGATGATAAAACCTTTCACCGTGGGCCGGAACATCACCGGTATGCCCGACCGGTCCGCGGCTTGCCGCGCCGAGCGCGGCAACAGCAACCGCAGGCTGAACAGCAACACCACGACCGCGAGCGTGAAGCCGAAGAGCTCCGGTCCGGACATATGGAGATTTTGCTCCCGCACCAGCAGGAAGATGCCAACCCCGATCAGCAACAGCGTGCCCCAGGGATTCTCGCGGTGCCGGATCAGGTAATTCCCGCTCAACACGACGATGAACAGCGGCCACCACTGATTGAGCAGGTCGAACATATGCAGGCCGGGGAAATACATCATCTCGAGGATAAACCCGAGTGCTACCATTCCGATCAACAGACCGATGAGATATCGCCACGCCATGTCGTTCTCCTTTCGCTCTTCTGATCCAGGCGCCGGAGACGCATTACGAGCCTGCCGTCCCACGCTCCGCGATGCCCAGCCGCTGATAAAAGATGTCGATATGCCGCAAATGCTTCTGCCAGTCGAACGCCGTGTCGATGTCCGCCGGCGCCAGATACCGCGACAGCTCGGGATCGGCTTTCAAGGCCTCCAGGTAATACGTACCCAGTTCCTCCGGCGACATTTCGTCGTTTTGTATCTTTTCCCAGGTCTCCATGGCGTGGCGCTGCACGGCAGTGTAGGCGGCATCCTTGTCCATGCCGTTTTTCACCGCGGCCAGCATCACCGCCTCGCTGTTGAACAGGCCGCCCGTCGCGTTCAGGTTCTTCAGCATCCGCTTCTCATACACGCGCATCCCCGTCACCACACCGGTAAATTTCTTCAGCATGTAGTCGATGAGGATGCAGGCGTCCGGGATGATCACCCGCTCGACCGACGAATGGGCGATGTCGCGCTCGTGCCACAGGGCCATGTTCTCCAACGCCGGCACCACATAGCCGCGCAACAGGCGGGACATGCCGCTCACCCGCTCGCAGACAATGGGGTTGCGCTTGTGCGGCATCGCCGATGAACCGCGCTGCCCGGCCTGGAACGACTCCTCAGCTTCGAGGATGTCCGTACGTTGTAGATTCCGCATTTCTGTGGCAAACTGGTCGAGCGAGCCGGCCAGCACCGCGAGCGCGGAGAGGAACTCCGCGTGCCGGTCGCGCTGCAGCACCTGGGTGGCCGCCGGCGAGGCTTCCAGTCCCAGGTTCTTCGCGACCATCTCCTCCACACGGGGGTCTACGTTGGCGAAAGTGCCGACGGCGCCGGAAATCTTACAGGCGGAGATGGTCTTCACCGCGTGCTCGAACAGCTCGCGGCGGCGGCGCAATTCGGCCAGCCATACGCACAGCTTCAGTCCGAAGGTGATCGGCTCCGCGTGCACGCCGTGACTGCGACCCATCATGTAAGTCCACTTGTGCTCCTGCGCGCGCGCGATAATCGCCGCTTCCAGGGTATCCAGGTCCTTGCGGATGATGCCGGCCGCCTGCACCATCAGCATGCAAAGCGCGGTGTCCTCGATATCGTAGGAGGTGACCCCGTAGTGCAGCCACTTTTTCTCGTCGCCGAGATGCTCATAGACCGCGTGCAGGAAGGCGATCAGGTCGTGGCGGGTTCGTCCCTTTTCTTTGCCTTCCGCCTCTTTCCCCGGCGCTTCGCCTTCAAGCTCGATGGCGCGCTGCGCATCCACCTTCGCGTTCCGGCGCAGGGTGACGGCGGCCTCCTTCGGCACCACGCCCAGCACTGCCCACGCCTCGGCGATCTGCAGCTCAACCTCGAGCCACGCGTCATAGCGCGCCTGCGACTCCCAGATGGCCTTCATTTCGGGGTAGCTGTAACGCTCGATCATGGTCGCTTAGTTCCTGACATACAAAATGCCCACGCAGGCACGCGACGCAGCGCGCCGCAGGGTCCGGCAATGGGCAATAGGGATAACCGGTTTCACTTCGTTCGTGCCTCCCGGCCTCTGTATACTATCATATTTCGCGGGGCGGGGGAATCCCCACGGGGGGTAAGCGTAGGGAAGGCTGAGGGGAAATGGCGGATAGTGTTATGGTCACTTTGTCTGTTCTTTTCGCAGCTTCCTTCTGCACGATGGGGGAGAAAGAGAAAGAGGAATGCCAGCAAGCCGAAGACCATGGTGATATAGGCCGGCCCGTTTTTTTCGGCTTCTTTTTTAATGTTGTTCAGATGCTGCCTCAACCGGCGGCGAAGGAATCGTCGATTCTTGCTCATCCATTGCGTAGCCTCCTGCCGGGTGCGGATATTACCCCTATTCGCCTTCAATTACGCCTTTCCTGTCAGTCGTGGTGTCCCTTTCCCGGCAGTGGGTATAATCGGGACGGCTTTGCCTGTCCGCTTGACGCTCGTGAAGTGAAAATGATAAGATTTATCGGATTTTAAGTTATTCTACCGGATTTGTCAGGAGATCAGTCGCGCGATGGCCAGATACGCATATTTTTGGGGATGTTTCATCCCGAGCCGGTTGCCACACATGGAGAAGGCCACGCGGGCTGTCTTCGCGGCGCTGGGCATCGACGCGATCGATCTCGACGGCTTTACCTGCTGTCCGGAAAAGTCGATGATCAAAAACGCCGATCATGACGACTGGCTGGCGATGGCCGCGCGGAATCTTGATATCGCGGAGGACGCCGGCGCCACGCTGACCACCCCCTGCACCGGCTGTTTCGGCACGCTGAAGGGCGCCAACCACGAGCTGGCGAACCCGGAGATGCGCGCGCGCGTCAACGCGCGGCTGGCGAAGGTGGATCGCCATTACGAGGGGCGCGCCGGCGTGAAGCAGGTGCTCGAGGTGCTGTGGGACGATTTCGGCCCGCAGACGCTGCGCCAGCGTGTTGTGCGGCCGCTGACGGGCCTGCGCATCGCCGTGCACCACGGCTGCCACCTGCTGCGGCCGAGCAAGGAGTTGGGCTTCGACGATCCCTTCGCGCCGAAGAAATTCGACGCGCTGGTGGAAGCGCTGGGCGCCACCTCCATCAATTACGAGACGAAGATGCTCTGCTGCGGCGGCCTGCTCGCCCGCGCGGACGACCAGGCGCAGGCGGAGCAGATGTGCCGCATGAAGCTGCGCGAGCTCTCCACCCTCAAAGTCGATTGCCTGACCACCACCTGCCCGTCCTGCACCATGCAGTATGAGCACCAGCAGGCGAACCTGGCGCGCATGGGCGAGTTTTACAACGTGCCGGTGATCTCCTACATGGAGCTGCTCGGACTGGCGCTGGGACTGGCGCCGGAAGAGCTGGGCATCCCCGCCCACCGCATCGACACGAACCCCTTCTTCGCGCGCTGGGCGGAGTTGCAGCAACGGCAGGAAGAGCTGGCCGCGCATTTCGACCTGAAGGGGCTGACCGGGTGCGCCGAATGCAACGGCTGCCGCAACGATTGCCCGATCAACCTGGGCGACCCAAACTGGGTGCCGAACCAGATCATCCGCCGCATTGCGGAGGGCGACCTGGACGGGGTGATCGAGTCGCGCGCGGCCTGGCGGTGCCATGAATGTTACGCCTGCATGGACCGCTGCTGCCAGCAATACTCCATGGTGGACATCTTCCGCATCGTCAAACACCTCTCCGTCGAGCGCGGCGTGGTGCCCAACGGCGTGGGCGATGGCATCGCCTCCGTGCGCGCCACCGGCGCCATGATCGCCGTTTCCGAAGCTGCCCGCAAACGCCTGAAGCTCCCCGCCACGGCCAAATCCGGCGCGGACGAGCTGGTGAAGATGTTGTCGAACGAGGAGTGATCTCCCGGAGCGCGGATTCCCCGGATGTGGTAGAATTCGGGACGATTATTTGAGTCCGACAGAGGAAAAACGTATGAACGGGCTGACACCCTACGATATCGCGGAACGCAATATTTCCGGCTGCGGTTTGAGTGCGATGATGAGCCGGCGGGGGAATCTCATCTCTGGCGAGGGCATCATCCGCTCGATCGGGCTGCTGCAGGAGCGCGGCAACGGGCTAGGCGGCGGATTTGCCGTCTACGGCTGCTACCCACGCTTTCCGGACGATTTCGCACTGCACCTGATGTATTACGCGTCGCGCGCGCAGGAAGACGCCGAACGCTATCTCGACGAGATGTTCGACGTGATCCAATACGAGCCCATCCCCACCCACCCGGTGCCGGGCGTGGACCCCGCCACCGCGCCGCAGCTCTGGCGCTACTTCGTGCAGCCGAAGCCGCGCAAACTGGAGGAGACGATGCTGCCCTCCGCCGAGGATTTCGTGCTGCGCACGGTGATGGAGATCAACGCGCACATCAACGACGCCTTCGTCTTCAGCTCGGGCAAGAACATGGGCGCCTTTAAGGCGGTCGGCTCGGCAAAAGATGTCGGCGTCTTTTACCGGCTTGAGGAATACGAAGGCTATATCTGGATCGCCCACGACCGCTTCCCGACCAACACCCCCGGCTGGTGGGGCGGCGCGCACCCCTTCACCATGCTCGACTTC
>Ga0172368_10008350_pt1 | contig 10589 bp, 8 predicted proteins | sample Lak11m_FD_114540 | JGI IMG/M metagenome (GOLD analysis project Ga0172368, IMG submission 114540) | Freshwater microbial communities from Kabuno Bay, South-Kivu, Congo - kab_022012_11m | ecosystem: Environmental > Aquatic > Freshwater > Lake | place: Democratic Republic of the Congo: South-Kivu...
CCGAGCGCTCGCCGCGCAGGTACTGCACCCGGTACATGCGCGACTCCACGACGGGCTCGTAGACGCGCACGAAGTTCTCGGTCACGTCGATCTCGAAGCCCAGCGGCGCCACGATGCGACGCAGCGCGTCGAGCACCTCCACCTCGTTGAGGTAGGCGCTGACCGTGCCCGACACCTCCTCGTCCAGCACGATGTTGATGCCGGTCTGCTTCGAGAGGCCCAGCAGCAGCGCGCGCAGGTCGGTCGCCTCCGAGCGCAGCGTCACCTTCTCGTGCAGCCGGGGGTCCGCGATTTCGGCCGTCTCGGCCCGGGGCCCCTCGACGACGGGAACCGACACGGGAATGGGCGCCGGCGGGCGGGTGGCCTGCTCGACGCCCACCTGCCAGGGCCGGCTGGGCGCCAGCCGGGGGCGCGTGGAGCCGCATCCCGCCAGCGTCGGGAGCGCCGCCACGAAGGCCAGTGCAAGCTGTCGGCGGTGTCGGGTCACGGGGGCCTCTGCTCTACTTGTGGACCTTCCACGGGTCGGGTGCGGCGGGCTTGCGCGGCTGGGTTCCCCACAGTTCCACCCCCACCTTCTTGAAGCTGATGCGCCGCGTCTCGCTGCCGTTCTTCGCACGGAGGTTCATGCCGCCCTCGTCGATGGACGCGATGACGAAGTCGCCCGTCGCGTCTCCCACGGCGAAGGCGCGGCTCTGGATGAGCGCCGTCTTCTTGCCGGACTTGCGGTCGATGAAGATGCTGTCGACCCCGCCGGCGTAGCCCTCCAGGAACCCCGCCCGCAGGCGCACCACGACGGGTCCCCTCTCGGGCTCGGGCTCGGCGAAGATCGGGCCGGTGGCGTCGCGGCGCACGGGCCCCTTCTTCTCGGCGACGACGATGTCCTCCCGGATGGCACGGCCCGTGCGCTCCGACTCCTGCTCGGCGGCGGTCAGGAACGGGTCGCGCGCGTTGTCGTCGAGGGCGGGGTAGAGGTCCATCGCCTCTTCGGCGGTCTTCTTGGCCCGGGGCGGGCGCGGCGGCGGGATGCGCAGCGGCGCCAGCGCCTCGTCGATGGGGTCCGTCATCGTGAGCCTGGAGCATCCCGGTGCACACAGGGTCACGAGCAGGGCGGCGGGCAGTAGGCGGGCCATGGGCGTCACTGGTAGTCGTAGCGCGTGTCGATCTTGGCCTTGAAGTGGCCACCGCGGTCGGTGCGTTTCATCTCGACGAAGGGCACCTCGATGAGCCAGGGTGCCTCGGTGAGGCTCTTGAGGAAGCGCATCAGGTCGCGGTAGCGCCCGATGCACTCGAGCGAGATGGCCTGGGCGCTCAGGCGGACGGGCGGGAAGATCAGCCGGTCGTTCGGGCTCGGCTCGGCGCCCGTGTCCTTCTTGATCCGGATGCCGCCCTTGACCTCAGGCGGCTTGCACTCCAGCCCGGCCGCGAGCGCCTTGTTCTCCAGAAAAGTGGCCACCGGCAGGTCCAGGCGGTCCACGGGAATGCGGCGCTTGACGTCGGCCGCCGTCTCGTCGGCCTCCTTCTGCTGCGCCGAGCTCTCGGGGCGGTTGGCCAGGTACTGCTTGCCGCGCGCGAGTTCGGCCTCCATCGCCTCGGCGGCCTTCGTGGCCTTCTCGGTCACGCTGCGCTCCTGGCGCACGAGCCCGACCCAGGCCCCGATTCCCAGCACGACGGCCACGGATACGGCGCCGGCGATGAGGTTGGCCTGCGAGCGGCGTGGGGCGGCCTGCGCGGCGCTCATCGCTGGCCTCCCGGCAGAGTGCCGCCGCCCGGCAGCGCGCCCGGGGGCAGACCTCCCGTGGGCCCGGTCGGCACCACGGGGAAGATGTTGCGGGCCAGGGTTTCGATGGCGAAGGGCACCTCGATGACCCCGCTGGCCGTGGTGACGACGCCCGACACGGGCAGCAGCTCGACGGACTTCACGGTGGGCAGCCCCTCCAGCGCGTGTACGAGCTGCTTGAGGTCCGCCTGGGCCGACGCGAGGTCGCCGGCCCGAACGTTCCCCTCCAGCCTCAGACGCACGGTCGGGTCGGAGGGTCCTGGAGCGCGGGCGCCCATGCGCAGCTCCAGCGGCGCGAGGATCACGGTGTCCACCCGGCACTTCTCGGGCAGCGTGGCCGGGAAGCCGAAGAGCAGCTTGGCCTGGTTCTTCTGGTACTCGTCGTAGCCCGAGAACACGTCCCGCCACCGGTCCGCGCCCTGGGAGGCGATGTCCAGCCGCGCCGCCTCCGACACGCGCCGCTCGACCAGCGCGTACTCGCCCCGGAGCTGGCGCAGCTTCGTAAGCGCCTGCTCCTGGCGGTCCAGCTCGATGCCCCGCAGTTGGAGCACGACGAGCAGGATGGCGATGATGACCGAGGCCCCGATGGCGATGGCGATGGGGCGCTCGGGGCGGCTCTGGAGCTCGGCCGGCAGCAGGTTGGGCACCGGACGCACGCGCGGCCCCAGCGCCGCGCCGATGGCCGCCGCGTAGGGCGCCAGCGAAGTCGTCACCTCGGGCGCCGCAGCCAGGCGCGAGCCGGGCCCGAAGCGCACCACGTGGTAGGCGCGCGAGTCCTCCAGCAGGTCGGCCACCCGCTCGGAAATGTCGCCGTCGCCCACGATCATGAGCGTCTCGGCGATCTTCGGGCGGTACTGCTGGGCGAAGTAGACGAGCGAGATGTCGATTTCGCGCGCCAGCGCGGGCGCCAGCAGCGGGTCGTCGCGCGAGCCGTGCGCCGGCATGGGGATGTCGCGGAAGAACTGCGGCACGCCCTCCTCCAGCACAAGCAGCGCGCTGCGGCGCAGGTCGAGCTGCGCCAGCGCGACGCACCCCTGCGTCGGAAGCTCGGCCACGCTCGCCAGCCGCAACAGGCTCATGGCGGAGCTGGTGGCGGTGCGCAGCAGCTTCTTGGACTCCAGCAGCGCCGGCGCGCTCTCCTCGATGAGCCCGCGCGCCAGCGCGACGAGCAGGTAGCGGTTCTGCGGCTGCTCGCCTTCGGCGACCGGGGCGCCGGTGCCCGCCGGCTCCACCCCGATGAACATCTGCGACGGGTCGGCCGCGCCGTCCTTCTTGAGCTCGCGCGCCGCCACCATCGCCAGCTCCCCCCGGCGCAGCTTGGGCCCGGAGAAGATCTGGTGGCGCAGCGCCGGCGCCTGCGGCGGCAGGTACGCCAGGTGCACGTCCGCCCTGGCCGCGCCCATGCGCTCCAGCGCCTTGGCGGCCATGGCCCCGAGCTGCATCTCCTGGCCCGGCTCGGCCACGATCTCCTCGCAGGCGACCACCGTCGGGACGCCGCGCGGCTTCAGCAGCGCGATGCGCGCCGTCAGCTCGCCGATCTCGACGCCGGCGCTGAGATGGCGCTCGAACAGCATCAGCCCTGCCCCATCTTGCCCAGCATCGAGTACAGAGGCAGCAGCACGGCCGACGCCATGAAGAGCACCATGCCGGCCATGAACATGAGCAGCAGCGGCTCCACCACGCCGAACATGCGCTTGATGGCGCGCGGCACCTCCTTGTCGTAGTAGGTGGACACGGCCTCCAGCGACTTCTCCAGCTCTCCCGTGGTCTCGCCCAGCTTGAGCATGCGCCGCACCAGCGACGGCACGAAGCCGCCGCGGCTCATCGCGTCGGACAGGGGACGGCCCTGTTCGACGGCGCTCTTGGCCTCGGCCACCACGTTGGCGAGCACCACGTTCCCCATGAGCCGCTCGCACAGAGCCAGCGAGGACCCGAAGTCCAGCCCCGACGATATCATCATCCCGAGGTTGTGCGAAAAACGGGACATCAGGACCTTGGTGATGAGGGGTCCGAACACGGGGGCCTTGACCTTGGCATAGTCGATGCGCCAGCGCACGGGCGGCAGCCGCCGCAGCACCATGTAGCCGGTCGGCAGGCCCACGGCGGCCCCCAGCAGCACCGGCCACTGGTGCTGGACCACCTCGTTGATGCCCAGCAGGATCTGCGTCGGCATCGGCAGTTCGCCCCCCATGGCCGCGAAGGTCGAAAGGAAGCGGGGGAACACGAACAGCGTGAGCACCAGCGCCAGCATCACCACCGCGCCGAACAGCGACGCCGGGTACACCGTGGCGCTGACGATCTGGCCCTTCACCTCCTTCTGCCATTCCAGAAAGCGCACCAGATCCTTGAAGATCTCCTCCAGCTTGCCCGTGCGCTCGGCGGCCCCCACCAGCTCCACGAACAGGTTCGGGAACGCCTTGGGAAACGCGGAAAGCGCCTCCGCCAGCGACGCCCCGCCCTTGACGTGCTCGGCCAGCCCCGCAGCCAGCGCGCGCACCGCCGGCGTCTCGGCCGTCTCCGACATGTCCTCCAGCGTCCCCAGCAGCGGCAGGCCCGCGCCGTAGCTCGTGGACAGCTCCATGGTGAAGAAGATGAGGTCCGTCTGCGCCATCGAGAGGTTGCGTCCCGCGGTGCGCCGCGCCGGCGCGCCCCCCTTGCCCGCCTCCAGCAGGACCATGCCCTGCCTTTGCAGCTCGGCGTCGAGCGACTTCTCGTCGGGGCTGTCGAGGTCGCCCTCGACGCTGCGTCCTTCGGCAGTGCGGGCCTTGTAGTGGTAGCGGGGCATCAGGCGGCCTTCTGCTCGTCGCGCAGCTCGTTGTCGATGACGCGGTCGAGTTCCTCGATCGTCAGCCGATGGGTGAGCACGCGCCGCACCCCGTCGTCGTACATGGTGCGCATGCCCGCGCGCCGGCCCGCCGCCGCGAGCTCCGCGCCGTAGTGCTTCTTGAGAATCAGGTCCTGGGCCTCGGAGTTCATCTCGAAGATCTCGAACAGGGCGTTGCGGCCGTGGAACCCGCGGAAGCGGCAGTCGTGGCAGCCCACGGGCTCCGCCACCGTGCCGTCCCACTCGATGCCCTCCTTGGCCGCGGCGGCCTGCAGCTCGGGACGCCGGTCGGCCGGACACGGCACGCGCCGGTGGCACTTGGGGCACACGACGCGGCTGAGGCGCTGGCCGATGACGGCGATGATGGTGTCGATGAGCAGCAGCGGCTCGACGTGCATGTCGATGAGGCGGGGAATGCAGCCCACCGCGGTGTTCGTGTGCAGGGTCGAGAACACGAGGTGGCCGGTCATGGCCGCCCTGACGGCCATCTGCGCCGTCTCCTCGTCGCGCATCTCGCCGATGAGGACGATGTCTGGGTCCTGCCGCAGGATGGCGCGCATCCCGGACGCGAACGTGATGCCCGCCTTGACGTTCACCTGGCTCTGGCGCACCAGCGTCAGCTCGTACTCGATCGGGTCTTCTATCGTCATGATGTTGACGTCGATCGTGTTGAGCTTGCTGAGCGAGGCGTAGAGCGTCGTGGTCTTGCCGCTTCCGGTGGGGCCGGTGACGAGGACGATGCCGTGCGGGCGCGAGATGAGGCGCTCCAGCTTGCCCTGGTCGTCGGCGAAGAGCCCCAGCTTCTCCAGCGAGAGCACGACGCTCGCGCGGTCCAGCACGCGCAGCACGATGTTCTCGCCGAAGTTGCACAGGAAGGTGGAGACGCGCAGGTCCACCTGCCGGCCCTTGATGGAGAAGCGGATGCGCCCGTCCTGCGGCAGGCGGTTCTCCGAGATGTTGAGACCCGCCATGACCTTGACGCGCGCGGCGATGGCCGTCTGCAGCTTCTTGGGGATCATGGGTCCGGGCTGCAGCACCGAGTCGATGCGGTAGCGCACGCGCACGACCATTTCCTCGGGCTCCACGTGGATGTCGGTGGCGCGCTCCTCCACGGCGCGCAGGATGAGCTGGTCCACGAGCTCCACGAGCGGGCCGCGGGCGACGGCCTCCTTCTCGTCGCTGCCGACGCGCGCCTCGGCGGACGCGATGAGCTTCTCGAACGTCTCGTCGAAGCTCTCGATGGACGAGAAGCTCTTCTCGATGGCCGCCGCGATGTCGGTCCAGGGCGCGATGGACGGGTACGGCACCAGCCCCGTGCTCGCGCGGATGGAGTCCAGCGCGACGACGTCGAAGGGGTTGGCCATGCCCAGCTTGAGGACGCTGCCCTCGATGCCCAGCGGCACCAAGCGGTGGCGACGGCACATCTCCTCGGGGCAGAGCTTCAGGAGGTTCGGGGCGATGGGCTCGCGCGCCACGCGGGTGAATGCGATGCCGGTCTGGCGCCCCACCGCCTCGGAGATGGTCTCCTCGGTGGCGAAGCCCAGGCCCACCAGCACGTCGCCCAGCAGGCCGCGCGTGCGCCGCTGCTCGGCGAGCGCCATCTCGAGCTGGTCGTTGTTGATGCAGCCGGCTTCCACGAGCAGCGAGCCCAGAGGCAGCGCGCGGCGCGACACCGACTTGATCGCGTCGGAGGTGCCGTCGGCCGACGCTGAGCGCTCGGGCTCGGGCATCACCTCGATGTCGCCCAGGCTGGCGTCGTCGGGCAGCACGCCAGCCTCGACGGCCTCGATCGCGGGCGCGGCCTCTGCCGGCGCGGCCGCGGGCGGCGCCTCCGGGGCGGGTGCGCCGGGCGCCGCCGGGGGCGCGATGAGCCTGGGGGGCGGGGGCGGCGCGAGCGGGCGCGGTCCGGCGGACGCCTCGGGCGCGGGCTCTCCGGACGCCGCGGAGCCCTTCGGCGCGGCGTCCTTCGCCGCGGGGGGCTCCTTCGCGGGTCCTGCGGGCGGGAACGCGGCGGTGCTGCGCCCGGCGGCGGGCGGAGGCGCGGGGATTTCCGGCGCCGCGGCGCCGTTGCGGCCCGGAGGCTTTGCCGCGGGGGGCGCCTGCGGGCGGTCGACGGGCGGGGGCGGCGTCCGCTCGGCGCGCACGGGCGGGTGCGGCGCGTCCGCGACCGGCGCCCCTTCCGAACGCAGCCCGAGGCGGTCGTCGAATCGATCGGGAAGCAGGCCGGTTTCCTCGCCGTCGTCGAGGAAGTCGGCGTCGGAAGCTTCCGGCGCGGGGGCGCGCGCGGCGAGCTTCGGCACGGCGGGCGCGGCGCGGGCTTCCTTCTTTTCGGGCGGCTTGGCGGCGCCGGGGCCGGGTGCGGCGGGCGCTTTGCGCGCCGCTCTTTCGGGCGGGGCCGGATGCAGCCCGGCCCGCGCGCCGTGTGCTGGCGCCCCTCGACCGTGCTCGGGGTGAGCAGGCGGCGCCGCGGCAGGCGCGTCGTCCAAGTCGAGGACGTCCGCCCCTGCGGGCGCGCCTCCCGCCGGCTCCTCGGCGAACTCGAGGTCGTCGTCGAAACCGTCCTTCGAGGGAACGGCGGGCTTTCGGTCTCTTGCCTGCGGGGCGCCCCTGCGGGGCTTCTTCGGGATCGGCATCCGTCGAAGACTACCCTTTCCGACGACGCACGGCCCGACGGGCCGGGGGATGCCCGGAATGGGAACCCGGGGCCCATTATGCAGCAGGGACCGCCCCGTTGGGGACGGTCCCTGCCGTCGAACTCGAAGCTAGGCTACTGGATGGCGCAGATGTCGTCGCCGCCCGCGGCGCCGGTAAGGTCCGCCGCGTTGTTGCACGCGTAGGGCGCCGCCGCCGGGTTGGTGTCGATCGTCTGGTCCGGGCCGTAGCTGAACAGCATGATCGCGTTCGACTTGTCGGCGGCCGACCCGACCTGGGAGGTGTCGAGCGCGTACGCCTTGTTCCACGGGTCGACGTTCTTGCTGTCCGACATGTCCTGCGGCGTGTAGGGGCCGCCCCAGCACTGCTGGCCGGCTTCCTGCGTCGTGAGCTGCGAGCAGTTCTTCAGCGTCGCGGGCGCGCCGCAGTCCCCGGCCGCTGCCGACAGCTTGTTGAGGTTGGCGAGCTTGGCGCAGTTGCCGTTGTAGAAGTTCGCGAGCCCCACGTCCGTGCGCATGCGGGCCATGGCGCGGGCCAGCTCGCCCACCTCCGAGCGGGCGCGCGACACGCGGGCGCGGTCCGCCTGGTTGAGGATCGTCGGCACCAGGATCGCGGCGAGGATCGCGATCACGGCGATGACGATCACGAGTTCGATGAGCGTGAAGCCTTTCATGGTTTTCTTCGACATGCCCTTCTGCTCCCTTGGTTGTAGGTCAGCCCGCGAGGGGACTGTACCCGGTTGGAAGACCGTGCGGCGATCCCCCTGCCGTTCGACTCCTTTTTCAGCTCCCCTGTGCTGTGCAAAGGAGCCTACTCTGCCGGGTGTCGCCCTGTCAAGTGTCCGCAGGCCCGGGTCGGCGACGGGCGGTGCCGCACCGCGGCACGAAGCGCTTGACGCGCCGCGTCAAACAAGTGTACTTGCGGAAAGCTTGCCGTTGGCAGTGGTCGTGCTACTCTGTCCCCCAACGCGAACGGAGGCGGCCGGGACCGGGTGGCTGGAGCGCCCGGAAAGGCAGCCCGAAAGACCGCAGCAGCCTTCGGGCAGCGGCGTACGTCGATGGCAGCGGAGACGAGATGTTCGCAGGCAGTGCCAGCGCCCACCGCATGAATCCGGCGGCTTCCGCGCGCCCTGCGACGGAGCCCGCGGCGCCCGCGCCGCGCATCGACGGCGACGTGCCCGTGGGAAGCGACTGCCGTGCCACTCTGCCGAGGGCGCCCGGGGGGCCCGCCGGTCTGCGCACGGGCTGCGCCCGCGTCGTGGAAGGCGGCAGCGGTGCCGCGGCAGGGCATTCCCTCCAACAGCGCGTCGTCCGCGACGCGACAGTCATCCGCCGGGACGCGGTTCCGGCGGACTTCGAAGACGGCGGCGGCGCCGTCCGGGCCATTCCCGTTCCCAAGGGAGAAAACAAGATGCGCATGAGTGCAGCGCGAGAGAAGGGCTTCACCCTCATCGAACTCGTCATCGTCATCGCGGTCATCGCGATCCTTGCGGCCATCCTGGTGCCCACGATTCTCAGCCAGGCGGACAAGGCGAGAATCGCCTCGGAGAAGAACTCCATCGCCGAGCTGGCGAAGTCGATGCGCCGCTACCGGATCGACGTCGGCGACTGGCCGTACGGCGGTCCGCCCAGCAGCCCGTCGGGCCAGTGGAACCACTACATGGGGAACCTCGGCCCGGCGGAGTTCACCACCGAGGACACCGCGCTCTTCGTCATGCCGACGGCGCACAACCCTGCGCTGGAAAGGTGCCAGGCGGCCAAGAACGTCGACATGACGTGCTGGGGCGGCCCCTACCTGCCGGGGTCGTCTCTGGCCGAAGCCGCGATGATGGACCAGTGGGGCCACAAGCGCATGTTCCTGATGATCAACCCGGCCAACATCGGCATCGAGGGCGTCCCGGAGGCGCCCAACGGCATGGTGCTCGTCTGGTCGCGCGGCCCCAACAACAAGGACGAAACGGCGTGCTCGACGCCGCAGGGCGCGCCCGACCCGGGCTGCAATGCCAACTACAGCCGGATGGCGCAGGCTCAGCCGAGTTCGACGGCCGCCGATGCCGACGACATCGTCGTGATGGCGGGCACAGGCGAGTAAGGCGCCGGCCTCGTCAGGCCTCCGCACCGCCGTCTGGCGCCGTCCGGGGGTGCGGAACGTGCGGGTGCGCCCGCGCGCGAGGCCCCTCGCGCGCGGCCCGCCGTCCCGGTCCGCGCCATGCCGCCGCCCTCAGGACCAGCGCCATGGTCGAAAGGTCCGGATACCGCCGCTCCCGCGTCTGAGCCCGGCGCGGAACCGTCCTGGGGTGCGTGGCCGCCCATCGGCACGTTTCCGGCGGGTCGAAGAGCGGCGAGGCGCGTCACGCGCCCCGGACGGGGCGACGATCGGGGCGCCGGCGGGGCGCGGCCCGCGGGGCGGGGCGCGCCGCGGCGGCGGACTCCAGGGTTGCCACCGCCGCCCGGCCCAGCGCCCGCATCGCAGCGGCGTCGACGATGTACCCCAGCGGGGCGCCGAGCACCGGCCAGAGCTTCAGGGCGCGCGGAACCCATCCGAGGCCGAGCCGCCTCAGAATCGCGCGCAGCAGCACCGGGTTGAGCCGCGCGATGACGCGGGCGGGCAGCGAGCCCGCGATGGCCCGGCCCGCGAGGTCCGCGCCCGCCTTGAGCCCCGCGCTGCGCGCCGCGTCCGCCAGCCCCCCGCCCGCCCACAGCGCGTAGAGCCGCGTGCGGCCCCGCGTTCCCGAGGCGGGAAAACCGTAGAGTTCGAGCAGCGAGAGCAGCAGCGACGCCTCAACGGCCATCGTGACGGCGACGCCCGCGGGCAGCCCCACCGGCAGCGCCACGAGCGCGAGCGCCCCCGTGACCGCCCCGCCCAGCCCCGCGCGGCGCGCGTGGGACTTCACCAGGCGCTCGGCGAGTTCCTTGCGGCTGTCGGTCGGGTGCGCCTCGCGCAGGCGGTGCATCCGGTCGCGGGCGCCCGCACGCAGCCGCTCCGCGGCGTCTTCAAGTGCCGCTGTCGTCCGCCCTCGCACCGTGCGGGGAGGTGCGGCCGTTCCCGACCCTGCGGTCGCCATGGGAATCTCCCGTCCCGGCCCCGGCGCCGGCCGGGGGACAACGGTCCGACGTCCGAAAACCCGGGAAGATCCGGGCACTTGCGTGCGCGTATGGCTCACGGCGTACATGTTCGGTGAGCAGGGCGGAGAGGCGAACGGAGTCGGTAGGACGGGCGTGCCCGTCGCGCGCCGCGCCCGTCGGGCTCTGCTCGAGCAAGGTGGTGGCCGCGGCGCGTCGCTCATGGTGAGCCTGCCGAACCACGGGACGCCCGTCCGTCGCGAGCGATCGGCCC
>Ga0172368_10008352_pt1 | contig 10586 bp, 6 predicted proteins | sample Lak11m_FD_114540 | JGI IMG/M metagenome (GOLD analysis project Ga0172368, IMG submission 114540) | Freshwater microbial communities from Kabuno Bay, South-Kivu, Congo - kab_022012_11m | ecosystem: Environmental > Aquatic > Freshwater > Lake | place: Democratic Republic of the Congo: South-Kivu...
GGAACCCTTCCTGCTTGAATCGTTCAATAACCTGGGTTGCTGTAGCAACCCCGGTTGCTGTAGCAACCCCGGTTGCTGTAGCAACCCCCGCATAGCTCGGCATCCCGGTCATCCAGTCCTCGTAGCTCCGGCTTCCGCTGCCATCCGGGCAGGCGGCGGCCAGAATCACGGTTCCCCCCGGCCGCGTTACCAGGCAGGCGTGATACAGCCCTTTTTGCGACTGATATACATTGATGTCCTTCGGATGTCCGCCGGGCGAGGCAATCACGAAGTCGTAGGCCGCCGGGACAGTTACCTGGCAGACCTGGCGCACCAGCGGAATCCCTTGTTGCATCACCAGGCGCGGTTCTCCGGCTACTGCCTGAACAATCTCTTTCTTGTGATTCAGGATCGCATTCAACGCAAAATGGACGCCAATCAGAGCGCCAATTGCTTCAACATCCTGGCGGGCAGGATTGGTTTCGTACTCGCCCAGCCGGGAGGCCGGGTGAGTCATCAGGGCGTGGTTATAATTCACTGTCGCCGCGCCAGCCAACCCGATTGCTGCGCTTTTGACGCCGCCCGAAAATCCCTGGAACTGGTGCGGTTCGATATTCCCGACCACGATGCGTAAATCGGCGTTAATGAATTCCTTGTTCACCCACACCGGCGTCCCGTGCGGCGTTTCCCCCAACCAGGTCAGGTTCGAATCGTCCCTGGCGTCATGGCAAGAAACCGGATATCTTTTCAGGATCGCTTCCGGCACAACCAGCCCGAATTCCTCTGGCGGCATCGGCGGGTGGGTCCCGGTTGCGATGATCAGATGGATCGATTCGGGTTTTAAGCCGCCGGCTTCCAGCCGCTCCAACAAAGGCGGCAACAGGAATCGGTGTGGAACCGGACGGCTTTTATCGTTGATCGCAATCGCTGCGCGCTCAATTCCTCGGAAATCGGTCAACCGCCTGCCGCCTACAGGCTCATCGAGCGCCTGTGCAATCACTGCGAGCGGGTTTGGGGCAGCCGGGATTTCCGGCGGGGCGATGACCTCCACCAACCTGTTATCTGGCAGGCTGAAGGTTAACCTGGTTTTTCCGTAGGGGATTGAATACTCGGTCATGGTGGGTAGCCATCTGTGCGGATCAAGAACATCCGTTGCTCAGGTTCTAAGAATCTCAAAACCGGCAATACTTGTTTTGCCAGGTACTATTGTTGATTCAAAAAGCAAAGACTCAATTTGGATCGGATAATGAAGCTCGCCAGTATGTTCTACGACCGGACCGAGCTTGAGGGTCTGACCTTCGCGGCCATAAACCGGGATTTGATCCAGCGGCATTCGCCGATCAATCAACTGCGGTCCTTCGACTCGCTCGCCGCTCCACAGATCGTACCAGCCGCCCGCTGGCAGATACAAGCGTACCTGCCCACCGGGTTGCAGCACCGGGGCGACCAATAGCGCCGGTCCGAGCATATATTGGGTCTCAAAGCCCCAACTGAGCGGGTCGTTCGGAAAAGCCAGTGGCATGGCGCGCATCACGGGCATCCCGGTTTGACCGGCTTCCCGCGCGCAATCCTCTAGATAGGGGATGAGTTGATAGCGCAAACCCAACCAGCGCCGGATGATCTGCTCTGCCTCTTCGCCAAATTCCCATGGCTCGCGCGGGCTGGTGCCGTGGAAGCGGGTATGCGAGGCCAATATCCCCGCTTGCGCCCAGCGGATATACAATTCCGCCTCGGGCATTCCTCCGCCCAGCACGCCGTCTGAGCTTTCGCAGCCATAAAAACCGCCGATATCATGGGCGTAGAATGGCGCGCCGCTCAACCCCCACGAAAGCCCGCCCCGGATGCTTCCGGCCAGGCCTTCCCAGTCTCCCTGTGGGTCGCCGCCCCATTGAATCGGATAGCGCTGGCTGCCGGTCCAGCCAGCCCGCGACCAGACCATCCCATCCGCATAGCGCTGGGAGGCCTCAAAGACGCAGCGATTGTACAGCAGGGCGTACACATTATGCAGCCGTTTACCGCTATCGCCATTAAACCCCACTACCTCCTCCGGCACAGCCTCGCCATAGTCCGGCTTCATCGCTGCAACGCCGATCTCGTGCAGTGATTTGTGCATGTCGCGATACCAGGCGTAGGCTTCCGGGTTGGTGAAGTCGATGATTCCGGAGGGCTGCAGGTGCGGGATCATGGTATCCATCGGCGGCGGGAACCAGCGGTGGATATAGGTGGACCCGTCTGGATTGGAGAGGAAAAATTTTCGTTGATCCAGCTCTGCAAATAACGGGTTGCGGGTTGACAAGTAGGGGTACTCCCACAGGCAGAGCTGCAGGTGCATCTCCTTCAGCCTGGCGACGAACCCGGCCGGGTCGGGATAGCGTTCTGGATCCCAGGAGAAATCGAAGCGCGTCTCGGATGGATGCCAGGCGCGCCCATCCAATGTGATCACATCACAGGGAATGTGGTGTTCGCGCAGTTTGGATGCAACTTCTAAAAGTTCGTCCGCCGTCTTATAAAAAGCGCGCGACATCCACATCCCAAAGCTCCACCGCGGCGGCAGCGGCGCTCTTCCGGTCAGCCAGGTATATTTCTCCAGGATTTTGGCTGGCGTTTCTCCGCTGAAGAAAAACAGATCCAGGTTCGCCTCCTGGATATTCAGGATATAGCTGCGGTGCGACCAGGGTGGATACCCCACGCCATGCGTGACCCGGGCCGGGGTGTTCACGAATAACGCCCAACCCTCGCTGCTCCACGCAAACGGGGTGTTCTTATACGATATTTCGGCGTTCACGCCGGTTGCATCCCGGTTCCAGTTTGTGACCAATTGGCCGCGCCGGTTCAATGAGCTGAATTTCTCTCCCAGCCCGTAGATCGCCTCGCCGCTGCGTAATGCCAGGCTCACCATCCATGCGGCTCCAGAGCCGGATTCCCGGCCGGGAATCCGGCCCTCTTTGCCATATGCGAATGGTGAAAAGCGCAGATCACCCTGGATGGAGCGGTCGCTGACTGATTCAACCAGCAGCCGCTCGCCAGGGTCGGTGTCATCAACCCCGAAAAGCCGAATGCGTAAGGGGTGAGATTGCATCTCCAGCGTCAGGTTACCGGTTGAAAAACGAGTCACCGGCGAATCCTCTTTTCCCAGCGTTTGCTCAAACGAAGCCTCGACGCGCTCGGGCGGGTTTGCCAGCATCCCATAATCCGGCGGATAAAGAACATCCGGGCTGAACTCCGCTTTTAGCCCTCGCTTTGTTTCGCCGCCTGTCTTCTCGGACTGCGCCGGAGACAGCCTCACCCGGATGATCCCCGGCGCGTAAGCGCTCACTTCCAGCGGACCTTCATCCGTCTCAAAGCGCGCGCTCTGGGGTTCGTTCCCTACCAGCTTTAGCGAGACTACCCGCCGAAAACCTTCTTGGATTTTTACAAACTCTTGGTCGAATAGCATGATTTTCGTCTATTCGTACGGGGTTTTGTCCCAAAAATCGCAAAAACGCTGCAAGCCCATGTCGGTATACGGATGCATGAAGGCTTCCTGGAATACTGTAAACCCGGCGGTGACGATATCCGCCCCGAGCGCAGCGGCGTCTGCAATTTGACGCCCATTACGCACGGCGGCTACCAGCACCTGGGTGCTATAATTGTAATTGTCTCGGATCGCAACCACTTCCTGGACGAAGTTGAACACCTCTTCGCCGTTCGTCTCTTTCCATCCGATGAAAGGTGAGACATAATACGCTCCCATCCGCATCGCCTGCAAAGCCTGCACCGCAGAGAACGCCAGGGTCAGATTAGAGCGAACGCCTTTCTCTTTCAAAGCCGACACCGCTTTGAAGCCCGCTTCGGTTGCCGGAAGCTTGATGACGAAATTAGGGCACAAAGCGGCTAGCTTCTGGCCTTCTTCCACCATCACTTTGTAATCGGTATGGTGCGGATTGACTTCGACCGATACCGTCTTATCGCTGCCCTCAAAAAGTTTGCCGATCTCCTGGACAACTTTCAAAAAGGGTTTCCCGGACGCCTGAACGTGGCGTGGGTTGGTGGTGACGCCATCCAGATTCCACATTTCCAGAGCGTGGGCGATCTCATGGACGTGCGCGCTGTCAAGAAAGAATTTCATATTGCCTCCAAAAAAAGTAATTTGTCAATCTGTGGATCAGTCGATCAGTGCTGGACTGATCTTTACTCCTTACCACCGGCCATATTCAATACCATCAATTTGACCTCGGTCATCTCTTCGATGGCGTAGCGCGGGCCTTCGCGTCCGATGCCCGATCCTTTCACGCCGCCGTAGGGCATCTGGTCAACTCGGAAGGTGGATACGTCGTTCACCTGCAAACCGCCGACTTCGATCTCGTCATAAGCCCGCATGATCCGGTTCATGTTTTGGGTGAAAAGCCCGGATTGCAAGCCATAGTCGGTATTGTTTGCCAGTTGGATCGCTTCATCGAAATCATCATAAGGTGAGATCGTGATCACCGGGGCGAACATCTCGGTCCGGTTGACTTTCATCTCAGGCCGGGTATCTACCAGCACGGTCGGATAGTACAAGGTTCCCTCCCGTTTTCCTCCCAGCACGATTCGAGCGCCTTGATCCACAGCTTCCTGCACCTTCGCTTCTGCTTCCTTCGCCGCCCATTCATCGATCATCGGCCCCACCTCCACCGCCGGGTCGCGCGGATCGCCGACTTTCATCGTATTAATTTTATCGAGCAGCAGCTTGCTCGTCTCGTCGTAAACCGGCCGGTGAATCAGCACACGCTGCACCGAGATACAGTTTTGACCGGCGTTTGCAAAGCCGCCCATCGCGATCCGGCTGACCGCATAGGGGATGTTGGCATCCTCATGCACGATCGCGGCCGCGTTGCCGCCCAATTCAAGCCCCACCCGCTTGCGCCCGGAGACGCTCTTCAAATGCCAGCCCACCTCCGAGCTGCCGGTAAAGGTGAAGTAAGCGATGCGCAGGTCGGCGACCAGTTTTTCGGCTTTCGAGCCGCGGCATACCACCACGCTGACCGCTTCCGGCGGGAAGCCCGCTTCCAAAATCAACTCACCCAGTAACAGCCCGGAGAGCGGCGTTGAAGAAGCCGGTTTCAGGATGAACGAATTTCCGGCTGCAATTGCCGGGGCAAGTTTGTGGCAGGCCAGGTTGAGCGGATAATTGAACGGCGCGATCGCCGCTACCGGGCCGACTGGCAGGCGCCGTACCAGGCCCATCCGGCCTTCGCCTGCCTCGGTCAGATCGATTGGGATGATCTCGCCGTTGATTCGCTTGGCCTCTTCGGCTGAGATGCGCACAGTTTCCATCGCCCGAGAGAGCTCGCCGCGAGCCACATTCTGGGTCTTGCCGCCCTCCATAACCAATGCCTGCAAAAGTTCTTCTTTGCGTTGCTCCATCAGGTCGAGCAGCTTATACAAAATGCGCGAACGGGCATGCGCAGGCAGCTTGCGCGTGATCTCGAAACCGCGCGCCGCCGCCTGGATTGCATCCTCCAGGTCCGCGTCGCTGGCCTGATAAACCTGCGCGACCAGTTCGTTGTTATAGGGGAAACGCACGTCTGCCAACTCACTGCTGGTGCGCCACTCGCCTCCCACCAGGAATGGGTTTTGTTCTGTCATGTTAATAATCCTTTTCCTGAGTTATCATCGACCGCCAAAGCCGGTCATAGTAATACCCTGGATGAAATACCTTTGCGCAAAAACGAAGATCAGCAGCACTGGAGCCAGCATCAGTGTACCGGCTGAGAATACCCATTCCCAGTGCTGTACGTTGGAATCATTCAGCGCCCGGATTCCAAGCGCCAGCGTCCAGTTATCCATGCTGTTCAGGTAAATCAGCGGCTCAAGGAACGAATTATAATGCTGGATCAGTGCAAATACCGCGATTGTGGCGATCACAGGTTTGGAGAGCGGTAGAATGATCTGGGTCATGATCTGGATCCGGTTTGCCCCGTCGATCAAGGCTGCTTCTTCCAGTTCCATTGGGATGCCGCGTAAGAACTGCACGACCAGGAAGATGTACAACGCGGTGCCTCCAAGCCAGTACGGCACAATCAATGGGTAGAAGGTATCAATCCAATCCAGGCTGCGGAAGATCAAAAAACGCGGCACGAGAGTGATCACCTCTGGCAGCAGCATGGTCGCGATCATCAAGCCGAACCAGATTTTCTTGCCCGGCCAGCGCAAGCGGGCAAAAGCATAACCGGCCATCATTGATGACACCAATGTGCCTAGCACGGCCAGCCCGGTCACAACCAGGGTGTTCCAGGCGAATTTCCCGAAGGGCAGTACCTTGAAGATACTCAGATAATTGTTCCACTGCGGGCTTTTTGGAAACCAGACCATCGGATGCACGAAGATTTCGGTGGAGGCTTTCAGCGATGAGGAGATCATCCATAATGTGGGCACCAAAAAACTGATCAGGATGATCGTCATCAGGATCTGCAGGGTGGTCAATCCGATAAATCGCTTGACATCTGGCTTGACCAACGGCTGGTGCAGGGATGCATTCTGAACGGAAACGGTTTTAGATGAACTGAGAGACATTCTGCGCCTCCTATTGTTCGTAATATACCCAGCGTTCAGAGACAAAGAACTGGGCGATGGTAAAGCCAACCACGATGATGAAGAACTGCCAGGCCAGGGCAGCTGCATATCCCATGTTGAAGTAATTGAAGCCCTGGCGGTAAATATTCAAGACGGCAAAAAGGGTGGCGTTTTCGGGTCCGCCATCGGTCATAATCAGGGCAGGAATGAACATCTGGAATGAATTTACAATTGCAATCACCATGTTATAAAAGATCAGCGGCGTCATCAGCGGGATCGTCACTTTGAAAAGGCGGGTCCACCAACCAGCCCCATCCAGGCTGGCCGCTTCATACAAGGTTTCGGGGATATTCCCCAACCCGGCGATGAAGATCACCATCTGCCGCCCGATCATCCAGAAAGACATGAAGATGAAAGCTGGTTTCGCCAGATCTGGTTCGAATAACCACTTTTGAGAAGGTACGCCGAACCAGCTCAAAAATTCATTCAAAATACCATAATCCGGGCTGAAAACCCGTTGCCAGACCACGGAACTGGCGACCAGCGGGACGATGATCGGTAAATAGAAACCAGCCCGGTACATATCGCGGAATTTTAGCGGCTGGGTCAGCGCCAGCGCCAGCGCAAAGGCGATCACCAGTTGAATCGGCACCGCCAGGAATGTGTAGTAGGCGCTGTTAGAAAGGCTCAGGTTGGCGATTGGGTCCGAAATCATTTTGGTGATATTGGCGAACCCAACGAATTTAGGCGGCGTCAGTAAATCCCACTTGTGAAATGCCAGCCAGACAGAATAGATCATCGGATAGGCGGTGAAGATCAGGAAGCCGATGATGAAAGGCGACGCAAAAAAATACCCCGCCACCCATTCACGCAGTTGGCTTTTACTTGGCCTAGAGCCGAGTCGGTTGAATCGAACAGCCGGCGGAATAAGTTTTGCGCCAGCATCGCCCGTTTGTGCAGCCATGAGGACCTCCTTAACAATAAAAGAACAGGGAGATATTGTGTGTTGCTACGGCAACCGGGGTTGCCGTAGCAACCCTGGCGATCAAAGCCGACAGGACGTCCACCGACGTCCTGTCGGCTATCACGTGTGGGTTGGTAGCATTAACCCACGCAATACCTCTCTTACGGATGATCTTGATCCGCGAGGATGACTATACTGAAGCCCAATATTCGTCGAGCTTCACCTGAAGTTCTTTATCCACTGCGGCGAGAGCGTCGGCTGCTGAGGCGCTGCCGTTGATCATCGGATCCCAGCCGATAGGCTTGACGGTCTCGGCCCACATCTTGCTGCGCGGTAGACCGCCGACCACATCCACCTGGGAATTTTTCAACGCCTGGATGAACGCTTTCGCGTTTTTGAACTGGTATTTCTCTTCGACTGTAGGAACCCAGAAGCTCTCCAGCATGGAGACCCGGTTCGGCAGGCGACCGGTAGTTTCTGAATAGACTTTATCGCCTTCTTCGCTGGCCATGAAGCTGGCAAATTTCCAAGATTCTTCTACATTGTCGCCCTTCAGAAGCGCGATGCCTTCAGCCCAACCACGATGAGGACGGCTTTCGTCCGCCATCTTCGGCATCAGCACGACATCGAACTCGATCTGCTTGTTTTCCGCCCTCAGTTCAGGGCTGTTCATCTGGCCAAACCACCAGGCGCCTTCGTACTTCATGCCGACATTGCCGGTTTGGAAGGTGTTCGCGCCCGCCGACAGATCTGCCGGGGTCGGGGCTACGTTCATGGTGTAAAAGACATCGACCGCCATCTTCTGAACGATCTCCACGATCTCGGGTTGGCTGAACATCGATTTCTTGGGATCGATGATCGAGTCGAATTCTGTCTTGCCGGTGCCGCGAATCCAGCCGATATCCCGGAACCAGTTGCCGTTGGCTTGAAGGCCGTAGACCTTTTTATCGCCTTCCACCTTGGTCAATTTCTGAGCTTTCTCAATGAATTCCTCGAAGGTCCAATCATCGGTCGGGTATTCAACGCCGGCGTCGTCGAAGGGCTTCTTGGCATAGAACATCACCATCGTAGCCAATTGCAGCGGAATCAGGTACTTCTTCCCGTTGCGGCTGGTAGAGTCCACAACGCTTTTGATGTCTTGGGGATAAAGGTCATCAAAGCCGTCGCGTGCTACTAGCTCGTCGATTGGGGCAAGCAGTTCTTTATCCGCGTAAGTCTGCCATTCCCAGCCCTGGAACGACGCAACCCCTGGCGGAGTTCCGCCGGCGATGGCGGTCTGCAGCTTGGGGTAGTAGTTGGCGTTCGGATCGGCGACGGTCGTCACGTTGACGGTGACATTCGGATGCGCCTCCATATACATCTTGGAGAGTTTCTCCCAGGCGGGGATATCGGCGTTATCGCCCCATGCCAGGAATTCTACCGTGGCAGGCGCCATAGGGGGTTCAGTGACTACCGCTGCTTCTGTAACAACCGGAACAATAGCTTCCGTAGCTGCCGGCGCGGCGGTCTCGACCGGAGCCGGTGTGGCTGCAGGGGCGCAGCGAGTCAACAAAGCGGCTGCTGCGCCTGTGGCGCTCAATTTCAAGAACTCGCGCCGTGAGAATTTCCTTTCCATCTTTCACCTCCAGAATAGTAGCGATTTCGTGTGAGCTTACGATTTTCAAAGGGTTCCATTCCGATTTTTTTCTCTGCTCTCGAACCACCTCCTCCAATCCATTTGTTGTACTCTGAATGTCATTGCGAGTCTGTGAAGCAATCTCGCTGCCGGCCATGAATGTCACTGCGAGTCTGTGAAGTAATCTCGCTGCCTGCCGTGAATGTCATTGCGAGCTTGCGAAGCAATCCCGCTGCTCGCCGTTAACGCTACAAACGAACCACAGGCAAATCAACAAGTTCGGCAAATGCCGCCAGAGATGCCAGATGATCTCCATAGGTTAGTGAGATGTGATGTTCTAACCCTTGCTGGAGCAGGGCGTCAAAGAACTGGCGGGCTGGTTTTTCCAGCCGCAGCACACCGGATGTGCCCGAAAACGGAGCCGGCGCCGAGAGCATCTCTCCCTGTCCAAGCACCAGGCGCAGCTCGCCGGTAGCCTGGCTCAGGCGGGCGATCGTGACATGCCCGGGTTTCATCGGAAAGTCCATCACCAGCGGTACTCGCCGGTTGGAGTGAATGCCTCCATGCGGCTGGACGTTTGGATCAGCCATCGAAAGCGGCGCCAGCCCACAGTGCCACAATGCGATCTGGTCTTTCTCGAAATCCATCGCGACGATATCCGTCCCAAACGCAGGCGCGTCCACCAGCCACTGCAGAATGAGCTGGGTGACCGTGCCGTTGACATCTGCCTCGCAACTGCACGGGATTGGCGTTTGTTGATTGAACCCGTCGCTCAACATCGACATCGCTCCACAGGCCGCGCAGCCCATTTGGGTGAAGAATTCTGGCCAGCAGCGAACCGCCAACCCATCCAGTTTTTCTTCTTCCACAATCTCTTTCAAAGCGCTATACACGCTCAGCGTTCCCATCAGCGGGGTCTGTTCCAATTCGGCCAGGTTATCCAGGCGGGTTTCCAGGCCTGCCCGCACTGCTGCCAGGCTGGCGGTAGAAGTCTTTCTGGCTCGTTCGAAAACTTCCTCCAACTCAATTTTTCGCACCTTTAATCCCATTTTTGCTTCCAGCAACGCCTGATCTAAATGACAAGAATCCATCCCTGCTGGATGCTCGCCAACCACGCCCAATCGCGCCGACCGCAACCGCTGGCGAATATGCCCCGCCGCAGCCAGTGTGCGGATCGTCTGGATGGTTTCCGGGTCATCCGGGGCAGCATATGCATACGAGTAGCGCCGCTTGCGCAGAGTCAGGGCGTGACCTGCCAGGTTGATCCCGCACAGCGAGTTCAGGCGCAGGCGTCCCCCGCTGAAAGGCTCTGGAATCGCCCATAAGAAGAGCGGCGCTGCTGTCTCTTTCTGTCCAAATGCTTCTGCCAGCGCGGTGACCATCGTGCTGTCTGCGAAGCTGGCCTGAAAGATGAGCAATAGATCCACTGGTTGATGGAAAAAATCGTTGGCGACAGCCTGGGCAGTCTCCAAATCGGTGACCAGTTTGTCGGGA
>Ga0172368_10008354_pt1 | contig 10584 bp, 19 predicted proteins | sample Lak11m_FD_114540 | JGI IMG/M metagenome (GOLD analysis project Ga0172368, IMG submission 114540) | Freshwater microbial communities from Kabuno Bay, South-Kivu, Congo - kab_022012_11m | ecosystem: Environmental > Aquatic > Freshwater > Lake | place: Democratic Republic of the Congo: South-Kivu...
AAAATAAAGTTTTCATTTTGAAGACTTAATCAATGAAAGGAGGTAAAATGTTAAACAACAAACGTGGTATGTCTGAAGCAATTATGACTGTGATTATGATTGTCTTGATTCTTGTCGCCGTCGGAGTAATATGGTTAGTTGTGCAGAGAGTGTTGAACAACCAATCTACAACAATAGATTATTCTCAAAAATGTTTCGGAGTTGATTTTAAACCAACCAATGTGACTGGTTGTTCCGTTACTATAGATCGAACAGCGTCTTCACTTGGAGAGGCAATAAGCGGTGTCGGGATAACTCATGGAGATGGAAGCAAGGGTGAATATGAACCTCCTGCAGCGAATATTGGTTCAACAGTAACGATAACCGTTCCAGAAGAGAATTGTGTTTCAGGACAAAATTCAGCCTCGGTAAGATGGTATTTCCTTGACGACAAGAACGAGAAGCATTACTGTTCTGCCATCAATAAATATCCTTAAAAAATCTTTTATTTTTTATTTTATTTTTTCTCTTCCTTAGAGAATTTTGTAAAATTCTCCTTAGAAAAGTTTATAACTAAAATTTTTTTCTCATAATCTATGGGAAAAATGCCAATATATTTTGTAACTGGAAATGAAGAAAAACTCAAGGAGATGAGGTTAGTTATACCGTCGTTATCAAATCTAAAAATTGATTTGAGGGAAATTCAGAATCTTGACGCTAAAAAAGTAATAGAGGAAAAAATCAAAGAAGCGTGGGAAAGATATCCCGAGTTGGAAATTCTTGTAGAAGATACTTCGTTATATTTTGATTGTCTTAACGGCATGCCCGGACCGTATATAAAAGATTTTTTGAAAACGTTAGGGAATGACGGACTTTACAATCTTGTGAGTAAATACGGAAACTACGGTGCCACAGCAAAAACAATAATTGGACACGGTCGGAAGGGTTATCCCTTTGAATTTTTCGAGGGAGCAATTAGGGGAAAGATTGTTTCACCGACAGGAGAAATTGATTTCGGTTGGGATCCAATTTTTATGCCCGACGGCTACGATAAAACTTTTCAACAGATGACTAAAGAAGAAAAAAACAAAATCAGTATGAGAAGACAAGCAGCGCAAAAACTGAGAGTTTTTAGAAAAGAAAACTAATTCCCCTTAACTACATAAACCTCATCATTCACCTTAACAATCGACGGAACTTTTATTCCGACAACCATTTCTTTCTTTGCAATTTTTATTGGTTTTTTATTAATTTCCATTCTCTCCACTTTCATTTTTACAATTCCGGTTTGCGGACCAATAAAACAAATTTCATCACCAACTTTAAATTCAGAAGAAACTTTTATTGCAACGACACCAATTTTTTCAAAACAATGTATAACTTTTCCAACAAAGTGCTTTTTTTCCTTTGCGAGATTATTTTCTTCACTTGCCCAATCATCTGACGTCGGAGTTCCGAGATAAAATCCCGAAGAAAATCCCCTGTTGTAAACTTTTTCAAGTTCTTGTAATCCTTCCTGAATTTCTTTATCACTTAATCTTTTGTCCAATGCTTTTCGATAAATTCTTACGACGGTATCAACATATCTCGCGTCGCGATTTCTCCCTTCAATTTTATATCCCATTATTCCTGCTTCTTTCATTTTTTCTATAAACGGCAAAGTACACAAATCTTTCGGAGACATCACGCGATTATTTTCGAGTTTTAGCTCTTTTCCTTCTTCATCTTTTATGATATACGCGCGTCGACATGGTTGTAAACATTCACCACGATTTGCGGATTTAAAAAATAAACTTTGTGACATAAAACATCTTCCGGAAATCGAAACACACATTGCCCCATGGCAGAAACATTCAATTTCAACTTTTGTCTTTTTAACAATTTCTTTTATTTGTTCCAAACTTAATTCTCTTGCGAGAACAATTCTTTCTGCTCCGAGTTTTTTATAAAATTCAACTGATTTAGAATTGGCAACGCTGGCTTGTGTTGAAATATGAAACGGAATTTTATATTTCCTACAAAGTTTAACAACACTTAAATCCCAACAGATTATCGCGTCGGCCAATTTTTCTTTTTTAATTTTTTGAATTGTCTTTTCAACTCTTTTCAGTTCATCTTCATAAATTATGGTATTCAGAGTAAGATAAATTTTAACTTTCTTTTTTTCACAAAACCTTTTTGCTTCAGCTAATTCTTCAAAAGAAAAATTTCTTGCCGTCGCTCGCATTGTAAATTCTTTGAGTCCGAGGTAAACTGAATTTGCGCCGGCATTCACCGCAGCGACGAGCATTGGCATATCACCGGCTGGAGCGAGGAGTTCAAATTTTTTAGTATTTATCTTTTTTTTCATTTTATTTCTTAAAAAATTTGGGCGATCGAGTAGAGCAACTCCAATTTTGAAGTCCTTGTTTTATTTTTTATTTTTTGTTTTCTCATTTTATCACTGAAAAATTGCGGGTTGCGAGTTTAACAGTTCAAATTTCGGTTTATGTTTTGTTATTGCCACGAGAATAGTTATTTTGGAAAGTTTTTAAATTATTCCTGGGTTTTATTTTTGCTCCCCCAATTTTTCCTCAATCATTTCCAAGAATTTTCCGGTTATGCTCGCGACTGGTTTTTCGAGTGTCTCTTTATTAAGATTCATTTTTTCAATCATTTCCCTCGCTGAATTTTTGGTTTTGCCTTCTTTCACCAGCGAATATAAAATTGCGTTTTTTATTTTTCCCTTGCTTTTCAGAATATTTGTCAGAATTTCTTCGGTTTTGTTTTCAAACTCTTTTTTTCTTTCGAGAGCAATAATCCATGAATTTACCCTTGGAACAGGATTGAATGCTTCTTTTGAAATTTTTTTAACTGGTTTTATTTTGTAATAGAGATTAGCGAGAATTCCGATTTTTTCTGTTTTCTCCTCGAGAGTTTTTTTGAAATTCTCACCTGTGATTAAAAAAATTTCTTTTATTTCTGGGTTTTCAATTGCTTTCAAAATTATGCTTTCAGACAAATAATAAGGGATGCTCGCACAAATTTTGTTACAATTTTTCCAGGGTTGTTTTACTGCATCTCCAAAGACAATTTCCAAATTTTGATTTTTTTTCGTTAGTCCATTTAAATCATCAAAAAATTTTTTATCAACTTCAAAGGCAATAATTTTCTTCGGATTCTTTTCTAAAATTGCCTTTGTAAGAATTCCTGTACCTGCGCCGATTTCAATTATTTTGTCTTCGGATTTTATGTCGCAGATTTTAACAAATTCACCAAGAATATTTTTATCGACGAGAAAATGCTGTCCGAGGTTTGGGTTTTGATTTATTTTTCCTTTGCAAAATTGAATGTTATGTTTCATTCTTTTTACCTTCGTTTCGCAACATAAATGTCTGCCTCAATCATTTTGTTATTTTTGTAATAATGATGCACAAAATAAACATTTCCTGCATTGTCAATTGATGGTTCGCCTGCAAGAGGAGAAATTATTTTTTCAGGATTCGACCATTCATTATTTATTTTTTTGCTTCTCCAAATTGAGTAATCCATTGAAAACCAAAGTTCATTTCCGTCGGGGGAAATAGCTGGCCAGCCCTCGTCGCTTGCTGTGTTTATTTCTTTAACATTTTCTGGCTCGTCCCATATTGAACCTCCCGCGGGTTCAATAACTCCAGCCCCGCCCCCGGCATTTCCGTAGCTGTTTCGTTTCATTTTCCAAATATCCAATCCACCTTTCCCACCCACACGCGACGAATGAAAATAAATCTCATTACTATATTCATGCAATTCTCCGACCTGATAGTCTTCAGGAAAATCAATTTTTTTACCTGATGAAATCCACTTTCCGTTTTCAAATTCAGCTGAAAACCAATTTACTCCGGTATAGCCCTCCCTTGCAGAGCAGAAAAACATTTTGTTGCCGTCGACAAATTCACATCCATCAAGAGCTAATTTCCCATTTTCAGTCAGAAAAATTCTTTCTGGTTTGCTCCATTCATTCTCGGATATGTGCGAAACATAAATTCCAGTAACTTTGTCGAGAATTTGTTTTTCAACAGGAACTCTGACATCCGGAGTAAAAAAGAAATACAAATCATTTCCGTAAATAAAGGGCGAGTCCTCTGCTCCGGCTGTGTTTATTATAGATGAGAGCAGAACAGGATTTTCATATTCGCCGGAAAGTGAGACAACCGGATTTTCATCTGTTTCAGGAGTCATCTTTACAGCATCAGTTGGAATTTTTGATTCCCTCGTCAGAATTTCATTTGTTTGATTATTGCTGGAATTATTATTTTCCTTCGATGAGTTTGGAATAAGTGAAAAGAAAATTATGAAAATTAAAATTATAGCTACGACAAGGAGAACTATTTTAAGATATTTTTTCATTTGTCTTTTTTTTCAATTATTTTATATTTATTGTCAAACTTTTTTTGCTTATAATAAGAGATTGTTCCTTCGATAGTAAGTCCGACTCCGGCTATAAACCAGAACCAGTCCGACGAGAAATCCGCAAAACCGAGCAGTTTAACCAATGTTCCAAGAGTCATAAGAACTCCGACAAAAATAAATCCCCCATATCGGATAAAATTTTCGAGCTTCATAAAAAACAGAAGCAAAAAGAGTTTATAATTTTTTTGAAAACAACTCTTTTAATTTTTCCAGATCTTTTTTATCTCTTAAACTATAAGAATATTTTTCTCCGTTTTTCATAAAGAATTTTATTTTTGAAAAGAAAGGAGTTATTTTTACTCTCTCTATCTCATCGCGATTAAACGCATAATTTTTTTCATAAGATGAGATAATTTTATTCGGAGATTTTTCTGAAATCATTTTTTTCAGAATGTTTTCAATGTCCTTTTTCGCGAGGAGAAACTGCCACATTGAAACATCTGTTTCACCGACAATATGCCCTGCGCCTTTCAGCGGAATAAAAACTAAAAGAATTCTTTTGTCGGTTATAATCATCGCATTTTCAGGATATTTTATCTTCGTCGTTCCAAAATAAGGTCCCACCCTTAATCTAAAACCAGCGCGCATAATTCCTGCGACGTAATCAACAACCCTTTCAATCATTCTAAAATTTTACTGACGACACGCGTTTAAAATGAATTATTCTCATCACAAGAATGAAAATAAAAAACACCACGAAAATTAGAACGAAATACCATGGAACTCCGATTTTCCACATAACAAAAAGAATAATTAACACAATCACCGACGAGAAAATTGTTTTTACCATCATGAATCCACTCGCAATTGTTGTTCCTTTTTTTATCACATCTGCAACTAAATCCGAACGTTCTGTATCTGTCGGAATAATGCTTTTTTTCATAATTTAAAATAAATAAAGAAATTCTTAAATCTTTCTCTCAATCAACAATCACCAAATCCTTAGGTACTTTTGGCTTTTTCGTTTTAGGAGTTTTTTCTTTTTCCGGTTTCTTCTCTTTAATTCCAGCAAGAACTTCTTTTTCCAAATCTGATGGTTTCTTTATACTTAAATGTTTGAAACCCTCTTCACGATACGGATTTGGTGTGTATTCATTTGTTTTTTTGTCAATCCAACCATGAACGTGCTCGGGATGAACATAAAGCCCAGCGAGTCCTTCTTCCGTATTAAAATATCCAATATCGTCATGCAAAACCTCTTCGCCCTTGAAACCCTCTCTTGCCTTATTATAAAGTTCCATCGGAATTTTCAAAACAATAACAGCATCATTTCCTTTGTGAGTTTGATTATACGAATCTTCTGCTTCATCTAAATCTTCTGGCTGAAACGACGCTGTTGATTTCAAATCCGGTCCTGATTTCAAACCATATTTCATAATTTTTTCAGCTAAATCTTTAGATGTTCGATGGAGAAAAACCGCGTGCTCTGGCGTCGAAACAATATGTTTTTTGTATTCGTGATTTTTTGTCATGAACAGAAGAGGAAAATAGAATTAATAAAACTAATTATTTGAAAATATCCACTTTGATAAAAAAGCATTTCACCTATTTCTGCGTCTTCGACATGCGTCATGAAATTCGCTTTATCTTCAGGAATATTTCTGATTATTTCATGTCCGGATTATTTTTTAGAAACAATTTAATATCTTTTTGCAAGAGCATATTTTGCGTCTTTGAATTTTCCTGTTTTCTCGTCGTATTTTGCTGTTGCGAAAAGTCCTTTCTTCGGAATTGGAAAAGAGAAAAATTCACCTTCGGCAATTTCAGTGTCTAAATTATTATCTGGAAAATATTTTCTACGAGTCCTTCGTCCTTGTAATTCAGTATCTTTATCGGGACAAAGTGGGCCAAAAGGATTAAGTCCTCTTGCTTTGCGATTTTCTATTATTAAATCCAATAACCTATAAGTTAACATATTCTTCTTAACAAAAACTAATTTTTAAATATTTATTTATTCAACATCAACTTCCCGTCTCCAACTATTTTTTTCTCCAAAATCTTTGAAAGATTTTACTTTCAATTCTTTTTTGAAAAGAGGGCAATCTAACACAAAACTTTCAAATTCTCCGCCTTCGCCAGCAATATGAATTTTGTATTTTTTGTTTAACTCAATTGCTTCTTTTATGAATTTGTCGTCGATAATTCTACCGAGCCATTTTTTATCAAGTGGATACGCGAAGACACCGACAATCATTATCCTAAATTTATTTTTCAAAAGTTCTTTCAAATATTCTTCTTCATCTTTTTGCCAAAGCGGATTTACACATTTTATTTTTAATTTGTCGCAAATTTTCTGAATTCGCGATGCCTGATAAACACTTCTAATCGCACCGGTAATAATTCCTTCAATTTTGTATTTTTTAATTGCGAGTTTTATTGCTTCTTCCAAATCAATCAATTCTTTTTCTTTCTCGCCTTTTGTTTTATGAATCATTAATGGAATTTCCATAACCTCTGCCTGCTTTTTTGTCTTCTCCACCGACGGCGTGTGAAACATATAACTCTCTTTATTTTCAGAAAAAATCGTAATTAAACAAACAATTTCATTTCCCGATTTTTTTTCCAAATACGTCGAATAAACTGAATCCTTTCCGCCTGAAAATAAAACGCCGAGTTTCATAAAAACACGAGAAAAACAGAATTAATAAGTTTATTCATGATATTCTGGATCAGGAATTCCGCCAAAAACCCCGCAATATTCTGGGTGTCTTCTTTGATAATCTACTCTTGCATTAAATCCGTTTCTAACAGCTTCTCTTCTTTCTTCAAGAGACATATTTGCAACAATCTAGTCGAGAACTTCAATTAAATCTCTTTTCTTTTCAGGCATAAATTATTTAGAAAAAGGGATATATAAATTTAATTAGAATGAATTTTTAATTTGTTTCTTCGCCCTCGATTTCTTCGTCAAGTGGATTTTCAAAATCTTTGTTAATCTCCCTTATTCTTTTTTTTCTGCCGGAATTTTCCTCTTTCATTGCTTCTTCAAGTTCCTTTCTCAATTCTTCAAACGGATCGGGATTGTGTTTGAAATAAGTTTCGTGTAACCAAATGTCGATTTCTTCGAAATGTTTTTCCTGATGAAGCCAGACTCTTTTTTGATGTTCTAAGTGTAACATCGGCGGAAAAGACATTACTCTTTCTTCTCTGCCTGGACCGACGATTTCACTAAAAGTAACTTTTTTCTTTTCCTGTCCGGCACCCAAGCCATTTATTATTTTTTTGTAAACTCCTTCTATTCTGTCTTTTATACTGTAAGACTTTTTCGGCAAAGAAATTCCGGCCTCTCTTATCGCGTTATTGTTAATTATTTCTTTTTTTATTCTTCTGTTCTCGGTAATTATTGCTTTGTTCAAGGATTCAATCAATTCCTGCAAAGTTACTCTTCTAAATCTTGGTATCGGACTTCGCGGAATTAACAATGGAATATCCTCGTCGAGCTCAATCCTTTCCAAAACAGTTTTCTTAAGTTCTTTTTTTCCGAACAAAATTTCGTCGATGCTTGTGATGTATCTATTCAAAAGAATTTCTGATTTAATTCGAAGCAGAAGCGACGCCGCGAGAAGAACTTTGCTTGAAACCAAAAAATCCGCCTCTTCCAACTCGCGGATTTTTTCCAAATACTTTTCCGTCAAAATCGTAATATTCACGTCCCACGGATCGAGCTGTTCGGTATTTATCAGGTCGTAAATGATTTCCTGCCACCCAATTTCTCTGCTAAAAATAATTTTATGAATCTCTTCCTGATGAACTTTAGGTTTTTTGACCTCGTTTTCGCCCAATTCCTCTTCACTCTTCGCATTTCTTATCGCCCTCAGAACCTCTTTCTCTTCATCCATAAACTATTAAGAAAAATAGATTATATAAATTTGATTTGCCCGAAGTTTCAACTAAAATTAAGAGATTTTCTCAAATTTGCATCAAAACTTTTATGCCTTCAAAAGTACAAACCCCCAAAAAATCACTACTTTTGTATAAAAAACGTCAGTCATTTTTTAATAGTAACATGGGGAAAAAGTTTATAAACTTCTATTTTCTTCGTTCTTCATCACCTCTTTTACCCAGGATAGAGGTTTCGGGAATCTTTTTGACGCTCGGGACATCTATCCCAGGGTTTATATGCGTGGAAAAACCAAAATGAAAAAGAAATCAGACGAAAAAATAACCAATGATGAAACTAAAGTAATTAAGGCAAGAATTGAAGGCAAAATTTGTGAAGTCTTATCTACAATACCTTATAGTAGCTGGCTTAAATCTGAATTGGAAAAAAACCAGGTGAATACTCAACCATTTTTGGTAAAGGAAGTTACGCTGCTAAACTTTTTTAAATAGGGGGAAGTGTTTCGCTATCCGTTTATTCCGCAGGCAATCTAAGTAGCGCATTATTAACTTTCACCGATTCTCCTCCAGTCGAGGGTTTGTATAAAAAAGTTTCAGCTAACTATATTTCTCAAGAAGAAAGAAAAAAATTGGCGGGATTGGAAGAGGCACTTGATAAGGAATTAGCCCTCACGAGATAAAGTCTATATTTGACCTTCAAAATATTTTTAAACTAATTAATGACTGAATATTATAAAGTGATTCAACCAAAACTTTCACCGGCTGAAAAAAGAAAAAGATATGTAACTAGTTTTAGAAGACAATCCGACCCGTCGCACGAATCTCCCGACGGAATTATGGGGAATATTTATTTCATAAAAAAATTAAGAATTTCTCGTGAATGGGAAACTTGGGGCAGACCCGTCGATATTCGACGTTTGGAAAACTTGCTGAAAGAACAAACTCTTTACGTTGCCGGAGTCACCGACGAAATAAAATACGACCTTTCGGTTTATGCTTCTCTGCTCAAGAAAAGAAAGAAAAATTATCTGGATTCAAGAAAAAGCTAATTATTTAAATTCGTCTTACTATTGTTTTATATGCAAGAAATAATAACTTTAAGAAAAGATGAATCAGATTTAGAATCTCAAAGCAAAACATTCTTCTTCGGCGGACTTTTAATCGGCTTTTTTTCCGAACCAATTATTCTTTCAATCAGCCAGTATTATCTTCCGACTTTGGAAAATTATCTCGTCCAGGCCGGATTAAGTTCACTTCCAGCGACGATGCATGGAAAAGGTTCGCAACAAAGAACTCTCAATTTTGCCTATTCAGCGACGGGATTATTTGTTGGTCAAGTTTGTTCCAATTTATTAAGAAGATTTTCAAACATATAATTATTTCTTACTTCCAAATTCAGAATAGTGGCATTTACCACAGTAAACTCTATCTTTCGCCGACATTAAAAAAACTCCGTGCCCACATCTCGGACATGATCTTTCTCTTGTGACTTTTTCACCGACAATTTTGTACTTAGTATATTTTTTACTCGTAGGTTTATTCTTGTGTGGTTTTTTTCCTTCTTTTCCTTTTTTCTTGTCTGCCATTATTGACTTGCCTCTGCCGGTTTATCCGCATTTTTTTTCGCTTCTTCAATCACTTTCATTTCAGCAATTCTCTGCTTTTTTGTTTTAACTTCCGTTGCTTCCAAATCTTTTTTTGAACTATAAATGTGCGCTTCAACCTTGAAAACTTTTTCGCCGAATCCGCCTTTTATTCTATTGATTTTCACAACATCTTCATGAGCCGAGAATTTTTCGCCGGCCATTTTTTTTATATCTGCCGTCGTCGGACTTGTCTCGCTAAGAACTTCGAAGACAACTTCTCTTCTCGCTAAAACCGGATTTTTGAATTCCTTTAAAATTTTAAAACTCATCTTGTTTTTATTGCAAAATTTCCTTTTGCTTTTATATTTAATTTTTGCGCAATTTCAGATTTTTCTGGATTCAAAATAATTGTTCTTCCCTTGAATCCTTCAGTATATTCTTTTGAATCACAATCTGGACATTTCTCTCCCTCGAAAATCACATTACAAACTTTACATGCTCTTTCTTTTGACTTCGTCATTTCTTTTTCTCCTTCTTTTCTTTACCTTTCGATTCTTTCTCTTCGGTTCTTGCCAATTTTTTATCTTCTTTTTCTTTTTTAATTTGATCTTCTTTTATCCATTCGATTTTTCCTAAACCCGGTTGTCTCATAGTCAAACCAATTTTTGGTTCTTCACCTTTGTAAGAAATAGCGACGATTCTTGCGACACACAAATCCCCCTGTTTCAAAGTTCGTTTAGAAGCCTTT
>Ga0172368_10008357_pt1 | contig 10582 bp, 8 predicted proteins | sample Lak11m_FD_114540 | JGI IMG/M metagenome (GOLD analysis project Ga0172368, IMG submission 114540) | Freshwater microbial communities from Kabuno Bay, South-Kivu, Congo - kab_022012_11m | ecosystem: Environmental > Aquatic > Freshwater > Lake | place: Democratic Republic of the Congo: South-Kivu...
ACCCTGAATTTATAGCTTTTGTAAGGGTCAAAACGTGTTGCATTTACGCTGAATTGTGCCATATTTTTCCTCCTATGTCTGTATCTGGCCGGCTATCTGCTGGATCTTTATGATCACGAATTCAGCCGGTTTGAGCGGGGCAAACCCCACTATGATATTAACAATGCCGTGATTAATGTCGTCCTGTGTAGTTGTTTCCCTGTCGCATTTGACAAAGTAAGCTTCCTTTGGTGTTTTTCCCTGGAAAGCACCCTGACGGAACAGGGAATGCATGAAAGCGCCCAGGTTCAGGCGAATTTGCGCCCAGAGCGGTTCATCATTTGGTTCAAAGACGACCCATTGTGTCCCCCGATAGAGGGATTCTTCTATGAAAAGAGCAGTTCTCCTGACCGGGATATACTTCCATTCGGATGCAAGGCGGTCATCTCCCTGAAGTGTTCGTGAACCCCAAACAATGCGACCTGCAGCCGGCATGGTTCTTAAACAATTGATGCCAAGAGGGTTCAATTCTCCATTTTCAGCATCGGTCAATGAAACTGCCAATTGCGGAACACCAACCAGGGTTGCATCAAGACCTGCCGGAGCTTTCCACACCCCTCGCTGGGAATCTGTTCTTGAGAATATTCCGGCAACTGCTCCGCATGAAGCGAAATCTTCTACCTGGTATTCCCTTTTCGGATTGGGCTGTCGAAGGCGCGGGAAGAATACGCATGCGTTCCTGCTATTTGTGCCAATAACAGCGACACCTGTCGTTGAACCGTCACCCTTGGCAGTATCCTTGCTGTTCCAGCCAACCGGCGGGTCAACGACGAGCATCGCACGGCGGACTTCACAATACGAAGCTGCTGTTGCCCATAGTGTGCCTGCAACGTCCGTTGCAGATGTATAGGGCGGTATGCAGAGAATATTGAAAAGGTCTGTTTTTTCAAGAGCATAGATACCCTGTTTATTCGTTGAACTTCCTGAATAATCCGGTGTATCCAGATCATTTCCGTCAGAAGCAATTCCAGTTGTAATGCCAGTTGAATACGTAGTACCAAACGGATCCTGCCCTGGTGTGACAACTCCTATTGGATCAGGCGCGCTATGGTCTGGTCTTGAACCAGGCAAAGCGCCTGCTGCTTTTACAAGTTTTGACTCCTGCGCAAGTACTCTGTCAACTCTTCGGGTATGGCCTGTTTGTACTGATACATTTCGTATTACTTCGATCTGGCCTGTACTTGTATCTTTAATGGAGAGATTGAAAAGGTTTGTATCAGAGCCTTTCACATCATGGTCAATTCGTGCCCTTAATGAGTTGCCCCATATCCCTTCATTTGCGGCTTCAAGTCCCAGGCCACTCACGGTAAGCTGGGCTTTTGTCCTTGGCGCTTCCTGGGCAGCCGCAGCAGAAACAGCTCCTGCGATGGCTGCATCTGCAGCATCTGCGACATCCTGCGGGGTTGCTGTTGCTGTCACTGCAGCTCTTGCTGCCTGGGCAACTGCTGTTGCTGCATGTAAAGCCGCTGAACCGGGGGCCCCGGCTGCTGCCACTTCTGCTTCTGCAGCAGCGGCAACTTCTTCAGGAGTGGTAGCTGCGGCAACAGCACCACTTGCGGCTGCTGATACTGCATCTGCCGCTGTCTGTGCCTGAGCTGTGGCTGTGGCGAGTGCTGTGAGCCTTGCCGCATCATTTGGGAAATAAGGATGGAAAAGCCGGACTATGATCGCCTGGCTGCCTCCATTTAAATAAAAATCGCGGACCGCATAGCTCATTGTACTTTCAGTCCACATGCCGCCAAAAATACGCTCATAATCCCCAAAACTGTTTATTGTGACCGGTTCATTGACCGGTCCTCGAACAGCCCGGCCAATAAAGGCCGTGATGGATGTGGCCACGCCCATTATTGTACGTACACCACTTGGGATTTCCTCGATATAAACGCCTGGATATGTTGGTGTGATTGGCATGTTCCTCCGTCAGGTAAATTTCAACATTTTATATTCTTCAACATGCTTTTCCGGGGTTGATGATACATACAACCCCACTATATGGATATTGAACGATTTGGTTCTATCTCTGGACATTATGTTCCTCCATTTTATTTATATAATTTGACATTAATTAAAAAATTTATTTTATATAATTATATTTATGAAAAAAATGTACAAAATTATTCAATCATAGGAGTTTCATTGCTTTTATCGCTCGCCCCTCATTAAAATGAATAATAGCTATTACAATAAATTACATGTCCAATCGGATATTTATGCGTTTCGAATTTTGGTAACTGGTTTAATTTGTTTTGGGGGTATGCCGATAAAACCGCTGGTTTCAACTCTCTCTATATTTCATAATTTTTATCTATGTGGTCTCTTTGACTCTACGGCCTTTTTTTTTGAACTCACAAAGATTCAGAGGCAAAGTCATCAAAACATTGAAAAAATTTCAAATCGTTAACTTTATTCATATATAAACCTCATATACAATATTTGATACCAAAAATTTAATTTAATGATTAAAAAATAAGATAAACTCTATTAAGAATTCTCCAATTATGCGATACTCTTAAGCTTATTAAAATAATCATTTATATTATCAGGTAAATTATGGAAAATACTGAAAACGAAGAAAAGAACAGGGAACTTCTCGGAGGTCTTGAGATCTCTTCAACTAAAGATATAGAAGTTCCAAAAAAAATGATAGACCAGGTGATCGGCCAGGAACATGCCGTTGAAGTAGTACGAAAAGCCGCTAACCAGCGAAGACATGTAATGATGCTTGGAACGCCAGGTACTGGTAAATCAATGCTTGCCAAAGCAATGGCTGAATTGCTCCCCAAAGAAGAATTACAGGATGTTATGGTCTATAATAATCCTGATGACCCGAATAACCCAAAGATACGCATCGTGCCAGCCGGAAAAGGTAAAGAGATCACGGATGCGCATAAAGTGGAAGCGCAAAAAAGAACCACTGCGCGCAATATGTTCATAATGCTGCTTGTTCTTGGTATAGTTGGTTATTCATTCCTTGTAGGAGAATACCTGATGGGTATAATAGCAGCAGTATTAATTGCCATGATGATGCGGCAGTTTATGCCAAAAGAGACCGCATTGATCCCAAAGCTCCTTGTTTCAAATACAGGCAAGGAAATGGCCCCTTATATAGATGCTACAGGCGCACACGCAGGAGCGCTCCTTGGTGATGTTCGCCATGATCCTTTCCAGTCAGGAGGGCTTGAAACGCCTGCACATGACAGGGTCGAAAGCGGCGCTATCCATAAGGCGCATAAAGGAGTGCTGTTTATAGATGAGATCAATACGCTGCGGATCGAATCACAGCAGAGTCTTCTGACAGCCCTTCAGGAAAAGGAATTTGCAATTACAGGACAGTCTGAACGCTCAAGCGGCGCCATGGTCAAGACCGACCCCGTCCCGTGCGATTTCGTAATGGTTGCGGCTGGAAACCTTGATGCCATAAAGGGTATGCATCCGGCCCTTCGCTCGCGCGTCAAGGGCTATGGATATGAAGTTTATATGAGCGATACTATCGAAGATACGCCTGACAACAGGAAAAAACTCGTAAGATTCGTGGCCCAGGAAGTCGTAAGGGATGGTAAGATCCCTCACTTTGATAGCGGAGCGGTTGAAGAGATCATCCGTGAAGCTCGCCGCCGTGCGGGCAGGAAAGGACATCTGACATTAAAACTCAGGGATCTTGGAGGTCTTGTACGCGTCGCGGGTGATATCGCACATGGCGAGAATGCGCCGCTAACTACGGCCGTCCATGTCCTGAAAGCAAAAAGCATTGCCCGTTCTGTGGAACAGCAGCTTGCATATCAGTATCTTGAAAGAAGAAAGGATTACAAGCTCTATATCAAGGAAGGAGCGCAGGTTGGAAGAGTAAATGGACTGGCGGTTATGGGTGAGGATTCAGGAATAGTACTTCCTATAATTGCAGAGGTCACACCTACGCAATCCACATCCGAAGGTCATATTATCGCAACCGGTATGCTAAAAAATATTGCACGGGAGGCAGTGCAGAATGTTTCAGCGCTTATTAAGAAGACAACAGGCAAGGATATCTCAAGAATGGATGTCCATATTCAGTTCGTAGGAACATATGAAGGAGTAGAAGGCGACTCAGCAAGTATATCCATAGCGACTGCGGTGCTTTCTGCGATCCAGGGAATTCCTGTTGACCAGACAGTAGCAATGACAGGTTCACTTTCTGTCAGGGGCGATGTTCTTCCTGTAGGCGGCGTTACATATAAAATAGAAGCTGCGGCCCTGGCTGGAATAAAGACCATCATTATTCCTAAATCGAATATGGGAGACGTACTAATTGAAGATGAATATAAGGATAAGATAAGAATCATCCCTGTATCAAATATTGAAGAAGTACTTGAATATAGTCTCGTAGGCGGAGAAAAGGAAGGTCTTATAGCGACCCTTAAGAAATTCGCTTCACGAACGAAATTCAATATTCCCATCACTGAAACAAAACCCATTGTAGTAGTGTGAGAATTCATGGATTTTTTTGATACACGTATACTGAAGAGCGTCAGTACTTCCATCCAAATTGACAATGGAGAGATCCGCGAGATTTCAAACAATTTCGGAAGTGGGGCTGCTGTAAGGGTTCTTGATCACGGTTCATGGGGTTTTGTCTCCCTGGATGGCGTTATAGATGATCTTGAAGCAGCCAAATCCTCCGCAGGAAGGCTGGCCGAAGCTGCAAGAAATAGAAGTCCAAGAAGCCTTATCGAACTTGCTCCCATAAATAAGCCTGACATTAAGGATCTTCCTAAAGTCAAGGAAAATCCCAGGGATATTCCTATTGAAGACAAGGTCAAATTGCTCCTTGAAATAGAACAAAATGCCAAAATAGAAGGAATAAAGAGCACGAATGCAGTATATTCCGAATCACTCATTAATGTAAAATATTCAAGTTCAGAAGGGCTTGATTGTGAATATACGTTAAACCGCATAGGGTTTGCAATCAGTGCAGTAGCCCAGTCCGAAGGCGTTTACCAGATCGGAAGGGAAAGCAGGTTTGGAGTTATGGGTTTTGAGCTGTTTAAAAAACACAATGCCTTTGAGCTTGCACAAAAAGCCGCAACTACTGCAATTGAGCTTCTGTCTGCATCCACTCCAAAAGCAGGAACATATCCCGTTATCCTTGACCAGGAACTTGCAGGTGTTTTTATTCATGAGGCTGTAGGTCATGCTGTGGAAGCCGACCATGTTCTTGAAGGAAATTCCATACTTTCAGGTAAAATTGGCCAACAAATAGCATCTCCTGTTATTACGGTATTTGATGACCCTTCTCTTCATGAATATGGATATTATCCATTCGATGACGAAGGGGCGGGATCAAAGAGGACTACATTGATACAGGATGGGGTCCTTAAATCCTTTATCCATTCACGAGAGACCGCGGGAAAGCTTGGCGGTGAAAGCCGAAATTCCCGCGCCCAGGGATATGCCCGTCCAGTAATACGAATGAGCAACACCTTCATAGCCCCCGATGGGATGAAATTTGAGGAAATGCTATCTGAACTTAAAGACGGTATATACCTGAAAGGATCGCGCGGAGGCCAGGTGAATCCCGGTGAAGGTGTTTTCCAGTTCAATGCCGAGCGCGGGTTCATCGTAAAGAACGGAGAGCTTACAACGTCTCTTCGGGATGTTTCTTTGTCCGGCAATACTCTTGAAATATTAAATAATGTGACTGCTGTTGGAAATGACCTGGAAATGAATTCAGGACGATGCGGGAAAGCAGGACAGCTTGTGCCTGTGAGCGATGGTTCGCCGCATGTGCTGGTAAATAAAGCCATGGTCGGTGGGAGCGGTTAGGTCACTAATTGAGCAAGACATCACTTCTCACAGTTCATGCACATTTTTCTTAATTATAAAGAGAAACCTAACTTTTCTTTCCCTTTTTCTCTGATTTAAGACCTTTCGGGTGATCCTCAAGCACCTGCTCATCAGCCCTGGATTTATACCAATCCAGAGGACGCTCTGCCTGTTCCTTAAAAGCGTTCAAAGATTCATCCCGCAACTTTGCAGCCTCAGCATTGGCTTGCGAGACAAGGATCTCATCCACTACCTGCGGGCAGGAAGGAACAGAACCCGGCCTGGCCTCGATCTCTTCGCGCTCACTGGGCGCAACTTTTGGATCCTTAGCCATGAGCATTTTTAATTCAATCGAGAAGTTCACGTAAGTCTCAAGCATCCTAAAGATCGCTGAGTCACCCATCGGGTTGATGGGTTGTTCATCAGGGAGTGGTGAAACCTTTCCATTCTCTATCTTCGCACGACCTACCATTTCGCATCCGCCATCTGTGGTATAACCAAGATTGTCGGTTATGACCGCAAGTACTGTCGGTACGTTAGCAAGATCCCAGTGTGCAAGGAGACCGACCTCCCCATCTGGCAGCGGCTTTAAGTCATCGATGCTCATCGCAAGGACACGCGACCACGGAGGCACAGGTCTTGTGCGCTTTTGCGGGGGCAGCCTCAAAACATGTCGGCGCAGGGCATCATCAAAAAGGTTCGTCGCAGTTTCCGCTTCACCAAGAACATTGACACAGTGGGACTGTGGAATGCCAAGTATCTCTTCCACCATCCCATAGTAGTCCTCACGGGTCACTTTCCCGAATCGTCCTCGGTAGCCTCCCCCGTCGCATATGCGACTTCCGGGTGGGAGGCAAAAGGATATCTTCTTGCGACGGCAGGCCTGGAAGAAATACACGTAGGCCGATGTTGCACCTATAAGCGCCACTGGTACGCCGCTTGCTTCCGATTCACGAAGAGCCTTAAGGAGACCCTTGATATCGATACCCGTCTTTCCTAACAGGAACATGCTGTCGGGTGTGCCGAAAGCCTGGCGTGTTTGCTCCATCCCGACTGCCATTCCCATCGATGGGGCAAGCTGGGGACTGGGTGCAAGGATAAGGATACGGCAGCGCTTCCCTGCCTCAAAATCCGGGAACAGGTATGCACCTGTCATTACCCGGTTGGCTGCGAACACGAGGCGCTTGCCATCCTCGTCGCGAAAGATGCGTCCCCGTTGCGTGAGGCTGGTTGTGCCGCCTGTGAGACAGGCCATGACCGCATTCTCAAGAGGAAAGGACGCCACTATGTGTGTCTTAAATACGTCATTGTAAACCATCGGGACATCTTCCCAGCGATCGATGTCACCAGGATGTACCTTCTTCAAATCACTAAACTCACGGAAGAGCTGGTTGCTGTCATAGTGCAGGGCAAACAATCGCATGGCATAGTCGTTAAAGCTTGGAAGTTTGGCATCAACGCCAGCCTCGATAAATCCAAGAATGTCCTCGGTCAGTTGATGACGCAGCGCTTCTGTTTCGCTCAAAATAGATGGGGGAATGTTTTCTTTTGACATATTAAACCTCTTTTTCTATATCAGTTATAATTCCTGAAAATTCTTCTTCATATAATGACCTGAATTTATCAGACTTTCCCCCCATATAAATTTCCCTTATTCCATTTTTCTCATTGTCCAAGACCTCCACCCAAATCCTTTTAGGAACTATGAAATAAAAAATAAAAAGGCTTAGTGTCATAAGCGCTGATCCCAGCAGGATTAAAGAGACGCTGTCATCCTTGACCACATAGAAATTGCTCCAGTATTTTATATCATAAAAACCCAGCGTCTTATCACCTATTTGAACTGTGTCATTCAGGTGCATTGTCCCATTGTAAATTTGCGTTCCTTTATCAAAGATCTTCAAAAAAAGAATGGGTTCCTGCGAAACTTCAGATTCCGTGATTTTCGATGTCAGCGGAACGGTCATATAAACCATTAATCCTGCTTCAAGCCCGGTATTTCCCAGATCAAAAAACGAAACATATCTCTTGCTTTTATCCTGGTCAATGGCAGTAATATAAGAACCGGAATATACCGATCCATCAGGATTTCGAAGGATCAATAATGGTGCAAGGCCATAAACATTTCCTAATAAAGTATAGCCATTATAGGTCATCTGGTGGTTGGAATAAACAATATCCGTTTTCATCTTCCGGCCATTCTCTATTATTGTAATTTTTCCAGCAGATCCTCTAGGTGTACCGGTTTCATCTGTATAATCAGCATAAAATTTTTCCAGGGAAATATCGAATTTCTGGTGATTCTCATAAAAGAAAGGACCTTCATTTATGAACATATAATTGCCATGATCTTCTGAAAGATTTTGTCCTTCTATCAAACGCATGTCTCCCTCCATACGTCCGGTACTGCCATAAACAGCAGCCAGCATCAGTAACATAACACAAATATGGAAAAGCGGTATCCCCAAAACTCCAATCCTGTTCTTTTGCGCAAATATTAAATTTTTATTAATGGAAACCCTATAGCCATTTGACGAAAGAACTGATTTGACCGATGAAATAACATCCATTTCATTTTTTTTCGTTTTGATCAGTGTATTTTTATCAAGACTGCTGATAAACGTTTTTTTCTGGAATTGTGTAACTGTGTCTATTCGCCGCATTGCGTTGGTGAACATGCCTTTTGTGCAAAACAGTGTATTGATAAAAAGCAGAGTTGCTATGCTTATAAATATAAATGATGAATAAATATGATTTAATCCCAGGAAATCATAAATTTGCGCCTGTGTTGGATTATTTTTCTCCCATATATCAAAGAACTCAGGTTTGATCTGCGATTTCTGGGGTATATATGTGCCTAATATTGAAAAAAGAATGATAAGAACAATAAGTATTATGGCAAGTTTGCGGGATTTGAAAAAAGTTGAGATTTGTTTTCCAATATCAAAATCCATTATTTTCTCATATAGACAAAGTTAAGTATATATAATTTTGCAGACGATGTAAACAAAAAAATAAATAATTAACGCATTACAATGACACCAACTTATAAACTATTATCAATAATTGCAATTGGAACTATCCTTTTTTCAATTGCTTTCTGGTGGGAAAATTCAACGCAGGAAATTGATACCGGATATATCAAACTGGGGGGGCTGACTTTTCATACTTCCATTGAGCTCGGTATCGGGGAAGCAAAAAACCAGAGTAAACCAGTCTTTGTTTATTTCAGGTCGCAAACATGTTACTGGTGCATCATTTTCGAAGAAGAATCACTGACGGATCAAAGAATCATAGATATCCTGAACAGGGAATTTGTTTTAATATCCATAGACACAATCAAACAAGAAAAGGCTGCTCTTAACCTGAACGTTCGAACATCACCATATATGATCTTCTTTGATAAAGATGGACACGAATTTTCAAGGATACCCGGGTATCTTCCGAAGGAGGAGTTTCTGGTCAAATTGAATGAGACATTGGAACTTTCAAGGAAAAGATGAGAATTCTAGTTTATAAAAACATAAATGAAGAGGTTTTTAACTTTCTTTTTTCACCTGGCCAATTTTAAAGCCGTTTTGAGGTTAATTTTTTTCAAATAGCTGACCTCGTCAAAATGAGTATCGTCTGTTAAGATGTGCTTAACATTTTCCAAAACACGTTTTACTATATTGTACTATGTAACAATATATTTATTGGAATAACAGTTTGAAAATACCTGTGGCGTTAATTCTGACAAGTTTCTTTGCAGCAGCACATCTTCTATTATTGTAATGCTTACCTTAGAGCTAAACTGAAAGATCCAAAATAAAGTATTGAGGAAATCATAAATATGTGTATACACATATTATGAACTATGCCAACCATGACATTATCAGTTCCAAATGACCTTTACACTGTCATAAAACATCATGAAGAAATAAAATGGAGTGTCATTGCAAGAAATGCTATGTGGGAGTATGCCCGAAGAATTCAGTTAGTTGACAGCATACTGGATAAAAGTGAATTGACCGAGGATGATGCAGCCCAGATTGGAAGACTTATTAAAAAGGCCGTAAGAGAACAACACGACATCGAGTGAGTTGGGAAATGAGACTGGTGATAGATACTAATATTATAATATCTTCCCTCATATCCAACTCAGCAAGGCGCCATATTTTAATGAATTCAAATATTGAATTCATATCGCCAGAATACACTTTTGCTGAATTATTAAAGCATATTGATCTTATCAAAAAGAAAGCAAAACTCGCACCTAATGATCTGCAATATGTGATGGATATGCTATTTACGCGAATTACTATTTATCCAAAAGAAGAATATTCTGATTGCTATATTCAGGCAAAAGAAATCATGAAAGATATTGATCCGGATGATGCCCCTTTTCTGGCGCTGGCTATGAAGACTAAAGTTGATGGAATATGGAGCGAAGATAAAGGATTCCAACAGCAGAACCAAGTTAAGATATATACTACCAAGGAACTTTTAGAAATTATTAAAAATATGTCATAAATTTCCCGGCGCATCACATTTCTCCATGCAACACCGTTATCCTCCCCCACATCCAACCCCCTTACCCGCTATAATCCCCATCGAAAAGGCGAAGGTGGAAAGATTGCCCACTTAGGGGTCACGGAAAAACAACATATCCAATTTTACCTATAAAAACAGGCAACAAATCTGCGTTCATCTGCGTTTATCTGCTGTTTGTTTTTCAAAATATTGCTGCCTTATTTTTCGGTAA
>Ga0172368_10008360_pt1 | contig 10576 bp, 5 predicted proteins | sample Lak11m_FD_114540 | JGI IMG/M metagenome (GOLD analysis project Ga0172368, IMG submission 114540) | Freshwater microbial communities from Kabuno Bay, South-Kivu, Congo - kab_022012_11m | ecosystem: Environmental > Aquatic > Freshwater > Lake | place: Democratic Republic of the Congo: South-Kivu...
ATTCTACAACATCTTGTTTTGTAGTTTCAGATAGTTTTGATTCAACAAAAGAAACATCACCAGTTTCAACTTTCAATACAACATCGCCAACTTTTGCTTTACTGCCAGCTTTAATCAATACATCAACAACTTTTCCTGCTACCGTAGTTGGAACTTCAATAGTTGCTTTATCAGTTTCGATTTCGAGAATAGCCTGATCAACTTCAATCACATCACCAACTTTAACCAAAATATTTATTACATCAGCAGAAGGAATGTTTTCACCAAGGTCTGGAAGATGAAAATCTACTATTTCTTTTTTGCTTAATGTTTGGCTTTGAACTGTGGATTTGTATTCAACTTGAGGTTCGGTTTTTACTTCGGAAGATTTAGATTCAATTTTCTTATCATTCTTACCCTCAACTTTAATCTCAGCAGCTTTTCCCCCTTCATCAACAATCATTACAACAGAACCAACTTTTACTTTTTCGCCGGCTTTAACAAGTAGTTTTGTTATTGTTCCTTCAATAGTTGAAGGAACTTCTATTGTAGCTTTATCAGTTTCTATTTCTATGATTGCCTGATCAACATTTATATGATCGCCTTCTTTAACAAGAACATTTGCTATATCAGCAGAGTCTATGTTCTCGCCAAGTTCGGGTAATTTAAATTCTGTTACCATTATAAAATCCTAATTTTCTTTCCTGATTCTGCGCCGAAGTTCTTACACAGAGATCCTCAGAGAAAAATACGGAGAACCACGGAGTTATAAAATAAATCTTTTGATACCTTCTTTTAATCTTAATACATTAAAATTTATAAGTAATCCGAGTTTCTTATCTGCAAATTTTAAATAAGTGAGTATTTGCGCTTCATGAACCGGATTAAATTCATCAACTGTTTTTAATTCAATTACAATTTTATCTTCAACAATTAAATCAGCACGATAACCACAATCAAGTTTTATTTCTTTATAAACAACGGGAATAGCTTTTTGTTTTTCAACTTTTAAACCAGCTTTCTGTAATTCATAAAACAAACATTCTTCATAAGCTGATTCTAATAATCCAGGACCCAATTCTTTATGAACATCAATTGCACATCCAATTATCACTTTTGTTATATCTTCGAATAACATCTCTGTGGCTCTCCGTGTCTTCTCTGTGTTTCTCCGTGAAACTGTTTTCGTCTCTACGAAATCATGGGGTTACGTTTGTTTGGATTTATTCCAAGTTCCTTCGCGGCTTTATCCAAAGCTTTATCCTGAATTTTTCCTTCTTTAAATAAGGCAGTAAGTGTTGCAAACGCAATGTGCTTTGCATCGACCTCAAAGAAATCGCGCAACGCCTCACGTGATTCGCTTCTTCCAAATCCATCTGTTCCAAGTGAATATAACCGGCGAGGGAACCATTTGGACACTGAATCAGGAAGTGCTTTTACAAAATCAGAGGATGCAACAAAAACTCCGTCTTCTTTATTCAACATCTTTTCGATGAAAGAAAGTTTTGGTTTTCCTGTTGGGTTTAACAAATTAAATCGTTCAGCCTCAAGTGCATCACGACGGAGTTCTTTGTAACTTGTAACGCTCCAAACATCGCAGGCAACACGATAATCATCCTCAAGAATTTTTGCCGCTTTTATAACTTCGTTAAGAATTGTTCCGCTGCCGAATAGGTTTGCTTTCAGTTTAAGATTCTTCTTATCTGAAGTATGGAACTTGTACATACCTTTCAGTATTCCTTTTTCCACACCCTTTGGCATTTCAGGCATTGCGTAGTTTTCGTTCATCAAAGTGATGTAGTAAAAAATCTTTTCCTGATCTTCATACATTCTCTTTATTCCATCACGAATAATTACAGCAAGCTCATAAGCAAATGCAGGGTCATAAGCAACAAGATTAGGAACCGGGTAAGCAAGCAAATGGCTGTGTCCATCCTGATGTTGTAAACCTTCGCCGTTAAGAGTAGTCCTGCCCGCAGTGCCGCCGAGCATAAATCCTTTTGCGCCAATATCACCGGCAGCCCAAACAAGATCGCCCACTCTCTGCATTCCAAACATGGAGTAATAGATAAAGAATGGAATCATATTTATTCCGTGCGTATTGTATGCAGTTCCCGCAGCAATGAAAGATGACATAGAACCGGCTTCATTAATACCCTCTTCAAGAATTTGTCCATCCTTTGCTTCCTTGTAGTATAGCAAAGAATCTTTATCAACCGGATCATAAAGCTGTCCCGGGTGGGAGTAAATACCAACTTGTCTAAAGAGAGCTTCCAAACCAAAAGTACGCGCTTCATCCGGGACAATAGGAACAATAAGCTTTCCCAATTCTTTATCCTTCAAAAGCTTTGCAAGAATTCGAACGAACACCATTGTTGATGAAACTTCTCTTCCTTCGGTTCCTTTGTAAAATTCTTCAAACAATGACTCGGGTGGGGTTTTTATTGGTCGTACATCTGTTTTGCGCGAAGGTAAATATCCGCCGAGTTCTGCTCTGCGTTTTTTTAGATATTTAATTTCGTGACTGTCCTCATCAGGTTTAAAGAATGGTTCACCTGTAATGTCGTCATCAGAAATTGCAATACCAAAACGACTTCTAAATTCTTTCATTTCATCTTCGTTTAATTTTTTCTGCTGATGGGTGATGTTCTTTCCTTCACCGCTTTCACCGAGTCCATAGCCTTTGATTGTCTTTGCAATGATAACGGTTGGCTGTCCGGTATTTTCAGTTGCAGCTTTATAAGCGGCATAAACTTTTTCAGGATCGTGACCGCCCCGCCTCATTTTATGTAACTGTTCATCGCTCATCTTTTCAACCATCTTTAAGAGATCGGGGTCTTTGCCGAAGAAATTCTTTCTGATATAGTCTCCCCCTTCAACAGAATATTTTTGATATTCACCATCAACAACTTCCCCCATGCGTTTAACGAGTTTGCCATCAACATCCTTTTCCAACAATGGGTCCCAATCATCACCCCAGATAACTTTTATAACATTCCACCCTGCACCGCGAAAAGCTGCTTCAAGTTCCTGAATTATTTTCCCGTTGCCGCGAACAGGTCCATCAAGTCTTTGCAGGTTAGCATTGATAACAAAAATTAAGTTATCAAGTTTCTCGCGTGAAGCAAGAGTGATTGCCCCTAATGCTTCCGGCTCATCAGTTTCGCCGTCACCAAGAAAAGCCCAGACGTGCCCGCCTGACTTTTTCAAACCGCGATCTTCTAAGTATCTGTTAAATCGTGCTTGATAAATTGCCATAATTGGTCCAAGCCCCATTGATACGGTGGGGAACTCCCAGAAGTTCGGCATTAAGAAAGGATGGGGGTAAGAAGTAAGTCCGCCTTTTGTATTTAAATCTCTTCTAAAATTTTCCAACTGTTCCTTAGAAATTCTTCCTTCAAGATAAGCGCGAGCGTAAATGCCGGGAGAAGCATGCCCCTGAAAATAAATTTGATCGCCGTCGTAACCCTCACCTTTGCCGTGAAAAAAATGATTGAAACCTATTTCGTATAAAGTAGCGGCGGAAGCATAAGTAGAAATATGTCCGCCAATACCGATTTCGAGTTTGTTTGCCTTTACTACCATCGCCATTGCGTTCCAGCGAATTAGACTTTTAATACGTCGTTCAATTTCGCGATCACCGGGGAAGGGGGGCTGCTTTTCTCTTGGTATTGTGTTTATGTAAGGTGTGTTTGCGCTAAACGGGATATGAACCCCAGCTTTATGCGCCCGAACTTGAAGCTGCTGAAGCAGTTCAACAACACGCTCGGGACCGCTATGCTGCAAAACATAATCGAGTGAATAAAGCCACTCGCTTGTTTCTATCTCCTCGACTTTAGTATCTTTTTTAATATCATCACTCATAAAAATTTCCTTTGTGGGAAAAATGCAATTTTCTATTCAAGAATGATTTTTAAGCGGATTCTGCATTTAATAATCACTGCAGAAAACTTTTGTGCTTAAAATCGGTGTGAAAAAATACAGGTTTCGGAAGATAGAAACAAGGAAGCCTTTGTAAGATGTGAGTCAGATTAAGAGAAATGTTTGGAGAATAATTTTATGTATACAGTTTCCTACTCCGTTTTTTTCTTCTGATGCTTTCTGTGGATGAAGCTCTGATCAAAATAATTGCTGGCAAGATCAACATTGCCCGGAAAAGTATATGCGATGAAGTGTAAGTTTTTCATCAGTTGAAGTTCCAATGCGGTGCGGGCTGTTCGGCTCTTACTTTTTTTATCTTTTACTTCCCTCTTCTTCTTTAATTGCGATTCCCTTTTAGTTTTGAAATCATTCAGAAGAACCTGTGCCCCATCCCTGATACCCGTCCCAAGCTGAGCGCTGTAAAAGTCGGCGTTAGTTTTAAACCTCTCCAAAAGCAGCTCGGCGTTGGAAAGATTAGCCTGCCAGTATTCATCCATCTTTTGCGGAAAGAACGCCTGATACTCGGCAGATTTTTTTCCAAAAGTTCCCCTGATCGAACCTTCGCTTTTGCTTATAAATTCCTTCGTCTGTTGTAAAAGGTTTTTCACGCTGATCGTTAATCCCTGCTGAACTGCAAAGTGGGTGTCCTCGTCGGAAATTGCATTCACAAAGTCCGCATAGGTGGGGGCACTGTCGCTAATAATTTGCGTAAAAACTCCGCCGGGATTATTAGCAATCAGTCTTTGCAGATGAATCCCCGCAAACTTTTGGAGATTATTATCGCTTATAAATATGTTGTCAAAGTGATTTTCAAATAGTGTTTCAAGATTTATCATTGGCTAAACTCCGGTTTATTAGTGCAGTGAAAATAGTGTTTCAAATTCCTTATCAACCTGCTATTAGACATTTTTAGGGCTAATCAATTCCGGTTCAGGTCATCTGAAGCTTCAAATAACCCTTGTTTTAATATTCTAAATCAATAATATTTACTTAACAATATATTTAATTATAGAGATATATTAAAAAGATTTCTCTAATATAAATAATAATATTTATATATATAATAAAAAATTCTTAAATAGATGTTTCATAAAAGGTAAATTATAGTAAGAATTCTTAAGTTTATATAAAGTATAATATATTTATTATAATGTTTAATTTATATATAATAGTATTATACTTAAAAATAAATAAGAAAAATTTATAAGAAATATATTTTATCATAATAAATAAAAAGGAAATGATGCTTATAAAACCAAATTAGGCAATAAGGATCTGTACATTCGACACCATTCTTAGTTACCCGGTTAAATTACTCATATAGAAAACCACTTGACATTAGGCTAAAAAACATGTTTGTTTACATGCGTGATTAGAAAAAATAAGGAGCGATGAAAATGAAAAAGTTTTTCTTTCTGTTAATACTTTTCGTTGTGAATGCAACTAATGTTTATCCGCAGTGGGAGTGGCAGAATCCGTTGCCACAGGGGAACAAGATTTTAGATTCATATTTTCTTGATAATTTTAATGGATGGGCAGTTGGTCTGTATGGTGCATGCATTAAGACCAAAGATGGAGGAGAGACATGGCAGCACATCCAAATGCCAATGCATAGTAACTTTGGATCAGTAAATTTCTTAAATTCAAGCATTGGGTATGTTGGAGATTGGGATGGTAATCTTTTAAAAACAGTTGATGGGGGAGATAATTGGAATGTTCAGCACATTGATAATTATGCTAATATTTATGTTTTTTTTATTGATCAAAATTACGGTTGGTTATTAAGCTCGGGTGCTCCTACTGCAACATATAAAATTTATCGAACAAGCAATGGTGGAACTAATTGGCAGTCCTATCCAATAAATACTACTCATATATTGAATGACCTTTTTTTCATCGATACTAGTAAAGGATTCGTCGTTGGTGGTTTTGGAGAAATACTTATGACAACAGATAGCGGAATTAGTTGGACTCATATAAATTCGCCCTCAGCAGAATTTTTGTATAAAATAAAATTCAAAAACTCACTTGAAGGTTTCATTTGTGGTCACTCCGGAACGCTGCTAAAAACTATCGATGGAGGAATAAATTGGCAATTAAGTTTTATTGGTTCAGATTTGTTATGGGATATAGATTTTCTTGATAATAATCGAGGAATGATTGTAGGCAACGATTCTAAGATATATACTACTTCTAACGGTGGTAGTACATGGGTAGATAAGACTTTTAGTTCGGTTTGGGCACTCAGAGCTTGTAATTATTTAAATGAGACGGATTGTATCGTCTTCGGAGAAATGGGTAACATATATAAATCAATTAATAACGGTGATAATTGGATAAGCAAAGTATCTGGTGACAGAAATACAATCTGGGATATAATGTTTATTGACTTTGAAACTGGTTTTACAGTCGGGAACGCGGGTTCTATATTAAAAACACTCAATAGGGGTAAAAGTTGGGAAAAATTGAATCCTCTAACTAATGAATCTTTATATAGCATCTCCTTTTCCGATAAACTTCACGGCTGGATAGTTGGATCAAACTCAATTTTACTTAAAACTACAAATGCTGGGCTAAGCTGGCAACTCGACTCAATACCTGACTGCGAGGATCTAACATCTGTCTTTTTTCTTAATAATAATGTTGGTTGGGTGGCGGGATATTATAATAAAATCTTAAAATCAGTCGATGGTGGAGAAACTTGGATTCCTCAGCAGATAAATATTGGAGAAACAATTACAATTAATTCACTCTCAATAATTGATGAGAATATGGGTTATGCCTGCGGAATTTATACTTACTATTATCCCCCTAAAGGTTTCATTCTGAAAACTACTAACGGAGGAATTGAGTGGAATTCAATCAAAACTGAGAATTCAGTTTTTAATTCGATTTTCTTTCACAATTCACTTAATGGGTGGGTCGTTGGAGGAGCTAAAACCCTTCATACAACCGACGGGGGAAATAATTGGATAACTATTGGCGTTGGAGGAGGAAATGATATTTTTTTCTCGAATAGCATAAACGGTATCATAGTGGCTAATGATGCTTTAGGAAGTGATATTAAAGTGACTATAGATGGAGGAGAGACATGGTCATTACAACCAAGAGTTACGAATCACTATTTATATTCCGCCTATACAGGGTTAAATGATATCTGGGCTACAGGTACGAACGGAACAATTCTTTATACACCAAACGGTGGGCTTCCTGTTGAGCTTGTTACTTTTATTGCTGATGTTACAGACAACAATGTATTAATCAATTGGACAACCGCCACCGAAACAAACAACCAAGGATTTGAGGTTCAGAGAAAATCAGTTGTTGGAGATTTTGTAACTATTGGATTTGTTGAAGGGCAAGGAACAACTACCGAACAACATAATTATTCCTTTATTAATAAAAGTCTTTCCGAAGGGAAATATTCCTACAGACTAAAACAAATTGACTATGATGGAGGATTTGAATATTCAAAAACAATTGAAGTTGCAATTTCTAATCCATTAAAATTTTCCCTCTCCCAAAACTACCCCAATCCATTTAACCCAAGTACAAAGATAAGTTGGCAGTCTCCAGTCGGCGGTTGGCAAACATTGAAAGTATATGATGTGTTGGGAAATCTTGTAACTACTTTAATAGATGAATACAAACCCGCAGGAAATTATGAAGTGGAATTCAAGTCCACAGTCGGTAGTCTTCAGTTAGCAAATGGAATTTATTTTTATCAACTGAAAGCCGGAAGTTTTGTTGACACAAAAAAGATGATATTGTTAAAATAATTTTAGATGGTAAAAACAAAATAAAATAAATTTTCCTTTTGATGTTCAGTACAATCAAAGTTCACGTTAAGAAGTCAAGAACTGTTTCTATTAATTTAGTAAAATAAAGAGCAGCTCATATTGCGAACGAAACAATGAGGTAAAAAAGTTTTGATAAGCGGTAGGGGGATAAATAATAGAGAGATATCGTTCAATAGTAGAATCGCAGCGAACTGCGATTCTACTACTTAGCTTTTCTATTTTGTAAGAATCATCTTCTTTGTCTGAATATTATTTTCATCTTTCAATTGATAATAATAAACTCCGCTGCTTAACCGCTGTGCATTAAAGTTTATAGAATAAACACCGGCTTTTTGTTCTTCATTAACAAGAGTGGCAACTTCATTCCCCAATACGTCATAAACTTTTAGTGATACAAATGCGGATGCGGGTAATTGATAACTAATATTTGTATTAGGGTTAAATGGATTAGGGTAGTTTTGAGCCAGCGAAAACGATGAAGGAGCAATTTCAATTTCCACAATATTTGAGTACTCAAAATCACCATTGAAATCTACCTGCTTTAATCGGTAATAAAGTTTGGAGGGGGCAGCATCTGATAATACGTCTGAATAAGAATACTGCTGCGGCTCCGAAGTTGATCCCATGCCTTCTCTAAAACCCACTGTTCTCCAATTTGATTTATCAGAGCTTCTCTCAATATCAAAGCCGTGGTTGTTTAATTCGGTTGCTGTTGACCATTCGAGAGTAACAACATTGGCAGCAGCAGAACCAGTGAATGAAAGAAGTTCTACAGGAACAATAGTTGTATCAGTAATAAAGCTATAGTAAACATCCTGCTCTCCATTGAATGTAGCTGCCCACGATAGATGCGCTCCATTACTTTCGGAAACCATATCGAAATAATCACCCATCTTATTCTGCTGAGGCCAGCCTACATGAGGATTAAAAAAATCAGAAAGCCGTTCATTCGAAGACCAGGTTTCTCCACCATCCTTAGAATTTGAATAATATAAGGCGGATAAATAAGTTCCGGGATTATCACGTGTATCAAGCCAGATAACATCAATACGACCGTTAGGTGCAACCGACATAGTTCCAAACCACTGATATGCCGATGTACCGGGGTCATCATTAACTTTCATGGGAGTATTCCATGTAACCCCTCCGTCAGTGCTTTTTGCAAACATAACATCCAGCGGGTCAGATGTAGAGTTTCTTTGAACAGAACACAATAAGTATACATTGCCGTGATATGTGCCATTTGAAGTGTCAACTGCTATAATCGTCTGTCCGAGCAATCCTCCGGGATTAGGTCCGCCGCCAAAAGATATGAAACCATCCAGGTTCACTGTATTACTTAAATCCCAGGTAATTGATTCACCCGAGTTCTGTGCATTATTTGATTTAGCAACAAGAAAATCTGAGCCGGTTGATCCTCCAACAAAAAGTTCTCCTTCGGAACCAACCGTAAGAGTACCCCAGTAGGGATAGTTCGGGATTTCTGTACAGCTTTCAAAACTTCCGCCATTATCAGTTGAGCGGGTAAAAAACCCAGGGTAACAAACGCTAAAACTTTGTGTCCAAAACGCATAAAAATTTCCAAGTCCGGGTCCATTAGTTTTATCAATAGTCATCCATTGTTTATCACCACCCTCAGCGAAAGTTCCCCCATCCCACGTGGCTCCTCCATCGGTTGATTTAAAAACGTGACACATAAAAGTGGGATCGTTGGTTAAACTATTGTAATAGAAATTTCCTTCAGCGTCGCTGCTTAGTACGGGGTCTGATCTAAAAACGCCGGGTTCGATCACACCGGGGAACGTCCATGATTGTCCACCATCCGCAGTATATCCATAACCAGCTTGTCTGAAACTATTTGATACCGAACTAAACTGCCGCCATCCTATTGCAATTTTATTCGGGTTATTTGGATCAACGGCAATTGAAGGTTCATTCGCAGCATCACCCACTATGTTGAATCCGTTTTCATCAACATTTACTTGAGTGGTAGAAATACTATTCAAAAAATATTTATACCCAGGAGACCTTAATTGATCTTCCTTGGAAACCGGGACAAAATCATCTGTCTTTATTTCGTTATGAGCAGATGGATCCGGGGGCGCATTTAATTTTTTAATTTGTATCTGAGGGAAAATAATATCCGGTGAAACAAGAAAAACAAATAATAATAAATAAACAAAATGTGTTATGATGCCTAAACATTTTATTCCAAAGCTGTGATTCATTTTTTCTCCGAGGTTAAATTTTAAAATTCTTAATTTTATACTCGTTAAACTATATAAAATATCAATGCTCTATTTCAATATTGCAATATTATTTTTTTGGCATATCTTGCTTAGTTGTTAGTTCTATTTCAATTGACCTTCTAAAGTAGTGAGCTGCTAATTGGATAGAATCATTTTTTTATTGGAATGTTCAGTTACTTTTCAATTTAAAAAATAATTTATTGGTATTTTTAAACAGAGTAAGTATTAATGAAGTCAAACAGTGCGGGAGTATTTTGCAGTGTCTTCTTTCCGTTCTATGTAACCATCAAAATTAATTGCGATGTTACGGATTAATAAACGTCCCATGTCATTTACCACAATTCCGCTTTCAGAAATTTCAATAAGCTCATCGGCTTCCATTTCTTTGAGGTTGTTTAATCCGGCGGCGAAATACTTTTTGAAATCAATGTTGAATTTTTCTTCGATAGATTTATAATTCAATTCAAAGTCGCACATTAATTTCATAATGACCTCTCTTCGCAAGTGATCATCGTCAGTTAGTTTATAACCTTTTGATGTTGGGATAAATTCATTATCGAGCGATTGATAATATTCCTTTTCATTTTTAAAATTCTGTGCGTAAATATTTTTCAACTGCGAAATAGA
>Ga0172368_10008361_pt1 | contig 10576 bp, 7 predicted proteins | sample Lak11m_FD_114540 | JGI IMG/M metagenome (GOLD analysis project Ga0172368, IMG submission 114540) | Freshwater microbial communities from Kabuno Bay, South-Kivu, Congo - kab_022012_11m | ecosystem: Environmental > Aquatic > Freshwater > Lake | place: Democratic Republic of the Congo: South-Kivu...
ACTAATGTTTTTACTTTCGGATGGCAGCAGTATTGAACTTGAAAGCGCTGACGATATAACAGGAACACCTAAAAACTATTTAGTTTCTATACCGCCAACCTATTGCAGTATATTATCGCAGGCGAGCTATCCTGCAACACCCGAAAGTGTTGAAAAATTATTGCGAAATACCGTTTCTGTTATCCGGTTCTATAAAACAGAAGGCAATGGAAAGGAAGGATATAAAGATTATGAAATTAAGAAAAAAAATAATGAAGATATAGTGGATTTACTAAAGTGTGTATTGTAATAATGCGTTCTCTTGTTTATGCAATAGTATAATGTATTCAGCAAAACAAAGCCGGGAGTTTGGTATCGTATGGAATAAAATGCGAGAAGATATTCGCAGGTTTGGTTCAGAGAAAAAGTTTCATGAAGCGGCAGTTTCATTTTTTGACATGATTCAAACATTGAAGGGTAAAGACGGAACGCTTTATGTAGCGTTGCTTAATAAGATTGAAAGGTATGAGCAGAAAATAGGTTTCCGGCTTGCTCATGAAATAAAAGAATATGAAGACGATTTAAATAAGCTAAAAGCAATACAGGCTATTGCCCTGATGTTTGAGGAGGCTTATTATGAGATGGAGAAGCTGTTGAAGGAACTGGAAATTTAGGCAAAAGAGGTACTTCGATACTTTGTTTGCCTACCACGCTCACAAACGGACAGGGAGGTTTACATGTGGTTTTTGGCAACGGAATAATATTCATGCGGCAAAGGTAAAAATAATTTAATAATGCAACTAATTCGTTCTCTTATTTATGCAATCGTAACTCAGGGAAAGATGTTGTAAATATCTTTCCGGTGAGCAAAAGCAAGAAAATAAACGGTGTTATTTTGAAAAACAATACCTATTCGGTAGCTTCCTGTTCTTATGCGATAGGCTGTTTTATGCCCTTTCATTTTTTTAATGTTAGGAATATCGTGCAGGGCTTTGGCATCCATTACCGAGCGAACAACTTGGGCAATTTCGTTTTTAAGTTTTTTGTCAAGAATAAGGTCAATTTGTTTTTCAAATGCCTTAGTAAACTCAATGTTCATTTTATACCAAGTTTAGCCAACACCCTTTTTTTAGGTGCAATTCCGCTATGTGCAGATTTTTTCATCATCATGGCAAGCACACGGTTTTCGGCATCTTCTTCAGTAATAAAATTAATGCCTGTGGATGTTTCGGAAAGCCCTTTTAATAAAGGCAGAACCTGTTTACCAATTTTGCTGTTGGCATCTATTTCAAAAAATATGTTTTTCATGCTGTAAAAATACAAAACAAAATTATATGCGTCTGCTTTTTCTTTTTTCACTGAGTGTTTTTTATGTTAATGCTTACGCGCAAGTTCCGCAGCGTGCAGTATTGTCGTTGCATCCGGTAAAAAGTGGACGGCATCCACTCTGAATTGACACAAAAATTGACACAGCAAAATTTAAAAAACGTCTGAAAGCCGCATGAATACGGGGTTACATGACAGACATTCGCGCTCCCTTCGGGTGCACAATTTAATAGACAACAGTAGGAAACTTTAACCTATTATTGTCTATTTTATTTTGCGACACTAAGGAAATAGAGTGTTTTTGGGAAAACAATAGAAAATATTTTTCTAATCTATGATATACTTTTTACCACAGAAATTGACACAAAAATTGACACACCGATAAAATGCCTGTTTATTCTGTAACGCCTTATATCAGAAACAATGGAAAAGTGTATCTACGGGTGCTGGTTAGCAGCGAAAAGAAGCGATACAGCACAGGGGTAGCGGGGAATATCCGTTTTTTTAATAATGATACGGGCGAATTTAGTTCCCGCTCAACAGATGCCGACAAAAACAGCATCATTCAGCAAAAGAAATCGGAAATTCTGAACTTATTGAAGCAATTAGAACTGGAAAAGGGCGATGGTTTTACCGTTTCTGATTTTCACCGTATCTATTTTCATAAGCAAAACAAGCAAACATCGGTTACGGAGTTTATACGCGCTGAAAGCAAGCTGAGAAAGAAAAGCAGCTTCCGAACCTTGCAGATTTATGAAACTACTGCACGACACATTGATAAATTCCGTCCGGGAATAAAGTTGAGTGAGGTGGATTATGATTTTCTTTCGCGTTTCCATGCGTGGATGATGACCGACCAACTTAACCGCAAAGGAGAAGTAGAGCGAAAAGCCATGAGCAACAATACCGCGAATATGTATTTGCGAAAATTGAGGGTTTTTATCAGGCAGGCAATCAATAAAGGCATATTAAAGGAATCGGATTATCCTTTTCGCAGGTTTGAAATGCGGAACACCCCTACCAATCCCGATTTTTTAGAAGAAGAACAAGTACGCAAACTAATGAACCTTGAAAATTTGCCGCCCCATCTTGACGAACTGAGGCGAAAATTTATTTTTCAATGTTATACCGGTCTGCGCTATTCCGATTTAATCCGGTTGGAGTGGTCTGCCATCCGAAACGACTGCATTATTCTAACTCAAAAAAAAGTTTCTGACCTGGTTACTATTCCGTTGGTTGAAAATGCGCGAAAAATAATTGGAGAGGCTCCGGCAGATTTATCACAGAGAATTTTTAAACCCGTTACCAACCAAACTTATAATTATTACCTGAAAGATTTAGCGAAATTAGCTAAACTTAACATACATCTTACTACCCACGTTGCCCGCCACACCTTTGCAACACTGGCATTAACTTATGGCATAAGCATGGAAACCGTGCGCGACCTGCTCGGACACAAAGATTTAAAAACCACACAGATTTACGGCAGAATTGTGGACAAGAAAAAACAGGAAGAAATGAAAAAGTTCAGGCTGTAACTGAATTGTCACATCAGTGATGTGACAATTCAGGGTAAATAAAAAAGCCCCGCTGCGATTGCGGGGCTTAACATCAGGCTTTTCCCATCCTGCGGTGGTGTTATTCAACGTCAAGCATCGGAACGTTTTTGTTTAGGTTGAAACATCTGCACTTCCGCGTGTCCTCCAAAGCGGTTTTTTTCGCTGGCGGTGCTGGCTTTGCCCTGTTCGGGGAAACAAACCAATGTGTCCACTTCATTGCGCCATTCTTCAGAACCACGATAATCACCGTCTTTTTTACCCTGCGAAGTGAAAATGAAGGATGTTTTCGGATATTTCTTTTTCAAGGTTCTGAAATCATCCACCGAAATTTCCGCGCTGTCTTTGCTATCAATAATAACTAAGCGGTATTTTGATAAATCAACGCCTTTGATGGATGGCATGATGTGTAATTTATCATTGCCTTTTATTCCCGCATCAATCAATAATTGTTTTAAAACAGGTGTTCCGTAAATTTCGGCAGGCACATACAAAACTTCATGTCCCAATTCGCTAAGGTATTGCGCAAACGAAATCGCCATGCTCGATTTGCCGGAGCCTCCCGGACCATAAAACAGGAAATAGAACACAAAACAAATATCACCCAGCAGCTCCAGCCATTTTCCTTTTATACCAACAGTGGTATGTTCCTGCGCTAAAATGTCTTCAACGCTGGAAACTTTTTTTACAACCGGCTTTGTTGCTGCAACTAATTCCGGCAAAACTTCTTCCGTTCCGCGCAATCCTCCATGATGTGATCCTGTGCCTCGCCCTGTGGCATCGGAATAATAACTTTTATGTTTTAGCGCCCTTATCGGCTTTACTGAAATCTTATCGTCATTATCATAACTGCGGTAAATTTCTCCCAGCATTTCCTTACAATCGCAGCCCGTACCCGATAATCCGTTCAGTTCGGTGATGGTAGGTTTTATGGTTTTTTCTTTGCCCGAAATAAAATCCTTCATCCTCTTCACAGCCGTTGCAAGGAAGTTGTAATATTTATCTTGTTTTGTTATATCCCCTTTTTCTTCATATTTCGCAATACGGTTTACCAAATCTTCCGCTTTAGCTTTTACTGTAATTCCTTTCTTGCCTACTGTTCCGGTTTTACCAATGATGCTGATATATTGACAAAGAAGCGTTACAACCAGCATTTTGGTTTCACGTTCCGTTATCTTTTTAAATTGCTCCAGCCGCTTTTCACTCAGGGTAATGGTATAGCTTTCCACATTTTCATTGGCGCGGGCAACCAAAAAGGTTTGTATATCTTTTATTTCTTCGGCATACCTGTCTGTTTTGCGGATTATTTTTTCAGTGATATTTTTTTGAACCGACCGCAGCAACGCCATGAGTTTATCATAACTCACCTGCTTGCCGTGCATATTAGCAAAACGCTTAATCAGCGCAACCGAAGGGCTGATATGCTCCACCGGCTCACCGCTGCTGCCTACTTTTTTGGTTGCAGAAACGCGGGGGCGTTTTGTTTTTTTGTTTTTCCTGTATTCTTTGCCATCCTGCTCAATACGCTCCTCGGTTGTAATCCCTCTTTTTTTATTATCTAAATCAAATGCGATTCTATTTTTGATTTGTTGAAACCTAACCTGTGTTTCACGCATTTTTTCTTCAGATGAAATATAATGAAGTTTCAATTTGATGTCTTTCAGGCTTACACCACTCTCTATTAATTCCTGAATTTTATCCTTATTCTTTTTTGATTCAACCTCAGTTGGTTTTTTTAATTCAATATAGTGAACTTCTTTAGCCTGTGGATGCTGTCCACTTTTTTCTTTTGCCGGAAAAATTCTTGTTTCACTGATATTGCCGCGAGTTTTGTTGCTATTAATAAACTTTAAATCATAATGCGCGGGCATGTCGTGATGCTCATAAACGTTGGTGATAATTAAGTCGCCTTCGTTTTCAAACATGTAAACCTTATCGCCTTTTTTATATTTCGGTGGATTCTGTCCACTTCCTTTATATTCTTCAATTTCGCTTTCGCTTACATTCTCAATTAAAGAATCACCACTTTCAGGCTTTAAGACATAAATAAATTCCATACCAAACTTACCGGGAAAAATTGGAGTTTGGATAGAATCCACAGTATGAACCTTGCCTTTGTAAACAATTTTTTGATTGTGTTTATATTTAGCATTGCTCATGCTTGGCTTTTTTGCAGGCTTCGGCTCTGCTTCCGGCTCGGCAATTTTTTCCACTGCCTGAAACAGCTTATCAATAAGCGGCTGCATACCGTCTTCATTATTTTCATATACGCTCCAGTCGTTACCATTGTCGGTAAGACTGGTTAACAGTTCGTGCATTTCCTGTAAATCTTTATGCTGCGAAAAGTCTATGTTTTTCGCGGCATTGAAATAGTTTGAGGTTGTGATTTTCATTTTTTTGTATTAGAGTTTCAGTAATAATGCTTTTAATTTAAATTTCGCTATTTGCTTTTTGCGTTCTGCTGAAGCATCAGCATTTTTGGCGGGCTGTGCCGGTAAATCATTCGGGTTGGGGATATGGCAGCTTGCGCCCGTATTGTGTTCCATTTTGAAGCCCAGCAGGTAATTAAGTTGTGCATATTCTTCAACTCTTTGCATCACCGTTCTACCATCCACCGCAAGGGCAGATTTTTTCTGTTTTACTTCTTCTTCCAGTTCCCGCCATTTAATGCTGTCTTCCGCTTTTACGGTTGCCCCGGTTTTATCAGTGCTGTATAGTTTTGCTTCCGCTTCCAGCGTTTCTAAATCGGCTTTGTATTGTTTTGCAGCTTCGCCCAAGTCGCTTTCAATGGTTAGTTTTTTCGGAGCTAAATAAGTCTTTTCAGTTTTGCGGACTTTAACGAGGTATTCTTTAAAGCTACCTATATTATAAGTGTTTGACGGGTAAATGCGGTAGTCATTCGATTCTACTTTCCGCAACAGCGATAACAAATCTTTGTCGTCCTGGTTGCTGGCAGTTAAAAATTGCTCAAACTGTATCAGCGTTTCCTTTGCCTTTACCTGCGCGGCTTTATGTTCTTTTTCTTCCGCTTTAATCGCATAACTGCGCTTGCTGAAAATTTCATTTTCTTTCAGTTCTTCGTAAAACTCTTTTACAACTCCAAGCATTTGTTCACGGTAGTAGCGATAGCGGCTGATGTCGCTTTTCACTTCTACAATTACTTTCAGCGCGTTTTTCGCCCTGCGGTGTTTTTTGCTTAATTCTTCTTTCGCCTGGTCGTAGAAAAGTTTTACCAATCTGCCGATGTCAGTTATCAGCGCGAGTTTTACTTCCTGCGGGTCCAACGATTCCAAGTCAAGCACATTGCCCCGGTCGCCACGATACCATATATCATTAATGCGGCTTGTTTTTTCATCTAACTTTTGAAATACAAATACATCCATGCTGTCCTGAATCAGTGGCATGGTAGAGCGCACATATCCGAAAGTATTTCCCTGCCGCCAAATACGCCCGTCTAACTGTTTTATATCGGTTGGATTCCAATCAGGGAATAAATTATAAAGTGCCGTTCCGTATTTCTGCAAGTCAATTCCTTCGCGGATGGTAGCCGTTCCGATAATGATTTTAACAATGCCTTGCAAAAAAGCATCTTTAATCAGTTCTTTTCTTTCTTCCGAAATTTCCGAACTGACTATTTCCACTTCGTTCAGCTTGTATTTTTTCGGGCGGTCTTTACTGTCAAAAGTGTCGTAAAAAATTTCTTCTTTGTAACCGACTTCTTTATTAAGGTATTCGCGGATGAGGGGGAAAAATTCTTTTCCTCTATTCATATAAATAACTTGCCCGGATACACTTTCACCCCGTTGGTCATGCCACTCTTTCACGCTACGGCAACATTCCAACGCAAAATGAATTTTAGGCGATTCGGTTACATACGTTTTATAGTCTAATTCTTCGCCATAGCTGGAATAAATGAAAGGCGAAAGCGCATTGTCAAGGCTGTGTCCCAGCGCCCGGAGAATAGCCCCTGTATCTTTGGATGAAGCGTTACGAGCTGCGTTCACAATCTCATTCTGATTATTGCGCTGGCGTTCAGTCATGCGCAGGTAAGTTAATATCTGCTTTTCGGGCGGCAGCCTGCGAATAGCACCGTTCACCATTTCATTCACGCGGGGAAGAGAAATTTTGCAAGGGCGTTTTACTCCGGCTTCTTCTCCGGTTTTATAATTGATGTGATTGTAGATGAGTTTCTGCAATACGAGCCGGTTGTTAAATCCGCGTATCACTTCTTTTTCTACAATTTCTTCTTTATAGTTGGCGACAAATTCTGTTGTCGGCAATACAAACAAATCAAAGAACTGCTTCACATTCTTAATTCCGTTCTTGGTCATGTAATCATACGCAACCATTGACAACATGGAATAAATTTCCAGCGGTGAATTGGTAAATGGCGTTGCCGTTAATACCATGCTGCACCGCCCGAATTTGCGCTGCAAATAATTGGTAAGCAGGAAGGCTTTTATTCCGGTTTCGCTTTGCGCCCCGTGCATATTATACCTTCGGTTTCCGTCATCATCGCTGGCAACTTCGTCAAACACATTTTTACAACGATGCCCTTCGTCAATCACTAAATAATCAAAACCCGCTTTGTCAATGTCGCACACCGTATTTTTTAAACCTACGCCCAGCATTTCACGGAATTTCTGTTGCCTTTTTTCTTCATCACGCGGGGTTTTTGCCGGACCCTGCGTTAAGATGTTAATTAGTTCCTGCAACAGTCCATCAATAATTGAATCGGAAAAGCCGATTTTCTTAAACCCTTCGTAGGTTACGATGGTGATTGATTTTTCAGGAACCAACTTTGAAACATTGTTCGCTTTCACAATATCAACTCCTAAGTTATACCAGTCGTTTACTTCAATCCCGGTATTACTTAACACTCCAAAAACTTCTTCTTTTGTTTTCGGGTCGCGGAAACCGATTAGTTCTTTAATCCACTTGCCAATGGTAGGATTAGGAACCACAATCAAAGGGCGCTTGCACCTTCCCTGGAACAATTCGTTGGCAAGATTCACAATGGCGGTCATGGTTTTACCAACACCTACATCATAGGCGATAATACCGGAACCAACCGCCTGCATAAAGGCAATGCCTTCGCGCTGAATAGGTGTTATCTGCAACAGCCCGGACTTAAACCGTGTGCTGATTTCAAATCCAACAGGGATGCGCTTGTAATTAATATCACTGTAACCGTTAAATTCTTCATTCCAGGCACGGTCTAAAGCCAACTGGTCTTCAATGGTTATGGCTTCATATAAAAAGCGGGAAAACAATTCTTCGCCTTCGTTACGGGCGTTGGCTTTTATTTCGGCTTTTTCCTGTGCGCTAAGTTTGTCATCGCGCAGGGGCGCAGCTTTAATGTAATACTGCGAAATATCAATAGCAGAAGATTTTTTAAAGTCTTCATCTGCATTGAGCGTAAACAGCCATTTCACAAACACATCCTGCAAGGAAAATGATTTTTCACCGTCAAAATCAATGTTTATTTTTTGCGCTCTTTTTACTCTTTCGGCTTGTCCGTTTACTTTGCGCAGTTCTTCAGCACTTTCCACGTCACTGCGGTATTCATCGCGCAGGGCTTTAATCATTATTTTTTTTGCCGTGTCGCTGATAGCAGTGATAATAGGGCGTTCCTTCGGTTCGGGGTTGGTGATGGTAAGCGTTTTGGGCTTTGCATCGGTGAGCGCCTTTTTATGCCGTTCATATATTCCGGCTCCGAAAAGCTGCATGATTGCGGCTTTGTCGCGCTCTAACTGCGCCTCACGTTCATAAATGTTTCCATAAGTATAAATCGGAAAGGGCAACAGTTCACCTTCGAGATAATAAAGCGCACCGGCAATTACCAGCGTTTTTAATGTTTCTTTGTCAGCAGTTGCATTGCTTTTTTCAATATCGCAGTGGGCGGCTAATACCAATTCAAGCCCGGCATCACCACGATAAATATAATGCTTGCCCCTTGCGCCCTGGTCTTGTGTGCGCACATATTTTCCTAATACCGTTGCTTTGCCAACGGTGCGCACCGGCTGATAAGCATTGTTCTGTATCTGCGTTTCGCGGTTGGTAACAACCATTTCGCTGGCATCTTTTCCTTTCAGGTAATAATTTTCCCATCCTTTCATCGGAATACCAAGCGAACGCTTATACCAAACCCATGCACGGATTTCATCGTCTGAAATTCCTGTGTTGTATTCTTCCACTACCTCGTTGAAAGTTTTTATTTTGTTTGATGTTGCAGGTAAATTGCCAAGCCCATTTAATTGCTGCTTTGCTTTTTTCAACACGGCAGTTATCGCAGCATTATTATTGCGGATCAGTGTTTTGGTTTCCTGGTTAAGTTCGCCTAAACCGGATAAGCCTGAAAATGTTTTTGCGTAGTTCATTTTTTATTTTTATATTTGCGGTGATATTCATACTCCGCAGAAGTACTATTCATGTGGTTACGTATCTTAAATAGCCGCCATAATTTTGACGGCTATTTTTTTATCAATAAAAATTGTGTTATATATATATTGTTTGCCTGTCTTCTCATTCACAGTAAAGAGAAAAGGATAAGCATGTCCTTCAACGCTTACTATTGAAGCAAAAAAATGAACCTTTATAATATTTTTTTTCTCACCCGGTTCTTCTTTATATTTCTTTGCAACAAGTATTATTTCATCTAAAACGGTGTATGCTTTAAGTTTCTTATCCCTAATATTCTTATTAAACATTTTCCCAATAGAATCTTCTTTGTGAATCAGTATGTCAAATCCAGTGTCGGGATTAGGGAAAACCTTGTTTTTAAATTTCCGTAACATATATTTTTTGACTACGCCAATTAAAAATTCTATATTTTTAGAACGCCCCGTTATTTCTTTCTTGTATTTTGGTATAAACGGAAAATGAAACCTGTCAATTTGAAATCCATTTAGCCCTTGATTCACAATTCCCCCATTCAACTCTTTAAACCTGACTTTAAGTTTATAGAATCTGATATATGCGGTATCTGTTGGCTTTTTGGTAATCTTAAAATATTCTTTCAGTTCGTCTAAGCCCATCTGCACATCTTGTATGTCAGAACAGTTTTTGGCGATGGTGTATTTTGAAAGTTTTCTCACATTTCCCAACTCACCCGAAATTGTTTCCAACAGCATCAGCTTTGCTTTCAGCTTAAACTTTGCAATCTGCTTTTTTCGGGCGGTTTCTTGTTCCATGTTTTGTTGTTGCGGACCAGGGAAATTGTTTTTAGCTGCCTCAATTCCTGCGCTGATGGTTTGCTCAATTTGTTCGCGGTTGCCTTTTATGGTTATCGGAAAATGCAACGATGTAGTTACTTCTTCTTTGCCTGCTATTTTTTCGGGGTGCATGGCAAACCAGGTTGAATAGCTGGTAAGCTCTGTTAGTGTCAGCGGCTCATCTGAATACAAATGCTTGTTATGATGCAGGCGGTTGGCGATGGATTCTTCCAGCGCGTAATAATTATTCTCAGGTATAACACCGTTGCGAAGCAATACACGGTCGTTATTCTTCTTTTCATCATTCAGAAAAGGAGAAACTTTCAGCCAATGTTCTATGGCTGAAATACGGGCGCGGTAATATGCAGGTGCTATGCGTGGCATTATATCATTGAATATTCGGTTTCGAGCTGCGGAATTAATGCAGCCGGTGTTACCCCGGTTGCAATTACCTGTTGAATAATGGTATCTTCAATGCCTGCATAGCCTTCGGGTGTTTGC
>Ga0172368_10008362_pt1 | contig 10574 bp, 9 predicted proteins | sample Lak11m_FD_114540 | JGI IMG/M metagenome (GOLD analysis project Ga0172368, IMG submission 114540) | Freshwater microbial communities from Kabuno Bay, South-Kivu, Congo - kab_022012_11m | ecosystem: Environmental > Aquatic > Freshwater > Lake | place: Democratic Republic of the Congo: South-Kivu...
CAGACAGTCGATAGTTTTCTGCAGATTGACATCGCGAACAACAAGGGAGAGATATCTCCGGGATATGAATGATGTATCCCGGACGGTTCCCCGGTATATTTCAGTCTTGTGCTTTGTGTCATTACCCTGGCCCGTGACATCCCACCAGGTGAAGAAATCAATGTCGATGTCATGCAAAGCTTTTTTGACCTCTTCATACCGGCTTGATCGTATGATGGCTTCGATTTTTTTCATGATGTAGATGGTTACTTTTCTTGTTCTTGAATCAGTTTCCATGCTTCATACTTGCTACTCTTGCTGAACGCGATAGCCGGGAATAAAGCATGACACTTTTCTTTTTGTTCATGGACGACAGTGTGACATGTCAGTTGAGTACCTCCTTTATTCAGGGAAAGCTGATGTTTGTGTTAATTATTAAGGAACAACTCAATAATAACAGAAAATTATAAATAAAAAAATACATTTATGTAAATAATTTTAAGTTTTTTTCGTTTCTTCCTTAAAGCCGCATGTTATGCATACCGAAGAGCCTTAAAAAGCATAAAACAACAGTTCAGGATCTATCTGCAGGCTGCACGGAAGCGCATCGTGACATGGGGAGCTCCGCCATGTATGCTCAAAAAAAGGGTGGCTGATGCAGACGGAAGGATTGTATTGTTTAATTTGTATAACAATTATTTTATCTCATTACACTTATGGAATCATATGATCACTCTCTTTTGATGCCTGCTAATCTCCTTGCCAGAGCAGAACCTTCCGGCATCAAACTGATAAATGATCTCCCGAATCAGAACACCCTCCTTGTTATGAAGCAAAACCAATGGTATGTGCGCTTGTTTTCATGCTTCGCTGCACTCTCGGGAGTGATTGCTCTCAATTCTCCATTGCTGGCAGCCGAAAGTCTCGACCAGCTTCAGAAAATCCCTCATCCGGAATCGGGGGTATTGGCTCAGTTACCGCCACTCTGGTTGGTTGTTCCGTTTGTCACTCTTTTGCTCATGATTGCAACAGGTCCGCTCTTTTTTCACCGATTCTGGGAGCGGAACTATGCGAAGGTCTCCGTTGGACTTGGTATGTTTGTAGCAGGTTACTATGGCCTGCTGATGGAAAAGGGGGTTCATGTTCTTGAACATACGCTCGAAGAGTACATCTCTTTCATTGCCCTTATAACGGCACTCTTTGTGGTGTCGGGTGGAATACTCATAAGGGTTGAACGGAGAGGCACTCCTTTTCTGAACGCGCTTCTGCTCTTGTTCGGTTCGGTTATTTCAAATCTGATCGGCACCACCGGGGCATCGATGCTGCTTATAAGACCTTTTATGCGCATGAATGAGGGGCGGCTCAAGGCTTTTCATATTGTCTTCTTTATTTTTATTGTCAGTAATATCGGAGGAGCGCTTACTCCTGTGGGTGATCCACCCCTGTTTCTCGGCTTTTTAAAGGGAGTTCCTTTTTTCTGGGTATTGCCCAAGGTCTTCCTTCCGTGGAGCATTGCCGTAGGAGGACTGCTCCTTGTTTTTACCATTCTTGATGCAAGAACCGGATCCGGATCGGTGAAGGGGAGTGAGCCGGGCGGAGGACTTCATATTACAGGGGGAAAAAACCTGCTCTTTCTTCCGCTTGTCATCGCCGCTGTTTTTCTTGACCCGGCAGTTATCGAGGGGTTCCCGAGTCTTCAGAAGCTTTTTCATCTTCCGTTCGGCATCCGCGAAGTGATCATGTTCAGCGTGGCGCTTGTTGCCTATAAAACCTCTGATCCGCTTGCGCTCAAAGGCAATGAATTCAATTTTGAACCAATAAAAGAGGTGGCTTTTTTGTTTACAGGCATTTTTGCCACCATGATTCCGGCGCTTGAGCTTATTGGCAATTATGCCCAAACACATGCAGGAGATTTCACAGTATCGCGATTCTACTGGATGACCGGCGCACTTTCCGGTGTACTGGACAACGCGCCGACCTATCTGAATTTTTTTGCCGGTGCACTGGGGAAGTTCGGGCTTGATATCGGACTATCCTCCGACATTAAACTATTCGCCGGAGGCGTGGCTTCTCCGGTTCCGGGTGATCTCTCCTCTGATATCTATCTTATGGCAATCTCTGTTGCCGCAGTCTTTTTCGGCGCCCTGACCTATATCGGCAATGCTCCGAACTTCATGGTCAGAAACATTGCGGCACAGGCCGATGTCGATGTTCCTGATTTTCTTGAGTACATCTATAAATACTCGCTGCCGATCCTGCTGCCAATATTTATACTTTTGTGGCTGCTGTTTTTCAACTCCTGAGCAGGAGGGCGCTGAAAAAGTCCTGTGCATTGCCTGACAAATTTGAAGAGAGAAAGAGGGGGAAAGAAAAACGCCCTCAAGGAGCATATCGGCATTCAAAATCCCCCTCTCCAAGCCTCCCTGGAGGCGAAAGATAGGTTGCAAATACAGAAAATCATGAACGTCCCCTCCGGCTCATGAACGTCCCCTCCGGCTCATAAAAAAATCCATCCGGTAAAAAGAGGCGGAGAGAGGTGGGGCGTTGACACGTAGGTGAAATAACCTGAATTTATTTTATTTTCATATTGGAGATTACTGAAAGAGTCAAGGCTGTTTTTTAACCTTAAGAGCTGATATCATCAATGAAGAAAGTACTTGTAGCAGGTGCAACGGGCTATCTCGGTCGTTATGCGGTTCAGGAGTTCAAGAGTCGCGGTTACTGGGTACGCGCACTGGTGCGTAACCCGGAGAAGGCCAAACAGCCGGGACCTTTCTTTGCTCCCGCTATTGACACTCTGGCTGACGAGATTTTTGTCGGCGATGCAACTAAATCGGAAACCATTGCCGAAGTCTGCAACGGTATTGACGTTATTTTCTCTTCCCTCGGCATGATCAAGCCCGATTTTGTTCATTCAAATTTTGATGTGGACTATCAGGGGAACCTCAATCTCTTGAACCTTGCCCTGAAGGCCGGGGTGAAAAAATTCATTTACGTCTCGGTATTTGATGCCCACCGGATGATGAACATACCCAATGTCCAGGCACACGAGAAATTTGTCAAGGAGCTTCAGGCAGCCAAAATTGAGAGCGCCGTTATCCGTCCGACAGGCTATTTTTCCGAGATAGGGCAGTTTGTTGCCCGAACTCGCAAGGGATATATGCTCTGGGTTGGCGAGGGCTACCAGCGTTCAAACCCCATACATGGCGCCGATCTGGCCAAGGTTTGCGCTGATGCTGTAGACGGAAAGGAGAGAGAGGTTGGTGTCGGCGGCCCGGAGGTCTACACCTATCGCGAAATGGTCGATCTGGCTATGGAGATTGCCGGAACTGATCCGCTTCTGCTGCCACTGCCGAACTGGCTTGTTGAAGGCGCTGTGGCTGTCACTGGGCTCTTCAATCGCGATGTGCATGACGTGGCGCTTTTTGCCACCAATCTCAGCAAAATGGATATCGTTGCACCTCAGTATGGCAAACATCGGCTGCGTGATTTTTTTGAGCAGTGCAAGACGCTCTGATTGAGTGGTACCGTTATTAATTTGTTACGCGATTCGATTGCTTGGTTAGGCGGTGCTCGAGAAAAGATCAAGGACTACAAGGACGGAGTGAACAGCTTGATGGTTTTCTTGTGCATAAATTCGTGTAATTTCGTCTGTTTCGTGGTTTTAAAATCTTCAAACCGCTCACGACAAGTAATAGAGGCACCCTGAATAAAAAATGCTTTACAACAGCTCCTGAGCTGCCAAAAAGAGAAGACAGAACAAAAGAACAACGAAACCATGAACACACAACTGCAAGGAATTATAGAGTTGATCGAGACGTGCCGGTTCAGGGAAGCTTATGAGGCCCTGAAGGTGATGAGCAAAGACCCGACACTCTCAGAAGAGCTGGTTGAGGTTGCAGAACTTGCAACTATCGAAGTCGGCGTTACTGAAAAACGGAGGCAGCAGGAGCCGAAAGGCGGTTTTTATGCCAGAAGTGCGGTATTGAGGCTCCAGGAAGCGGCAGGTGATCCGGAAGCGGCTGAACGGCTGAGACTCCTGAAGGAGCAGATGAACCTTACGCTTGATGCCCGGCTCAACAGCAGAAACTGAGAGGCTGATCACATAACAGCGATGCTGCTTCTGCACTGCTGATATGTAACTTCTGTTCTGACAAACTTTGAAAGTTGGAATTCTCGTGAATCTGGCCAATGGAAAAGGAAAAAAATGTCCGATCGTTTTTTCAGGATAGTGTTCTTTATATGCGGAATGACGCTCTGGTCCATTCCCTTTAATCTCACAGCGGGCTCAATGCCTTCCGAAATCAGTCTTGACTATGCTTTTCACAACCCGTTAAGCCTGGTCATGAAGAGATACGGCTGGCTTGAAAAGGAGTTTCAGGCAGAGGGCGTGCCCATACGATGGGTATTCAGCAGCGGTGGGTCCCGGTCGCTCAATAATCTCCGCGAGAACCGGATTGATTTTGCCTCCTCTTCAGGACTCTCTGCTGTAAGGTTCAGAGCAAATGGCGATCCCTTCAAGGTCGTCTATATGTTTGCTCAGCCGGAGTCGGTGATGCTTCTGGTTTCCCGTGATTCGCCCATCAATGCAGTCATGGAGCTGAAAGGGAAAAAAATCGCAGCCTCACCAGGTACCAATCCATATTATTTTCTCCTGAGTGCACTGAACGATGCCGGATTGCGGTTAAGTGATGTTTCTATTATTCCCCTCTCTCATACCAACGGGCGTATAGCGCTTGAACGGCACAATGTGGATGCCTGGGCGGCTATTGATCCTTACTGTGCATCATGTCAGATGGAGAGGGGAGCCAGAGCGATATACCGGAACAAAGCACTGAACTATTTCGGCTTTCTGAGTACAACGGAATCATTTGCAGCCAGCTATCCCGAAGCGGTCGCCCGCGTTATCAGGGTATATGAACGGGTTCGCAAGTGGGCGCTCAAGCATCCTGATGAACTGGAGATCCTTTATGCTGATGAAGCGAAAATATCCCTGCCTGTAGCAAGGCTTGTCATGAGCAGGATTGATCTGTCAAGCTGCACTCCGGACGCAACGGTACTGGACATTCTGAAGAAGGCGGCCTCTCTTCTGGAAGCGGAAAATCTGGTTCCAAAGGGGATATCGGTCAACAGGGTGGTTGAAGAACTGGTTGATACAAGTTACCTCCCGAAAAGGTGACGCTTTTTAGCCGGAGACCCGTCATCCGGAAGCACTTGTAACATGATCCCGGAGAGTCGAAGCTAAAGATCCAGTGGATTATCGATGATCTCCAGAGTGATCTCTTTCTGATGATCGTGAAAGGTGATGCGGATGTAATGAATATTTTCGCTCCTGAAAATATCCGCCCCTTTTTCTGCCGCCTGCAACACAATATGTCCCTTTTCATGGCCCAGCTCCCTGGCAAGATTGCCCCATTTCCTGAACACAAGGTTGGTATACGAGTCGCCGGTACGAATGCCCAGCAGCCCGGAATCACAGAGGTCGGTTATCTGATCCGGCGCAGAGAGCAGTGACATCTCCTTGCCGATCCAGATCGTTAAAATCTCACAGTGAAACGGCAGAAAAACGGAATTTTTGAGCGCAAATCCCTTTTCACCGTTCCTGATCGCAGCAATAAAGCTTTTCATGGCATCACCTGTTATGCATTAACATGAGGGCACCTCTATCTATTCTGAAAGTAAAAAAACAGTTCCCTTACAACAACACGCATCCCCTCTTTTGATCAATTCCGATCATGATCAATGCAGTGCAAAGAGCGAACAGCCTCTCTTTCACGAGGCCATACCCTCATACTGGTCCGACCCGTAAAGATTGAGCTGTTTTCTGTAAAAGGCAAAAGCCTCTTCCTGACGCACAACACCAAGCAGTTTTCCGTTTTTTGCATCAAGAACCGGGAGCATGTAATAATCGGAAATCTCAAGCAGTTTGAGCGCCTCGTCAAGCTGTGAAGTATTGTAAAGCACCGGAATATCTTTTTTTACAATGTCTTCGGCAATCACTCCGACAAGGGAGTCCTCTCTGAGAAGCACTCTCATTTCATCGATACTGATAACGCCAGAAAACCGGCCATCGTTATCGGTAACCAGAAAGCTTGATTCCGGAGTATTGAAAAAAAGATCAATCATGTTCACGGCGCTCTCTGAAACAGTAAACTGCACATAGTCCGTTTTCATGACTTCGGAGATGCTGATATGTTCAGCCACCGAAAGGGCAATGCCAAAGCCGACCCTTACTCCTTCTTTTTCAAGAACATAGCTTTCCATGCTGTGACGGTAGGCAAGCCGGGCGATAAGGGATGAGGTAACGGAGGCAAACATAATGGGGAGCACAATCTCATATTGACCGGTCACTTCAAAGAGGATAAGAATGACCGTGAGTGGCGCCCTCATGATGCCTGCCGTTAATGCGCCCATGCCGACAAGGGCATAGGCTCCGGATGTGGCGGTTACGGCAGGGAAGGCCATATGAACAATTTTGCCGAACATACCGCCAAGCATGGCTCCCATCTTCATTGCCGGAGCAAACATTCCACCCGATCCTCCCGACCCGATACTGAGACCGGCAACAACCGGTTTGAAGAGGTAAATGCCAATCATGTTTGTCCAGCTTTCATTTCCGTGAACGGCATGATTGATCGCCTCGTAGGAAAAGCCATAGAGTCCGGGGAGCCAGATACAGATTACACCGCTCATGAGTCCTCCGATGGCAGGCATGGACCATACCGGGATTTTCCACCGTTTTTCGATGCGTTCAAACCACTCCTCTATGGCGTAATAGATCTTGATAAACATAACCGACGAAAGACCGGCAAGAATGCCAAGGAGACAGTAGAAGATCAGCTCTGTATTTGAAACAAGAGCATATTCAGGAACCTGAAATGTCGGGGAGTTGCCAAGAAAGCTTCTTGAAAGTACCGTGCCGATAACTGCGGCTATAACAATGGGACTGAATGTTTTAACGCTGAAGTCGCCGAGCAGCACCTCCACAGCAAACATCACTCCGCCTATCGGAGCATTGAAAACCGCAGCAAGGCCGGCTGCGGCTCCGCACCCAAGCAGTGTGCGGGTCTTGTTTGGTGAAAATCTCAACAACTGGGCTACGGTTGAGCCGATTGCGGATCCAACCTGGACAATCGGCGCTTCACGACCGCCGCCGCCGCCGGTGCCGATACTGACCACAGAGGTTACCGTTTTATGAAACCAGAGTTTCCGATCAATAACTCCATCCTCCTGGGCAACCGCCTTGATGACGGAGGCGAGGCCGTGACCGGGCCGGGCTTTTACAATAAACGCATTGTAGAGTCCGACAATCAACCCCCCGAAAGCCGGAATGAAGGGGAGCAGAATTTTCCAGTTGTTGTCGATGAACGTTGAGCGCCCAAATGAGCGAAGCCCGGAAAAGCTGAAGGAGCTTATCATCACAATGGCATCATGAAACACAACGGCGACGTATCCGGTCAGAAGCCCTACACCTACCGCGACAAACAGAAACGGGATATCCTGGTTCAGATTGAGCTGAACCAGCAGATTATCGAGAGTAAGGCGGAAATATTTCAGGGAACTGCCCCTGAAATACCTGCTCCTTTTGAACAGGGAGTAGAGTAGGGCAAGAATATTTCTGCTGACAGTTCCTTTTCTGCGCGGGAAGAAGTTCATGCGTTGAATTGAACAATAAGGGTTGATTATAAAATGTAATCAATTAATCTTCTGATCACTTATCCCCCCAAAGGGTACGGCCACTTTTCATGAAAAAAAGCACAAAGAGCCTCTGTTTTATTTATTCCGAAAGAAATATCAGGAAAACCACAAGGGATTGCCCATACGCCATTTCATGAATTTTATCAGTTTCGTGGTTTAAAAATCCTGAAACCACTCATGTCAATTTATAGTGGTGCCCTGAAGAGGGTGGTGGGCAGAGTGAGCTTTCTTTTCAGAATTTTATGAATTAACTCTTTTTGCCGGTTGCTTTATTATGAGCATACGCTTATAATAAGAGGGCCGTTTCACAAAATCAGATACCACTCTATTATGAAAAGCGAAATGATCGTAACATTCGGCGGCGGCAAAAAGGTGCAAGCCGATTTTAATGGTTTTACCATCAATACCGATCAGGCTGTCTATGCCGGAGGAGAGGGTTCAGCACCGGAGCCGTTTACCCTGTTTCTTGCATCAATCGGCACCTGTGCCGGGATATTCGTGCTCTCATTCTGCCAGAGCAGAGAGATCCCTACTGACAATATCCGGATTGTACAGACTCATGTTGTCAATGAGTCGGGACGCGGAATAGGAAAAATAGAGATCGCCATAGAGCTGCCGGAGGATTTTCCGGAGAAATACAGGGATGCCGTTATCAGTGCGGCCAATCTCTGTGCAGTAAAAAGGCATATCATGGAGCCTCCTGAATTTGTTGTAACCGCAGTTACTCGCTGATATTCATCGAAAAACAGGAGAGCATTTCCATGCAAAAAGCAGTTATTCTTGGCGGCGGAATTGGCGGTGTTGCTTCGGCCATCGCTTTCCGCAAGCAGGGGTTTGAGGTTGAACTTGTTTCTGACCGGGAGTATCTCTTTATCTATCCACTGGCAATCTGGATTCCAACTGGAGCCGCCCAGTTCCGAGATATCGGGATTCCGCTTTCAAAACTTGCTCGCAAGCACGGCTTCTCACTCACTCTTGACAAGGTTATTGCGCTCGATGGTGAGCGAAAAACCATCACGCTTGAAAAAGCAGGCCTTCGTGATGCTACCGATATCGTTGTTATTGCCCTCGGCGCATCAAAAATGAAGCATGAGGGTATTGAGCATACCACTTCCATCTGCGGAGATCCGGAAGAGTCGCTCGTTCTCAAACAAAAGGTTGAATCACTGATTGCTCGCGGGAGCGGACGCATAGCATGCGGATTCGGCGGCAATCCGAATGATTCGAGCGCGGTGCGTGGCGGTCCGGGGTTTGAACTGTTTTTTAATCTGCATCATCATCTTGTAAAACTGGGCATAAGGGAGCAGTTTGAAATGACCTTTTTTGCTCCCATGGAGGAGCCTGGAGCCCGAATGGGGAAAAAAGCTCTTTCGGCCATGGGAAGCATGTTCGCATCGAAACACTTTTCTACCCGGTACGGAAAAAAGATCAGCCGTTTTGAGCCTGACGGGATTGTTTTTGAGGATCAGAGCAGGCTTCAATGTGACCTTTGCATGTTTATACCGGCGGGTGAAGGCCATGAACTGGTCAAAAAATCCAATCTGGCGCAAACTGCATCAGGCTTCATTCGTATTGACGATTATTGCCGGATAGAGGGTATTGAGGGGTGGTATGCGGTTGGCGATGCAGCCGCTCTTGAAGGTCCGGCGTGGAAGGCAAAGCAGGGTCATATAGCTGAAATGATGGCGGGGAACGCGGCCTTTAATGCCTCTGTTGAGCATTCAGGGCTCCAGGAGAGGATGAAAGGGTATAAGGATCATCTCAATATTCTCTGCGTGATGGATATGGGTGACGGGGCAGGATTTGTCTTCAAAAACAGCGATCGGGAGATCTTCCTCTCCATGCCGCTTGTCGGCCACTGGCTGAAAAAAAGCTGGGGGTACTACTATAAACTTTCCAAAGTATGGCTATGATAACCCATCGGTCAACGATCCAGGGGATAGCATGCAGAGCAACTGATGCGTCAAGGAGTAGGAAGGTGTACGCCTCAGAGCTGGCATGAGTTGTTTTTACCCGGTTTCTCAGTGCAGCCGCAGCTTGAGCAGGTAGAGATTTTCAGGATGGGATAGAGGGGACAAAAACCGATAAATGCCGTCAGAAGAGGCACAATACCAACAGCTCCCCACCACGACTGATTGATAACTCCGGCAGCAATCACGGCAACACCGACAACAATCCGGATTATTTTATCTGTTTGACCTATATTTTTCTGCATTGGAGTTCACGGTTGAGGGTGGAGCAAGATTTGGCAATATTTAATTACATATTTATCAGAGCAATACTACAATATAGTTTTATTGCAGGCAAAAATCACCAAACCTGCTTTTTTTGGTAACCGCCGCATTGAGCAGAGAGGGAGTGATTGAAACCTTACTGACTTTGCTGATATTGAATGGTACCCCCTGGTGTGAGAGTGAGGGGCGGAAAAGCTCATGATGCAACGATACCGATAAGCATGATAGAGAGGGAAAGAAAACAGTGGCGCCCGCTGCCAATTCCGCCAAAATATCTTGCCGGAATGTTTCTCTTATTGGTCATGGCATTCTCCGCCACAGCTTTTCTTCACTATAGAGCCCGCATGGAAGAGATTGAGAACCTGATGCACGAGGAGTCATCACTGCTGATTCATTTTCTTACCGAAGGCGCCGAAACCGCACTGACAGGCTATAACGAGATCAATGGTCTCATCACCGGCGGGCTTGCTGATCAGTTGCGACTGATAGAGCGCATGGACAGCCAGAAAGCGCTGACATCCGAAAATCTTACTGAAATTGCCGGTAAAAGCGGCATGTACCGAATCACTATTGTTGACCGTAACGGCAATCGAATTGCATGGAACACACCGCCCGATCATACACCGCTTTTTCGGAACTGTGAGCCAGCCAGTCAGCTCATGC
>Ga0172368_10008364_pt1 | contig 10572 bp, 7 predicted proteins | sample Lak11m_FD_114540 | JGI IMG/M metagenome (GOLD analysis project Ga0172368, IMG submission 114540) | Freshwater microbial communities from Kabuno Bay, South-Kivu, Congo - kab_022012_11m | ecosystem: Environmental > Aquatic > Freshwater > Lake | place: Democratic Republic of the Congo: South-Kivu...
ATGGACAGCAACTGGAACCCCAGGGTCGGCGCGTGGCTGCTGGGCCGGTACGGGAAGCTCAACGCGCCGACAGCCATGAAGATGATGAAGGAACTGAGGACGGGCGGCCTCCATTCCGTGGTCCTCATGCCCGCGAGCGGCGACGTGTGGGTCGCCAACGCCACGGACACGGCGAAGGGTTACGATCAGCCCTACGCACGCTTCTCGCTGACCACGGCGCTGAAGGACCCGTTCTTCCGGAAGTAGCCGGTCCCGGACACAATCAGTCGGAGGTCGCCGCCTGCGCGCCGCTTGCCCGCCGGTACTGCCCTGTGTAGAGGTTCCAGTAGAAGCCCTTGCGGGCGAGCAGTTCCTCGTGGGTACCGCGCTCGACGATGCGGCCGCCGTTGACCGCCAGGATCTGGTCGGCGTCCCGGATCGTGCTGAGCCGGTGGGCGATGATGAAGCAGGTGCGCCCGGCCATGAGCCTGCGCATTGCCTCCTGGATGTGGCGCTCCGTACGGGTATCCACGCTGCTTGTGGCTTCGTCGAGGATAAGGATGCTGTGGTCGGCCAGCATTGCCCGGGCGATGGCGAGGAGCTGGCGCTGGCCCTGGCTCAGGTTCGCGGCTCGCTCGGACAACTCGGTGTCATAGCCGTGGGGCAGGCGATGGATGAACTGATCCGCGTTTGCCAGCCTGGCGGCCTCGACGATCTCCTCGTCTGTGGCGTCGAGGCGGCCGTAGCGTATGTTCTCGCGCACGGTGCCGGCGAATAGGAACGTGTCCTGGAGGACTATCCCCAGCCGGCGACGCAGGTCTTCGAGCGGCAGGCGGCGGATGTCGGCGCCGTCCACCTTGATCGCGCCCGTGTCCACGTCGTAGAACCGGCTCAGCAGGTTGATCACCGTGGTCTTGCCGGCGCCCGTGGGCCCGATGAGCGCCACCACCTCGCCGGGGCGCGCCTCGATGTCAACATCGCTGAGCACCGGCGTTTCCTTGTCGTAGGAGAAGCCCACGCCCTCGAAGTCCACCTGGCCTCTGACCTCAGCCATCGGCGTGGCTTCGGTATCTTCCGGCTCAGGGGGCTGATCCATCACGTCGAAGATGCGCTCCGCCCCTGCCATGGCCGCCTGGATGGTGTTGTAGAGCGCGGCGATCTCGTTCACGGGCCGCATCAGGTTCCGCGCGTAGCTGATGAACCCGGCCACGACCCCCACGGTGGTAAGTCCCCTGGCGGCCATCACGCCGCCGGCGGTAGCCACGATCGCGAGACTCAGGTTGCCACCCAGATTCATGGACGGTCCGATGAGGCCCGCGAAGATCTGCGCCCGTGTCGAGGCCTTCCGAAGCGTCCCGTTCAGCTCGGCGAATCGCTCGATCGCGGCCTCCTGACGGTCGTAGGCGATCACGACCCGCTGGCCCGAGACGGTCTCCTCCACGTAGCCGTTCAGTTCGCCGAGGGCGGCCTGCTGATCTCGGAAGCCGGCGCGCGTCCTCTTGGCGACCCATCCGCTCATGACAGACGCCATGCCTCCGGTCACGAGGACCACGACCAGCGCCAGGCGCACGTTGAGGATCAACATGGCCGTTACGACTCCGACCATGCCGAGGACGCCCCCGGTGATCTGGGCGACGCTGTCGGACAGGACCATGTTCACGTTGTCAACGTCGTTCGTAACGCGGCTCATGGTGTCGCCCGGCGGCGTCCTGTCGAAGAACGCCAACGGCAGGCGCTGGAGCCTGGCGAACAGGTCGCGACGGATGTCGCGTGCCGTCCTATGGGCGACACCCGCCATAACGTAGGCCTGGCCCCATGTGAGCAGCGCGCCGGCCCCGTAGACCGCGGCCATGACTCCGCAGATGCGGAGCAGGGGCGCGAGGCCGGCGCGAGCGGCGATGAGGTCCACGCCTCGGGCGAGCAGGTAGGGCCCGGCGAGACTGGGCAGTGCGCCGAGGGCCACCATCAGGGCGGTCACGGAGAGGGACGATCGGTGCCGGGCAAGGTAGCCCCAGAGCCTCCCGAGGGTCGCCTTGGTGTTCTGCGCCCGAACGGGCGTGGTCATGAAGTTCGCCCACGGTCCGCCGCGGCCCATGAACGGGTGGCGTTCGGTTCTGCGCTCCTGCCTAGCCGACACCGGCGTCCTCCTCGGGCGCCTGCGACAGGACGATCTCGCGGTAGATCGGGCTGCACCGCATGAGCTCCGCGTGGGTACCGTAGGCTTCGATGCGCCCGTCGTCCAGCACCAGCACCCGGTCGGCGGCGTATGCAGTCGTGATCCTCTGGGCGACGACGAACGTTGTACGAGCCGCTGTTGGGTTGGCCAGCGCGGCCTGGATGGCGGCCTCGGTCTGGACATCCACGGCGCTGGTGCTGTCATCAAGGATGAGAACGGTTGGCCGCATCAGCAGCGCCCGAGCGATGGCGATCCTCTGCTTCTGGCCGCCTGACAGGTTCACTCCGCGCCGGCCCACCACGGTCGCGTAGCCGTCGGGCAGGGCGACGATGAACTCGTGCGCCTGTGCATCCCGTGCTGCCTGTTCGACCTCCTGATCGGACGCGTCGGGCCGACCCCATCGGATGTTCTCGGCGATCGTGCCGCTGAAGAGCACCGTCTCCTGAAGGGCCACGGCGACCGAGCGCCGCAACAGGGCCGGGTCCAGGCGGCGCACGTCGTGACCGTTCAGCGTGACGCGCCCCTGGCTCGGATCATAGAACCGCGGGATCAGGTTCACGAGGCTCGACTTGCCTGAGCCCGTCGCGCCGAGGATCGCCACCGTCTCGCCGGGCTCGGCCACAAACGAAACGTCCCGGAGCACAGGATCGGCATCCGCGCCGCCGTATTGGAGCGTCACGCCCTCGAACGCAATCCGTCCCCGCAGCGATTCCGGGCGCTCAGCCTGGTCCGGAACGTTGAGATCGGGCTCGGCGTCCAGCACCTCGTCCACGCGTCGGCCCGACGCCTCGGACCGGGACATGCGCATCACGAGCATGCTCACCATCATGAGCGACATGAGCGCCTGGGTCAGGTAGTTGGTGAAGGCGATCACCTGCCCGACGCGCATGCCTCCTGCCGTCACGCCGACGCCTCCCAGCCAGAGCGCTCCCACGATGCCGGCGCTGAATACCAACATGATGAGCGGCATGGTCACCGCGCTCACGCGTGCCGCGGCGATGTTGATGCCCATCAACGAGTCGTTGGCCCGGCCGAACCGCTCTCCCTCGTAGTCGGCCCTCGCGAAGGACTTCACCACGCGGACGCCGGAGAGGTTCTCCTGGACCACGGTGTTGAGCGTATCGAGCCTGTCCTGGACTCTCCCGAAGAGCGGGTAGGTTCGCCGAACCACAAAGGTCATGATGAGGATGACCGCCGGGATCAGCGCCACGAAGAGGAGCGATAGGCGCGGGCTCGTGACGATGCCCATGGCCAGGCTGCCGGCCAGAAGCAACGGCGCTCGAACCATGATGCGAAGGAGCACCATGGTGAGCTCCTGGACCTGCGAGATGTCGTTCGTGATACGCGTGATGATCGAGCCGGTCTCCAGCCGATCTAGGTCGCCGAAGGCGAGGCGCTGCACCTTGCCGAAGACGTCGCGCCGCAGGTCGGCCCCCAGACCCTGGCCGGCAAGCACCGCGCAGATGCTGCACCCGACCCCGCCGGCCAGCCCCATCAGGGCAATGCCGACCATTAGGCCGCCCGTTGAGAGGATCATGCGCGCATCCCGCCGAGCGATGCCGATGTCCACGATGCCCTGCAGGAGGCGCGGCTGGAGCAGGTCCATCGCGACTTCGAGCGCCATCAGCAGCGGGGCCAGGGCGGCCCAGCGCCAATGCGGACGGAGGTAGCGGACCAGTATGCGGGCCGAGTGCATGGGCGGTCTAGCGGCGTTCCATGTTAGCCTGCCGTACCGTGGCCGGTACCTGTGACGTAGTTGTACTCGGACCCGAAGGCGCTGTGGGGGATGAAGTAGACCGCAAGCGTCACGACGCCGGCAAGCACGACCGTCCAGCGGTTGCGTCGTTCCCCGCGGTTGGCCCAGAGCGCGACAAGCCAGGCGATCAGCTCCACGGCCACCTTGTTGTCGGTCCAGTCGTACCCATTGGGCCAGCCGGCCCACCAGACGCCGAAGGCGTGCCACTGCACCAGCGGACCCAGCACGAAGCCTCCCAGGAGCAGTGAGACAGCGGTTGCCCATGCGAGCCGCTTGAACAGGCCGCCGAACAGCGCCGCCAGCGTTGCCCGCACCGCCAGGAGCATGGACGCGAAGATCGCGCCGATGTGGAGGACGAGCGCCCAGGCGGGTACGGGCGCCTTGTAGCGCGCGTAGACGGGCTTCAGTCCGGTGACCGACACGGGCGGACGGTCACCATCGGCGACCTCCACGAAGTACTCGTACTTCCCCGCGCGCTCGTGCAGCGACGGCAACTCCGCGCCAAGGCCCCGCACAGAGCGTGGCCGGCCCCGTCGGACGAAGCGGAACTCCCCTCGCTCCATTTGGGCGACCTGCCACGCGTCGCGTGACCGGTAGCGCCTGTATCGGACCCTGCCGCTGAGACCGGGCGGCACCGGCTCCTGCAGCAGCACGCAGAGGTCGGAGCCGATCGTCTCGCTCCGCAGGAAGAGGAACCGGACAGGCCCGGACGAGGTCCGGAGCCCTCCCTCCAGAGGGTAGGTCGGCCCGGTTCGGTCCTGGTAGACCAGTGAGACGAGGGTGACAAGGACGGCCAAAGCCCAGAGCGTGAGGGACTGGCCGCGGCGCGGTGCGGGGAGTGGATCGTTCATGCGCGTCCATGGTACCCCCGGCATGGGAGCGCGGGCTCGTCTTTCTGCGGCGGCACGTCGGGTCGCCTACCGGAAAATGATCTACGTCTGCCGTCTGCCGGCACGCAGCAGCGCGACCGTCTGCGCGATGCGTGCAGCGCGCGTGGCCGGGCGCCTCGCCTCGCCGATCCACCTCACGAGGTTGTTCCGGTAGAAAGTCGGTAGGGCCTCGAAGAACGCCCGGGCGTCGTCCTCCCCCTGAAACGCGGCTACGACATCCGGGTCCATGTTGGCCGTCTGGGGTCCCTCCGGCCCAACCGCGACCTCGACTTCCTCTCCTGCGGCGACGCCTGTGTCGCGCAGCCAGGCGGGGCCCAGCCTCAGGAGCGCCGCATCCCCCTCGCGCCGGACCTCTCCGCGGTAGTCATGCCCTCCCACCGACCCGGAGATGTGGTGGCGTGTCCGGGCGCCCCATTTCTCGTCAGGATCGAACGGCAGGACGATGCACGCCGAGCCGCTCCTTACCGTGATCGTGCCTGTGAACTGCTCCAATGTTGCTCCCCCTCCCCGTGCATTGAGCGCGCTATGCCGTCGGTACCTATGACCCATACGTTGGGCGATCTCCCGGCCGCCCGTGGGATGTTCCGGAGCGCATGTCGAATGATGGCGTTGTGAAAGCCGACGACATCTCCCCGCGCGAGCGGGTCCTTGCCGCAATCGCTCGCGAAAAGCCCGACCGGACGCCGCGCGATTTCTGGGCGGAGCCCGCCGCCCTGAACCGTCTGTTCGCGCACGTCGGGCACGCCGACGAGGAGCGCCTGCTGCGCGACCTCGGTGTGGACGTGCGCCACCTGAACGCGGTCGAGCCGGAGCCTCGGCCCGTGGACGGCGGCGGCTTCCAGAACATGTGGGGCGAGCGGTTCACCTATCGGCAGACGCCGTGGGGCCCCGTGCGCGAGGACATGCACGGCGCGCTCGCCCGAGCCGCGTCCTTTCGGGATATCGAGGCGTTTCCCTGGCCGTCGCCCGACGTTCAGGACCATTCGCGCATCGCTGAGCTGTGCCGCCGCCACGAGCGCTGCGCTCTGCTATACGGCTTCGCCGATATCTGGGAGCGGCCCGCGCTGGTGCGTGGCTGGGAAGGGATGCTCACCGACATGGCGGAGCGCCCGGACTGGGCACACTACCTCTGCCGCATCTTCACGGACTTCTACCTCGAGGACTACACGCGAGCGCAGGAAGCGGCCCGCGGGCGGCTGGACCTGTTCCTGATCCTCACAGACCTCGGGACACAGAGCGGGCCGCTCATCTCGCCGGCCATGTTCCGCGAGTTCATTGCCCCCTACGTCAAGGAGATGGTGGACCGTATTCACTCGCTCGGTGGGCTGGCCATGTTTCACACGTGCGGGCTCATCCGCAGGTTCATCCCGGAGATCATTGAGCTGGGAGTGGACGTGCTCGACCCCATTCAGCCCATCGGCCCCGAGATGTCGCCCGAGAGCCTCAAGACCGAGTTCGGAGGCCGCCTCTCGTTCCACGGCGGCCTGGACACGCAGTACCTCCTGCCATTCGGCACGCCGACCGAGGTGACGGCCGAGGCCCGGCGCTACTGCGAGGTACTCGGCGCAGGCGGGGGCTACATCCTCGCGCCGGCGCATCTCTTCCAGCCCGACGTGCCGCCTGAGAACATCCTCGCCGTCTATCGGGCCTGACGAAAGGACGTAGCGGAGCCATGAGACCTCTCGAGACGCTGCTGGCCGCGGCTCGAACGCGTCCGCTGGTAGAATCTGCGCAGCGCCGCGCGCGTTGTCACGCGCGCACGGGAAGGGAGCCGAAGATGGTACTTTCCGCGGTTGTTCACAGAGAGGGCGAGTGGTTCGTCGCCGAGTGCCCCGAGATCGGCACGGCCAGCCAGGGCACCACCATCGAGGAGGCAATTCAGAACCTCGGCGAGGCCACGGCCCTGTACCTAGAGGAGTTTCCGGCGCCGGCGACGTCGCGTCCGTTCTTGACCACATTCGAAGTACCCGTCCGTGCCTGAGCTTCCGACAGTCTCAGGGAGGGAAGCCATCGCGGCCTTCGAACGGATCGGGTTCCTCCGGGCTCGCCAGAGGGGTAGTCACGTGGTGCTTCGTCGCGGCGACAGGGGCTGCGTCATCCCGCTGCACAGCAGCCTGGCACCGGGCACTCTGCGCAATGCAATACGCAAAGCCGGCATCTCGGTTGAGGAGTTCGTGAGGGCACATCGCATTTGACGGGCGCATCTCTTCCAGCCCGACGTGCCGCCTGAGAACATCCTCGCCGTCTATCGGGCCTGACGAAAGGACGTAGCAGAGCCATGAGACCTCTCGAGATGCTGCTAGCCGCGGCCGCGTGCGCGCCGATCCTGAGCCTCGCAGTGCCACAGACTGGCGGCTGTGTCATCCATCGCTTCCAGCCCGTGCAGGGCATCTGCCGCGCTGGACGGCCCATCACGCTCGAAGCTGTGGTGGAGAACCTCGGGGACGCGCCGCAGACCGTCCATGCGACCTTGACCGCCCCCTCAGGCGTCAGAATGGTCAAGGGGCCCGCGCAGCAACAGGTGACGATGGCGGATGCGGATCGGGCACGGCTGAGATGGACGGTGCAGTCGGCAGACGCCGGGGATCGGGTGTTCACGCTCGAAGTCGCCGGCGCGCGCGACAGCCTGGCCGTGCGCTTCGACAGGGTCGTGCCGATCAGGAAGCTCGCCTACATCCCGGAGCCGGAGCCGGTCAAGACCGATATGCTCGTCGGCGCCCACAACTGCCCGCTCTGGGAAGCCGACAAGCCGCATATGTGGGACAACATTCTCAAACACCCGGAGCGGACGCCCGCGCTCGGCTTCTACTCGCAGGAGAACCCGGAGGTGGCCGACTGGGAGACCAAGTGGGCCGTCGAGCACGGCGTCAACTTCTTCATCTACTGCTGGTATCGCGACGGCCAGGGCGGCTCGGTCAAGCAGCGCTTCGGCAGCGCCATCCACGACGCTCTCCTGAAGTCCCGCTTTGTACGGCACATGAAGTTCACGATCATGTGGGAGAACCAGGCGCGCGGCGTCGCCGGCGTGGCCGACGAGAAGGACCTGATGCAGAACCTCCTGCCGTTCTGGATCGCCGAGTACTTCAAGCATCCAAGCTACCTGAAGGTGGACGGCAAGCCGGTCCTGTTCGTCTACAGGCCCGAGTTCCTCGTGGACGACCTTGGCGGCGTCGAGGCCGTCCGAAGCGCGTTCGGCAAGATGCGAGCGGCCTGCGTCGAGGCGGGGTTCAAGGGTCTCTACATCCTCGGCGAGTACCGCGGCCTGGACGGGCGCCATCTGGAACTGATGAAGAGCCTCGGCCTCGACTACACCTTCGCCTACGTCTGGTACGTGCCGAACAACCCGACGCCCGAGCAGGCCATCGCGGCGCAGATGGACTACATCCGCAAGACCCAGGAGTTTGCCATTCTCCCGCAGGTCGTTACCGTCTCGCAGGCGTGGAGCGGCTGGAACGACGAGGGCACTATCTGGAAGATCCCGCCGCCGCAGTTCGAGACGCTGCTGAGGCGGGCGAAGGACTTCGCGCGCGGGCTGCCTGCGGACCAGCTTGGGAGCCGCATGCTCCTCCTCGACAACTGGAACGAATGGGGGGAGGGGCACTACATCGCGCCGTACCGGGAATACGGCTTCGGCTACCTGGACGCCGTCCGGCGCGTGTTCGCGGGCGGGGCAGGACCCCACACCGATCTGATTCCCGAGGACATCGGCATGGGCCCTTACGACGGCCCCTATCGCCAGTTCGCCGAAGCCGAGGAGCAGCTTCGCCGCAAGCTGTCGCGCAAGGCGGTGAAGCCCGGGGCCGACGATGCAGGCCTGGTGGGGTGGTGGACCTTCGACGAGGAGTCTGCGTCGCCCGTGGCCATGGACTGGTCGGGGCGCCGCCTCGGCGGCATGGTGCTGAAGGCCTCACGCGCCGACGGCCTCGTCGGGCGGGCGCTCGTGTGCGATGGGGGCTGCGTGGCGGTGCCCGACAACCCGCGCCTCTCGGTAACCGGCGCCCTTACCCTCGAGTGCTGGGTCAAGACCGACAAGCGGGGGCAGGGCAACAACTGGATGATCAACCGCGTCCTGTCGGGAGGCACGGCCACGGGCTATCGGATGGGCCTCGTGGACGACAGGCCGTGCTTCGAGGTGCCGCTCACCGACTGGAGCCACCACCTGACGGCCCCCGAGCCCCTGCCGCTTGGCCGGTGGGTCCACCTCGTCGGGACCTTCGACGGCAAGGTCATGCGCCTATACGTGGACGGGCGAGAGGCCGCCGCCATGGACCGGCCCGGCCTCATCCGCCCGAACAGCTTCCGGCTCCACCTCGGCAACTACGAGGAAGGCCACCGCGCCTTCTTCACCGGTCTCCTCGACGAGGTCCGCATCTACAGCCGCGCGCTGACGGCCGGGCAGGTAGCCGAGCGGTACCGGAAGCGAGGCCGATAGCGTCCGAACCGGGTATGGCGCGGCGGCCTTCGTAGCTCACCGGGCCCCTCAACCCTGGATCGTCGAATGGGACCGTATGAACGGGCGGAGCCCCGCCGTCGCCTGCGATGGCGGGGCTCCGCGTGCTGCGACACGGACGGAGCTTACTTCGTGCGGATGTTGACCGTGTTGGAGTAGCCGCTCTCCAGACCGCCGGCATTCAGCGCGGTCACCTTGTAGTAGTACCGGGTCCGTGACGAGACGGCGCTGTCGGTGTACGTGGTCGTCGCGCCGATCGTCGCGATGCAGGTGAAGCCTGTCGTCGAGCTCTTCGAGCGGAACACCCGGTTCTGCGCCACTTCGGGGCTCGTGGACTGCACCCAGGTCAGCTTCACGGCCTTGCCGGACAAGACCGCCTTGAGCGAGGTCGGAGCAGCCGGCGGCTCGGGAGGCGGCGGAGGCGCCTGGCCGCCCATGGCACGGAACACGTTCACTCGGCCGCCCGCGATGGTCCGACCGGAGTACGGCGTGTACGAGTCGGTGTTGTTCAGGATGAGCGCCTTGACGTCTGCGTTGGTCAACATCGGGTTCGCCGACCAGATGAGTGCGGCCTCACCTGAGACGTGCGGACAGGCCATGGACGTACCCGACAGGGTGGCGTAGTTCAGTGCGTAGCCCGCCGTTGCGCTGTAGGTCGGCGTGGTCGAGTAGATCGCGCCGCCCGGCGCCGCCACGTTCACCCAACTCCCCCAGTTGGAGAAGCTGCAGAGAGTGTCGGTCGAGTCGGTCGCCGCAACTGAGATGGGCTCGGGGTAAGCTGCCGGGTAGCTCGGGGTCGAGGAACTGCTGTTGCCCGCTGCGCACACGATGACGCAGCCCTTGTTCCAGGCGTAGTTCACAGCACTGGCGAGCGTGATCGAGCCGCCGCCGCCAAGGCTCAGGCTGATGACGTTCGCGCCGTGGTCGGCTGCCCACAGGATGCCTTCCGCGACCTGGTCGGTGGAACCGGTGCCCCACTGGCTCAGGACCTTCACCGGCATGATCTTCGCGAAGGTCAGGTCGGAGCCTGCCTGGCCGTTCCATCCCGCGATGCCGGCCACGCCGATCCCGTTGTTGATCTCCGCAGCCGCGATGCCGGCGCAGTGCGTGCCGTGCCCGTGGTCGTCCATGGCGGGGCCCGGCGTATGGAGAAGGGCGCTGAAGCCCACCACGCCGTTGGCATCGCGCAGGATCTTGTTCGCAAGGTCGGGATGGGTGCTGTCCACACCCGTATCCACGACGGCCACCACCACCGGCGCCACCGGGTTCCAGATTCCCCACGCAAGGTCGGCCTGTATCTTCTTCGGTCCGTACTGGCTCG
>Ga0172368_10008372_pt1 | contig 10562 bp, 8 predicted proteins | sample Lak11m_FD_114540 | JGI IMG/M metagenome (GOLD analysis project Ga0172368, IMG submission 114540) | Freshwater microbial communities from Kabuno Bay, South-Kivu, Congo - kab_022012_11m | ecosystem: Environmental > Aquatic > Freshwater > Lake | place: Democratic Republic of the Congo: South-Kivu...
AAGAAGTTTTAGCCAAATCCATTAAACGAGCTAAACGACTAAACAATTCTTCTTTAGTTTTGGATAAAAAGGCTACGCGTGGCAAGTTAATAGTAACTACACCAATAGAGCCAGTTAAAGGATTAGCGCCAAACAAACCTCCACCCTTTTTACGCAATTCACGATTATCTAAACGCAAGCGGCAACACATACTACGAGCGTCTTCTGGTTTCATGTCGGAATTAATAAAGTTGCTAAAATATGGTACGCCATATTTTGCAGTCATTTCCCACAATGGTTCTAAAACTGGATTATCCCAATTAAAATCAGCAGTAATATTATATGTTGGTATTGGAAAAGTAAACACACGTCCTTTAGAATCACCCTCGGACATTACTTCTGCAAAAGCGCGGTTAATCATATCCATTTCTGGTTGAAAATCGCCATAGGTTTCAAATTGTGGCACACCGCCAATAATTACACTCTCTTTAGCCATGTAGTGATGTGGCTGTAAATCCATTGTAATATTTGTAAATGGTGTTTGAAAACCAACTCTAGTTGGCACATTCATGTTGAATACAAATTCCTGCAAACCTTGTTTAACTTCTGAATAAGTTAATTTATCATAACGAATAAAAGGAGCGAGTAATGTATCAAAACTAGAAACAGCTTGCGCGCCAGCAGATTCACCTTGCAATGTATAGAAAAAATTTACCAGTTGACCAAGGGCCACCCGGAAATGTTTTGGTGGTTTGGATTCAATTTTTCCAGATACACCGCCAAAGCCTTTAGTAATCAAATCTTTTAAATCCCATCCGCAACAATAAGCAGATAATAATTGCAAGTCATGAATATGTAGATCGCCATTCAAATGCACATCGCGTACTTCTGTAGGATAAATACGGGTTAACCAATAATGAGAACTAACAGCTGAAGCAACGTGATTGTTTAAACCTTGCAATGAAAAAGACATATTGCTATTTTCACGCACACGCCAATCCATTTTATTTAAATAACCTTCAATTAATTCATCGGAATTAATTAATTTTTGCATATCGCGCAAACGATTGCGTTGATCGCGATAAATAATATAGGCTTTAGCTGTTTTAAATAATTTTGCTCTACCTAATTCTTCTTCAACAATATCTTGTAATTCTTCTACGGCCGGAATTGAACGAGCATGAAATCTTTTATTTAAACTTTCTAAAACACTGAAAGAAATCTTTTCTGCCAAAGCAGTTCTTTCTTGTAATTCAGCAACTTCTTGTGTTGCTTCCAATGCAGCTAAAACAGCTTTTAAAATCTTACCTTCTTCAAATGATGCAATACTATCATCACGTTTTCTAATTTGAGTAATTTTATTCAATGTTGCTTCATTCATAAGAAATTAATTAGATTTTAATAATTTTTTAAAAACTACTACTGGTGTATCTTAAACTCATTATACCACTACATCTTGTGTTTTACTATGTGGATAACTTACCCCTGTTTATTGCCTTAATTATTGTACACTCTTCAACAAAATTCAACAAGTAGAACTTTCTGTGGATAGTTTTTAAGTCATGTGTCGGAAAACAAAAAAGCCTCTATTGTAAGTTAACAATAGAGGCTTTTAACTTATTTTTTACAAAGCAGCATCAATAATTGGTTTTAACATTTCCAAAGGCAAAGCACCCTTAATTAATTTCTTTTCTCCCGTGGCTGTGATAATAATTGTGCCTGGTGTTCCCTGAACCCCAGCAGCAGTACCTTCACTTAAAGACTGAGCAACTGCGTTTTTATATTTTCCAGAATCTAAACACTCTGTAAAAGACTTTTTATTTAAACCAAGTTCTACTGCCAACTTAGGTAAATCTTCTAAAGCAAAACCTGTGCCATTTGATGTTGTTCTTTCATAAACTTTATCAGTAAAACTCCAAAACGCTTTATTACCGCCTAATTCCCCAGCGCACTCGGCAGCTTCGGATTCTTTTGCAGCATTAGCATGAAAACTTAATGGATAGTGTCTGTAAACCCATTTAATTTTTCCAGGATAAGCGGCCATTAATTGAACCATAGAAGAATGAAACCTCTTACAGAAAGGACATTCAAAATCAGAATATTCAATTAAGGTAACTTTGGCGCCAGCATCTCCACGGACATAATCTTTAGATCCAACAGCCTTAACTGTACCAGCAGCTTGTGTTAGATCCTGATTACTTGGCTGAACAGCCGCGGCAGGCTGATTAGCAGAAGGCACAGCATTTTCTACCTCTAATTTTTGAGCAACGTTTATAGTAGACTGTTTATATGACAAATTGCCATTAATCATTAAACCGACAAAGACAAAAAAACCAACCGTACATAAACCTAAAACTGCGCCTATAAAACCAACCAAAAAGCTAGTAGTTGGCGATAAGCTATTAAACATCTTCTTCATTTCATCAATATACATAGTTTTAAAAAAATTAAAGCAAATTAACTACTTATTTATAATAAATTATTTTATCAGAAAATCTAAATTAAAACTACTTCTTTATACACAGTCTCCAATTTATTTATTTCTATATCAATTGATCTATTTTCTTTAACCCATTTTTTGGCTTGATTGCCAATTTCTTTTCTAAGAATATCATTGTCTAACATTTTTTTTACAACTTCTTGTAAAGATTGACAATTACCGGGCAGGAACGTTTCTCCACCACCCATTTTAACCAATCCACGCACACCTGGCAAGTTTGAAGTAGCTACAGGTGTTCCTTGCGCCATAGCCTCTAATAAAACCATTCCGTAAGCTTCTGAACTATCCAGTGATGGCAAAACAAATAAATCTGCAATAGCATAATAATTTGATAATTGCTCTGTTTTTATTTTGCCTAAGAATAAAACTTCATCACCTAATAATAATTTTGAGACTTTTTTTTCATAATATGATCGCAAGTCACCATCACCAATAATTATTAATTTTAATAAGTTATCAGATTCCACTAGTTTTTTAAACGCTTCAATTAAAATTTGCAATCCTTTAAAATAATGCGCTTTATCTAATCCACCCACAAATAAAAGTATCTTGGCGTCACTGTTAATATTTAACACTCTTCTTATTTCTTCTTTTGAAAGATTATTTACGGTTTCTAGATTCACCCCAAAAGGAACCTCTGTAAATTTTTTTGGTTGTTTCAATAATTGTTTCTTTAATAATCCAGACTCAACATAATCTAAACTGCTCACAACTACTTTATCTGCCATGTTGATAATTTTTTCAATAGTTAAAAACGAATAAATTTTAAAAAATATTCTTTTCCACCCTATACCTATTAAATCCATGTGGTACGTTACCACTAAGGGTATTTTAGGATATTTTTTTTTAAATTTTAAGACCGCTCTAATACCTCCTAAAAAAGGATAATGCAAATGAACTAGATCTAAATTATTAAATTCTAATGGTAAATTATTTATCCAGGCAGCATTGCCAAATTTAAATTTTGGAATAATCCTTATGATATTTAAAATGTCACTTTCCTGACCAATTTGCCTACCATAATCTGGTGTTAAAACAGTTACAGCATAACCTTTTTTTTGCAAACCTAAAGCTTCAGCATAAGCAACATTGCCCATACCAGCTAAATACGGTGGAAATACCGGCGTCACAACCCCAATCTTCATAAATTTATTCAAACTTATACTGTCATTCCGGGATTAACCCAGAATCCATGGATTCCCAATCCCTCAGCTGTAGTCCTACGGACGAAGCCGGGTCGGGAATGACAAAAAATTAACCATTAACATCTTCAATAGCTATTTTCTTTACTATTTTTGTAATATCTCTTTCTATTTTTTCTATTCTAACTGTTAGTCTAAAAACTGCATAAAATAAAGTAGCAGCGGATATATATAAAACCAAATCAGCTCCACGTCCAACACCTAAATAATTTGCTACTTCGGTGGCAAATTGTGGCACCCAAACAACATAAGCCACGATCAACCAAAAAAAACACCAAAACAATAGACTAAGAGTACCTAAAGCTTTTTCTTTAAAACGTCCAGCAACCTTTAATAAAGCAAAAACAATAAACAATGACAAAAATATTTGAATCAACATATTAATAAAATTTTTGTAATAATAAATCCTTAATAATTTTAATACCTCCGCTTATTCCTTGGCCGTAATCTTCATAATAAACTGTCACTGGCAATTCTTTAAAGGTTAATTTATTTTTTCTAATCTGCGCCACAATATCAGAATTATGAGCCATTCTATCCTGAGTAATTTTGATAGTTTGAGCGGCATGACGTGATAGAATCCTAAAACCATTATGTGCATCTGTTAACCACTGCCCGGTAAATAAAAAATTAACAATCCGCGCTACAGGTAAAAGAAAATACTTTTTTGACCAAGGTATAGTAGCTAAATTTTGATTTAAAAATCTAGAACCTAAGATAACTTCACATTCTTGATTGATAATTGGCTTAATTAATTCTTTTATCTCCTTTGGTTCAAATTGTCCATCAGCATCAAAATGAATAATAATATCTGCGCCCTGTTTAACAGCGTAATCTGTTCCGACACTTAATGCAGCTCCCTGCCCCCTATTTAACAAAAACCTTAAAACATCTACTCCAGCTTCCTTGGCTATTTTAGCTGTATCATCCGTAGAACCATCATCTACAACAACAATTTTAAGATTTTGATATAGAGAAAAAATGTCCCGCACAACGGGACCTATTTTTTCTTCTTCATTATACGCTGGGATTACTACAGAAACATTCATAACTATTTAACCTCTATAAGTTTTTCGTGAGCAATTGTGTAATCTATTGTTTTTTTCAAACCACTTTCCAAGGTAACCAAAGGAAACCATCCTAGAGCTTCCCTAGCCTTGGATATATCTGGTACACCAAGTGGTGTCATAAACGGCATTGGTGGCTCAAATCGCACCTTAGAAGTAGAATTTAGTTGATTAATAATGTTATGCGCCACATCTGCCAAGCTATAAACCTGATCATCACCAAAATTTACAGGACCGATAGATTTAGGAGCTTCCATTAATTTAACAAGACCTTCTACTAAGTCACCCACAAACACTAAAGAAGAGGTAAATGTTTCATCGCCATAAATAACCAAATCTTCATTATGTAATGCGGACACTATAAAATCTACCACCATTTGTCCATCAAATAATTTTAGACGAGGACCATAGGTTCTAAAAATACGAGCAATCTTTACTTCTAAATCAAAAACTTGACTATATGTCTCAAACATTGTTTCAGAAAATCTTTTTCCCTCATCATAGCAAGCGCGAGGGCTTAATAAATTTACAGTTCCCCATTCATCTTCTTTAATCCTTATATCACTAGATTTACGTGGACCATAAATTACTGAACTAGATCCTAATAATATTTTTGCTCCATATTTAACAGCTAAATCTAATACATTTTTATTACCAACGCTATTAGCATTAAGCGTTTGCATTTTATATTTATTAAAATTTTGCGCTGAAGTTGGACAAGCCAAATGATAAATTTCTTGAATTCCTTGAAATTTAATTTTAAATCTTTCTAATTCTGGAAGATCCTCTAGATTAATTGGATTATTAATATCCACTTTGATAAATTCAAAATCTGGATCTTTTAATAAATGTTCAACATTACTTAAATGACTATTTGAAAGATCATCTAAACAAATGACACGATTTTTTTTCAATAAACTTTCGCAGAGATGCGAACCGATAAAACCAACTCCGCCAGTAATAAGAACATTTTTCTTTCCAAAAATTGGTGTTTTAGCCATAATTCATTTTTAATTAACCGCAAGTCCGATACCGGCGCGGTAATCTCCTTTAATTTTTATTTCACTTTTTTTAAGTCCATTTAAAGTCCAAACTTTGGCAACTGGATTTACACCCGGTTTTACAGTAATAAATTCTTTTTCCCCATCTCCATCAAGATCAGCCTGAACAATTGCCAATTTACCTGTATATCTATTATAGGCTGAAATGACCTTTTTAGGCAAGATCTTACGCGTTAAATTTTCTACAAAACCAACAAATTCTTTTTCATCGCCTTGGACACTAAAAAATTTCACTGGTTTTACCTTAGAGGTACGGTAAACAATAAGTTCATCTTTTTTTGGTTCAATAGGTAAATAAGATTTTTTTAAAAGCTCAACCGCCGCTCCAATATCTAATTTTCCCGCACCCATAGATAAACCATAGCTGGGTAATGTCTTAGCGCTATCAGTTAAAATTTGATAGATTTCTCCAGGAGTTAAATCTGGCTTAAGAGATTTTAATAAAACTATTGATCCAGTAACTAAAGGAGCAGCTAAGGATGTACCAGACCAATTACCCCCAAAACTTTTGATTAAATCTGGACGATTTGGCGCATATAATAGCGCGCCAGGCATTTCATCACCAGGGGCGGCGATATCAATGCAACTACTGCCATAATCAGAAAAATCTGTCTTCTGATCAAATTTATCTAGCGCTGCTACCCCTATTACATTAGAGTGTTCTCCGTTTGGCCCAACATAACAAACTGGATATTGAGGATTAACATTTAAATTACCCACACTTTTTTTATCTGCGCCGTTTCCACCAGCTGCCACTATTACAATACCAGCCGCGTGCGCACGCCAAATGGCGTCTCGCAATTCTTCACTTGGATTTACACCAACAAAACTCATATTAATTATGTCAGCATGTTTATCAATTGCATAATCAATTGCTTTAGCAACATCAGTTGCTAACCCAACCCCTTCATTATCTAAAACACGCAAAGACATCAAACTTACCTGCCAACTCACACCAACCCCATCTGTTGCGTTATTACCAAGTTCCCCAATTAAACCAGCAACAATTGTACCGTGATTTAACCCTCCAACTGTTGTAAATATGGCCTCCATGTCAGGACCAGGATTTGATTGATTATCAATAAAATTCCAGCCATGCACATCATCAATATAGCCATTATTGTCGTCATCTAGGCCATTATAAGTTTCCAAAAGATTTGTCCAAATATTTTCTTGCAAATCCGGATGAATAACCTCTATACCAGTGTCTAATACAGCTACTACTATTTTTCTAGTTCCGGTTGTAGAATTCCAAGCCAAGGGAGCATTAATTGAATCTAAATACCATTGAGTGGAAAATTCCGGATCATTAGGCTGTATTTGCGCATTAACTGGTAAAACCAAACCAACACTTAAACACAAAAAAACTCCAAATAAACCTTGGCGCCAAGTAACACAATATTTATGAGAAAAAATATTCATATCCCAATTATAGTACTTTTCTTGCATTTTGTCTTGTTTTTAGCTATAATTCAAAATATTATGACTACTAAATTTAAGAAAATATTTCTTTTCCTTGGCGATTGGGCATTGCTCTATCTAGCTTTATTTTTAGCTTTATTTTTACGTACTGGCCAAATTCCACAAGCAGATGTATGGGAAATCCATTGGGCAATTTTTACAATTGTTTTTTGCGTTTGGATGTTAGTCTTTTACTTACACGGACTTTATGATCTACACCAAACAAAAAATAATTACTCTTTTTTTCAAAATTTTTTAATGGGACTAGGAATAAATTTACTCTTAACAGTTGGTTATTTTTATATTGTAAATTTATCAAATTTGAGCCCAAAAACAATTCTTTTAATTTTATCTACTGTCTATATTCCACTCTTTGTAATTTGGAGAATATTTAGCCACTGGTTTTTTAGATTATCAACTCTTAGATCTCGTTTGGTATTTTTAGGGCTGACAGAAGAATCCCTAGAACTGATCAATTCTTTTAATAACAATCCACAAATTGGCTATCAAACACTTTTAGTAGTCACTAATCAAAATAACACTCTACTAAAAGATCTGCCTATTGGCATTACCGTTCTCCACACAACAGATGGATTAGTAGAATATTTAAAAATTAATAAAATAGATAATATCATTGTTAGTGATTCTAAAATTGAAAAAAATACTGAAAAATTACTTTACTCTGCCTTATTAAAACGCATCAATGTTTTAAATTTAGATTCCTTTTTTGAAAACATTACTCATCGCGTTCCTCTTTCAGCACTATCAGAGGGTTGGTTTTTAAATAACTTAAGTCAACCAGAAAAAAAATCCTATGAGATTGTAAAACGATTTACAGATATTATCTTAGCTGGTATCATGGGTATTTTTTTCTTAATATTTTTTATTCCAATTTCTTTAATGATCTATTCAACAGACAGGGGCGCTATTTTCTATAAACAAAGCAGAGTTGGTTTAGATGGTAACTTATTTACTATTTATAAATTTAGATCAATGATTGAAAACGCTGAAACGCAAGGAGCGCAATTCACAACCATTGGTGATCAGCGTGTCACAAAAATTGGTAAAATTTTACGCCTATTTAGATTAGATGAACTACCTCAGGCCTTAAACATTTTATGCAACGAAATGAGCTTTATTGGACCACGCCCAGAACGTCCAGAATTTGTGGATAAATTAAAAGCAATAATGCCTTATTATGACGTTAGACACTTAATTAAGCCTGGGTTAACAGGTTGGGCACAAGTTAACTATTCTTATACTGATTCCCTAGAAGGCAACTTGATTAAACTACAATACGATCTTTTTTACATCAAAAATCAATCATTTTTACTTGACTTAATTACCTTACTTAAAACAATTAACGCAATTGTGGGTAAAAAAGGAAGATAAAATAAATAAAAAAGATTGAAGGAACACTCCTTCAATCTTTTTTCTTATCTAAAATTTATAAACCAATTTCTTTTTTTAAAGCTGCAATACCATCTTCTAATTTTATAGTTGGATTCCAACCCAACACTTCTTTGGCTTTTGTATTATCAGCTGCCGAATACCTAACATCGCCAAGTCTTTCTGATACATTAATTGATGGTGCGTTAATAATTTTTACTAACTCATTTACTGTATGAGGATTGCCAAAACCAATATTAAAAGTTTCACCCTTACCCACCTTTTGATTATTCATTGCTAAAATATTTGCAGCTACCACATCGTCAACATGAGTATAATCACGATAATATTCACCATCACCACAAACAGTTAAAGGTTCATTATTTTTTAATTGTTTAAGAAACTTACCAATTACCAAAGCATAGGCTCCCTCTGGATCAAAATATGGGCCATAAACATTAAAATAAATAAGACTGACAGTTTCTACATTGTAAAATTCAGAAAAAAGACGGCAGTAATGTTCTCCAATTAATTTGTGCAATGCATAGGGACTAGCTGGCTTTTTTAAAAAAGTATCTTCCTGAAGCAAGGCTGCTTCTTGAGCGCCATAAGTTGAAGATGAAGAAGAAAAAACCAATCTTTTTATGTTATATTTTTTTGCAGCTAATAATAATTTTAATGTGCCATTTACATTTACGTCATGAGTTTCCCAAGGTTGCTCTACAGAAAAAGTTACTCTTGGCAAAGCAGCTAAATGAAAAATACCATCAATTCCCATTGAACAAACTTTGTCTAAATCTGCTTCATTTCTAATATCCCCTTCTATGTATTGGGCACCTGGCTGAAATCTTTCTTCTTTTTTACCACCAGCATAATTATCAATGATAATAACCTGGTGACTATCAGCTAGTAATTTTTTAACTAGATTTGTGCCGATAAACCCTGCACCGCCAGTAACTAAGTATTTCATATTTTAGAGATTTAGATTTCTGTTTATACTTTTCCGACACGCTCAGTCGCTTCCAGCGGCTCCTTCGCTAAAGTTCGGCGTAATGCTTCGTCTAAAACGAAGACCTGGCCATTACACCTCTCTATTATCGTCAAAGTATAAACAGAAATCGCCTGAATAAATATTTACAAACTCCAATAATTAATTCCTAATTTTACAAATTCACTTTTATTTAAAATATGCTTAATATCAGCCACTAATAAATTTTCATTAGCCATTATTTTTTTGCAATCCTCTGCTGACATATTTTTAAATTCATTATGTGATACCGCAACTATAACAGTATTTATATCCTTTAATTCTTCTAGCACGCACAAATCAATACCATACTCATGCTTTACTTCTTGCTTATTTGCTTCTGGATCATAAACTAGTGATTTTATACCTGCTTCAAGCAATGTTTTATACAAATCAAAAACTTTTGAATTTCTAGTATCAGGCACATTTTCTTTAAATGTCATTCCTAAAATTGCCACTTTATTATTTTTAAAATCTGAATTGTTTTGTTCCATTACTTGCAAAATGTTTTTTGCCATGTAACCGGCCATATTATCATTCATGCGACGGCCAGAGGCAATCACCTGAGGGTCATATCCTAAGCGTTCAGCTATGTATGTTAAATAATATGGATCTACTCCAATACAATGACCACCAACTAATCCAGGAGTAAATTTTAAGAAATTCCATTTTGTGCCAGCAGCTGCTAATACATCATAAATACTTAAATCCATTTTATTAAAAATCACTGCTAATTCATTCATTAGGGCAATGTTTAAATCTCTTTGTGTATTTTCAATTACCTTAGCAGCCTCTGCGGCTTTAATAGAAGCAGCTCTAAAGGTTCCTCCTGTTGTAATAGAGCCATAAACTTGATCAATTACATTTAAGGATTCT
>Ga0172368_10008376_pt1 | contig 10558 bp, 8 predicted proteins | sample Lak11m_FD_114540 | JGI IMG/M metagenome (GOLD analysis project Ga0172368, IMG submission 114540) | Freshwater microbial communities from Kabuno Bay, South-Kivu, Congo - kab_022012_11m | ecosystem: Environmental > Aquatic > Freshwater > Lake | place: Democratic Republic of the Congo: South-Kivu...
CGAAGTTCAGCCCGTGGAGGAGCTGCACCACCAACACCCAGAGGGGCCCGGTGGCCGGGATATAGCACAGCAGCCTCAGGGGCATTACCACGAACGCCACCGCCAGAATGGGACGCCTACCGTGGAGGTCGGACAGGAGCCCGACACGGGTCATCACCAGGACCTCGCACAGCACCCCCGATGCGAAGGTGACCGTGATCCAGAGAGGGGTGGCGCCGAGCCCCTTCATGAACAGGCTCAGGTACGCGGAAGCGCCATACAACGAGAGCTCATAGAGGAAGAACGCCTGCAGGAAACGCGTCATCGCAGCGCGGCGCAGCCCCTCATCGGCCTCCGCGCGCGGGCCCACGCCGCTCCGCGTCGCTGTTGTCGGCGCCTTCCGGTCGGGCACGAGCAGCGCAACGACCGCGATCAGGACGAACAAGCCCGGCCCCCAGACGAACACCGGATCCAGGGCGGCACGCGTGAGCCCTCCTCCCGAGCCAGCCCCGGACCGCGTCAATAAGAGCCCTGTCGCCAGGGCCACGATGATGTAGCCAACGGAGCCCCAGACCCTGTATGACGCGTATGTGTGTCCGCCCCTGCCCTTAGCGGCGATGCGAGCGACGAGGACGCCGCCGGCAGCGTTCAGGTACATGGTCCCGTTGACACCGGCGGCGGTGAGGAGCACAAACGGAACGACCCCATGGGTAATGCGGTATGCGCTGTAGGCGCCGCCGGCCAGCAGCGCCGAGGCTACCATCAGGTGTCGTCTGGCGTCAATGCGGTCGGAGACCCGTCCCAGGAACGGCTGTACGAGCAGAGCCGCCCCGGCGCCGAGGCCGGACACCAGACCGATCGAGGACTTCGTGAGGCCCGCGGCCTCGAGGTAGAGTGGGACGAAGGGCTGCAGGAAGCCGAACGAGGCGGTCACCAGTAACATGCACGCGACGAGGGCTGCCCGCTCTCGGAACATCACGTCCGTCGCGCTGCCGCCTCCTGCTGCAGGCACGCCGGGACGCGCCTCCTGTGACTCCGAACCGCCTATCGTCGTAGACCCGACAGATCGAGCTTCAGTCGCCGGTTCTCTCGCAGAACGCTTGCCATCGTCAGTCGCGTCCGCCTGAGCGCGGCCTCCCGCCCCATTATCGTGGCAAGCGCACTCGCTACGGCGCGCCGCACCGTAGGGTTGGTTGCATCCCTGCCGGCTATTGCCCTATGGAACGCGGCGATGTTCCGCACCGCTCCTGCCTCGTAGAGGTTCAGGACGTCTTCACCGATGGCCTCGTCGCCCGTTACCATCTGTGCCCGAGCGCTGTAGCTGAGCCACGCGTAGCCGGCGTCGCCATGCACGTAGCAGCCGCAGAAATCGGCCGTGGAGTAACGGTCCGGCAGGTGCTTGGCCCGATGGTTCAGAAACAGCCCGTCCGCGAACTCGTAGGTGATAGAGACCACGTCATGGCTGTCGCCGTGCGGGTCGGGCCGGCCGATTCGCGACATCCCGATGGCGGCGATCGGTACCTTGCCGAGAGCCCACAGTGCTGCGTCCACCGCGTGAATGCATGCATTCCCGTGGTACCCGCCCCCGATCGCCGTGTCATTCACCCAGATGAGTTTCTGGAGACGGTCTTCGATGGAGCGGGTCCTTGGCGGGTCCTGCCAGGAACCGGCCAGATAGTAGGAGTGGGCAGCGGCGATCCGCCCGATCGCACCGGCACGGATCTTCTCAACGATGCGCACGTTCCCGGGATCTGTCGGCATCTGGTAGTCCACGAGGAAGACTTGCCGCCGCCGCGTGGCCTCGGCAGCCGCAGCTTCCACGCGCCGGCATCCGGGCACATCCACCGCGATCGGCTTCGCCATGTAGACGTGCAGTCCCGAGCGCACCGCAGCCTCCGCGTGGTCGGGGAAGCAGTAGGGCGGCGTCTCCAGCGCCACGGCTTCGACACCGGCGCCGATCACGCCCGGGTACCCGTCCAGCCCGGAGAACCGACGCGAGGGCGGCACTCCGAGCGCCTCGCCGCACCGGTCGGCAACGTCCGGGAAGTAATCCGCAACCGCTGCGATCTCGTACCCGCCGTGTCGTGCGAAGAGCCCGCCGATCCACGCCCCTCGCTGTCCGCAGCCTATGAGCCCAAGTCGCACCGTCGGTCGCCCGGCCGCGTCCTGGCCTGAAGCGTGCAGGGCAGCGGCCCCGCCTGCTCCGAGCAGGAGATCGCGACGCCTCACACTACCTCCCGTTGCCTCAGCCCCGTTGTCCACCGCCGAACCTCCGCTGTGCGTATTCCGGCGCCTCGCCGGCCACGCCTCACACAATACCCGAGGCAGGCGCCGCTTCTCCGGCTTCCATGCCCCGGCCTCGTGGGCGTCTGCGGGATCGCTCATTGTGTGCATCCTCAGATCTTGACAAGCGTTACGCCGGACCTGCATAATCCCTTCAACGTTCACGATGCGTGAACGGGGGAAGTCCGGTTAGAATCCGGCGCAGTCCCGCTGCGGTATGTGCCCGAACAGAGGCACGAGCCCGAATGCCCGTCCGCATCGCGTCACGCTAGCCCTTCGCGAGAAAGGGTGTGATGCAGCCCGGAGCCGCCCCTATGGGGACGGTTTGCCCGAGGAAGCATGACACCATCCGCAAGGATGGTGTCGCTGTTTTGAGGGCAGGGTCTCACCTCTCGCGATGGCGCGCACGAAATCGAGGAGGGGTACACCCGAAATGCGCACCAATCGCAGTGCCTTCACGCTGATCGAGCTGCTCGTCGTGATCGCGATCATCGCCATCCTGGCGGCGATCCTCTTCCCCGTATTCGCACAGGCCCGTGAGAAAGCCCGGCAGGCATCCTGCGCGTCCAATCTGAGGCAGCTCGGCCTGGCCACTCTCATGTATGTGCAGGACTACGACGGGACGTATCCTCTCTACCAGTACGACGACTGTCAGGGCTTCACATGCTATCAGTACTGGTTCGGGCTCCGCACAGCGTCAGGATGGGACAAGAGCCGGGGTCTTCTGTATCCGTACATGAAGAACCACCAGATCCAGAAGTGCCCCAGCTTCGCCGCCGTTCCGCGCTTTGGCGACGGCAACGGATACGGCTACAACTGGGGCTACATCGGCTCGGACTACTATGTGTCGTGGAGCTGGCCACCGCTGAACCCAGCATCGGAAGCATCTCTGAGCTCAACGGCCGACGAGGCCATGTACGCGGATGCCGGCTTCGTCAACGTCCCGTGGTATGGAGGCAATGGCGAGATCCTGGAGACAGCCGGGATTGACCCCCCGTTCGCATGGTGGGGCAACCCTACGGTGGACTTCCGGCATGTGGACAACCGGAAGACGCTCGACGCGGCAGCCCAGACCGTCACGCATCACGGCCTGGCCAACTTCGCGTTCGCCGATGGGCATGTGAAAGCACTCAAGCAAGGATCCGTCACGGATGCCATGTTCACGCGCAACTGATCGAACGCAGGCCCGGAGGCAGCGGCGCGCCCTGGTGCGCGCCGCTCTGCTGCTCTGCGCGCCGGCCTTGCTCCGGAGCTCCGCCGCAGGCACGCCGCTCGTCGCGAGGGACGATCGTGGTCGAACGGTCTCCCTGGCAACGGCGCCGAGGCGGATCGTATCGCTCGCGCCCAGCGTCACGGAGATTCTGTTTGCCATCGGCGCAGGCCCTCGCGTTGTCGCAGTCACGTCCTACTGCGACTACCCGCCCGAGGCCAAGAGGCTTCCCAAGGTTGGCGACTACAACACGAGCATCGAGCGCGTCGTCGCCCAGCGGCCTGACCTGATCGTGGCCGGCGCTGCCGCCAACCGAACGGCGGTTCGGAACCTCGAGAAGCTCGACCGTCTGCGTGGCAGGTTGTTCGCCATCGAGCCCGCGAATCTCCGTGAGCTCTATGGCGCCATCGCCCGCCTTGGCGTACTCACCGGCTGCAGCAACGGAGCCGCAGCCGTAGTAGCGCGCATGAAGCGCGTGATCGAGCGCACGCGCGCATCGTCGGCGAAGCTGACAGCCCGCCCGTCCGCCGTGTTCCTCGTCCAGCTAGACCCCCTGTGGGTCACAGGCTCGGGCACGTTCCTGGCGGACATGATCGCGGCCGCAGGCGGCCGGAACCTCGGCGCGGTCGTAGGGAAAGGCTATCGCGGACTGGCGCTTGAGCGACTGATCGCCCTCGATCCAGAGGTGATCCTTAGCACTCATGCCACACTCAAAGAACTGCGCTCGCGCGCCGGATGGTCCAGCATGTCGGCGGTTCGCAACGGGCGGGTGCATGTGCTGGGCTATGACGCTGTGCGGCCTGGACCCCGCCTCGCGGATGCCGTGGCCTCGATCGCCCGCCTCCTGCGCCGACGACCCGACGCGCCTGAGCGCGGCCCGTAAGCGTGGTCATGCTACAATGAAGCGGTGATACTCAAGCACGTAAGGTAACGCTCCCATGTCTCAGGTCACACGCACCCTGGACGATCTCGTATCCCTGTCTCGATACCTCGGCGACCCGGCCAACGATCTCGCGATCCTCGGCGAGGGGAACACATCGGCACTTGCGGACGCGATGTCGTTCTATGTGAAGGAGAGCGGCAAGGCCCTTTCCGAGGCCGGCCCTGACAGCTTCGTGCTGGTCAGGTTCGACACGGTGCTCCGCGCGCTGGATGGACAGCCGCTCGACGACAACCAGATACGACGCCTGTTGCTGGAATCTCGCGTCGGATGCGAGGGAGACCGCCCACGTCCGTCGGTAGAGACGTTCCTGCATGCCTACCTCCTGTCGCTTCCCGACGTTGGTTTCGTCGCGCACAGCCATCCGACCGCCGTCAACGCAATCCTGTGTTCAGTGAACGCCAGGCAGGCCGTATCCGGCAGGCTATTCCCGGACGAGGTCGTGTGCTGTGGGCCGGCGGTTTGCTTTGTCGAGTACACCGATCCCGGCATCGCGCTGGCACAAGCGCTTCGCCGTGAGGTCGAGGGCTTCATCGCCGCGCACGACATGTCCCCACGGGTGATACTGATGCAGAACCATGGGATGATCGCTACCGGCAAGACAGCCCGAGACGCCGTGACGGCAACGGCGATGTACGTCAAGACCGCCAGGGTCCTGCTCGGCGCGTACGCGATGGGCGGCCCGCGCTTCATGAGCACCGACAATGTCGAGCGGATACACACGAGGCCCGATGAGTCGTACCGAAAGAGGCTCATCGCCGAACGGCCGACGTAACGAGGGGAGCGAGATGACCAGGCTGGAGACCTACAGATCGGGATCGGGTCCCGTGCCGCAGCGGATGCTGAAGTGGCACCTCTATGGCCAGGGGCTGGACAGTCTGCGCCTCGATGAGACCGGCGTGCCCGAAGTCGGCCCCGACGAGCTGCTGGTCCGTCAGGATGCCAACGGGCTCTGCTTCTCGGACACCAAGGTCATCGCCCTCGGCAACGATCACCCGCGCATGCAGGGGCGCGACCTGGCCAGTGATCCCGCAACGCTTGGACACGAGGTTGCCATCACGATAGTGAAGGTCGGCGCTGACAGGGAGGGTGCGTTCCGCGTCGGCGACCGCTTCATCGTCCAGGCCGACGTCTTCTTCAAGGGCGTTTCCATGGCTTACGGATACGCGATCTCCGGCGGCCTCGCCCAGTACAGCATCATCCCGAAGGCAATGATAGACGGCGATGAAGGCTGCTACCTCCTGCCGGTTGCAGAGGACACGGGGTATGCCGAGACGGCGCTCGTGGAGCCATGGGCCTGTGTGGTCGGCTCATACAACCAGTCTCATCGCGATGCTCCGGCTCCCGGGGGCGCCATGCTCGTTCTCGCGGGTCCCATGGCTGGTGAGGCGGACCTCAGGCCGATACTGAACGCCGCTTCCCCACCTCGTCGTCTCGTGGTAATCGGGGCTGAAGCCGGAACCCTCGCGCCCGGCGTAGAGGCGCACCGCGCGCCTTCCGTGGCGGACTGGGACGCGCTCAGGCAAGCCTCGGGAACGGGTCAGGGATTCGACGACATCCTCGTCCTCGGGCAGCCCGACGCCAACATGATCGAGGGCGCAGCGCGCCTGCTCGCCAACCATGGCATCATGAACGTGGCAGGACCGTGGGACCTCGATAGGCCGGTCAGTCTCGACATCGGCAGGATTCACTACAACTGGCACCACTACGTCGGCAGCCCGTCAGGCGATGTGCTCGCCGGCTATCGTGAGCATAGGACTGCGGACCTGAAGCCGGGCGGCGCCGCTTGGTTCATCGGCGCCGGGGGACCCATGGGCCAGATGCATGTCCAGCGTGCCATCATGCACCGCAATCCTCCTGCCATCGTCGTTGGCACGGACATAGACGGCGAGCGTCTTGCGACGCTTGTGGACCGCCTGCAGGGAACCGCTGATCGGAGAGGGATCCGGCTTGTTGCACTCAACCCGCGAACGATGCCGGCCGAGGAGTTCGATCGGACCCTTCGCGACTTGAGTAGCGGCGGGTTCGACGATGTTGTCTCGCTGGTACCCGTTCCCGCACTGATCGAGCATGCCACGGGCTTCCTGGCGGATGGGGCGTGGTTCAACGTGTTCGCGGGCGTCGCGCGCGGAACAATGGCGACCCTCGATCTCAACCGCGTGCGAAAGGACGGCGTGCGCTTCATCGGCAGTAGCGGCTCATCCATCGCCGACATGAGGCAAACGCTCGCCATGGTCGAGAGCGGCGAGCTGTCCACGAACGCATCGTTGGCCGCCATCGGCGGCATGAGAGCAGCACGCGAGGGCCTGGCCGGGGTGAAGGACGGGCGGTTCCCCGGCAAGACGCTCATCTTCCCGCTGATTGAGGATATGCCGCTCATGGCTCTGAACGAGCTGGCCGACACCTACCCGTCTGTCTATGCTCTCCTTCAGGACGGAAAGTTCTGGACGCGCGAGGCCGAGGACGAGTTGCTCAGGCTGACGGTTGCGAGGGAAGGCGAATGAGGCGTCTTGAGGGTCGCGTAGCCATCGTGACCGGAGGCGCGCAGGGCCTCGGCGAGGCGATCGCCTTGCGGCTGGCCGCCGAGGGCTGTCTCGGCGTGACGGTCGCCGACATGAACTACGACAAAGCCCAGGCGGTTGCCGAGACCATCAAGCGTGACCACGGCTGCGACGCGATCGCCACCCACACGGATGTCACCGATGAAACGCACGCCGCGCTCATGGTCACGCGGACGCGTGAGGCGTTCGGCTCGGTGGACATCCTCATCGCGAACGCCGGCATCCTGATCGCAAAGGACGTGACCGAGTTTCCGGTGGCGCAGTGGCGGAAGGTGCTGGAGGTCAACCTTGTGGGCTACTTCATCTGCGCTCAGGCCGCCGCTCGCGTGATGGTCGAACAGAAGAGCGGCGTCATCGTGCAGGTGAACTCCAAGTCGGGCAAGAAGGGCAGCTTCCGCAACAGCGCATATGCGACCAGCAAGTTCGGCGGCATCGGCCTGACCCAGTCTCTCGCCCTGGATCTGGCGCCACATGGTGTGCGGGTCAATGCCGTCTGCCCGGGCAACCTCCTGGACGGCACCCTCTGGCAGGACAGCCTGTACGAGCAGTACGCACGCACTCAGGGCCTGACCGTCGAGGAGGTTCGGCGAAAGTACGAGTCCCAGGTCCCGCTCGGACGGGGATGCGCCTACGACGACGTAGCTAGCGTGATCGTCTTCCTGTGTTCCGATGAAGCGTCGTACATGACCGGTCAGGCCATCAACGTCACCGGCGGACAGGAGATGCGGTAGATGGCGGCCCGGCTCACGCGCCGCCAAGTCCCGTGCGCTCCCGCGGGGTGGCGCCCATGCGTCCGGTCCGCGACAGCGTGCTCGACGCCGTCGCCGAACTGAGCCGGCGCGGGTTCGAGCCGGTCCTTCGGAGCCCGACCGATGCCAAGGCAGCTCTCCAGATACGTCTGTAGTCAGTGCGGCCACGCGGCCTCCCGCTGGCTCGGACGGTGCCCCGACTGTCAGGCGTGGAACTCCCTGACCGAGGAACCGATCCCACACGCGCGTCGTCCTAGAGCATCCGGTCCGTCCTCGCCTGTGATCACCCCTGCCCCGGTGTCCTCCATCGCGTGCCAGACCATGGCGCGCACGAGCACCGGCATCGGCGAGATGGACCGTGTGCTCGGGGGCGGTATGGTGCCGGGATCAGTCGTCCTCATCGGAGGCGACCCGGGCATCGGCAAGTCAACGCTGCTCACCCAGGTAGGCCGCAATGTGGCCGGGGATGGTTCAGACGATGCGGGTTCCGTGTTGTATATCAGTGGCGAAGAGAGCCCGCAGCAGATTCGTCTCCGCTGCGAGCGGCTGGGCACGCTCGCGGACAGGCTCCTTGTCGTGGGCGAAACCGACGTCGGGGCCATACTGCACCACATCGGGGCCGTGAAGCCGGCGGTTGTGGTGCTCGACTCGGTTCAAACGGCATATGACCCCTCACTGGAATCTGCGCCTGGAACGGTTAGTCAGGTGCGGAGCGTCGCGGCGGCGCTTGCAGGCGCGGCACGCGCATCGGGTCCCTGCGTCTTCCTGGTCGGGCACGTCACCAAGGAGGGCACCCTGGCTGGGCCGCGGGTGCTCGAGCACATGGTAGACACGGTGCTCTACTTCGAGGGCGACCGCCACCACGCCTACCGCGTTCTCCGTGCAGTCAAGAACCGCTTCGGCCCGACAGACGAGGTCGGGCTCTTCGAGATGACCGAGACGGGACTCCATCCGATCGAGAATGCGTCCGCTGCCCTGCTGAGCGAGCGTGTCGGCGGCGCATCGGGATCCGCTGTTGTCGCCACCATGGAGGGCACACGCCCACTCCTGGTGGAGGTCCAGGCGCTGGTGACCAGGTCGTTCCTCTCCAGCCCGCGCCGAGTGATCAACGGCCTTGACTACAACCGCGCGAATATGGTGATGGCTGTGCTGGAGAAGCGTCTTGGGCTTCGCCTGGGTGAGCACGACGTCTTCCTGAATGTCGCGGGCGGCGTTCGGCTGCTCGAGCCGGCCACGGACCTTGGTGTGGCGGTGGCCATCGCCTCGAGCTATCGTGATTTGCCTACCGATGCCGAGGCGCTGGTTGTCGGGGAGGTCGGGCTAGGAGGTGAGTTGCGCTCTGTCTCGCATCTCGACCGCCGCCTTCGTGAAGCACACCGGCTTGGGTTCGCTCGCGCCATCACACCACGACGGCCGGCAGGAGACCGGCGCGTCGCGGAGATCCAGGTCGCGGCCTGTCGCACCGTCCGTGAGGCCGTCGAGCGCGCTCTTGTGACCAACAGGGAGGAGTAATCACCGTGTCCGCTGCACCGTCTCAGGCGCCGGTCATCGAGCAGCTCTCACTCAGACGAGTGGTAGCTCAAGCACTGGCCGAGGATGTCGGCTACGGCGATGTGACCACGTGCGCCACGATCCCCGCGAGCACGCAGGCGATCGGGACGATTGAGATGGGGGCGACCGGCGTGGTGGCTGGTCTACCGGTGGCCGTCGAGGTGTTCGCCCAGCTCGATGCATCGCTGGAGTGTCGCTGTCTGGTCGAGGACGGTGCATGCGTGGCCGGAGGCGGGACCATCGCCAGCGTATCAGGATCCGCCCGCGCCATCCTGACCGGCGAGCGTGTGGCCCTCAACTTCCTGCAACGCCTGTCTGGCATCGCCACCATGACGCGCGCGTTCGTCGAGCGCATTGCGAACACGCGGGCACGCATCACCGACACCCGGAAGACGACCCCTGGCCTGCGCATGCTGGAGAAGTACGCGGTCCGCATCGGTGGTGGCCACAACCACCGCATGGACCTCAGCCATGCGATTATGATCAAGGATAACCATATTGTGGCATCAGGCGGGATCGCTCAGGCCGTCGCGCGCGTCGGGACCGTCATTGGGCACACGATGACCATCACCGTGGAGTGCGAAACGCTCGCCCAGGTGGCAGAAGCCCTCGAGGCAGGCGCGGACATCGTCTTGCTGGACAACATGGACAACCGCACCCGTGCGGAGGCGGTCGCGCTGGTTGCCGGGCGCGCGATCACCGAAGCGTCCGGCGGCGTCTCGCTCGAGACTGTGGCCGACGTCGCGGCCACCGGGGTGGAGTGCATCTCCGTCGGCGCCCTCACCCACTCCGCTCCGGCGATGGACATCAAGCTCAACCTGGCGCTGCGACGACCGTGAAAGCCGTACCCCCGAGGATCCGAGGCTTCGAAGACGGGACCTATCTGCTTGAGTTCGACGAGTTGGTCTCCACTCAGAACGAGGCGCGCAGGCGGAGACAGGCGGGCGAGACGCGACTGATCGGCGTCCGAGCGGATTACCAGACGCGTGGACGAGGCCGTCCCGGAATGACCTGGTACGGTCCGCGCGGCGAGTCCCTCCTGATCACCTATCTGGTGCCGTTCGACACAACGCAGACCAACCCGGCCGGGCTCCTCTCCATGGCAGGCGGACTGGCGGTGGCCGACGCAATCGGGAACCTGACGGGGCTTGAGCCCCGCCTCCGGTGGCCCAACGATGTCCTGCTGCCGGACAGGAAGGTAGCGGGGATACTCACTGAGGTATTCCCGGTCCGATCGGACGCCCGACCACCGCTGATGGTGGCCGCACTCGGAATCGGCCTGAAC
>Ga0172368_10008378_pt1 | contig 10557 bp, 4 predicted proteins | sample Lak11m_FD_114540 | JGI IMG/M metagenome (GOLD analysis project Ga0172368, IMG submission 114540) | Freshwater microbial communities from Kabuno Bay, South-Kivu, Congo - kab_022012_11m | ecosystem: Environmental > Aquatic > Freshwater > Lake | place: Democratic Republic of the Congo: South-Kivu...
GTCCTCCACCCCGCCCAGCTCCTCCGGGACATCTTGGGGCAAACTCCGGCGGCCGGCTGACCTTGCGACGCTACGTCCCGCCTGCTTTCCCTTCCGCGGCAGGGCTCAGGAAATCCTCCCGCAATGGCGTGAAGGCATCGATAGGGCATATCCTACTTTCCAAGCCGCAAGGCTGGTGGCCCTTTACCTAAGGTTCAGGGCCGTGGCTGCGCCTCAGTCGCCGTTAAGACTGGGGTTTTTTATTTCCATCAGAGAGCTTTCCCGCCGTATTTTTCGCAGATAATCATCATCCCCCGTTCCTTCAGAGCTTTCGATCGTGGGCCGTGCTCGAAGGAAATATAAACGCTTCATCGGGTAGGTTATTGTTAGTCGAATTGTTTAATCCGGCCCTCGTAACCCAGAGCTAACAATTGCATCATGCTTAAATGACAATGTTTATCTCGGATCAAGGGCAAGGCTTATTGATAAGCCTGATTTTTTCTATTGTTTTTCCTTCTCAATCAGTACCCACCGCGACACACGACGGCTGCCTATGTTGCGAATTCTTTTTCCGGATAAGGATGAAACGAGGTTGTGGATCTTGTCCATCTTTTGATCCTCGTTCAGCACCTCCGGCAGTTTGTCCAGAAGCAGTTCGTTAATGACCTCCCGCGATACCGGCTGGTGCTTCCCGATAAGTTCTATAATGAGATCCCTATAATAGCGATTGTCGAGACCCCCATCACGGATATGTTTGGCTTTTTCACCCGTCACCGCCGCAACTTGGGCGGCAACAATCAGATTGGGATAACGTCCTTCAACCAACTTGGCGGCCTTCAATCGGCGATGTTCGTCGGGGTGGATACGCTGCCGCTTCTGCACCCGATCCAACAGCATGATTGTCGCCAGATCGAGCTCGGTATTGGCCATCAACAATCGGGTGTATCGCTCGTCCAGAATACGTCCAGGAATTTCCACCACCACGCGCTCGGGATCGGACAAGTCGTAGTCGGGCAGAGGGAAAAACCGCCGGCACTGTGTCCGGAACATGCGCTTGATGCCGCCCCCTTGGGTATCAATCATATTCAGGTTGACCATCGCCTCGGCCAAGAAGGGATTGCGATAGATTTCGAGGGGTGCATCCTGTCGGATAACTTCTTCCACGCTGCCTGGTAGGAATCTTCCTACATTGCTCAGAATCAGGCTTGTCGGGCTCTCGACCACATTGATCCTTCCCCGCAGACTGTAATCCTGATGGGCGATGCAGTTGTGAAGCGCCTCACGGATGACCCATGGATCGTACTGGGCCATTTCCACCGGGAAAAGGGTGCCACTCGGCAATTCTCGAACTGTCAGGTTGCGGATACGAGCCAGCACCCTGTCGACATTGAGCAGAAAGGGCGGGCCGAAGTGTTCGTAGTCTTTTTCTTCGTTGCGATCATTCTTCAAAATCCAACTGATGCGCGCTACAGCAGGGGCAAGCAGCGTGGTCGTTTCATCACGGCCCAGCAGAAGCAAGGCCGCGTGGGTCACGGCCCCTCGCACGGTCAGTTTGGCTTTATTGAGAAAGGTGGCGTCATCCCAGCCATCAACTTCCTGCGCAGCGGCAGGCAACTTATCTGGTGAAATCTTTGTCTTGAATTCTTGCCGCGCTTTGGCAATGGCTGCGGGATCAAGATCGGCAATGTTCGCCCGCTCGCAGATCTGAGAGCTCCAATCTACGCGACACTGCCAAATCTGTCTCTCTTTCTCAGGATACTTTGCCAGTTCCGTTTTGCTCGATCCGTCTCGGATATAGGCAACACCGTAGAATTTGACCGGCTGTCCGGCCGCCGGATAAATCTCGAAGAGAACCACTCTTTTCCCCTGATAATCAAGGGGATAAAATTCAAATCCGGCGTTTGGTTTTAGCCCCAATGACAGCCACAGCGGGAGAGACTGGTTTCCCTTTCCCTTCTCTGCCGCAGGATCGAAGGTCGTGCCAACTACCTTGTGGGTTTCGTTTTCGATTCCGAACACCAGATAACCTCTGGGTTTGCCGTGCAGGCACGCTGAATTGGACAAGGCGGAAAGATACTCACCCAACAGTTGGGGTTCGTAGCGGTTGGCTTTGAATTCCAGCCATTCCGACTCACCCGGTTCAGCCCGTAGGCGGTCTAAAAGGGCATGCAGTTCAGCGGTGTTCATTGTCTTTCCTCGCTTTGATGCTCATGTATCCACTGTGCCGCCTAATTTGTATCGTTTGATATTTCACAAGTTTATATTGACCTTATTATTTGGATCTCTCCAAAACATTCTTAGCGGCTTATAGAATGGACCATCTTGATCAAGATAATAAATGTAGTAACAGAGTCCTCTAACGCATTGAGGCAAATTCTTGGATAGGTAATCTTGAATATAATCTATTTGACATTGGCATAAGATTCCGCCATGAGCCATCTCTTGAAAAATACGCGGGTTAAGCCAATTTTCTGGTCCACAATGATTGGCGCCGACGAATACAATATTTTTTTGCATCTTTGACAATTGTTTCAGTTTTGTCTTCTTTAATGTCGATATTAGCCGGCATGTCAGATGTTCTAAAATAGGAAATTTGTCAGCTGCATTTTTACCCCAAACGATGCACCCTGTCATGCGCTTGGTCGCCTTCCAAGTAATATTCAACCGTTTCAACTCGTCTGAAGCATTCTGGATAATATTGCGGCCCACCTCCTCAATATAATCATAAAAAGCAGAATTGACTCTTTTCTTGATTTCATCAGCCAGTCTTTCGTAGTCATATGATATTTTATATGTCCTGCTGAGGTCATAATTTTTCTCTTTTAAATACATACACAGCCGCTCTATAAAAATTGCGTCTGCGATAAATCCATTTACAGATGTCACTTCAATTCCAATGTCTCCTGTGCTGCAATGTAATATGCCGTCTGGTCCTCCTTGCTTCGAAAAATTGTCCAACAGGTTCGGATTTCTTGACTTTAAATAGTCTATTATGTATCTTTTTGCCGTTATTGCGTAGAAATTTCTATCTCCCGACAAAAACCATTCGTTGAGTTTCTTGTCCGCTTTTCCCTTTAAGTGTCTTGCCTTGACGTCCATTATTGAGAGAGATTCTTTCATTGATACTGCGTCAAGCCAATCTATAATAATAGGTCGCTTTCTCCAATCATTTTTTATATTTCCCTTCTTTTGTCCAAGATAGGCTCTTATATGATTCGCATATTGGTGATTACGATCTTCATTCATGACGTCTACTTGCTTTCTGATGCGAACACTATACTTTCTACGATATTAATCTCTTGGGGATTCAGATCATAAAGAGTGTAAATCAGCTGATCGATTTCGGATTCAAGGCGAGGGACGGCAGGGCTATCGGGATCGGCGAGGATTTTTCGGACGCGTTCGATGATGGGAGATTTCTGGGCAGCGGTGGCAGAAGGAATGGGAACCTGCTCCATGTATTGCGAGAAGAAACGGAGCCTGCCATCTTCCAATGGGTCGCCAAACGGCTGAAATTTGTACCGAGCATACCAGTCAAAAAGTTTGCTGTGTAAAATTCCAAGAAGGGAAAGATCATTGGTAGGTATAAAGTAAAGAGTGTTCGCGCAAAGGGCGCCAGATGTGTCGTATGAGGCCCTTAGGAGCTTTGCAATGTCCGCATAAATAATCTTTGGCTTATCAAACTCTTCGAAGTAGGCAATGTTGTCTTGAATCTCAAACCACTTGTAAGGCCCCGGCTTACGGCCTCTTTTGTCCTTATCCGATCTTTTCGGTACCAAGTCATTTCGAAACTGTCCCAGATGTTTCTTAATCGCCGGATACAACTCTATGTCCGTTCCGCGACGGGTAAAAATCACATACAGCCCCGCCCACTCTGCCTTCCATTTCCTGATGTCGCGCCCGCGGAGCCAGGGCTTGATCAGATCGCCACTGTTGGGATCTTCACTGATTAGCCGCTGCCGGGTTTCCTCGTCGATGACGAAAGCCTCGTTCAGGCCGGTCTTGATGCCGTAGTAGAATTTCCCATCCACATACTCGCCCAGCGGCTTGCCGGCCTTTCTGAGTTTTTTCATAAGGGCTAAAACCGCAGGGTGTTCAAGAGTCCAGCATTCAGGTGAAAGCGCCTCAACCCGCATTTGGAACCCCCTTTGGTTGACAACTTGTTCGATCTGAGCAATTTCTTCAGAGGTCTTGATAATGGCGGCAGTGAAAACACTGTCAGAGGGCTTGTTCTTCTCAATCAGCACAATGGACGGATCAGTTCCGGCTTCGAATACCGGAAGTTCACCGAAATCGATTACTACCTTCGGTGTGGCATCGCCGGCGAGGAGGGCACGGGTGTTCCTGCCGTAACCGGCGCGCATGAACTTGTTGGGTGCGATGAAGCAGAGGTGTCCTGATGGCTTGAGGATCTCCAGACCCCGCTTGTAGAAGTAGGTGTACAGGTCGGCGGTGCCGCAATAGAAATTGCCGAAGGCCTGCTTGAACTGGGGCTTGAAGGCCTTGATCGATTCCTGGCGCACGTAGGGAGGATTGGCGATGACGACGTCAAAACCGCCTTTCCCCCGGAAGACCTCGGTAAAATGGAACTTCCAGAGAAAGAAGGGGCGGATGTTGGCCTTCTTCCACGCGCCGATTTTTTTCAGGGCGTCCGTCTTTTGCTGCTCCTTGAGGGTGGCCTCGATCAGTTCCCATTCCATCGCCTCGATCCGCGCCTTTATGGCGTCTTTTCTGGACTTTTGGAAGGATTCGAAGAGTTCCTTGTGAAGCTGCTTGAGTTCATCGGCCTTTTTCTTGGCCTCGGAATCGAAGAGGGGGATCTCCTCGCCGATCTTCGCCGCGCGCTTCTCAAGCCTTTTCAGGAGTTCCGCCTGGTCCCGAAGGTCGAGTTCCAATTCCTGCTTCCTGAAGGGAGTGAGGCTGCCTGGGGCCTTCAAGCGGAAATATTCCCGCTGCAGGAGGGTCTGCTTTTTCTTGGTCTCCTGGATGAGCGCCGCGGTTTCATCCGCCGGTGTGTCGGTGATCAGTTTTTCATCAAAGAGTTTGATCCCCTCGAACTCCTCCAGGAGGCTGTTTCCCTGCATGATCTTGTAATCGAGGTTCGGCAGGGGCTTGATCTCGCGGATATCCTCTTCATCGACAATCAGAGAAAGCCATAGACGCAGTTTGGCAATTTCCACCGCGCCCGGATCGATGTCCACCCCGTAGAGGGAATTTTGAATGGCCTGACGCTTGAACAGATAGGGGCTGCGCGGCCCCTTAGCGTCAATGTATGTGGAGAGCGTTTGCCGGGCCTTGACGATCTCCGCCATCATGCCGACCAGGAAGGCGCCGGAGCCGACGGCGGGGTCGCAGACACGGATGCCGGCCAGCTTCTCGTCGATCAGTTCGGCCTTGGCCCGTATAGGGGCGGGGATGAGGTAAGAGTAGTCTTTCGTCTCCCGTTCTTCCCGCCGCACACGCGCGTCGTGCTCGTGGATCATCTCGCCGAAACGGATCAGAAATTCCAGGTCTTCCCGGCGGAAGAACAGATCGCCGTCGGCGCCGGTCAGCTCCGCGTCCAGATAGTTGATCAGGCTCTCGCGGCACATGTAATGGACGATTTCGCGGGGCGTATAATAGGTGCCCTTGGATTTGCGGTCCTTGATCTCCAGGAGATTTTCAAAGACCTTTCCCAGCATCTCCGGGTCCACGGCAACTTCCCGCTCAAGCGGTTCATCCTCCCGGACGGTAAAGTTGTACCGGTCGAAGACGTCGAGGACCCCCGTGCCGACGTCCCCTTCCTTCGTTGGGTCATGGTTGGAGAAGAGCGTATCGGGAAGAAGGATGTCGGCATGGACCCAGTCGTATTCATTGATCGGATCGAAGAGCCCGCCGTTCAGGAAAGGGATCTTGCAGTCGAAGAGCCGGTAGTAATTCTGATCCCTCTCGCGGGCGAGGGCTTCATAAAAAAGCGGTTCGAGGATGTCGTTGAAGAAGTTGTTGTATTTCCGTTCTTCAAAGAGCTGGCGGAGGAAGTTTTTCGGTCCCGTTCCCCACGCCTTGTCCCTGGCGACGCCGAACCAGCCTTTCTTCTGGAGGAAGTACAGGAAAACGATCTGTCCCAAGGTCTTCTTGGCAAAATCGACCGTATCGACTCCTTTGTCGGCAAAGTCCCTTCCGACGACGGCATTGCGAGCCACGATGTCGTCCAGGGCGTCCTTCAGGTCATTGAAAAGCATTCGGTACTTTTCGAAAAATTCCCGGGTGACCGTTTCGATGCTGAAGGCATCCTCGATCTGGTGCATGGTGGGCTTGCGCCGGTCATCCTCCAGGAAGGTCCGAAACCGGGTCTGGGCGGTATGACTGTTTTCGTCCCGGCCGACGAGGAAGGAAAAACGGCGGGCCGGTGTGAGATCGGTCTTGACACGGACCTTGCCTTTTTCATCCTGCTTCAGCCGATAATCCATCCGGACATAGGAAAAGCGCCAGTCCTCCAGACCGTCGGTGTGAAAGGCGACAACGGCGGCGTCCTTTTCTCCCCGGTGCTTAAGATACCAGGCGATGAAATTGCGCTGCCTCGTTCGCGCACGATCCAGGGCGGTTTCCCGTCTCAGGGCGACGGTCAGAACGTCGAGATCGGTCCCTTCCGGATCGGTGTACTGGCCAAGGCGTCTGTATTGGCGGACATGCTCCCTGTGGGCGTCGGGGATGAACTGTCCCTGATAGGAAAATGCCTTTGATTCATCGAGGTCTTTAAACAGGTTTCTGGCAAAGAGGCGGAAGCGATTTTCGTCGAAGCCGTTCTGGAAGGTCTCCCGGATGAGCCTCTTGGCTTCTTCAATATGCATGGATCAGCTCCCCTTTGCAGTCAGGTATTCGGAGAGGATCACTTCCCGGGTGTACGTTTGTGCGCCCCGTGGCGCCTGCCCGCCCGCCAGCAGCGCCTGGGGGATGTTGTTCCGGAAGATGGCCAGCGCCTTGAGCGGATGGATCTCCTGTTCCAATTCCTGCTTGAGCCGCTTGCTGGTATTTTTAGGGATGATCCCATCCTCGAAGGCCCGAAGGACGGCCCGGAGGAAATCCTCATCGTCATCCGTGAATCCCTGGAACTGTTTCATTTCCTTTGCTTTCAATCGCTTGATGAGATAGGCCTCGTTGGACTTGCTGCCGCGGCCGGTTTTTTCGGGCGTTTCTCCGGAGGTGAGGAAATCGAACTCCTGCTTGTTCTTCTCCAGGAACGGGTAGAATGCCCTCGGCAGGGACAGGCGCTTTGTGTCCGGCTCACAGGCGAAGCAATCGGCGGCCTCAAAGAAGGTGATCTCCCGGACGGTCTTTTCGTCGGCCAGGCAGAACTTCTTGAGCTTGCCCCGGCGGAAGAAGGTGACGACGGCGTCGAGGTCGGAATCCCCGTCGGCGGGCCAGGCACGGCCGGAGCGGGCCTTCTTGGGCAGGCGCTTGATCCGCTCGAACAGGGCGGGATCGTTGTCGCGGACATCGCGGATCATTTGGAGGTACTTCAGCTCCGACCGTTCTCCCTCATCTTCCCCTTCCAGGTTTTTCTTGTCGTTCAGTTTCGAGAAGAGCCGGTCGCCGAACAGCTCATGGCTGGCGACCTCCTCCTCTTCGGTCAGGTATTTTGAATCCTCGCCAAGGGTGTCATGGAAGGTCTGTATTTTGGCCTTCACGCTGGCCTCCAGACCCAGGTGCAGGTCGGATTGGGCGGTCGGGAAGAAATTAAAGACGTGGACCTTTTCATGGGCGGCGCCGACCCGGTTGACACGGCCCACCCGCTGGAGGACGCGGGTCGGGTTCCAGGGAAGATCGTAGTTGATGACGATGTTGGAGCGGTGGAGGTTGATCCCCTCAGCCAGGACATCGGTGGTGACGAGGATGCGGACACCGTCCGACCGCCCCTGCTTCCGGTTGGGATCGAAGTGATCCTTGACGAGGTCGCGCGCCTGCGCCGGGCCGAATTCCTCGCCGTCGTAGAGCCCGCCGGTGCTGCAGAAGAACATCGCCTCTTCGGGGAACTCCCGCTCCAGGCGGCGGTAGAGGTACTCGCCGGTCTCCTTCGATTCGGTGAAGACCAGGAGCTTCCGATCCCCATTCGGGCCGGCCTTTGCGCCGGCTTTGCGGTCGACTTGATCAATGCCGGCGTTAATACTGGGGAATGCCGACAGGAGCCGATTCCCCCGCAGCTCTTTTATGAACTGCTCCAGTTTGGGATCCCCGGCGACGCCGACCCATAGCTTCATTATCTCTCTGAGAATGCTCAGATCATTCCTGAGTTGGCTGAGGAAATCATCGGTGAATTCGTCGGCTGCGTATCTCTGCGCTCGGTCCTGGTCAACCAGATTGAGAAGGGTCTCTTCGTTGTCCTCCTCCAGGAAGTCGTACACGTTCACCCGCTTGCTGATGTAGAGAGTGCCCCGCTCGACCATGGCGATGAACTTCTCATAGGAAGCGATGAAGCGCTTGAGCGTGTTGCCGAAGGCATGGAAGCTGCTCTCCAGGCGCTTGACCAGGACACCCTTCATGAACCCGCCGATGTTGCGCTGGGACTGAAGTTCCAGCGGATCAGGCTGCTTTTTCAGGTAGAGCAGAGGGGTGTAGCGGGCATAGCGGAACTTCTTGAGAAGATCTATGGTGGCGTTGAAGATCCTCTCCTGCCGGGCGTCAAAGCTGTAGATGAGACGCTGGGGGGCGTCCAGTTCGGGGAAAGCGAGTCCCTGTTTGTCAATGTCGCTTGGGAAATAGTTGAGAACCTCGGAGCGGGTGCGGCGGACCATGACGTATTTCAGCACCCTTTCCCGCACGTCCCGCGAGACGCTTTTGATTTCATCCGCATAGCCGGGATCCGTTTTTGCGTACCGGTCCAGGCGGCCCTTCAGGCCAGCAAAGAACTTCTCCAGATCGGGAATGCCGGGAATAGTGCTCTTTCTGGGGATCTGGAAGAGCTTGAGTTGGCTGAAGATGTCCTCCACGGTGTTGTTGAGCGGAGTGGCCGAAACGAGTATCACCTTCTTGCCGAAGCAAATCTGGTGGAGCTTCTCGTACCCTTGAGTGACTTCGTTGCGGAAACGGTGGGCCTCGTCGATGAAGATGAAGTCGAACCTGGCGGCCCCCTCCTTGACGATATGATCGAGCTTGCCCGCTGACTCTACCTTGTAACCGCGGACGCCGAATTCGAAGAAGGTTTCCTCCCAGTAGTCTTTCAGCACCGGCGGGCAGATAACGAGTATCTTGCCCCGGAGCTGCTGCGCCAGCAAAGCGGAGATAAAGGTTTTCCCCAAGCCGACCACGTCCGCCAGAAAGACGCCGTTGTAAGCGTCGAGAATCTTCTTGGCGGCCACAACCGCCTGCTTCTGGTAGTCCAGATCCATGAAGCCTTCCGGCAGGTAGGTTTCGATCTCTTCGTCGACATTGATGTCTTCCCGGAAGTATTCGTAGAGAAATTTAAGATAGAGATTGTAAGGGGTGATCTCGTCGTTGAGCCACGTCCTGTCGTGGATGGTGTCCACGTATTCACGGGAAAGATCGACCGCGTCCTTCCAGAGCTCCTCGAACCGGGCGAGGGCGAACTCCACATCCGCCCGGTTCTTCAGCTCCACGTTGAATTCCCGGTTGGCAACGAGCCCCGCCTCGGAGAAGTTGCTGGAGCCGGTGATCACCCGCCCGAAATCGCGGTCCTCCTCGCCGAAGCGGCTGATGTAAACCTTGGCGTGCAGGTTGCCGCCGGGGTAGGCCTTGATCTCCATCTTGCCGGACCGCAGGAACTCGATGAACTTCCGGACGCCCAGTTCGGTCTCGTAGTTGTCCGGCGAACGATCCATCTCGGAGGTTACCGCCTCGGAGAAGATCTCCTTCGTCCGTTTGTGGGATTCGAAATCCAGCGTGGACTGGGACTGGTGGGCGTCGACGATCTCGAAGGCCTGACGATCAACGTTCAGGCCGACGAGGATGCGGATCTTGTCGAGGGGGGCGAAGGACTCGCAGAGTTTGTCGAAGCCGCTGGTGCGGAAGTAGCCCACCAGGATATCGAAGAACTTCACGTCCCGGAGGGTTCTCCGGAACCGGTCGAGCAGCGTGGACCCCGGTTCGTTGGTAAAAAATGTCAGGTCGCTTTGCACGGATGGCCTCTCTGCGTTCGTTTCGGATGAGAGACACTCTGTGAACCTGTTTCCAAATAACAGATTTAAGAGGGAATTGCCAGTTTTTACGTTGCCTACGGTGTCAGACTCACCTGACAAATGAAGATTCCAAAATTGACGTCAGATCCGGCACGAGTACGGCCGCCTGCCTGAACTCGCCGGCGCTTCGGCGCGAGATGCTACCTGTTCAAGTTCGTCTCCGACACCCCGGGTCGGCGCGCCAACGCCGAGATCGTCAGAAACATCGAACTCTACCGGGACGCCCACTCCCGGTTCTTCAAGGATTCGGTCCTGCCGCGCCTGCTTGCCCTGCTGCAACGACGGGACTGAAGGTCCTCCACCCCGCCCAGCTCCTCCGGGACATCTTGGGGCAAACTCCGGCGGCCGGCTGACCTTGCGACGCTACGTCCCGCCTGCTTTCCCTTCCGCGGCAGGGCTCAGGAAA
>Ga0172368_10008380_pt1 | contig 10556 bp, 7 predicted proteins | sample Lak11m_FD_114540 | JGI IMG/M metagenome (GOLD analysis project Ga0172368, IMG submission 114540) | Freshwater microbial communities from Kabuno Bay, South-Kivu, Congo - kab_022012_11m | ecosystem: Environmental > Aquatic > Freshwater > Lake | place: Democratic Republic of the Congo: South-Kivu...
CTTCGATCTCCTTTCGTTCCGTGATATCCCGGGCAATGCTCAGGATCCGTTTCTCCTGGTTGAATTCAATGACACGGCTTTTCATCTCCACCGGGACGATCTCCCCCTGCTTCGTGACATTCTCCGTTTCATAGCGATACTGCCCGAAGTGTTTGATCATGTCGAGGTTTTTCTGCACATCACCCAAGTACTCTTCCGATTTAAGCTCCCTGAAATGTTTCCCTATCAACTCCTCCCTGGAATATCCAAGCTCGTCGCAGGCTACCTGGTTTACCTCCATGATGAAGCCGTCAAAATCCTCGATGAAGATCTCATCGGAGGAGTTGTTGAAGAAGGTCCGGAACTGCTCTTCCGAACGTTCAAGCGCCTCCTGGGCGGAGCGGAGCTGCTTGTCGGTCTGCTCAATCTGCCGGAGGTATTTGTAGAGGTTCTTTTTGGTAAGCAGGTAGATGAAGACCGAGAAGAGCAGGATCGTGATCACGGCGATGATCACGGCGTTGCGGATGATGCCGGTGGTCAGCTCCCTCGACTCTGCTGCCGGGTCGATGGCCGCGCAGATATAGAGCTTGAATCCGGGGAGATAGGTGAAGGCAACCAGCTCTTCCGGCTTCTCCCCCGTGGAGGCAAGCTTGACCAGTCCTGACTGCTGCCCTTCCACCTGCTGCAGGAGCCCCGGCTGGATTGGACGGCCCTCTGATCCTGGATGGATGATGTTGGTCCCGTTTTCATCAAAGGCAAAGACATACCCGCTCTTGCCTATGGTCACCTGCTTCAGGATCGCCCGCAACTCCGCCAGATCCTTCTCCTGGTCGCCCACATACAACATGCCGATGACCTTCCCTTTGTGATCAATCGGTTCATAGGCAGTGATGTACCAGTCGTTGACCACATAAGCCCTTCCGAAGTAAGTGGAGCCCTTCTCCACGGTTTGTGCCACCTGCGAATCATTCGGGATGAAGGTCCAGAGCGCCCGGTCTCCCCGGTCGTTCAGCACGTTGGTGGCAATCCTGACGAACCCGCTGTCGATCCGCTGGAAGATCGTGACCGTGCTTCCGGTGAGGGAATGGACGTGATCAATGAAGGCGCTGTTTCCGTTGAGGAGGGTTCCGTTGAGGTACCACAGGTGGACCTGTTCGTCAGCGCGTTGATGCGTGATCTGATTGGTCACTTCTTGTTTCGCGGCCCCAAAGGAGATCTCCAGGGGATGCCGGTAAAAAAGTTCGTGGAGGATTTTCAGATCTTTTGATACATTGTCGAACTTCAGCGTTCGTTCCCGTTCAAACATCCTGGAGATCGTATTGACCTCTGTGCGGAGGTCCTTTTCCATGATCTGCTGAATTTCACGTTCCGACAGGCGGATGCTGATCCAGGTCAGGAGGGAGACGGCGATGATGATGCCTAATAAAATGGGGGAGAAGAGTTTCAGTTTGACCAACAATTCCAGAAAGCGGTTGCGCATGAAGATCCTTTTTGCAAAGGTATGGAAAGTTCGTATTTTTGCTTCCAAATCCATCCGGTTATGATCAACGAACAACTCCTGAACCCCCGCAGCATTGTTGTAGTGGGAGGTTCAAACGATGTGCAGAAGCCCGGAGGCGCCGTCCTGCGCAACCTGATTGAGACGGGATACAGCGGTGATCTCTATGTGACAAATCTGAAAGAGACAGAAGTTCAGGGAATTACAAGTTTTCGTGACCCATCCGAACTTCCTGAGGTGGATCTGGCCATCATTGCCATTGCGGCTAAATTTGTGCCTGAGACGGTGGAACTGCTTGCTGAGCGGAAAAAGACACGGGCGTTCATTGTTCTCTCGGCCGGGTTCAGCGAAGAGAGTGCGGCAGGCAAAGCGCTGGAAGAGAAGCTGGTCGCCATTGTCAACCGGGTGGACGGGGCGCTGGTCGGACCGAATTGTATCGGGGTGCTGACTCCCGCGTATGCCGGGGTTTTCACCAAGCCGATCCCCGTGCTGGATCCTCACGGATGCGATTTCATCTCGGGGTCGGGAGCCACGGCCTGTTTCATCATGGAAGCGGGCATCCCCGTCGGGCTGACCTTTTCCCGCGTTTTCTCGGTGGGCAACAGCGCGCAGATGGGGGTGGAGGAGATCCTTCAGTACATGGACGAGACCTTTGATCCACAACGAAGCACCCGCACCAAGCTGCTCTACATGGAGACCATCTCCAAACCCGGATTGCTCCTCAAACACGCCTCCTCCCTTATCAGGAAAGGATGCCGGATTGCCGCAATCAAAGCGGGCGCTTCAGAGGAGGGCAGCCGGGCCGCCTCTTCCCACACCGGAGCCCTGGCCACACCTGACGTGGCGGTGGAGGCCCTGTTCCGGAAAGCGGGCATCGTGCGTTGTCACGGCCGGGATGAGCTGATCAATGTGGCTTCCATTTTTCAGTATCCTCCGCTGCAGGGGAAAAACATGGCGATCATCACCCATGCGGGAGGTCCGGCGGTGATGCTCACCGATGCCCTTTCAAAAGGTGGGATGGCGGTTCCGAAGATCGAAGGGGAGGCGGCAGACCAACTGTTGCAGGAGCTCTATCCCGGTTCCTCCGTAGCCAACCCGATCGACTTCCTGGCCACGGGAAATGCCGACCAATTAGGCAAGATCATCGACTGCGTGGAAGAGCGGCTTGACCTCATCGACGGTATGGCCGTGATCTTTGGTACGCCCGGGCTATCCCGCGTGTTCAAAGAATATCGTGTACTGGATGAGAAGGTGAAGCAATGCAAAAAACCGATCTTCCCGATTTTGCCTTCGGTGCTGACAGCCGAAGAGGAGATCGATGAATTTATCAGCAAAGGCCATCCCTATTTTCCCAAGGAGGTGCTGTTCGGCAATGCCCTTGCGGCTGTCTACCATACGCCTTCCCCTGCGCAACCTGACCGGCCACTCCCGGAGGTGAATACCAGGGCCATCCGGAAGATCATTGAACATGCAAAGCCGGGATACCTCTCGCCGGGAGAGATCCGCGCCTTGTTAAATGCCTGCGGGATCCCCAGGGCTGGCGAAGCGGTGGCCGGTACGGATGATGAGGCGAAAGAGGCGGCTGAGGCCCTTGGGTACCCTCTCGTGATGAAGGTGGTAGGCCCGGTGCATAAGTCGGATGTCGGGGGAGTAGTGTTGAATGTCATGAGCGGGGAGGAGATGGTGATCGAATTCCACCGGATGATGCAGATCCCCGATACAACAGGCATCCTGATGCAGCCAATGCTTTCAGGGACGGAACTTTTTCTTGGGGCCAATTTCGAGCCGGGATACGGGCACCTGATCCTCTGCGGGTTGGGAGGGATCTTTGTGGAGGTGCTGAAAGACACGGCGGCAGGGCTCTCTCCTCTCGATACGGAAGAGGCGTTGCGGATGATCCGGAGCCTGAAGAGTTACCGGATCATCCAGGGGATCCGCGGACGGGAGGGGGTCAACGAAGAGAAATTTGCCGGGATCATGCTGAAACTTTCCGCCCTGCTGCAGGCCGCTCCCGAGATCAGGGAGCTGGATTTCAATCCGCTGCTTGGCAAAGGCGATTCCATCACCGTGGTAGATGCCCGCATCAGGATATAATTTCCGATTTTACAGGCTGAATCCCAGTTGATTCAGGAAATGCAGGAGGATGGAGGGCTTCATCAGGATGGTGAAGAGCAGTCCGAATACGGCTCCCCAGAAATGGGCATCGTGGCCGATGTTGTCCTTGGCCCTCCTGCTCATCCAGTATTCATAGCCAAGATAGAAGAACCCGAACAGTACGGCGGGGATGCCGACCGGGATGAAAAAGAGGTAGATCTTTTCGAGGGGAGCGATCAGGATGCTGGCGAAAAGTACTGCCGAAACAGCTCCCGAGGCGCCTACCGAGTTGTAAAAGACATCGTTCTTATGCTTCCCGAAAGCGGGAATGACCGATAACAATAGCGCTCCCACGTAGAGCAGGAGGTAATAGAGAATGTACTTGGTGTTGAACATCGCCCGGTAGGCCATCTCAACCAACCGTCCGAATGAGTAGAAGACGAACATGTTGATCAGAAGGTGGACCCATCCGGCATGGAGAAATCCATAGGTGAAAAACCGGTACCACTGATTGCTGTGTTTTACATCATAAGGATTGAACTTCAGCTTGTTGAAAAAGGGTTCGTTGCTGAATCCGATGATGGAAACCAGGACAGTGACGGCAATGATGATGACGGTTATCTCCATAAAATTCATTGGTATTCAGCGCATTATCTCTGGTTTTCCTGTTGCTGGCCCTCTTTGGTATAGTCGATTTCCGATCCCAGCACGCTGTGGGGGATGATATAGACGAGGAAAAGGATCACCGCTGCCACCACAGCCCATCCTTTCTTCTCCCTCTTCCAGATCTGGTAGCCAAGGGCAACCGCCCAAAAGATGAACGCCAGCAGGGATTTGTTGTCGGTGAGGTCATGCCCGAAGGGCCAGCCTGTCCAGTAGGCGTCAAAGGCATATTTTTGCACCACCGGCCCCAGGAACATCCCTCCGATCGTGAGAAAGATGAAGGTCAGCCAGGTACAGGTAGGTATTCTTCAGTTTGAACAGCACTTCGAAAGCAGTCCTTGTGGAGAAGAGCATGGCAAGGAAGATGGTGATGATGTGGGTGATGAGGATCCCTCTCGGCACAAACCCCTTGTAGCGGATAACCGCCGGTTCTTCATTCAGGAGGTAGCTGTTTCCCCCTTTGCTCAGGGTTACATGGTACATCACTTTGCCGGCCATGGGCTGATGGGGAATGTAACCGGTCAGTTTCTCTCCCTGGCGCACCATGGAGGCGGTGCTCCATTCATCATGGCTTTTATACCGTTTCAATTTCATCTCTCCCGTCACCTCCCGGTCGGGGATGGTAATCTCCACAGGGGCGTCATCATCGCCGTCGTACGTGCGGATCAGTTTGTACTTGTATGTCGAACCTTCGATGACCACTTTTCCGCGGACTTCATAGGTCGGGCCGGTCGTACGTTGATAGTAGGCTGCTGCCAGTGTGATGACAAAGGCTAACACCCACAAAAGGAAAGATTTCAGTTTTGTGTTCACAGTCGTTAATTAAATAATGCTAAATGGTCTTCAGGGCACAAAGGTAATCATTTCTCTTTTTCCCCTGCCATGATCTCATACATCTTCTGATGGAGATTGGTCCGGATGTCCATCCCGGAGATCTTGTTGTTCGCGGCATCCGGATAAACCCGGTTGGAGAGGAAGACATAGAGGAGATCGTTTTCAGGATCCACCCAGAAATAGGTTCCCGTGAATCCGGAGTGGCCGAAGCTGGAAGATGAGGCTGCTTCGCAGGCCGGCCCGAGCGGATCGTAATCGGGCAACGGTTTGTCGAAGCCCATTCCCCTTCGGTTGTTTTTCCCGGGAAACTGTTTTTTCGTGAACTCCCGGATGGTGGAGGGCAGCAGGTATTGTTTTCCCCCGTACTCACCATAATTGAGCAGCATCTGAAGGAGAACCGCTATGTCAAAGGCATCACTGAACAGCCCTGCATGGCCTGAGATCCCTCCAAGCATGGCGGCTCCGGGGTCATGGACATCGCCCCGGAGAAGCTGCTTGCGGAAGAGGGTGTCGTTTTCTGTCGGCATGATCCGGCTGAGTGGGAAACGGTCCCGGGGGTTGAATCCCATGGTGGTGAGCCCCATCGGGCGGTAGAATGTCTTGTCTAGATAGGCTTCAAAGGTGAGGCCGGTCTTGCGTTCCACGAGTTTCCTCAGCAGGTAGAACCCCAGGTCGCTGTATTTGTAGTTTTTCGAGCTCCTGAGTTTGGAATGGATGATCCATGAAAAGATGCTGTCGCAGTAATCCCTTTTCATGTATAGATGTTCTGCCACCCTTACCGGGTGACCCGGCGAACAGGCCGTGTCGTAGATGTGCAGTTCCTCCAGGCTGTCGCCCATGGTCTGGAGATAAAAGGGGATCCAGGGATGAAGGCCGGCCTGGTGTGCCATCACCTCCCTGATGGTGATCTTTTCTTTGTCGGTGGCCCGGAGTTCAGGAAGATGCAAAGAAAGCGGATCGTCAGGATGGATCACCCCCTCCTCGGTGAGTTTCATGATCGCCAGGGTGGTGGCCAGCACCTTGGTCAGGGAGGCCAGGTCATAAAGGTCTGTTTTGGAAACCGGTGTTTTTTCTTCATAGGTTGGATTTCCGAAAGCCTTGTAATAGAAGATCTTGTCTTTCGTGGCAAACAGGACCTGGCAGCCGGGGTAGGCTGCCGAGTCGATCCCGATGGTGACCATGCTGTCGATGGCCAGCAGCTTGCGGGATGGGATCCCCACCTCCTCGGGCAGGACGAACTCGAGCCTGGATTTGTCGAATTTCACGCCGGTGCCGCAGGCGAACTTCCCGGTGGTGACGGGCAACTGCCCGTTGGCCGCGATCCCCCCGAAGACCAGCTCGGCCGCCACCTCTTCGGCTTCTGGTTGATCCTGGTAGGTGGTGATGATTGCTTCCAGGTCGGCGCTGTTGGTCAGTGACCTGATCAGGTAAGGATTCCCGAAAAGCGCGAGCACGGTTCGTTTCTTGCGGCAGGTCTCGCCGATGAAGTCGAGCACCTGGTCGGGGTTTCCGAAATTTCTGGCCGGGAAGAGGTTGTTGCGGTGCAGCCCGATGAGGATCAGGTTGAAGGGTTGCAGCTGCTCTTCCAGTTTTGCAAACGCTTCCGGAGAGGCTTGTTTTGAGATCTGAAAGTGGGTGACCGGCGCATACCACCCCAGCATCTCCTGGAAGGGAGTGATGCCGGTGTCGCCGATGGAGACCGAGGCGATGTTTCTCCGCTGCAACAGGGTGAGCGGGAGCAGATGATTCTCGTTCTTCACAACGGTGGAGGCCGATTTATAGATCTCCATTGTGAGGCTCGCGGAGGAGGCGGGGTTGAGGTCGGGGAGCAGGTGTTCACAGCTTACCTGTCGCGGGAAATCAAGCCCGGTGTCATATTTGAAGGAGAGCACCTTGAGGCATCTTTCCCGGATGAGATCCCGGGAAAGAACCCCTTCATCCACTGCCTTTCGTATGGAGGAGATGGCGGCCGGGACATCCTGGGGCAGCAGGAGGATATCGTTGCCTGCCAGCAGCGCTTTCACCTCGATCTCTCCGGGAGGGAAGAATTTGGTCACCCCTTTCATGTCGAGGGCATCGGTGATGGCCAGCCCCCGGAAGTTCAGTTTGTCTTTTAAGAGGTCTGGGACGATCCTGGGCGACAGTGTGGCTGCGAGATGGGTTGTGGTGTCGTATGCAGGGATGTAGAGATGGGCCGTCATGATGCAGTTGACCCCCTCCCTGATCGCTTCCCGGAAGGGGAAGAGCTCCACCGAGTCCATCCGCCCGGGCCGGTGGTTGATCACGGGCAGCTCCTTATGGGAGTCAGTGTCGGTGTCACCGTGGCCCGGAAAATGCTTGGCCGTAGCCATCACGCCATGATCCTGCAACCCTTTGATGTACAGGTCCCCTTTCCTGGCCACGGTGGCGGGATCCTCCCCGAACGACCGGAAATTGATCACGGGATTCATCGGATTGTTGTTGACATCCATCACCGGAGCGAGGTTGACCTGGATCCCCATCCTCGTGCACTCCTGCGCAATGGCCATGGCCATCCTGTAAGTCAGCGAGTCGTCGGGAGAAGCTCCCAGCGTCATCTGGTAGGGAAAATCATGAACGCTGTCGAGACGCATCCCCAATCCCCATTCGGCATCAATGGCAATGAGCAATGGGGTGGCAGCTGCCCGCTGCCAGGCATTGGTCAGCTTCGCCTGGGCTACCGGACCGCCCTGAAAAAAACAGACCCCACCGATGTCATACGAACGGATCAGCCCGGTCATGCTGTCGTTGTAAGCCTGGTCACGGTTGGAGTAGGCCCTCACCATCAATAACTGGGCAATCTGCTGATCAAGTGAAAGGGAGCGGTAAACTGAATCCACCCACCGCTCTTTCCTGATCTTGTGATAGTCAACAGAGCCGATAGGGACAACTGAACTGATCTGCAGGTGAATTCCGAACAGCAGCAGGGCAAGTATGGGGAGGATTTTCATCAAAGGAGCGTTGGGCGGTTCCATGCAAAAATAGCGTTTTTAACTATTATCCTTTTTTTTCAACAGCCGGCCGGTCGAAAAAAACAAAAAGTCTACCTTTGGCCCAACCGGTTATCTTTAGATTAAATATATTTGTTAAGATGATACCAATCAGCGACTTAAACAGAATTGCATCCCAGGTGAGGCGCGATATCATCCGGATGGTGCATGGCGCCGCTTCCGGACATCCGGGAGGATCCCTTGGAGCAACGGATTTTCTGGTGGCACTCTATTTCAATGTCATGCGGCCCGATCCCAACAAGTTCTCGATGGACGGGACAAATGAGGATATCTTTTTCCTTTCGAATGGCCATCTCTCCCCGGCCTGGTACAGTGTGCTGGCACGATATGGCTATTTCCCCCTGCATGAACTCGAAACGTTCCGCAAGCTTGACAGCCGGCTTCAGGGACATCCTTCCGTGACGGACAAAACGCCGGGAGTCAGAATGGCTTCCGGTTCCCTGGGACAGGGATTGTCGGTGGCCCTGGGTGCCGCCATCAGTAAAAAACTCAACGGGGACGGGAAGACGGTCTATTGTTTGACGGGAGACGGAGAACTGCAGGAGGGCCAGAACTGGGAAGCGCTGATGTACGGGGCAGCCAAGGGGGTGGATAACATCATTGCCGTAATAGATTACAACAAAAAACAGATCGACGGACCCATCGATGAGGTACTCCCACTGGGTAACCTGAGGGCCAAGCTGGAATCATTCGGCTGGAAGGTGCTGGAGATGAACGGCAACGACATAAAAGATATCCTGGATCATCTGGCCCTTGCGGAAAAGCAGTTGCACCAGGGGATGCCGGTAGGGATCATCATGCACACCAAAATGGGTTTTGGGGTGGATTTCATGGCAGACAACCATGAATGGCATGGGGTTCCTCCGAATGATGAACAGGCGGCAAAAGCGTTGGCGCAATTAGAAGAGACGATGGGGGACTACTAGCTCAAGCGGACAAGCGGACTGGTGAAATAGCGAAATAGCGAAATAGCGAAATAGCGAAAGGCGAAAAGCGAATGGCGAAAAGCATTGTAATGACTGGATTCCTTTTAATGACCTGGCTGGCAGGGTATTCCGGTCCGGTCACCAAGATTCTGTTTGTGCTGGATGCCTCTGAAAGCATGGCTGACCACTGGCAGAGCGATACGAAGTACCGGATCGCCGTGGCTGTCCTGACGGGGATCCTCGACAGCCTGCAGGGGAAAAACGACCTGGAGGTGGGGTTACGGGTTTACGGTCCGAAACGGGAAGAGGGCTCAGGCTGTGAGGCCTCTTACATGATGGTCCCTTTCGGAAAGGACAATTTCGCCTCGATCAGGAGTCTCCTTGGCGGACTGAGTCCATCCGGTACGACGCCGATTGCCTATTCATTGCAACAGACGGCTTCTGATTTTCCGGCGTGCGATGATTGCCGGAACGTGATCATCCTGATCACCGACGGGCTGGAAGCCTGCGGAGGGGATCCCTGCGAGATCTCCAGAACCCTGCAGCAAAAGGGGATCTTCCTCCGGCCGTTCATTGTGGGGATTGGCCTGAACAGGCAGGCCCAGTTCGGGTGCATGGGGAATTATTACAACGCGGCCAACGAGAAAGAGTATGGCCGTGCACTCAAAACCATTGTCGCCACTACGCTGAAAGCTACCACCGCGCAGATCAACCTGCTCGATAAAGAGGGCAATCCGACCCAGACGGATGTTCCGGTGACCCTGTATGATCACGTCACGGGAAGAGCGTTGTATCAGTTCATTCATACCTTGAATGACCAGGGGCTTCCGGATACGATCGACCTGGATCCCCTGATCACATACGACATTGTGGTTCAGACCATTCCCCCGCTGAGGAAAGAGTCGGTGTGGATCGATCCCGGCAAACACCAGGTGATCGATCTGGATGCCTCCCAGGGCTATCTTGAGTTCATTCATTCCGGTGAGGTGGCCATCCCCTGCATCATTCGCCCCGGCGGAAGCGGGGAGGCCATCAATGTCCAGCCAAGCAACCGGATGGAGAAATACCTTGCCGGAATTTATGATGTCACGGTGCTCACCGCGCCCCGGATGAATTTTAACGGGGTGCAGATTGAACCCGATATCATTACGCAACTCAGAATTCCTTCCCCGGGCCGGATCACCATCAGGCAACCGGTGCCGGTGGTGGGCGCTCTGTACATGGTGGCAGGCGGCGAGGGGGACCGGGGTCAGGATCTCATCTGGGTGGATCAGATCCATCCGGATCAGCCGTCAGAAACAAGAGAGCTTCAGCCGGGGGATTATCTCTTCATCTACCGGTTGAAGGCATCCCGGCATCAGAAAGATACAATGGAAAAAAGGTTAACCATAGGAGCAGGCCAGGAGGAGACAATAGACTTATAGCAAGAGCTAAAAGCCAAAAGCCAAAAGCCAAAAGCCAAAAGCCAAAAGCCAAAAGCCAAAAGCCAAAAGCCAAAAGCCAAAAGCCAAAAGCCAAAAGCCAAAAGCCAAA
>Ga0172368_10008383_pt1 | contig 10554 bp, 10 predicted proteins | sample Lak11m_FD_114540 | JGI IMG/M metagenome (GOLD analysis project Ga0172368, IMG submission 114540) | Freshwater microbial communities from Kabuno Bay, South-Kivu, Congo - kab_022012_11m | ecosystem: Environmental > Aquatic > Freshwater > Lake | place: Democratic Republic of the Congo: South-Kivu...
ACGGGATCCAGCCGGGTCTGTACCGCTATGTCGCCAGCCGCCACGCCCTGCTGCGGGTGGACGCGCCGGACAACATCGACACGCAGGTGACGGTTGCTTGCCGCCAGCAGGAGCACATCCTGCAAAGCGCGGTGACGTTTATCTGGATGGCAGTGGCCGAACGCATGACCTGGCGCTATGTCGAGCGCTCGCTGCGCTACCTGTTCCTCGACGCCGGGCACGTCTGCCAGAATCTGTACCTGGCGGCCGAATCGATCAACTGTGGCGTGTGCGCGATCGCCGCGTTTGACGACGAACCGCTCAACCAGCTGCTCGGCGCGGACGGGGTCGACCAATTCGCCATCTATCTGGCCACCGTCGGCAAGAAATAATTTAAAAAAGGCGTTATGTGTGAATTGGGCGCTTCGCGCCCAATTCACACATAACATACCCACTTCTAATCGGCGTAGGTGAGCTCGAGATCGGCGGGCGCAACGGCCAGCTCTTTGAAGTTGGCGAAAGACAGCTCGATCAGGCGCAGATTGCGCTTTGAACAAAAGCGATCAAACAGGCCCAGGTAGCTGGTGGCAATGCGCGCGTCCCAGCGCAGCTGCAGCTGGTCGGCCGCGGCGCGCAAAGCGGCCGCGCCCGGGCCCTCGATCTCCACAAAACAGCCGTAGGGCAGTTCATCCAGCACCACCTCCAGGCCGTTCCAATGGTAGGTGGTGCGGTATTTTTCATACATCGCGCTGACCTCGTAACCCAGGGCTTTAAGCAGGCGGCGCGCGGCGGCAAAATCGCTGACTTCAATCTCGATCTCCTGGCGCTCGTTGGCCTCGCTGCTCGCGCTGGCCGGGCCTTTGAAGGTCAGGCGCGCGCATTGATCCTGGCGCAGGCGCAGCACGCATCGTTTCTTTTCCAAGGCGCGTTCAGGCGTGTCGAAGCGCAGGTTGGCCTCAAAGATGCGCGGGCTTTCCAACACCGCGCCCAACCCGCGCAGGCGTTCTTCCAGGGCGGCCAGGCTGCGCACAAAAAATTTGACTTCAATTTCACGGTCATTGCTGGCGGTCATGCGGCGGCTCCTCGCGGGTTTGCAATACATACCAGGCGGCGCTGAAAGCCAGCAGCGCCAGGGTGGCCGCCAGGGCAAACGGCCAGTTGGCCTGGGCGCTTGCCGAGCGGGTCAGCAGCAGGCGGTCGGCCCAGTAGCTGGCGGCCAGCGCCAGGCTGATGCCCAGCACCGCCCGGCTGGCCCAGACGCGGCGCACCAGCAGCAAGCCCGCCCCGACCAGTCCGAGCAGGCTCCAGGCCAGGCCGCTGGCAATCAGGAAAAACGGGCCAGGCTGAAAGCCAGCCTGTTCCAGCAGCCCGCGCGCCGAGATCGCCAGGGAAGCGCGGCCATAGCCGGACAGGGCCAGAACGAGCAATCCTGCCATGTAGATCAGGCGGCAGAAACGGTGCAGATTTTTTCGGCGGGAGGTTTTGATTATTGCGGACATACACCCTGAAGAAAGTGTGTGAATTTGGCGCTTCGCGCCAAATTCACACACAACTTTGACAATGCAACATTTCACCATCCCCCCTGCCCCCCTTCCAAGGAAGGGGGGAATACAGAGGTTTGGAGATAATTTGTGTCACTTGGTGCCACAAATTATCTCCAAAAACCTCTTTTCCCCTCCCGCTTCGGGACACTCTTCAGTGCACCCGAAGGGGTGGGGGGCAGGGGGTGGGCTTTTGAAACGTGACATTATCAAGCTACTTACTCCTTTTTCGGAGATGAAACAAGAAACATTCACTTAGAACCCGTGGGGACCGGGCGAGGTTGATTATAGCCCCGGATTGAAGTTGCAGGGAAAACCGCTATGGCGATGATACCCTTCGCAAAGCAGCCACTTGCATGAGCGGAACATTGGCTCTCCAGGAATTCCCGTGGGGGAGGTTATATGTGGCGGTAAATTTGGCGTGAAACGCCAAATTTACCGCCACATAAGAACCCGGAACATTTTCGCAGCGAAAGGCGTCTTGTCGTTGAAAATTGCAGCGCACATGCTATGATCTTAATGGAGGGAAGTATGCGAAACGTTTTAAAATGGATGTTGATCCTTGCACTCGCGGCCGTGCTCGCGGCGGGCTGCGCCCCGGCCAGCCCGGCCACTCCCACGCCCGCCCCACCCGTACAAAGCACACCGGAGGCGGCCCCCGCCACCCCCGCGCCGACCGAAACCGTGGTGATCAATCTGCCCATCGTGGAGAAACCCGTGAACAGCACCCCTGCCATCCCATTCCCGCAAGAGGGCGCACTCAAAGAGCTGGCCTCCGGCGCGCGCGAAGACCTGGCCAAACGACTGAACGTGCCAGCCGGTGAAATTGAACTGCTTGAGCTGAGCCGGGTGACCTGGCGCGACGGCAGCCTGGGCTGTCCCAAACCGGGCATGATGTACACCATGGCGCTGGTGAACGGCACGCTGATCCGCCTGCGCGCGGGCGGGGTTGTGTATGAGTATCACAGCGGAGGGCAAAAACCGGCCTTTCTGTGTGAAAAACCCGATAAGCCCCTGCCGGAGCAGTAGAACAAGCGCCGCCCAAACTGGCCCAGACTTTTCGGGAGAATTGGAAAAGAATTGACGAGGCCGGCCGGCCCACGTATACTGGAATAATCCGCAGCGCCGCGGGCTATATTTCAAGGAGAAAATCATGACCGCACCGCACAACCCGCTTTTCTGCATTCTCCCGCCCTATATGCTCGACAACATCGCCGAAAAGGGCACAGACGAACAAAAATCCAGGGCCGCGCAGACGCTTTCACACAGCGCGGCGATGCGCGCCCAGCGCGAAGTGCAGCCCAAGCCAGCGGTGGGCATGCCGGCGGTCAGCGGGGTCAAAAAGCGCACGGTCTACACCGCCGATGAGACAGCCAGCCTGCCGGGCCGGGTGCTGCGCCAGGAGGGCGCCCCGCCCAGCGGCAACCCAGCCGCGGATGAGGCCTATGACGGGGCTGGCGCGACCTATGACCTGTACTGGCAGATTTTCCAGCGCGATTCGATCGACGGGGCCGGGATGGCGCTCGTCTCGACCGTGCACTACCAGAAGGGGTATGACAACGCTTTTTGGAACGGTTCGCAGATGGTCTACGGCGACGGTGACGAGGACTTGCCGCCCGCCCAGCAGCTTTTCCGTCGCTTCACCGCATCGATCGACGTGATCGGGCACGAACTGGCTCACGGCGTGACCCAGTTTACGGGCGGGTTGAACTACCAGGAGCAGTCCGGGGCGCTGAACGAGTCGTTCTCGGATGTGTTTGGCATCCTGGTCAAACAGCGCCAGCTGGCCCAGCAGGCCTCCGACGCGGACTGGATCATCGGCAAGGAACTGTTCAGCCCCAACGTGAGGGGCCAGGGTCTGCGCTCGATGAAGGCGCCGGGCACAGCTTATGACGACCCGCTGCTGGGCAAAGACCCGCAGCCGGGTCATATGGACCAGTATGTCAAAACAACTGCCGACAACGGCGGGGTGCACATCAATTCGGGCATCCCCAACCGGGCTTTTTACCTGGCGGCCGTCGAGCTGGGCGGCTTTGCCTGGCAGAAAGCCGGGCAGATCTGGTACGTCACGCTGCGCGATAAGATTCGCGCCACGACCAATTTCCAGGGCGCGGCCGACCTGACCTACGCCAGCGCAGGCCAGCTGTATGGCCAGGGCAGCCTGGAGCAGCAGGCCGTGCGCAAGGGCTGGGCGGGCGTGGGCATCCAGGTCGATACCAGCAGCGCGCCCCCGCCAGTCGAGAACCCGCCGGCCAGTTCGGGCTGTCTGACCAGCGTATTGAAACTGCTGACCGGCAAATAACCGGCGGGAGGCGGGCATGATTATTCAAGTGGAACGCAGCGGCGGTTTTCTGGGTTTTCCCATGCGCGCGCGCGTTGATACGCGCATCCTTTCCGACGAAGAGCGGCGCGCCGTCGAAACCCTGGTGTCGGATGCTGATTTTTTTGGGCTGCCCGAGCGCATCCCGGCCTCCGGCAGCGCGCCGGACCGCTTTCTTTACGCGGTGAGTGTGGATGACGGCGAACGCAGCCATGCCACCATGGTGGGCGAGACAGACGCCCCGCCCCGCCTGCGCGACCTGATCCAGCAGGTGATGGTGATTGCGCGCTCCACGCGCGGTTAAATCTGGGGATGCGTTTGGCGATTTCCACCCCACCCCCAACCCCCGCCCCAGGGCGGGGGCAAGAAGTTTTAAACGGTTTTTGTGCCGCCCACGGCACAAAAACCGCAAAAAATTCTTTTCCCCTCCCACTTCGGGAGGGGCCAGGGGAGGGCGTTTTTAGTGCCTGTCCGCCCTATAACCCGCCCGGGAATGGGTGTTAAAGTTTTCCCTTAAATTCAGGCTAAGTCGCGCAGGAGTTTCTGCTGGTTGTTGAGCAGATCCAGCAGGTTTGCCGCGGAAACCGGCTCGCTGAGCAGTTTGCCCTGGAACAATTCGCACGCCTCGGAGCGCAGGAACTTGTACTGATCGTGCGTTTCAACGTGGCCGGCCACCAGCTCCATGTTATAAGCGCGCGAAAGACCGATCAGAACGTGCTCGATAAAGCGGGTGCGTTCTTTGTTGGCCCAACCCAGGTGATCTTTGCCCAGGCGCAGCCGTTTGACCTTGAAACGGTCCAGATCTTCGAGGAACGAATAGCGGCAGCCGTATTCGTTGATGGAAAGGAAAACCCCGAGTGCGTTGATCTTCTCCAGAATATTCCCGATCTGATTGATGTGATCGATGGTGACCGATTCGGTGATCTCAATTTCGAGGAAACGCGGTTCCAGGCCGCTGCTTTCCAGGCTGGCCTGGATCAGGCCGACCAGGCTGGGCATGGCCAGCTGAGCGATCGACATATTGATCGCGACGCTGATCTCGGGGTAACCGGCGGCATGAACCTGCTTGAGGTCGGCGCAGGTGGTTTGCAGGATCCAGGCCGTGATCTGTTCGGTCAGGCTGCTTTCCACCACCGCGTCAAGGAATTCACGCGGGTACAGCAGGCCCTGGCGGGGATGCTGCCAGCGCAGCAGGGCTTCCAAACCGATGATACGCTGCTGCGTGATCGAAAAGACCGGCTGGTAGTGGACGAGCAGTTCATGGTTGAGGATCGCGCTGCGCAGGTCGCGATCGCGCTCCAGGTGTGAAACCACGGCGTTGTGCATCGACGGGTCATAGATCACAAAACGCCCGCGCCCGCCCTCTTTGGCGCGGTACATGGCGATATCGGCGTTGCGCAGGATGCTGTCCGGGTCGGAAGGCGCGCCGTTTGTGCTGGCGATTCCAATCGAGGCCGAAATGTAGACCGAATGTTCCTCGATCTGGAAAGCCTCGTTCAGCCGGTTGAGGATGCGGTTGGCGATGATGACCGCGTCTTCAATGGTAGCGATGTCTTCAACCAAAATCGCAAACTCGTCGCCGCCAAAGCGCGCCACCGTGTCGCCGGGGCGCAGGCATTCCTCGATGCGCTGGGCGGTCTTGATCAGCAAAACATCCCCGGCCTGGTGGCCGTAGCTGTCGTTGACCAGCTTAAAAAAGTCGAGGTCCAGGAACAGGATCGCGGCCAGGCCCTGGCGCGGCCAGCGGTAACGGGCCAGGGTGTGCTGCAGGCGGTTGATAAAGAGCGAGCGGTTGGCCAGCCCGGTCAGGCCATCGTGGAAGGCTTTATAACTGAGCTGATTCTGATACTCTTTCTCACGCGTGATGTCCATCACCGAACCGGCCATGCGGTGCGGGCGCTGGCCCGGTTTGCACACGGCCAGCCCGCGCAAGGCAAACCAGCCGTAAGCGCCATCGACGCGGCGCAGACGGCAGTCCTGGCGCAGGAAAGGCGTCTTGCCGTCCAGGTGATCTTGAATAGCCTGCTTAACGCTTGCCTGTTCGGTTTCATGAACCAGCCCAATAAACTGCTCAGCCCGCCCGCCGGTCACATCCGAGGTGTAGCCCAGGATTTCATTGAAACGCTGGGAAACAAAAAAGCGGTCGCTGCGCAAGTCCCAGTCCCAGATCCCATCATTCGAGCCCTCGGTGGCCAGCAGATAGCGCTCGTTGCTTTCGCGCAGCGATTCGGCCAGCTGCCTGGCGTCGGTGACATCCCGGCCAACTGACTGTACCTCGCTGATCGCGCCGGAGGGGTCGAATAACACGCAGCCTTTCCACTCGATCCAAAGCGAACCGCCGCCGGGCAGGCGCAGCTGCGATTCAAACAGCAAGCTGGGCCGCGCCTGGGAAGCGGCAGCCAGCTGTCCCTTGACCTGCGCCGCAGCCTCTGGCTCGATAAAGTTCAGAAAACTGCTGCCGCTGACCTGGCCAGCCGGGTCAATCAGGCGGCAAAACGGGTCGTTGGCGAAGGTGATGCTGAAATCGGGCAGCCAGCGCACAACCAGGTCGGTCTGCTCCATCACGATGGCGCGATAGCGCGCCTCGCTTTGCTGCAGACGGCGCTCAGCGCTGGCCTTATACAGGGCCATCTCAATCACGGAGCGCAGCTCGCGGTCGTCAAATGGCTTCAAGACATAACCAAACGGCTCGACCTTCTTAGCGCGCTGCAGGGTCGCGTCATCGGAATGAGCCGTCAAAAAAATCACCGGCAGGGCGTACTCATTGCGCAGGATTTCGGCGGTCTGGATGCCATCGATCTCGCCGCGCAGGAAAATATCCATCACAACCAGGTCAGGCCGGTTGGACTGCACCATCGCCAGCACCTCATTACCGGTGGCAGCCATGCCAATCACCTCATAGCCAAACAGCACCAGGCGCGTTGAAAGGTCGAACGCGATGATATTTTCGTCCTCGGCGATCAGCAATTTTCCTTTTTCCATAAACGCTCTTCTTAATTCAAACAGCGGACCAGGCGACAGGAAGACAGAGGAACGGCTCAGAGACTGGGCAGTGACGCGGGCTTGTGTGCTGAGTTGCCGGGTTTTGATTGATCCCACCAGTATCCTTTGCCAGCATATCCCCCAGGCAAACCAAACTATTACCCCGGCTGTGATTAAAGCATATCATAAAATGTTGACAAAATCGTTAACCTTGCACTTTTGTCAATTAGGGCACCTCTTCAAAAGGGGGATCCGCGTCTTTCAGGTATCCTCGCGGGTTTCGGCCTGAGCCGGGCGCAGCGCCCATTTGACCAGGCCGAGCACAACCACAGAAAAGCAGACCAGCACAGCCGAGAGGCTGAGGGCCGTGCCCATGTCCATCTCAAACCCGATGTAGATGGCCAGGGGCATGGTTTGGGTACGGCCCGGAAAGTTGCCAGCGAACAAGATGGTCGCGCCAAACTCGCCCAACGCGCGCGCCCAGGTCAGGATGCAGCCGCTCAACAGCGGCATCCAGGCCAGCGGAAGCATAATGTGGCGAAAAATCTGCCAGCGATTTGCGCCATCCAGCGCGGCCGCTTTTTTTAGCTCGCAGTCGATGCTGGCGAAGCCCAGCGCGGCCGACTTGATATAAAGCGGGGCGGCGATGAATGTCTGGGCCAGGATGACCGCACCGGTGGTGAAGGGAATCTGCAGGCCGAGCAGGTTGAGCGCCCCGCCCAGCAAGCCGCTGCGCCCGAAGGCCATCAGCAGGGCCACACCCGCCACCGCCGGGGGCAGGACGGTGGGCAGGTCGACCAGGGTATCGAGCAGGCGCGAAAGGAACGAGCGCGGGCGGTAGAGCAGGTAGGCGACCGGCGTGCCCAGCAAAATGCTCAGCAAAACCGTCGCCAGCGAGGTCAGCAGGCTGAGACGCACGGCCTGCAGGGTGGATTCCTGGCTCAGCGCGGCCCAAAAATCGGACCAGGATAAGCGCAGGAAAACGGCCAGGATCGGCAGGATCAGGAAAAGCAGGAAAGGCAGAGCGAGCAGCTGCCAGGCCTGCGCAGCCATCCGCGAGCGCCAGGAGACGGCCTGCGCGGGGCGCGGGGATTTGCTGGATGCGGGCAGGCCGGCGCTTTTCACAGAGTCAGTTTACCCAATCAAAGGGGGCGCGTCAAGCCGCGCTCCGTTCGTTCAGGCTGTTTCCCGAAAGTGGGTGTATGATTGATACAACGCTGTTGGATGGTGGTCTGGGTGGGTCATCTGTGCCCATCGTCCCGGCCCGGTCTCTTTTCGGAATCGTTTTCTTCGCGGAGGCGGCATGTCGAAAAAAGATAAACACAAAGACAAACATGATCAAACGCCAACGGAGGCACAGCGCGTGGAGCGCGAAAACCTGGGGGGCGTGCCGGAAGGCGAACGCATTTTTCTGAGCAAAAAGCTGTATGAGAAAGAACTTGAGCGGCTGCAGTTGGAGCTGGTCAAGCTGCAGGAGTGGGTCAGAGCCAAGGGGCTGAAGGTGGTGGTGATCTTTGAGGGGCGCGACGCGGCCGGCAAGGGCGGGGCGATCAAGCGCATCACCGAATGCCTCAACCCGCGCGTCTGCCGCGTGGCGGCGCTGCCCACACCGACCGAGCGCGAGAAGACGCAGTGGTATTTCCAGCGCTACGTGGCCCACCTGCCCGCCGGCGGCGAGATTGTGCTCTTCGACCGCAGCTGGTATAACCGGGCCGGGGTGGAGCGCGTGATGGGCTTCTGCAGCGAGGACGAACACGCCGAGTTTTTGCGCTCCGTGCCCGAGTTCGAGCGCATGCTGGTGCGCTCGGGGGTGATCCTGATCAAGTACTGGTTCTCGGTCAGCGACCACGAGCAGGAGAAGCGCTTCCAGGACCGCATCAACGATCCCAGCAAGCGCTGGAAGCTCAGCCCGATGGATTTGCAGTCGCGAGCCAGGTGGGTGGAGTACTCGCGCGCCAAAGACGAGATGTTCGCGCACACCGACATCAAGCAGGCGCCCTGGTACGTGGTTAACGCCGACAACAAAGAGTGCGCGCGCTTGAACTGCATCCGCCACCTGCTGAGCATCATCCACTACGAGGATCTGACCCCCGAGCCGCTGGTCCTGCCGCCGCGCCAGCCCGACCAGGGCTATGTGCGCCCGCCGATCACCGACCAGACTTTCGTGCCGCAGATCTACCTGCCAGGTGAGAAGCAGGCCAAACCGTCCGAAGACTGAGACTTACTCGTCCTCCCAGCCGTCGCCCTGACGCAGCTGTTTAATCTTGCTGCGGTGAGACTTGTCACGCGCGCGGCCCGGCCCGGCGCACAGGACAACTTCCTTGCGCCTTTTGGGTTCGATCAGGGCTTTTTGGATCAGGGCGACCAGGCGCTGCAGCGCATCCAGGCGATTTTGCTCCTGGGTGCGAAACCGCCGCGCTTCAATCAGCAGCGCGCCATCGGCGGTCATCTTGCTGCCAGCCAGGCGCGCCAGGCGCAGCTTGACCTCGGGCGAGAGAGCCGCGCAGCGGCGCACGTTGAAACGCAGCTGCACCGACGTGGCAACTTTGTTTACATTCTGTACCAAAACCCGTGCACTTCGCTTTTTATTTTATCTACAAGCGCATGCCCCGAAAAACTGAATAGCGGCTTATTCCCACTCATCCGGATTGAACTTCCGGATCTTTTTGATCGCGCTGCGATGCTGTTTATCTCTCGCCCGTCCGGCGCCGGATGGGCGAATTGCTATTCTTGGTTTTGGTTTATCTGTAGCTTTGAGAACCAATGCAACCAGCCTGCGAATCGCATCGGCCTTATTTTGTTCTTGCGTCCGGTAAACCCGTGCGTCGATGATCAGGTCACCTTCATCGGTCACTCGACTGCCGGCGATTTTGACCAGCCGCTCTTTAACATCGGGAGGAAGTGAGGGGGATCGGAGAATGTTGAAGCGCAGCTCAACAGCACTTGCCAGCTTGTTTACATTTTGGCCGCCAGGCCCCGAGGCGCGCACGTAAGCAAAGCGCAGTTCATTTTCGTCCAGGCTGAGGGTTGGCGTGATCGGGATCATAAAGGCAAGTATATCAAAAACAAGGGCCGCTTTTTTTGAGGGGGCGATTTTTTGTGTACTGAAGCTCAAGAGAAAAGGGCTTTCTGGTTTGATAGGGTTGGTTGTGCGCATCAGGTTAAATTAGGAGTGCAAAAATGAAACTTTCTTTTCCTGTTCATAGATTGTTTAATTAATGGTCATGTATGCCAGGGGGAACCCATTTATTTTGTCGCCAAACCAGAACAACAAAAGCAAATCCAGGGACAGGTTGTTTCCAAATTTCACTATTTTGAGGGATCTTGATGTTTAGATTTTTACACCAATCAATAGCATCCTCGATTGTCTTAAAATCACGTTGAGTGATCTCGGGGTCAGTTTCTAATTTGTTCACAACTGATAATTGTAGGTGCTTATCCAGAAGTCGTCTAAAATTATCCTCTGTAAAGTCATTGATTCTTTGGACCCCTAATTTTCTCAGCAAAGGTTGGGGGTACGCTCAATAAATCCGATTTTATGCACAAAGCCTTCGGGAATTGTTTCTTTCGTTACGTCTGATGTGATATACACCAAGTAGTTCGCTGAAAGCACATTAACAAACCGTCACAAGTGACAAACTCGGAAAATGCCAAAAGACCGAGACTATAACCTGAGCGAAGAGGAATTGAAAATCGTTGAGACCGCGATGAAACGGGATCCACGACAAGGAG
>Ga0172368_10008385_pt1 | contig 10553 bp, 8 predicted proteins | sample Lak11m_FD_114540 | JGI IMG/M metagenome (GOLD analysis project Ga0172368, IMG submission 114540) | Freshwater microbial communities from Kabuno Bay, South-Kivu, Congo - kab_022012_11m | ecosystem: Environmental > Aquatic > Freshwater > Lake | place: Democratic Republic of the Congo: South-Kivu...
CTTTGGCTGCAAGCCCAAGCCCGTCGGCGGCCACAAGCTGCGCCCCGGCGCCGCCGCGCCACGCAATACCGCCAACGTGATGCCCAGCCGCGCCGTGCACGGCATTCTTGGCGCCGGCGCGACCTTCCCCTACCCCATCTACGCGCGCTGGGCCCACGACTACCACCAGAAGGCCGGCCTGGAAGTGAACTACCAGTCGATCGGCTCGGGCGGCGGCATTCGCCAGATCAAGGCCAAGACGGTCGACTTCGGCGCCAGCGACGCGCCGCTCAAGGTCGAGGAACTCAAGGAAGCCGGTCTTGTCCAATTTCCGATGGTGATGGGCGCGGTGGTGCCGGCCGTGCACTTGGAAGGGCTCAAGGGCCTGTTGACGCTGGACGGCGCGACGCTGGCAGGCTTGTACCTCGGCGCGATCAAGATGTGGAATGATCCGAAGATCGCCGCCTTGAACCCTGGTGTGACGCTGCCGGCTACGGCCGTGACGCCGGTGTACCGCGCCGATGGTTCGGGAACGACCTGGCTGTTCACGAACTACTTGTCGAAAATTTCTCCGCAATGGCAGCAGCAGGTCGGCAACGACAAGTCCGTTTCCTGGCCGACGGGCGTGGGCGGCAAGGGCAATGAGGGCGTTGCCGCCTATGTGCAGCGGGTCGATGGTTCGATCGGTTATGTGGAACTCGCCTATGCCGTGCAGAATGCCTTGACCGTCGCGCAATTGGTCAACGCCGCGGGGCGCGCCGTCAGCGCCAGCATGCCCAGCGTGCAAGCCGCCGCCGCCACAGCCGACTGGATCGGCACGCCCGGCATGGGCGTGGTCCTGACCAACGCGACGGGCGCGGAGGCGTGGCCGATTGCCGGCGCGTCGTTCATCCTCCTGCACAAGGACCAGATCGACCCGGCCAAGATCCTGGCCATCCTGCGTTTCTTTGACGACGCCTACAAGACCGGCGCCGAAGCCGCTCGCGCCCTGCACTACGTGCCCATGCCGCCCGCTGTCGTCGAGATCGTTGAATCGACCTGGACCACCGCCATCACCGTCGGCGGCCGGGCTGTATGGCCGCCCGCACCGGCAGCCGAATGATGCGACGCAAGCAACTTCCGGATCAGGCATTTCGCTTGGCGACGGGATTCGGTGCCGCCACCATCCCCGCCGTGGTCGCCGCCGTGGGCGCCATGCTCACCGCGGGCGCCACCACGGCGCTGCTGCGCTGGGGCCCAACTTTTCTGTGGCGCTCGCAATGGGATGCCGTACATGGTGAATTCGGGGCGTGGTCCGCGCTGGTCGGCACCCTCGTATCCGCCTTCCTCGCCCTGGCGCTGGCGATTCCGCTGGCGCTGGGCGTCGCCGTCTTCCTGACCGAGCTGGCGCCGCGTTGGCTCGCCGGTCCAGCCAGTCTCGCGGTCGAGCTGATGGCCGCCGTTCCCTCCATCATCTACGGCATGTGGGGCCTGTTCGTCCTGGCGCCTTTTCTCAGCGAACACGCCCAGCCGCTGCTGCAACGCACCTTGGGCTGGTTGCCGTTCTTTCAAGGCGCGCCCACCGGCATCGGGATGTTCACCGCGGCGCTCGTGCTGGCGCTCATGGTCGTGCCCTACATTGCTGCGATCGCCAGAGATCTGTTCACGATGGTGCCGCCGCAAGTCAAAGAGGCGGCCATGGGCCTGGGTGCCACACGCTGGGAGGTCGTGCGCGCCGTCGTCTTGCCGCACACCCGCATCGGCCTGGTCGGTGCGGTCATCCTCGGTCTGGGTCGCGCGCTGGGCGAGACGATGGCGGTCACCTTCGTCATCGGCAACAGCCACCGCCTCAGCCCTTCGCTGTTCGCTGCATCGGGCACCATCGCCTCGACGCTCGCCAACGAATTCACCGAAGCCACCGACGAACTGCACCTGTCCGCGCTGATGGCCTTGGGCCTTGTGCTTTTTGCCATGACCTTTGCCATCCTGGCTCTTGGCCGCCTGCTGGTCGGTCGCACGTCGGCGCAGGGAGGTGGAGCTTGACGCAGATCGCCACCCGTCTTGCGTCGGATCCGCGCGCCCAGCGTGCGCGCGTGCGGCGCGTGCTGCTCAACCGCGCGATGATGGTGGCGGCCGCGGCGGCGCTGATCTTGGCGGTCGCGACGCTGTGCTGGGTGCTCGGGACGCTGATCGCCCGCGGCGGCGGCGCGCTGTCCTGGCGTCTGCTCACCGAACTGCCCAATCCCCCTGGCATTCCGGGCGGCGGCCTGGCCCATGCCATCGCCGGCACGCTGCTCCTCACCGGCGCCGCGCTGTGCCTCGGCGTTCCGACCGGCATCGCCGCCGGCATCTGGCTCGCCGAGTTCGGCCAAGGCAGCCGCATCGCCTACGCCGTCCGTTTCCTCGCCGACGTGCTGATGGGCGTGCCATCGATCGTCATCGGCGTCTTTGTCTACGGCCTGCTGGTCGCGCCGCTCGGTTCGTTTTCGGGGCTGGCCGGCGCGGTTGCCCTGGCGCTGCTGATGCTGCCCATCGTCACGCGCACCACCGAAGAGATGCTGCGCGCCGTGCCGGTGACGCTGCGCGAAGCCGCGCTGGCCTGCGGTTGTCCGCCGTGGATCATGATCTTGCGCGTGTCGGTGCGCGCGGCCCTGCCCGGCATCCTGACCGGCGTGCTGCTGGCCATCGCCCGCGTCGGCGGCGAGACCGCGCCCCTGCTCTTCACATCGCTCAATACGCCCTACTGGAGCTTCGATCCGTTGGCCCCCATCGGCACCCTCAACGTCACGCTGTTCAACTACGCCATGAGTCCCTACCGCGACTGGCAACAGCTCGCATGGGCAGCGGCTTTGTGCATCACCCTGGCCGTTCTCGCCCTGACCATCGCCGCGCGCACGCTGCGCCGCAAGAGGCCCTAGCATGGCACTGACAGCCGCCGACGAGCCCAAGATCCGCGTGCAGAACCTGGACTTCTACTATGGCGAACGCCAGGCATTGCGGGCCAACAACCTCGAGATTGCCAAGAACCGCATCACGGCGCTCATCGGCCCGTCGGGCTGCGGCAAATCGACCCACATCCGCACCTACAACCGCATGTACGACCTCTATCCCGGCCATCGCGCGACCGGCGCGGTGCTGCTCGACGGGGCCGACATCCTGGATTCACGCGCCATCGACGGCATTTCGCTGCGCAGCCGCGTCGGCATGGTCTTCCAGAAGCCGACACCCTTTCCGATGTCGATTCGCGAGAACGTCGCCTTTGGCCCCAAGCTCCTGGGCGTGCGCGGCAGCGAGCTGGAAGATCGCATCGTCGCGGCGATCAAAGCGGCGGCGCTGTGGGAGGAAGTGCAGGATCGACTCGATGCTTCCGGCTTGTCGCTCTCGGGCGGGCAGCAACAGCGCCTGTGCATCGCGCGCGCGCTGGCGGTGGAGCCCGAAGTGCTGCTGATGGACGAACCGGCCTCGGCGCTCGACCCGATTGCCACGACGCGCATCGAAGAGTTGATCCACGACATGGCGGGCAGGTATACGGTCGTGATCGTGACGCACAACATGCAGCAGGCGGCACGGGTGAGCGACTACACGGCGTTTTTCTACATGGGCGAAATCATCGAACACGGTCCGACCAACCAGATCTTCACCAGCCCGGCAGAGAAACGCACCGAGGACTACATCACTGGCCGTTTCGGCTGAGGAAGGGCGCAGATGGCCGTGCAACACACCGACAAGACATACGAGCAGGAATTGCAGTTGCTGCGCGATCGCATCCTGGCGATGGTAGGCATGGTCGAGCAGATGATCGGCAATTCGGTCAAGGCGCTGGTCGAACGCGACGCCGATCTGGCCCACGCCACGATTGCCATGGATCGCAGCGTGAACCGCGCGGAGCTGAGCATCGACGAACTGTGCATGCTGATCCTGGCCAAGCGGCAGCCGGTTGCATCGGATCTGCGTTTCGTGACGCTGGCCTTGAAAATGGTGACCGACATCGAGCGCATCGGCGATGTGGCGGTCAACATCAGCGAGCGGGCGATCGATCTCGCGGTCTTGCCGCCGCTTGCGCCCTACGAGGACATTCCGGCGATGGCGCGCCTCGCCGCCGCGATGGTGCGCGATGCGATCGACGCGTTCATCGAAGGCGACGTGCACAAAGCCGAGAGCGTGATCGCGCGCGACGATGAGGTCGACGAGTTGTACCACCGGGTCTTTCGGGAATTGCTGGCCATCATCCGCGAGAATCCCAACGCGGTCGAGCGCGGCATTCACCTGCAAGCCGTGGCGAAGTACTTGGAGCGGATTGGCGATCACGGCACGAATCTGGCCGAACAGGTGATCTTCGTGCTGCGTGGCAAGGATGTGCGGCACCAGGGCAAGTTGGCTTGAGGGTGGGCGACAGGCCCAGCCCCGAGGCGCATCACACAAATACGGCGACGGCGTGCTGGCGGTGGCGTCCGAGATCACGCTGCGCGGCGGCAACACCATCTTGCGCAATGCCCGCGCCGGCATCAGCGTCTTTGGCTCTGGCGACAGCGGCACGCCCAACGGCGCGCGCATCAACCTGTACGAGACCAAGTTCTACTGCAACAGCTTCGACATCGACTACGAATCAGTTCTGCCGGGGGGCATCGTGTGCGCGAGCGGACCTGCCCTGAGCGACAACGCCGCCACGGGCAACATCCTGTGCGCCCCCAGCCACCACTGCAGCCTGACCGACACGCAGGTGGCCACCGCCACTTGGGTCGACTTCCTTGGCTCTGCCTCCCGCCTTGATCTGCGCGATGGCGACGCCGATGCTGGCGCAGTCGCCGGGGACGGCCAGGCTGAGCGGGTGGCTGGCGGCGCAACCGGCGAGGATGCTGAGCAGGATGCAGATCAAGGTGCGCATGGAGCCTCCGCGAAAGGGCGCCGGATGGTGCCGGTGTCGGGGCATCGCGTCCAGGTGGGCGTGGCCTCATGGGTCGCGATGGGCGTTCAACGTCGACACGTCCCAAGGTCCGCGGGCGATCGCTGTCCAGTGCGTCGCTCCCGGCGCCTGGCTGCCTGGCGTGTCGCGGCGACGCCTGGCTCCGTCCCTCAACAACCAAAACCTCAATGAAACACAACCTTGACCACGGAGTGGCGCGCGAGTAGCTTGGCAGCCTAGGGTGTCGGCGTCGCGGGCGCCCGACCTCGCGCGCCTCGGGCCGCCACGCCAGCGTGGCAGGGAGGAGGGCATGGGAAACCGAGCGGGCTACAGGCCTGCGTCGGCCGCGCGGTGGTGCCGGGTCAGGGGCAGGGCGACACGCTGCGCTACGAGGTGGCGGGGCGCGCGCTACGAGTACGTGTTTCGCCTGTGGGTGCTGGTAGATGGCGCATGGCAGCTGGGTCTAGTTCAAATGCCTCTGGCACCCGGTATGAATGAAATTAGTGTGTTACACTCCAGTTTCTACTTAGGGGCGAGCGTAGGCTTTTTTGGCGGTAGCCGGACCACAGGGCCATCCCGTCCGATGAACGAGGGCCGGATCGTGCTTGACGCGCCTATGTCTCTTGCCGGCCAGGACCCCAGGCAGGTGCCGGCGACCCGGCCCGCCCCGCCGAAGGCACCTTGTCGTGCTCGGCACCTGGCTGTCTGGCTGTCGATCGCGCTGTTCGCCTACGCGGTGCTCAACGCCGCATGGCTGTGCGACGACGCCTACATCACGTTGCGGACGGTCGACAACTGGTTACAAGGCCATGGACTTGTATGGAACGTCGGCGAGCGCGTCCAGGCCTTTACCCATCCGCTCTGGCTGCTGCTTCTGGCCTGGTTCCAGGCCTGGATCGAGGATCCCTACGTCACCGCCATGGTGGCCTCGCTGCTGTGCATCGGCGTGTTTGCTGGGCTCTTCGTGCGCATGACGGCTCAAAGCCATGCCGCTGTGATCGTTGGATTGACTGCGCTCGCCCTGTCCAAGGCGGTGGCCGACTTCGCGACTTCGGGCCTGGAAACACCACTGACGTTTCTGCTGACCGCAGCCCTGTTCGGCGCATGGCGCCTCGATCAGCCGTCGTTGCTCTGGTGCACGATTGGGCTCGCGGCGCTCAATCGCCTGGATACGTTGCTGGTGTTTGGCCCGATTGCTGCTGCGCGCCTCTACGAACGCAGGCGCGAATGGCGTCTTGCGCTTCTGGCTTTTTCCCCGCTCGCGGCTTGGGAGCTGTTTTCCGTGTTCTACTACGGTTCGCTCGTTCCCAATACCGCCTACGCCAAGCTGGATACTGGCCTCGCTGCGGCGGACCTGCTGCCCCAAGGCTTGCACTATGTCGCCGACTCGTTGCACCGCGACCCTGTGACCTTGGCACTCATCGCAGGCGCGACAAGTGCCGCCGTAGCGCTGCAGCGCGACAGACAAGCCCTCGGCGCTGCGCTCGGTATCGCCGTGTACCTGCTGTATGTGCTCTGGATCGGAGGCGATTTCATGAGCGGGCGCCTCTTCGCATTTCCAGCGGTTGTCGCGACGTGCCTCCTGGTCTGCGCCTGGCCTGCCGCGATGACGGTTGGCCGAAGTGCTGCTGCAGCGGCCCTGCTTGTTGCCGTCTCAGCCGCCACCGCGGCGCCGCCGATTGCTGCGCCGGGACGCTGTCACGCAGGGCCGGCCGCCAACGGCATCGTAGACGAGAGAGCGTTTTTCTACGAGTTCACCGGCTTATTGCGCAACGACCGTTCGAAATCGGTCGAGGATCACGCTTGGGTCGTCGACGGCAAGCACATGGCCGCAAACGGGCCGCCCATCACGTCGCAACAGGCAGTCGGCTTGTTCGGGTACTACGCCGGTCCCGATGTGTATGTGATGGATCGCCTGGCCCTCACTGACCCCCTTCTCGCGCGCCTGCCGATCGCGGACGCCACCCATTGGCGCATCGGTCACTTTGAACGGGCAGTACCACAGGGCTACTGGGACACGCTGGTCTCCGGCCAGGTCCGCCTGGAGGACCTCCGCCTGGGCGCCTTCTACCACCTGCTTTCGCAGGTCACGCGTGGATCGCTGTGGGATCCTCCGCGCTGGCTGGCTGCGTTACAACTGGCATTGGGCCCTCAGGATCCAGGGCTTCGGGCGTACCGTGCGGCGCACCTGCCACGGCGCTGATGGATCGCCGTTCCTTCTACGTCTCCGACTGTGTCGCCATCATCACGGCGCGCGTCAGCATGACGGTCAGCAGCGGAAAACTATCGAAGAAAACACGGAACTCTCCAGGATTGCCGAAGCCGAGAAAGAGCAACAGGTTGCCGGCAAGCACGCCAAGAGCGGGCAGCGCCAGATCGCGTGGCACACAGCGAGCCGACGCTGCGATCAGTCCGGCAAGGGTGAACAGGATCGCCAGGTCCTGCAGGTCCAGTGCCGAGATCGCGTGAAGCATGGTGGAAATCGATGGTTCAACGCGTCCGCCGATGCGGCTGCCAAACGCCGTGTCGAGCATCACCCCTATCACCATCCATAGAGAAACAAAGGCCAGCAGCCGGTGCCGGAACGCGGGCGCTCGCCACGACCTGCGATGGAGCGCTGCGTACGCCAGAAGCGCCAGCACCATGGTCTCCTTGTTCAGACAGCCGATGGCAAACACGAAAAATGCCATGCGCCAACGCTGTTTGAACATCTGCAGCAGGCACAGCGCCATCAGTGCCGGTGTCGCGAAGTCATACACCTTGAGGTAGATCGCGCAAAAAGGCGTCAGCGCTATGACGGCGACGATGGGCGCGACTTCCACTGTGACGCTGCCGGGAAAGAAATGCCGCGCAAGGGCTCGAACGGCATACGCGTACGCGAGAAGGCTCAACCACATCCAGGCAAGTGCCAGGGCGGCAGGGTAGACGGCGCCGGGCGCCCTGACGAGCACGGTGAGGTCATCGCGACCCGCCCAGTCGCGCCAGATCGCGTACGTCGGGCCGTGGACAAAATGCGTTGCGATGTCAGTGATCCAGACTTGCACGGACGCGGGTGTCACCACCACCATCGCCTGGACGATCCATGGAATGAGGGTCCGACAGGCAAACGGCCGAACCGCGGTGCCGTCGTTCATGGCCGGGATCTGGCCCCATCTGCTGTTGCTCAACAGTTCGCTTTCGCTGATGCAGTAGGCCAACAAGAGGCAGGCCAGCGCCATGTAGCCGGTGGCGCGGCAAAGGCCGGGTGCCGGGTGCCGGGTGCCGGGTGCCGGGTGCCGGGTGCCGGGTGGGAAATCATGGCAGCCTCACGTCATCCGAACGCTTCAATCGTCCGTCGGAGAAAATCGACGGGCCTGCATCGTGTCGGCGCCGCCCATCACGACGGCGCAGCGCCTGTCCGCAACCCCCAGCCCGCACGCCCGCGCAGCGGCGGCCGCCACCGGCCCCGCAGGCGTTCAAGGCATCCGTCGCCGAGGCGAGGAGGCCCGCGATGTGCCGTGGGATGGCGATTCCTGGGTTCAGGGCGAGCACCGGCAAAGGGAAGTTGAGCACGCTTGTCGGGTTGCGGCGCAGCGCCGCGTGTTGCGGCGCAGTGTGCGCCAACGGGTGGCCGAGTCCAGTCGAGGAGCCTGTCGCTGTTCAGCCGCTTGAGACTGCCTGCATGGCGCTTGCTGGGCGCAACCGCCGCGAGGATATTCGCGTAAGAGGGTGTATTCAAAACGGCGTCGAAGCTAGGATGTGGAGCCTGAGCCAGATCGCGAGCGCGCCCGGAGCGACCGACCGAGCCCCACTTGCGGTGGTGCGACCGAGGGAGCGAGAACGTAAGCCGCGAGATGGCCAGGATCCGCGTCCGCAGCCGGCGATGATTTGAAGACGCCCTCTCACTCGCGGCGGTGGCTTCGACAACTACGCCCCCGTCGTGCGGACAAGTTTGCGCAGCTACAATGACAAATCGTACGGGTTCTATCTGGGCCTGCGCTGCGCCCGCGGCTACCCGTAGCGCGACATGATGCCTGCGCGGTTCGGGCTTCGGTTCGGGCTCCGGCTCCGGTGGGCGAGCGCCTTCGGGCTCGCTACGCCGCGTGCTGACGCACATCGCTTTTCCCGTTCTCGTGGCCGCTGCCGCCGCTGCCGGTGGTGCAGGACAAGACACGGATGGCCAGCGCCGCCGCTGGCGGCAGGGCGAGGGCGGTTTCGGCAGGACTCACCGACTTTGCGACCGCCGCAGCGCCAGGCTTCTGACAAGCTGACGCCGCACCCGCGACCCGCTATGCTCCCCCGCATGCAGATCCACGAACTGTCCGCCAGTGAACTCCTTGTCGCCCTGCAAGGCCGCCAGACCACGTCGGTCGAGGCTGTGCAGGCCCTCATCGCCCGCAGTGCCGAGGTCGACCCGCAGGTGCACGCCTTCATCCAGCGTTTCGACGAACGCGCGCTGGCCGAGGCCGCGCACCTCGATGCGGCGCGCGCCAGGGGCGAGAACCTCGGGCCGCTGCATGGCTTGCCGATTTCCATCAAGGAGAACATCGATATCGCAGGCACGGATTCGACCCTCGGCCTCAAGTCGCGGCAAGGCAAGCCGGCGGCTCAGGATGCGGTCGTCGTCAAGCTGTTGCGCGAGGCCGGCGCCATCGTGCTCGGCAAGACCAATGTGCCGCAACTGCTGCTGGCGGTGGAAACGGAGAACGCGATCTGGGGCATCACCCGCAACCCTTGGCACCTCGATCGCAGTCCGGGCGGTTCCAGCGGCGGCGAGGCTGCGGCGGTGGCGACCGGCCAATCGCCGCTGGGCATCGGCACCGACATCGGCGGCTCGATCCGCATTCCCGCGCATTTCTGCGGCATCTTTGGCCTCAAGCCCACCCTCGATCGGTGGAGCAACCGCGGTTCTCAAGGCGCGATTCCCGGTCAGGAGATGGTGCGCTCGCAGATGGGCCCGCTGGCGCGTACGGCGGCGGATGTGGCGCTGGTGATGCGCGCGCTCGATCCGGTGCGCCAAGGCAACCTCGATCCGGCGGTGGCGCCGCTGGGCATCGGCCGCCCGGAGGCCATCGACTTGAGCGGCTTGCGGGTTGGCTATTTCCTCGATGACGGCTTTCTGACACCGGCGACGAGCGTCCAGCGGGCGGTGCGCATGGCCGCGGATGCGCTGCGCGATGCCGGCGCGACACTGGTCGAATATACGCCGCCGTCTGCTCAGGATCTGCTGTATGTCTGGCTGGGTGCCATCAGTGCCGATGGTGGTGCGACGATGGAAAAGTTGATGGCGGGCGAGGATGTCTGCCGCCAGATCAAGCCATCGATGCGGGTGGCGCGCTTGCCGGGGCCGGTGCGCAAACTGGCGGGGGCGGTGCTGGCGGGGCGCAAACAAGAACGGCTGGCGCGGCTGCTGCGTTCGCTGGGCGCCAAGCCGGTGGACGAGGTCTGGCGCCTGACCGCCGAGCGAACCGTGATGCGCCGTGCCGAATTCGATGCCTGGAATGCCGCCGGCCTGGATCTGGTGCTGTGTCCGCCCCACGCGCTGCCGGCGATGCCGATTGGCACTTCGGGCGACCTGACGCTGACGCTGTCGTATTCGTTCCGCTATGTGATGCTCAATTTTCCGGCCGGCGTGGCGCCGGTGACGCGGGTGCGCGACGACGAACTGCAGCGGCCGCAGGTCTCGGACACGGTCGAAAAACGCTGTGCGCAA
>Ga0172368_10008390_pt1 | contig 10550 bp, 14 predicted proteins | sample Lak11m_FD_114540 | JGI IMG/M metagenome (GOLD analysis project Ga0172368, IMG submission 114540) | Freshwater microbial communities from Kabuno Bay, South-Kivu, Congo - kab_022012_11m | ecosystem: Environmental > Aquatic > Freshwater > Lake | place: Democratic Republic of the Congo: South-Kivu...
AAACAAAGTGAAACGAGTTTCGGCGTGCATCCGAAGAGTTTTTATTCTTATAGCTATACAAGTCATACATAGTTAATACCTTCCTGTTAGTCTGCGACCAACAGGAATATATTTATTAGAAAAGAATTAAAAATCGTTTCAGTTTTCATCTGCACATTAATGTGCAGTATTCAACTGAGGATTTAATAAAAAAGAATTAAAATTCACAATCAAAGAAGTAAAAGGAACATCTGGAATAAATACAAGAGGAAACTATACATATATCCAGATAGATAGAATCAACTAAGACCAGTTTATTTTTGATTGCACACACCAATAAAGTTAAAATGTGCATATTCGTCTGGATTCACATTTCTTTCTTCTAAATTAAATATATCAGTATATATCTGTCCATACATTCCTTGAATATTAAAGTATTTTGAAAGAATCTTCTTAAACTCATCTAAATTAAACTCAATTATGTGATAAGGAGAACCATGTGGTTTTCTTGGAGTTGAAATAATTAATTTGCCTTCTGGTTTTAAGATCCTCTTAACTTCCTTTAAAAATTTATTTGGATCTTTAATATGCTCAATTCCTTCAAAAGAAACAACAACATCAAAGTATTCATCTTTAAACATTTTCATATCTTGCATATCACACACAAAAAAACAATTATTATCACAAGAAAATAATTCATTTGCATGCTCAATTGCAGGAGGAAATATATCTATTCCATATACCTTTTTTGATTTATCACTTAATGATAGAGTACCATATCCACTTCCACAAGGAGTATCTAGAACTACATCATCTTTTTCTAAAAATGCAAGTGCAAACTTATATCTTGCAAGATGTGTAGGTTCTGCATCATTTATGGTTTTTGGAGCTTGTCTTTCTTTATCTGATTCAATCATATTTTTTTCCCACCTATAAAAAATATACTTTTCTTTTCAAAAACTTTAAACAACTCAATTCCTCTAACATTATTTGAGAAGGAAATAAGAGTAATATTATTTTTTTTAAACCATCTTTTAACTTCGCTTAAGGTATGATATGACTCATAAGGAACAACATACCTATCATATATAGAGTTGCTTGGAGCATGAATAAATACCTTACTTAGCCAACTATTAGTAAGGAGATTAATTATCTTAGTTGAATCATATGATCTTGATACAAATAGTTTAATTAAGAAACGAATTAATTTATATCTCAAACGAGCATACTTATGATATAATCCAAGAATAATAATTCCATCTTTCTTAAGTTGATTAACAAGCTTTTGAAAAGCAAGATAAGGATCTCTTGTATGATGTAAAACCCCTGTACAAACAATAATATCAAACTTTCCAAGATCAGATAAATCATCTTTTACTAGATCCTTTTCAATAAACTTAATATCAAGATTATTTTTCTTTGCAAGCTTTCTTGCTTGAATCAATTGAGAGCTTGAGAAATCAACACCTATTGCTTTTGCTCCATACTTGCAAAACATAACTGACTTTTCTCCACTTCCACACCCTGCATCTAACATACTTTTCCCTAATATATTATTTAAAGACAAATCACCATATGAAAGAATACAAGAAATAAGTTTAATATGATGTTTTCGTTGGCGGTTAGTGTATAAATTAACAACAGGATAATTATAGGTATTATAATATTTTTTTACAGATTTTGTAATATCCATAAATTAATTCTACATCCTTGTAAGATTATCTGATCTTTCTTTTAATTGATTAGCAATGTTTACAAAATTATTTACATTTGCATAATCTCTATAAAAAGAGAGAGCTAAATTTAAGTCTTTTACTAGTTCTTTTGATTTTTTTGGATATTTTATAATACGTTCTTCTGTTTCTTTGATTTTTTTATCTATTTCACGTAAGGCATCCACTATAATATCTGACTCTGGAAGTTTGTGTTTCTTAGCATAAGAAAATGCATTTCCAAATCTATTTGATTTAAATAATTCACTAGTTACCTTTGCTCTTAATTTTCTAGATAGGTTGTAGATATTTGTATCAGTTAATCCATTTATTCTATATTCCCCTAAATAAAAATCAGCAAGTAAATCATATTTTTCAAATGGTTTTAGAGCTCTAAATGATTTAATTTTATCTGCTTTTCCAGATAACACTAATCGGTTATGTTTTTTTATATTTTCTTTTATATAATTAAGCGCATCCATGCTCTTATGATCAAATTTATTAACGTGCTCTAAATCATCAAAGAATCTTCTCTTTGGTCTTATTTGTTTATCAATCTTATATATTAGTTTTTTCATCATTTGAAAATCACTTCATTAGTTTCACAGTTTGTTATATAGATTTATATAATTTATTATCTTGATTTATATAAATATGGATTGTAATCTTTTTAAATTAACTTCTTTTGTAGACTTAACTATAATATCTGGTTTGATTTTAATAAAATCCTTCTTTTTTGTAAACTCAGTAATAATTGCAACTGATTTAAATCCTGCTCTCTTCATTCCAATAACCCCATTTGGACCATCTTCTATTCCTACACACTCACTTGGAATAAGTCTTAGCTTACTTGCTGCAAGAAGGTAAGTATCTGGTGCTGGTTTTGGGTTTTTAATATCCTCTGTTGAAACAATGATTTTAAAATATTTTTTCAATCCAAGTTTTTTAAGATCATAAATAATAACTTCTCGCCTATTTGCGGAAGCAATTGCAACTTTAATTTTATTTTTTTTAAGCTCATCAAGAAGGCTTGAAATTCCTGGAGAAGGAATGTATCTATTGTTAATAAATTTATTATAGGTTTTTCTTGTAAATGAACGCAGCCCATCAACTGTAATATTTAGATTATATTCCTTATTTATCATATCAACAAAATCAGGGGTTGGAATTGCTAGATATTTCTTAAAATCTGATTTTTTTAAATTAACTCCAAACTTCATAAAATATTTTTTTCTTGCAAGATAAACAAAGTGAGTTGAATTATATATAGTACCATCAAAATCAAAAACAACTGCTTTTAACATTATTAATCAAATCCTATTTAATTCAAGAATAAAAATAATCTATGGTTTTGGAAATGGGAAAAGATTTATTCCACTAACAAACCTTTCTGAAATTGCTTTTATTGCATATATAGCTGCAAAAATAAAGATGGTTGTTAAAATCAAACCAAGAATTCCTAAGATTAATCCTGTTGTTGCAAGTCCGGTGTGCTTTTTAACTGTCTGAATTAGGAAAAATATAATTGCTAAAAGACCAGCAGGAATAGACACAAGTGGCATCCAAAAGAATAAAATAGAAATTAAGCCTAAAATACATGAAATTATTCCAAAGTCTCTTCTAACTTCAGGCATATTATCACGTTTGATTCTATTATGTTTTATTTTCATACTACATCTCATCCTTATCATATGTATATTCTATATCTACTTTTTCATAGTTAAATAATTCTGCTTCTGCAAAGAATCTTTTTATTTCTATTTTTGAAGAGATATCTGAATCAGATGCATGAATCACATTAAATTGTTTAGATAATGAGAAATCTCCTCTTATTGTTCCTGGATTTGCATCATATCCTTTTGTAATTCCTGTTAAATTTCTAACAACTGTTATAGCATTAAAACCCTCTAAAACACAAAAAATAGATGGAGTGCTTTGCATATACCTCTTTAAACCTGGAAAAAAAGGTTTATCACTATGGTGCCCATAATGATCATCTATTAGTTTATCATCAAGATGTAACATCTTGATTCCAATAATCTTTAATCCCTTTCTTTCAAACCTATGTAAGATCTCTCCTACAAGACCTCTGTTTAATGCATCTGGTTTGAATATAAGTAATGTTCTTTCCATATTTTATCATCTTTATTTTATTATCTCTATCTTACTTATTATTATATGTAATTAAATATATAAACTTAATTGCTTTCAGTAAGTTTTCTATCAATTACTTCTGAAAATACTGAATAAGGTTGTGCACCAGCAATTAATTCCCCATTTATGAAAAAGCTTGGTGTTGATGTTATTCCAAGATCAAGGCCATCTTGATAATCTTGTTTTATTTCTGAATAGGTTTGAGTTGAATTAATACAATCATCAAAGATAGCTTCATCAAGTCCAATTGATTTTGCATATTGCTTGTATTTATCTTTTGTTCCAGATAATCCATTTACAAACAAGAGAGTATACATTTCATAGTATTTATTTTGAAGACCAGCACATTCTGCTGCAATTGCTGCACCTTCTGCATATTGGTGCCCAGATAAAGGAAAATCTCTATAAACAAACTTAGCCTTTCCTGTTTTAATATAATTATCTTCTATTTGTTTATAAGTTTCGTTATAAAATCTAACACAAAAAGGACATTGAAAATCACTAAATTCAACAATTGTTACTGGTGCATCTGGGTTTCCTTTTACATAATCATTGTTTATGTATTTACTATCAAGCGTGGATAGATTAATATCATTGCTTCTTGTTGTAGGTATATTTGCATCATAATCAGAAATAATATCCTTATTATTAAATAAGTAGGAAATTACAAGAACTAATACAACTAAAATAACTAGAGAGAAAAACCAAATTAAAAATTTATTTTCTTTTTTCATAATAATCACCACATTTTAATTAATTATTCAAGTGTCCAAGAAATATAGCAATAAATTACTGAAACGATTTATACCATTTTTCATAAAATTTATGATTCCCAACAAAATAAAAACGAACTTCTTTGTTTCTTTCAAATATTCTGTAAATAATTCTATACTGCCCAACCTCTCCAACAAAATAGTTTGCATTACCAACCAAATGACGCTTATGTGGTTCTTCGCAAATCCTATTTATTTTTTTAATTATTTGTAATTTAATATCTTCTGGAAGAAGATCAAATAACTTTGCCCAATCCTCATCAACACTATGCTTATACAAAAAATCACTTTTTTATATTATTTGATTTAATATATTTTGCATATTCTGCAAATGCTTGTGCATCATTTAATAAAGTTCGCTTATTTTTTTTAATCTGATAATCAATCTCATCTAATTTTCTTGTAACCAATTCATTCTCTGTTAAATTTTCTTTATCAAATGTAATTAATGCTAACCTAATTGCTTCAGATTTTGTAGTTGCATACCCCTTATCTATCATTTTTTCTAAAATTTCATCAGCAACGCCTTTAAGTACAACATTCATATTCTCACCATATATATAATAAAACAAAATGTTTATATAATGATTCATTTTTGGGCAGATTTGAATCAATTACACAATAGTGTCCAAGAAATATAACAGTTTATTTATCTTTCTCAAGAATATATATATTTCTTAGGATCTTAGACCCACTAGGAGTGTTATATGGAATAGGATTAATTAAATTTAATTTATTTGATAATCCTGTTAGAGAGACAATCTTAAATCCATGATTTAAAAATACGTTTTCTGAAAGTTTAATAATTTTATTATCATATGTTTGAAACTCAGGAAGAACACAAACAATTCTTCCTTTTCCTTTAAGATTATTTGCTAAATTATCAAACAAATCAGAGTAAAGTGGAACAATTTCTCCTAATATTTGTTTTACTCTCTGTTCATTTGGAAGATTATCTAAAAAAGGACCCATGTAAGGTTCAAAACAAGCTCCATCAGCTTTAAAAAATATTTTTGATGAATTTCCAATTATAAACTTACTTTTTCCTTGTATTTTAAAGTTATTTTCTGCCCATGCAACGTTCTTACGTGCACCAGCAATCATTTCATTATTCTTATCAATACCAATAACATCGTATCCATTAATTAATGCTTCAATTAAGAAAGTACCAACTCCGCAAAATGGATCAACTATTGTTTTTCCAACAGGAAGATCTAAAAGATTAACCATAATTTTGGTTAATCTAAATGAAGTGGAATATAATTCTTTCTTAACAGGCCTATTCTTATCTTTAAATATATAATCACTTGATGAAGAGCAAGCAATTGTTTTTGCAAAAATGTATTCATTATCAACTTTAATAACAAACAATTCAAATCCATTATTTAAAAGATTCCAAGACAAAACATCATCAGGATTAATTATATTTCTTCTAATCTTTTTTTTCTTACCCTTAACAATAGGTAATAATTTTGGTTTTTTATAAACTGCTTTTGCTTTTTCTTCTCTATAGTATGATTTGATTATTTCATTTATATTTTCAATTCCTGATTCATCAACATCAATTGTTGAAAGAGAATAGTTAAAGCTTTTTTTATTTATAAAATCAAGCTTACTAATAAGTTTTTCATTAATTGTTTTGGAGTTATGATAAATATTTGCTATTCTTGTAATTCCACCAAGATCAGTAATAATCTTATTATGATTAATATTATATCCAAGAAAATCAATAATAAGATAATTATCTTCTTCCTTAACAATATTATAATTTATTTTTTCTTTATGTAAATAAATTGATAGTTCTAGTTTTGATAAACTAGAATCTCTTCCAAGTAAGAACAAATACATATTTTATTTCCTTTATAATTGAATTAATATCATCTTTCTGCTTTCTTAATTGCAGTTAATACAAATTGATCAATATTAAATATGATTTTTATATTCTCTTCTTTCTTAATTTTAATTTTTTGTTATTTAATATAATATTCTATGTCTCCATAATTCTGTGCTAAGGTTTAATGCTCTTTCACAAAACTTATCTTGTGCATGCAGACCCCATCTTATTATTATATATAGTACACACACCAATAAGTTTAAAACAATACCATTTAATAATAAGATAATACCACATTTGAAAGAAATAAAGAAAAAGAAAAGAAATTATTTCTTTCCTTTTGCTGCTGGTGCTTTTGCGGTATCTACTGCTGGTTTACCTGCAGCTGGTGCTTTTGCTGCACCTGCTACTGGTTTACCTGCTACTGCTTTTGCATCAGTTGATGTTGCCCCAGCTTTTGCAGCCTCTGCTGCTTTGGATTCTTCTTCTTGATCCTTTAGCAACTTTCTCTTCTTCTTTACAGTTCCAATAGATTTAAAATTACTTTCATTTTTTTCAACAATTACTTTCATTCTTCCAGGAACCTTTGAATCACATCTATCAAGTATTGCAACAACCGTAGGAACATTTGCTTCATCAACTAAAACACTTAATATTTTTTGATTAACTCTAACTCTTGATGCAGCACCAATAACCTTCCCGAAAGGGCACTGGCTCATACCTTGTTGTATTCTATCCGCATGTGCTCCTTGTGCTTGTTTGTTTTCACGTAAAAAGAACTGTGGATAAACTCTTAGTTTCATATAATAGTTTGCAACAGTTAATTTCTTTGTTAATTGTCTAGTAATAGTTACTCTTATTGATTCTAAAGCATTATCTCTAATCTGTACTCTCTCAGCAGTTACGTAATGTACCACATGTGTATATTCTTTGTCACCAGTACCCATATGGAATTGACGTATCTTAAGTCCAGGGATACCCCCTACATAATTTTTTCTATGAACTTTTTTTGCAACTCTAGTAAATGCTCTTTGTTTTACATTTTTACAATAACAATGTCCTGGTCTTAAACCCATATTAACTCACCTAAACTTAATAATATATATTTTTTTCTAATTTTAATTAAAAATTAGTTTGTTTTAATATATATTATATATACAGAAAAGTATATAAATGAAATTATATTCTAAAATAAAAAAATAAAAGAAAAGATAATTCTTTTATCTTCTCTTAGTTGTTTCCATACTCTTAACTGATTTATTCTTTTTTCTTGTAATTCTAACAATCCCCCAAATTAATAGAGCTAATACTCCAAATGGAAGCAAGAAAAAGATAATCTTAAGAACTAAGCTTGTACTGCTAACAAGGCTTCGGACTAGATTAGATAACTTAACAAATGCGACATTTGCATAACTAGATTGCTCTTCAGTTAATGATACGTTAATTGTAGAATAAGAAACTTTATTGTTTACGTTTTCAAGCGCTGATTTTAAGTAATCAATTGTTCTTTGTTCATCAGCAATTCTATCAGTTAATGTAATCTTATCTTCCATTAAAGTTGCTTCTGCAAACATTACTTTGTATCTTGCTAATTTTTCTTGCTCTGCATTAAGCTCACTTGAAAGATTAGTGTAGTTGCCTGTAACATCGTCTGTTGATTCATTAAAAGAAGTAATCTTTCCTATACTTTTAAGCTGATCAACAAAAGCTGAATACTTTTTTGTTTCAACCTTAATTGTATAATACCCAGCATAGTATTGATTTGTTTTTTTATCCCCATACCTATTTGAATTTTTTGTAAGTAAATATGCATCCATTGCTGTTACTGAATCTATTAATTTTGTTTGAGATTCTTCAAAGGTTCCTCTTTTAACTTCACTTGAAAGAGATGCATTCTTTGTAATTAATCTATCTGTAACGCCTGGTGCGAAATCAACTGAGTTATTTAAATAATTTCCAGTTAAATAACTTTCCTTATATGATGGACTATAAGCTGCGTCCATTGCATAACTGCTTGTTGAATATCTAAGTCCACTTCCTGCGTTTTGCACAACTCCAAATAATAATGGTAATGCAATAATCACAATAACAAGAAGTATAACAATTAATAACCAGTTTTCTTTAAGTTTAATAAATTGATCTTTAATGCTCATACTTTTCCTCACCTTAAAATTTTATAATTTAATTATAAATAAATAAGAAGATTGTATTTTTAAATAGTTTGATCTAATTAGGAGAAAAGAAGGTTTTAAATAAAATTTAAAAAATTATAATTTAAAGTGCATATCTTAAATCTAAAACTTATAATATATATCTTGCCCTGGACAATTCAATTATCTGTTTGTCCAGGGTAAAATGTGTTTATTTAATATTTCTTAAATATAGCTAGCCTTAAGAACGAAATAGTTTAAAATAAAATAAGCTTTAAGTCCTTGTTTCTTTTTAAAATATAAAGGAAGAAGAAAAATCCAGGGATCTGTAATATCTAAGAATCACAGTGTGCTTTTTCTTCCTTCCTCTTTTCTGCCTTTTTTTCTTTTGTGAAACAAGGTAATAGATTTACCGTATATACTAATGTACAAAATCATTTTAATAAAGAACTAGTTTTGTTTTCAAACTTCTTTTGTAACATAGTTTGAAAATCAAAATTAAACATAATAACTTAAATAAATAACTATAATTTTACTTATGAACAATCACTTGTATCAAAAATGCAGTATATATTATTAATTACAATTCTTATAATCAAAAGAATTTCAATTTAGATTTATCCTTTATTTAGTTTTATTAACAAATATAACCCTTTCACAATATTATTTTAGTTCTATAATATTATAAACTATTAATTTATAAATATAACTTTAAAACTTAAGAAAATTGTGTTATCCTCTAATTATTTCGCATCTAGTGATTTAGCTTTAATTTCATCCTATTTTGATATCCTTATGACGAAAGGATTATCAAAAAACAAGATATTATATCTGATAAGACAAAAGAAAAAACAGATATCTACAAAGCAGATATCTGTGGATCTTAAGTTAAGTAAACGGAGGATACAGCAAGTATGGAAATATTATCTTGGCACAGGCCAACAGCTTGTGTTAAATAAGCGTGGACGAAAGCCAACTGTGGTTATTGAACATAAACAAATTGTAATTGAGTATTATCAAAAATACTTTACAACATAAGTTATTCTTGAGCAACAGCTCAAGAAAGATAATATTAAAATATCACATAACACAATATATAAAATACTTAAGAAGGAAGGATATATTGTGGATTGTGAAAAAAAGAAAAAACAAAGAAAGTATGTCAGATATGAAAGAACATATAGTGATGAATTATGGCACATGGATTGGTCTGAAGTTAACGGAACTAATCTTGTTGTGATTATAGATGATGCATCTAGATTTATTGTGGGATGGATGGTCTGTGAATCAACAACTACAGTGAATACACTTAAGGCAACTTGGAGTGCAATCGAAAAGTATGGAGAACCAGATGCAATACTGACGGACAGAGGGGCACAATTTTACTATAATCCTACGGACAGGACTGGAACTACACAGTTCCAGGATGAACTTAAAGATAATGGAATTAAACATATAGTGGGAAGGGTTAATCACCCACAAACAAATGGAAAGGTAGAAAGGGTATTTGAAACAATTAAACAAAAAATGAAACATTTTGATAATGATCTGGATAAAACAATCATATGGTATAATGAAGTAAGACCGCATATGTCATTGAATTTGAGTACGCCGAAGGAGGCGTACTCAAAGAAAATTAATCCAAAAATACTATTGGAGTGGTTATATGCAAAATGATAGCTTTTTAAAAAGAAAGAGGGATGTATTATCTAAAATAGGGTGCGAAATTATTAAGGGACAACACAGAAAAAGAAAAATATTAAAAAAAATTAAGATTTTTCTCAAATATTATTTTTTTATATTTTTTTATAGTAGCAAACCCTTTCGGGTTTGCTCAAGATCACGACGACGCCAGAGGTCAGATTGCCAGATACCCAGAACTACCATTGTTCAATTGCTCATCGCTCAAGGGACTACTACGCAGCGAAGCCCGATGGTGAAGTACGTG
>Ga0172368_10008392_pt1 | contig 10548 bp, 5 predicted proteins | sample Lak11m_FD_114540 | JGI IMG/M metagenome (GOLD analysis project Ga0172368, IMG submission 114540) | Freshwater microbial communities from Kabuno Bay, South-Kivu, Congo - kab_022012_11m | ecosystem: Environmental > Aquatic > Freshwater > Lake | place: Democratic Republic of the Congo: South-Kivu...
ATTTACTCAGTAATATTGAACACAATAAATATGTTCCTACATCAATTACTATTTTAAATAATATTGATGATTAAAAAGAAACGGCAACAACATAATACGGCAGGTTTTCGAACAGCAAAAAACAGCGGCTATACGCCATTAAAACGGCGCATAGCCGCAGACGTTACCGCCCAGTGTACAAAGACAGAAAAACGAGTGGACAATTTGCTACTAAAAGACAAAAAAGAATAAACCAAATAATGAACAGCCAACGCACAAAACAGCACATTTGCAAACCCCACAAGCCGACTCAAAACCAAAGTTTGCAAAAGAGCTGTTTTCTTGCCAACGCTCGGTAGTAAAATTGTACATTTAAGGAATTTAAAAAACCAGATTTGAATGCTAATTGACAACGAAAACAAAAACTATAAAGTCCATGAATGGATTGCCAAATACACGGAAACAGGCAAACTTGATATTGTAACAGGATATTTTACTGTTGGCGCTCTCGCCTATCTTTCAAAGACAACAAATGAAAAAATAGAACATTTCAGATTTGTGCTTGGAGACATTGTGAACGTTGACGAAGTAAAGGATAGAGCACTCGACTTGATGAATGAAAACATATCAGTTGAAGCAGCATTAAAATTAAGTCAATTAGCAAAAGAAGCCGTAGAGTTTCTGAAACAAAATAATGTTGAAGCAAAAACACTTGAACCAAATTTTTGTCATGCAAAAGCGTACTTGCATTCTGCAAAAAATGATGACAGACTGAATTACTTCATTTCGGGTAGTTCAAATCTGACTGAAGCCGGAATTGGTTTAAAAACAACAAATAATGTTGAATTAAATATTGCCGAGACGGGCAATAACGCACAATACAATGAATTGGCTACTTGGTTTGAAACTCTTTGGACAAAACCACAAGCTCACAAGAACAAAACGCTAAAAGACGAGAAAGGAAAGATTTATACAAAACCATTCAAAGAATATTTGATTGGAGAAATTGAAAGAATCTTCATTGAATATACTCCCAGAGAACTGTATTACAAAGTCCTTTTCGAACTGTTTGGGGAGCAATTGTTAATAGACCAGGACGACCCTGAATTTAACAGACAAATTGGACGATTAGAAAATTCCACCGTTTATCAAACTCTTTATAAATTCCAACAAAAAGGAGTTTTGAGCTTAATAAAAATGCTCCAAAAATATAACGGGGCGATTTTAGCGGATGCTGTTGGTTTGGGTAAAACTTGGAGTGCTTTAGCTGTAATGAAGTTCTTTCAATTGCAAGGTCGGGAAATAATTCTGCTTTGCCCTAAAAAACTGCAAAACAACTGGACACGTTACAGAAAACACCAAAACTCAAAATTTGAGAAAGACCAGTTTGATTATTTTGTCCGTTTCCATACCGACTTGAAAACTGAGTTAATGGACAAAGAGCAATACAGAAATGAAAGAGCTGACACATTTTTCATAAATGACAAACCAAAGGTTTTTGTAATTGATGAAAGCCACAACTTGAGAAATGACAAATCGAATCGTTTTAAGTTTTTTGTCGAGGAGATTTTAAAGAAAAATGAAGATGCCAAAGTTTTAATGCTTTCAGCAACGCCAATCAACAATTCATTAAACGACATTAGAAACCAGTTTAAATTAATAGTAAAAGGTAGTTCTGGCGGCTTTTATGAAACGCTTGGAATAAAGAATATTGATTATGCTTTTAGAACAGCACAACGAGCATTTAATGAATGGAGAAATCAGGATAATCCCAAAATAAGCGAGTTTATTAAAGATTTACCCGACAACTTTTTCAAACTAACGGATGCTCTAACCGTAGCAAGAACAAGAGCAATGATTAACGGGCATGAATCTGCGTTAATTTTTCCAACCAAAGAGAAACCAGATAATTTATTTGTTACTCCAAATGAGTTAGGAAATTTTGAAAGTTTTGAGGAACTATTTAAAAAATTTCCTCCGATGCTTTGCGGTTACCAACCTGCATTTTATGCAGAACCGATGGAAGAAAAAAAGAAACGACAGGAAGCAAAGCAAAAAGGAGAATCAACGGTTTCAGTTTTAGACGATGAAATTCAAAGAGACAAGTTTTTGGTTAAAATGATGTACATTTTAATGGTGAAAAGGCTTGAATCTTCATGGTATTCATTTTACTCAACCGTTTCAAAAATCGAAGCCCATCACCAAAATGCACTTAAAAAAATCAAACTCTATCAGGAGGATAAAAAGAACGCTACTATTGACGATGCTCAGGCAAACCTTTTTGAAGAAGATGAATCTGACGATGAAATAATTGAGTTTACTCTCGGAAAAAAACGTAAAATTAATTTATCGGACATTGATGAAGCCGGAAACCTTAATCTTTATAAAAGAGACCTGAAAAAAGATATTGATGCCTTAGACAACATCTTAACAAACCTGATGAGATTTGAAAAGGTAATCGAAAAAGAAATAACAATCCCAAGAAACCTAAAAAGTGAGGACACCAAACTTGAAGTACTCGTTAAAAAGATTCTTAAAAAAAGAACATCCGGTGAAAATAACAACAATCAAAAAGTAGTAATATTTACAGTTTACCGTGACACTGCGGAGTATTTGTTCACCCAATTAAAATCTCGTGGATTTGATAAAATTGGGTTGGTTAGTGGAACTGGTTCAAGAACGACTGACAACGATGAAGAACATAAAAACTTTGAACCAATCTTAGAAAGGTTTGCGCCATTTACCAAACTATTCAGGGAAAAGGAATGGGAGTTTGAGGCTTCATCCGATGAATTAACTGATTTTGAAAAATATCAGGCATGGATTAATTGGATTTCAGAAAATGAACCAAAAACCTACAAACAACTTCAAAATCCAATTGATATTTTGATTGCTACGGATGCTTTGAGTGAAGGTCAAAACCTTCAGGATGCCGATATGGTAATTAATTACGATATTCATTGGAATCCGGTAAGAATCATACAAAGGATGGGACGTATTGACAGGCTTGGTTCCCCAAACAGCAAAATATTCGGAATCAACTTCTGGCCATCAAATAATATAAATTCATATCTGGACTTGCAAGGCAGAATTGAACAAAGAATGGCAGCCATGCAATTGGCAGGCTCCGAAGTTCATTTGGATTTTTCAGACACGTTTAAAGAAATGGCTGAAGATGAAAACCTTGAAAACAGAATGAAAGCCCGAATGATTGAGCAAATGCAAACTTCGTGGGACGATATTGAGGTAAACGAACAAGGACTTGGATTCAATGATTTATCACTTGAAAAGTATCGTCAGGACTTATTGGAAGAATACAACTCCAATTCTGAAAAATATTCCAGAATGCCCAAAGGCGTTTATACCGGATTTAAAGCTGTTCACGAAACTTGTTCAGAAAACGGAATAATTGCATTACTCGGTTATCCAAGCAAACCGCCAAAAGTGCAAAACCACATTTACCAAACATACGATTTGATTTACATAAATCAAGATGGAAAACCTGTTTTGCTCAATCAAAAAGAAGTTTTGGATGCATTGACTTTCCACAAAGATGAAGCACGTTTTATTCCTTCTGCAATTGATAAAGGGGAAGAAGGCGCCATTCAAAATCTTGTGGATTCAATTCAATCATGGCTCAAAAATCAAGCAGTTGAAGAAGAAAAACAAGAAGATGGAACGACAAAAAGAAAAATGGGTGCAGAAGCAAAAGACTTATTATCGAAAATTAAGTCTGGCGACCAAGATGCATTAAAACGTATCGCGCAAAATGTTAAGGTTTCAGATAAGTATCAGGCAGACAATTTTGATTTAATTACCTGGTTTTTAGTTTCAAAATAAGCAGTGTTTATGAATTTAAAAATATTTAAAGAGCAATCTCTATTCGAAGCTATGAAAAGCTTCTTTCAGGAATTGAATGTACCTATTTCAGAAGTAACCGAAGACCCGGCAAATCCTGAGGATATTGTTTCAACGTATTTCAATGAAACAAACGAAGCTCATTCCTTAATCGATACTGTATATTTTCTGGGTATGGTTAATGAAAGTGCTTTTGACGGAGAAGATAATTCTGATTCGTTGAAGTCGATTAAAGCATCGAAAGAAGATTATGACGGCCTGCTTATTTTTGGTATTCAGCTAAAAAACAGGGCAAACGGACTAAAACCAACCCGTTCACAGTTGGCTGAAATCACTCGCCTTTTCAATCGTGAATACAATTACACTCCGGTAACACTGATTTTTAAATACGGTGAACAAATTGCTTTTGCCAACAGCGAACGATTAAAATACAAACAGGAATGGAGAGAAGGTGAAAAAGTTGGAAAAATTTCTTTGCTTAAAGACATTGACATTGAAAACACACATCGTGGACATTTATCAATTCTTGAACAACTCAAAGTTCCAAGAACCGGAAGAAATGCAGTTTTATCTTTTTCTCAACTTTATTACTACTGGCAATCGGTTTTTTCAATATCTGTTCTTAACAAGAATTTCTATGAAGAAGTTATCAAATGGTTTAACAAAGCAATTAAAGATATTAGAATACCAAGCGAAGCAGGCGGTTCAGAAAAACATAAGGATTTTGCGGTTCGTTTGATTGCCCGTTTAATTTTTATCTGGTTTCTGAAAGAATTGCGAGTTGTAAAAGATGAATTGCTGATTCCGGAATTTAACAATGGTGATGAAAACGACCTGATAAAACCGAAAAAAGCAGGAACTTCCTATTATAAATTCATTCTGCAAAACTTGTTTTTTAATGCATTAAATGCGGAACAGCATGAAAGGGACACGGAGCTTTTTGATGTTTACAAATCGGACTACTCAAACATTGAAGAATTAAAAGAGAACATTTTCTTTTCGCCCTACCTGAATGGAGGTTTGTTTGATGTACACCCGAACGACTGGTGCGAAGATGGAAAAGTAAACAACGCTTTTGTTGTTCCCGACCACTTGTTTTTAGACAAGGAAAATGGAATCAACAGTATTTTGTCGCATTACAAATTTACGATTGCTGAAAATACACCACTCGAAGAAGAAATTGCCGTTGACCCCGAAATGCTTGGTCGTATTTTCGAAAACCTTTTAGCTGAACAAAGCGATGATACAAAAGAAGCTGCACGTAAAAATGCAGGTGCTTTTTATACACCTCGTCCTGTGGTTTCGTACATGTGCCGTAACACTTTGCTTAAACATTTAGATACCGAGATTAAGCCCGAAAACGGAAAGCAAATCATTCATAAAATGCTTGACACAACGGTGCTTGACCCTGCTTGTGGTTCGGGGGCTTTTCCGATGGGAATGCTCGAAGAAATGATGCAGGTTCTTGAAACTGTTGACCCGGAAGGAAATTTGTGGGTTTCAGAAATGCTAAAGTCGCATGACGATGAATTTAAAGAGCATATTGCCGATTTTATTGCCGACAAGCAAATTCGTTATGTAAAAAAACTCGGTTTGCTTCGCAGCTGCTTGTTTGGCATTGACCTTTTGGAATATGCTGTTGAAATTACAAAATTACGTTGCTGGCTTTCCCTCATTGTTGAGCAAAAAGTTGATTTTACAAAACCCAATTACAACTTAAAACCACTGCCGAATCTGGAGTTTAAGTTTTATAAGAAAAACTCCTTATTCCGAAAATACAAGGACGAAAACCTGAATCAGCTTATTGATTCTATTGACAAAGCAAGTCTTTTGGAAGAATTAGTTAATTTGGAAAACGAATATTTCATTGCCAAAAGCAGCAGGCATGGTAACAAGGAAGAAATAAAACAAAAAATAATTGCACTGCTTGAAAGGCTTGTTGATTCGCAAAGCGAAAAGATTCAAAAAGAATTAAATTCAGCACAGGGCAAAGTCAATTTTTTGGTTTCGTCATGTGCGCCCGAACGTGAAATCGCAAAAGCCAAAAAGAAAGTCAAAGAACTTGCCAACGAACTGGCAGAACTGGTAGTTTTCCGCGACACGATAAAAGATTATTTTATCGAAAGGGTTGTTTTTCCGGGTATTTTCAACAAGAAAAATCCAAACCCCGGTTTTGATATTGTGATTGGTAACCCGCCTTATGTGAATACCAAGCAAATCAGCAGCATGGGGTTAACTAAAAAATTGGAAATCGAATATGGCTATTGCGATGACTTATACAATCATTTTACTATTCGTGGGCTGGAATTAGTAAAAAAAGGCGGTTTGTTAAGTTACATTACTTCTGATACTTTCCTGACCCTGCAAAGTAAAAAGAACATGCGAAGGGAATTTTTAGGAATTCCTTTAATTACCAAAACAGGTGATGGACTTTTTGCAAACGAAAAAAAGACTTTGCCCGAATGCCGGGTATTGGAAATAATAAATACCCCAAAAGCTTTCGCAGCATTAGTTGACACAGCCATTTTTTCTGTCAAAAAGGAAGAAGCTCCTGAAAATTCAGAAATGGTTTATGTTGATTTGCGTAAACCAAATGCAAAATCGTTTGAGATTACCGAAGAACAGTGGCAACAAATAAAGACTTCAAAAGAAAACATCTCAGGTTGGGAACGGGTATTGGAACATACATTTAGTGCATTGGGGTATAAAAAAGCCGATTGGGTTATATCACATACTTGCGATGGCGACAATGTTTTTAAAGACCAAAACTCAAGTCTGCTAAAATTCAAACTCTCTTTTGAGCCGTACCGCAAGGCTATTAATTATGCCATCTTTTCTCCCACTACATATAATTGTCAAATACTTGAGAAAATTGTAAAACCTGCTCGTCCCGTTTTTGATTTATGGTGGAACAAAATTGAAACATCAAGGAATATTGAACAAAACAGGAAGGAAATTAAGAACTATACTGACAAATTAAAACCCGGTGATATTACAGTGATTGGTCTGTTGACAGAAGGCGGTCAAGGAATGGCAACGGGAGATAATGGGTCATACCTTGGTGTCATAGAGAACACATACGAAGCATCGCAATCTATCCAAAGGAGACCTATAAAATTATTCGAAGCCATAAATAGAAAACCTGAGATTAAAATAGAATTTCCCGAGTTGAATGATATTAATTCTTTTGAAGATTCAATATCATTTATCGATAATCTTAATGAATTTGAAATACGATGTTTATTCGATGAGATTAAAAATAAATTTGGGAGAAGAGTTTTAGGAAAAGGATTTTTATATCGTATTATAAAAACAAGTGAAATAGTACCTACTGAAAATCTCACTCTATCATTACAATCGGAAGGGATTAATACAAGTCAAGAAGTATATGTCCCTTACTTCAAGGGCGATAATCATGGTTATCGTTGGTACTCCCAATCCCCATTTTATATTTTGTGGAATAAGTCATCAGTAGACTGGTATAAATCAAATGAAAATACCGATGCAAGATGGCAAGGATACAATTATTTTTTTCTGCCGGGTTTTACTTGGAATTTAATCTTAAATCCTAATAGCTCATATTTGAAGGTAAGACAGAAACCAATTGGAGTAAATGATATTATGGGCATGTCTCTTTGTCTTAACGATTATTCAACTGATGGAATTAGAACAGAATACTTTATTTCCCTGCTTAATTCCTATCTGATTTTTAAACTAAAATTGGAATTTTTCAATAATACTGCTGCAAGTCAGATTAATGATATTAGAAAACTTCCAATAAAAATTCCTTCGGATGATGAGTTGGATGCTTTTAAGGCAAAATTTGATGAGTGCTGGGATATACAACAACAATATTTTAATGGTGATTTAGAAAAAGCAGATGCAAGAAAGCTATTAAAACCCATAGAGCTGGAAATAGATGAAATGGTAAATAAACTCTACGGCATCACAGCAGAAGCGGAGGAAATTGAAGAAACGGAAGAAGAATTGGAATTGGTAGATGATTTAAATGAGGAGGAAGACGACTTTTAACACATGGCAAAGGCAAAGTTAAAAATATGGTTGAGCGCTACTTTCATTTCAGTTGAAGATTTGGGGCATATTATTCCTGTTCTGAACAGGAAATATGACATTGTTCAATCTCAGGAAGTTGTAGCAAAAGCTGGTAATGATTTCAGGCTCGAATTGCATTTGAAAGAACTGGAACAATGCGATTTATTTTTGGGCATCATTCAACCAAAGCTTTCAAAATCAACTACTGGTGTTGAGAATATTTATCTCGAAGAAATAAAAAAAGCCGAAGAACTAAAAATCCCTTACTGGTATCTGGTGCATCGTGATGTAACCTTCACCCGTAACCTTTTGAACGATTTGGTAAAAACGAAAGATGATGTCGTAAAGTCAAAGAACAGATATTTTTTTGATGTCCGAACCATTGATATTTATAAAGAAATTTTAAATCAAAGCATTGGACACAGTGATGAAAACAACCATAAACCTATAGAATTCTATCGTTTGGATGGGTTAATTCAACTTTTTGAACAAAGTATTTTCAATTCCGGACATAAGAAGGATACAAAATTAATGCTTGCGTCCACCGTGTATGGTTTTGAGGACCAGTTGTCAAAAATTATTCATGATGTTGTCGAAAGTGATTTCAATGTTTTAAGTTCTTTTCATGGTTCCATTAAGGTAAATCCAAAGCTCTCCAATTTAGAAAATTGTGTACAAGCGGTTGATGAAGCCAATTGGTTTCTGGGTATCGTCAGGCCTTATTATGGAACCGGAAATATCAAAAAAAAGAATATCACTTTCGAAGAAATTAAAACGGCTATTCAACTGAATAAGCCAAGATGGTTTTATATTCACAGGGATGTGATTTTTGCAGAAAAAATAATGGGAAGTATTCAAGTAAATAATCCGGAGGACAGTAAAACTGAAATTCCAAACGTTTTATTGCCGAATCAATCTATTGCCAAAGAGGCTATTGATTTGTATAACCACGTAATTAAAAATGATGAAAAACAATTAGAGTTACGTAACGGTAATTGGGCTCAGGAGTTTTTTGTTTTTACGGAAGCCCTGATTTATGTACGTTCACAATTTTTGGATTTTAAGTTTGTCGAGAACCTTTTAAATAAGAAAAACAATGGAAGATAATATCATTATAACCAATCTTTTAAAACTTTCAGAAAGTGAAAGGTTGGAATTTAAGGCGACACTTGATAAAAGTAACATAGCTAAAGTTATTACTTCCTTTATCAATACAAAAGGTGGTGATTTGGTTATTGGCATTAATGACGATAAAACAATTTCTGATATTCATATCACAGAACAAGACAGAAAAAATATTGAAACATTCTTAATCAATGAAATTAAGCCTACAGCACCTGTTTTCACCAGAATAGAAACCTACAAAAAAAGGAATGTTATGCTTATTTCTGTTTGGGAAGGAGCTAATAAACCATATTATTTCAAGAATACTATTTACACAAGAAGAGGAGCAGAAACAATTGTGAGTAAGGGAGCAGGCATCGACAATCTGCTGGATGAAAGAAAGTCTTCTGAGCAAAGATGGGAAAGACAGGCCGTTTTAGGTGCTACATTCGATGATTTGGATTTAGTGGAAGTAAAAAAATCATTGGAAGCATATAAAAATTATGCAACTGATACTACAATCACTGATTCTGAAAGTTTTTTAATTAATCGCGGATTAATAGTTAATGGTAATATTACCAATGCCTGTATGGTCTTATTTGGGAATAATCCAACCAGGTTTATTCCTCAATCACGTATTAAATTAGTTGTACATCCCGGAAGTACTTCAGGTGATACCTTTATTGAAAATAAGGTTTTTGAAAAAAATATTTTCCATAATATTGAATCTATATTGTCTCAATTCGATTCCGTAATTGGCAAAGAAATAAAAATTGAAGGTGCATTCAGGACCGAGAAAAAAAGGTATCCTGAAAAAGCGCTTCGAGAAGGTTTATTAAACGCTATTGTTCATAGAGATTATAGTGATTTAAAGGGATTCTTAACTATTTCAATTTATTCTGACAGATTGGTAATTACTAATTATGGAGGTTTACCAGAAGAATTAACTGTAAAGGACTTAAAAACTGAGCACAATTCCATTTTACGAAATCCGGATATTGCTCAAATGTGCTTTTACAGACATTACATTGAAATGTTGGGAACCGGTACACTACGCATGATTAGAGAATGTAAGTCAGAAGGATTCAAAACACCGGTCTGGAAAAGTAAAGACAATATTCTTGAGTTAACTTTTTCAGGTGTAAACCATCAATATGAGGGAGTAAATGAGGGAGTAAATGAGGGAGTAAAATTAAATATTGAGGGAGTAAATGAAGGAGTAAACGAAGAATTAACTCTATTGTATAATCAAATTGCTAAGTTTCCCGGAAAGAAAGCAAATGAGTTAAATGAGCAAATAAATAAGAGTCTTTCTACTACAGAACGCTACTTAAAAGTTTTAAAAGAGCAAGGATTTATCGAGTTCAGGGGAGCGCCAAAGACAGGTGGTTATCACTTATTAAAGTAATGATAATGACAAAAAAGATAAATTGAAATTTATAGAAAAAAGATGATGATGAATTGCCCACGCTTCGTAGTCAAGCACATTGGCTGGTTGCTTAAAAAACCAACCGCACAACCAAAACCAGCCAAAGAGCTTGCCTACCCCAACGC
>Ga0172368_10008396_pt1 | contig 10546 bp, 10 predicted proteins | sample Lak11m_FD_114540 | JGI IMG/M metagenome (GOLD analysis project Ga0172368, IMG submission 114540) | Freshwater microbial communities from Kabuno Bay, South-Kivu, Congo - kab_022012_11m | ecosystem: Environmental > Aquatic > Freshwater > Lake | place: Democratic Republic of the Congo: South-Kivu...
CGTCAGAGCACGCGTAGAGTATCCGCCGCCGTATGATTCTTGTGATGCCTTTTCGAGAAAGGCAGCCATTTCATTGTAGGATGAAAATTTCTTAATCGTTTTTTGCGCTGCCAATTTTTCCTGCAGCGTCATCGTTTTTTTTGTCGTACCACCAATATCTTTTTGCTGCTGCTTGCCGCGTTGGATGAGGAATAGTGACCCGGCTCCGATCAGAGCCACAATAAGGAAAACTACTACGCCAATGGCGATTTTTACTGAAAGTTTACTCATAGGTATTGTGTTACTATTTTTTTGTCTTTTTTTGCATATAGCGTCGACCGCCAGGGGTAGCGCATAAAAATCGAGCCGAAACTGATTGCCGAAGCGCCAAGCGTACGAAGTCGAGCGATATCTTCATAGTCCCACACCCCCGGCCCGATCACAGGGATCGATGTCAGAGAGGCAAGACGTTGCACAAGGTCCCATGTGTAGGGCTGGGCGATTTTGCCGGATACGCCCCCGCCGCCAAACCGAGCTAGCGGACTCGTTTTATTCGGGAACATTTTCGACCAAGGGACGGTGTTAATTGAGATTGCTTCAACAAGCCCTTCAAGCCGCGGGACAAGATACTCGACATCATGCAGAACGGAAAGTTTTACCAAAAGAGGGAAGCGCGTTTTTGCTTTTACTTTTTGCAAGCCCTCAATTACTTTTTCTGCATTGCCTAGCATCTCTCCTGTGGTATTTGGGCACGATGCATTCACTTCCAGACCAACAAGATCATAGGGGTTAAGCATTTCCGCCATCTCGGCAAGTTCATCGTTATTGTTATCAGTAAGGATCGAGCCGACAAGCGTCAGTTTTTTTTGATCTATCGTAGGGCCAATGGTTTTGCACCACCACTCGATACCGGGATTCGTGAGCCCCACTGCGTTGATGGCGCCGCCGCGCAAGAATCGAATGCATCGTAATGGATTGTACCATCGCAGATTCCCTTTCCTTGGTTTTCGAGTGAGAGTTTTTATGACTATTGTGAAAAGAGCCGGATCAAACAAACCAACCCATTTGAGCGGCTTTTCCCATGGCCAGCCTTGGCCGTCGAATGCCAATGCCCCTGATGCCGCCATGTGTTCAAATGTATGTCCATTGGAAAGAGTAATCATAAGAAAGAGGTGAATTCTTCAGAAAAATATGCTACAGTATTATTGGATGACAGCATAGCATATTTTGAGAGATTTGAAGCCTCGTACGGCAAGGAAAGCAACTGCTTGACAGAGTTTAGGAAAAAAGGAAAACTATTATTCCAATTCACTGATATGAACAAATCAAAATCGATCGCGTTGTGGGGAGGAGCTGCGGTAGCGTTATTTACCGGTATTTTTTTTATCGTCCGGCCGTCGTATGTCCATGGAGAGCTTGATTCATTTGCCTCGTGTTTGGGAGAAAAGGGAGCAGTGTTTTACGGCGCGTTTTGGTGTCCGCATTGTCAAAACCAAAAAAAGATGTTTGGCAAATCAGAAAAGAAATTACCGTATGTTGAATGCTCGACTTCCGATGGAAGATCACAGCTTCCGATTTGCATTGAAAAAAAGATCGAAGGATATCCGACATGGGAGTTTGCTGACGGCTCTCGGTTGAGCGGGGAGATAAAACTTGAAACACTGGCAGAAAAGACCGGTTGCATCCTTCCATAGTTTGCTTGAGATTACGGAACAGTCGTTCTGCAGTTCTAGCTTATCCACAGAAAATGTATTGTCCACCTCTTTCGTGCATGGTACAGTAACAATCCACCGTCCATTTCTATGTGCTCTGCACAACTTCATCATAATCTGTACAATGAATATCGCTGCAAAGAATGCAGTAAACTCATGTTTAAGGGCATGCTATCTGACAGTGAGGTACAAGTGAAATGCCGTCGTTGCGGAACAATGAATCTATTTGAAGGCCCTCCTTCACTCGAACATTATTGCGCAATCGCCGGAACCTGTCCGAATCGAGTGCTTGCTGATACCTCCACAGAATCCAGATAAACCAAGCTCGCTACAATTCAAATTTAACGAAGCTCACAGAAGCTCACCTCTTAAAAGGGTGAGCTTTATTTGTCTCTTATTTTGCGAATAAGCCATATATTCCATCTTCTATGCCGGTCTACAAGATCCAAAAGCGCAACGGAAGCATTCAGGACTTTGATAGCCGCAAAATACAGAATGCTATCAAAAAAGCGATTATTGCAGTTGGCACCAATGAGATCGAAGAAAGTGTTGCGCTCACGAATCAAGTGATCGCGCGACTTGAAGAAAATTTTACTGACAATATTCCCACCGTGGAGAATGCGCAAGATCTCGTTGAGAGTATACTCATGGAAAAGGGGTATACCGAGATAGCGAAAGCATATATTCTCTACCGCGAGCGGCGGCGTACGGCGCGCGAGGGCAGAAACGTAGTGGTAGAGGTAGAAAAAACGATTACTGAATACCTCAACGAAGTTGATTGGCGTGTAAATGCAAATTCCAATCAAGGATATTCTCTCGGCGGTCTTATCTTGAATACGGCAGGCAAAGTCGTGGCAAACTATTGGCTTTCCCACGTCTATCCGAAATCAGTCGGCGATGCACATCGGAATGCCGATGTCCATATCCACGACCTGGATATGTTTTCCGGTTATTGCGCGGGATGGAGCTTGCGTGCGCTTCTGGAAGAAGGTTTTAACGGTATTCCAAATAAAATCGAATCAGGTCCGCCCAAACATTTGAGCTCCGCTGTCGCGCAGATGGTGAACTTCTTGGGAACCCTCCAAAATGAATGGGCTGGAGCGCAGGCATTCTCAAGCTTTGACACCTATCTTGCTCCCTTTGTAAAAAAATACGAAGACGAATTACGCGCTTCGATCGCTCAAGGAGGTATGTCATTTTCCTCTGATGAAGCGCGAGAGGAATACCTAGCGAAAAATGTTTACGCATACGTATACCAAAATATCCAGTCGTTTGTTTTTAATCTCAATATCCCGTCTCGGTGGGGGACGCAAACGCCGTTTACAAACATCACGCTTGACTGGGATTGTCCGAATGATCTGAAAGACCACCAGTTATTGCTCGGCGGGAAATTATTCCCTTATACGTTTGGCGAATTGCAGTCGCAAATGGATATCATCAACCGCGCATTTATTGAGGTAATGACTACGGGAGACGCGAAAAGCAGAGTTTTTACATTTCCGATCCCCACATACAATATTGGGAAAGATTTTGACTGGAATGATCCCAAGAACCTTCCGTTGTTTGAAATGACGGCAAAGTTCGGTATGCCGTATTTTCAGAATTTTATCAATTCTGATATGAACCCCGGCGATGTACGTTCCATGTGCTGCCGGCTTCAGCTTGACCTTACGGAACTTCGCAAGCGTGGCGGTGGATTGTTTGGTTCCGCAGAGATGACAGGTTCCATTGGAGTGGTGACGATCAATGCCGCGCGTATCGGCTACCTGCATAAAGGCGACAAGCAGGCGTTTCTTGCCCGCATTGAACATTTGATGAGCCTTGCAAAAACCTCGTTGGAAATCAAGCGAAAGGAAATACAAAAATGGCTCGATCGCGGATTATTTCCGTTTACGAAACGCTATCTCGGGCACCTCAACAACCACTTTTCGACTATCGGGATCAATGGCGTAAACGAAGCAATACGAAATTTCACCGATGGAAAAGATGACGTCACTACGCTCGTCGGACAACAATTCGCAGCCGAGACATTGGATTTTATGCGCGGCAAGCTCCGGGAGTTTCAGGAGGAGACGGGGAATCTTTACAATCTTGAGGCAACACCGGCAGAGTCGGCAACCTACCGTTTTGCTCGAGAAGACCAAAGGAGATTCGGCGACATTTTGCACGCAGGTACGAAGATGGCACCGTACTATACAAACTCCTCGCAGATTCCGGTTGAACATACGGATGATGTTTTTGAGGCCCTGCAGCTGCAAGACGGCCTTCAGACAAAATATACCGGCGGGACAGTGTTGCATTGTTATATGACAGAGAAGATCAGCTCTCCGGAGATGTGTCGTGAGCTGGTTCGAAAGATCCTTACTAATTTCCGTTTGCCATACATCACCATCACGCCGACGTTTTCTATTTGCCCTGTGCATGGGTATCTGGCAGGCGAATATGATTACTGCCCTCGCTGTGATGCAATGAATGGAGTGAAAAGCGAGGTTCGGTTTGACCATGGATACCGTGAGCATTTTACCTCTGATATGGCTCTCCACCATAAGAGACCGAGCGAACAACAATCATCGATTATTCATAACGAAGAAAAAGCATATGAATCCTCCGATCACGCATGACAGCAGGCGAACGCGCTGCGAAGTATGGACGCGAGTGATGGGCTACCACCGCCCCGTGTCGCAATTTAATATCGGGAAAAAAGCAGAGCACTATTCACGCAAACATTTTGAGGAGTGTGTTGCCGCTAATTCTTCGTTTACGGCAAAATATTCCGCGTAGCGGTTTGTTTCTAATGACATTGCAGTTTTAATGTCATCCCCGCGAAGGCGGGGATCCAAAAACGGCGTGAATCACTAAAAGCCGAATGAATATGAGGCAAGCAGTATAATTGACTTTCCATGCTCATCAGTGGCATACAGCCTTTCACGATCCTGGATTTTCCTGACAGGATCGCCTGCATTGTATTCACGCTCGGATGCAATTTTCGTTGCGGCTATTGCCACAATCCGGAGTTCGTAGTGCCGGAAAAAGTGCGCGCGATGCGTACGTCAGTTATTAGTGAAGACACGTTTTTTCGATTCCTATCGCAACGAAGAAATCTTTTGGAAGGTGTTGTTATTTCAGGCGGCGAGCCTACCATTCATCAGGATTTGCTAGAATTCATCTCGCGTATCAAAAAGGAGGGCTTTCTCGTAAAACTTGATACAAACGGATCAAATCCAGAAGTTGTCCAAAATCTTATCGGTCAGAAACTCCTTGATTACATCGCGATGGATGTGAAGACAATCAAGGATCAGTACCAGTCGCTTGTTGGACGGGAAGTCCCTGCAATAGAAAAAACAATCGCCATCATGCGCGACAGTGGAGTACCATACGAATTCCGCTGTACTCTTATACGGGAGCTTCATACGCCAGCTGTGTTGTCATCCATGGCGCAGATGATGCACGGAGCACAGCGCGTATATCTCCAGCAGTTCCGCAACCAAACAACATTGGATCCGCGGTTTGAATCCTACCACGCTTTCACCCAAGCAGAGATGGAGGGGGTAAAGGAAATCTTTGCTCCGTATTGTGAAGAAGTGTCCGTACGTTAGCGTACGTTAAAGCTCGGCCATGGTTCTTTGTCGCGACGCTTAAAAGAAAGTGTTATTTTTGTGCCGTGATGCTGCTCGCGATACCGTGTTTCAAGATCGTGTAATATTCTCCGCAGCGCCGGTTCGCTGATGAGGCGCGCTTCCAGATACGAATCCAATTTTATAGCGATTACTCGTTCCATTGCCGCGGTCTTTTTTGACGAAATTGTGCGGATAAGAAAGGCAACTTTTTTCTCCAGATCAGCGCGTACCGCCTCCTGAATGGAAGGGTCGCGCGCGATATCTTTTATGTCATCAGCTACGAGCACGCCGAGCGAATACGCGCGGCCGACGATTTCTTGAAACTGTCTGCCGTATGCGGTACGCGGCAGCGCGATATCGTCGGTGATCGCACGCACAAGGGCGCTGCGCAGGCTTTCTTTCACACCCTGTTTTGTGGCGTCATTCTTCCTAATTTCTAGTGAGACCCTGCGCAGTGCGATATTTTTTGAAAAAAATTGGGTGTCAATGAGATGCGAGTCGGCGATCAAGAGTTTTTGAAGAATGTCTTCTTGCTGTATTCCTGTTTCGCGTTCAGTAAGTCCGCGGCTGACAGCTTCAGCGTGAAGTATGTCGTTGAAAATCAGCATACCGACAGCAGTGCCTTCCCATGTGGGTCCAGTAACGTGTCCTAATGCACTGTGCGCGGGACCAACGATGTCGTAATATAATTCATCCAATTCTTTATATCGGCCGGTGCGGAGCGCTTTTTCAAATTCACTCCGATAGCGGTAAAGGATGTGTTCTTCCTTTTTCGTTTCTCGTACGTTGCGGCGGGGATCTCCTTTGTAGCGCGATGGTGATACTCTTCCAGATGTTGGCATCTTTTCATCTATATGGACAGCGCTTCCATTTAAGAGGCGGCTCCAGATGTTATCAATGATATCTTTCGCCAAAACCTCTTGGGCTGTCACTTTTTCTCCGACGAGGCGCCGATGGAGAGGTACTGTGTCGCGGGTTTGTTGTTTTGCCCGTTGTGTCAGTCCTCTCCTTTCTACTTCCGGTAGTCGTTTATAGTGCTCCGCGATAGCGTCTCGCGGTTGTTGTTCAGATCGGGCCATAGGCGATATTGGTTATATGCTTTTTAGAAGATATGCCTATTCTTGGATTTTTGCAATCACTCTTGCGGGTGCCGCGTCAGTATCAAATTTCGGAGGCAGTGCGATAACTTCAAATCGTTTTTCTCCCAGAAGCTGAGAAAGGTTATTCACACATTCTATGATGAGGATTTCTTTTTGCAGAAGTATCCGATGGATATTGTATGGCGCACCGTCAGGACTCGGAGTATCGATGCCGATAAAAGCCACTTTTCGCTCTACCAGAGCATGAGCGAGCTCTTCTGTTATACAAGGATAGTCTTTATAAAAGTCCGGTGTTCTGAATTTTTCGTGCCACCCGGCGTATAATAGTACGCAATCGCCAGGAGCGATCGTGCGGCCATCGAGCAACGATGCATCAAGCGTGGCATTGCCGCGTGCATCGATAATGTGCCCATTTGCAACAAAGGTAGAAACGTCGATTTCTGATAATTTCTTTCCGTTTGGGATCATGTGCAGCGGTCCATCGATGTGCGTGCCCGTATGCATACTTGTCTCAATGCGGTAAGAGACGATGTCTCTGCGGCGATCCCGATATTCGGCAAAGCGCGGAGCCCGATCGCCGGGGAATACCGGCATTCGATTCGTAACCGTATGGGTGAGGTCGATGATGTTCATGGTTTGGGGAATATTCTATCTGACAAGCACAGCTTTTATCTGTTGTATGAGTACAGGATTACTCCGATACACGAAAGCGTGCATGCCAGCTTCCTTTGCAGCATTTACATTGTTTTCTTGGTCATCGATGTAAATACATGCAAAAGGCGCGACTTTTAGCAATGAAGCAATAAGCTGATAAGCAAAAGGGTCATTCTTTACTACTCCAAGCTCGCGCGCAGAAAAGATCCGAACAAATACTTTTTTTAGCGCATTTCTGATATCCGGATGATCCTGAATAATATCCGTTGTGAAGACTGCAAAAGTATGGCTGTCACGTAATGACTCGTAGTAGTCAAGTAGCTCTTGGTTGAGTTCAAAATATTCAAATGCAGGATACCCCGCTCCTTTTTCAGCCAGGAGTTTCTTGTGGAGTTCATTAAGTCCCTCGAGATAATTTTTGTCTTTCGGAAACAGAAGCACTCGAGATAAGTCGGATAGGACAATCATACGTGTATTACTATCTTTTTCACAGTCTATCACAGGCCAGCAAAAAAAGTAGTTTGAGTATTACGAGTAAGTACTCAATCTATTTGCATGGCTCATGGAGCATACGCTCAAATTTTTTAAGAAGTTCTGCCTCGCTTGAGAATGATCGCACATTTTCTTTTTTCAGTTCTTGCCAAACAAGATCGGTATCACAGTAATAGTACTTGGCGCTTGGATGCGACGAGGTATACCACGTGTGCCCTTCGCTTTGTGCTGATTGCGTTTCTTGTGATTGTTCGGCTTGTTTTGTTGATTCCGTATTGTTTCTCGTTTCTTTCGGCGCCCACAACCCTCTTGCATTTTCACGGGCAGCTTTTTGTGCTTCCTGAAATTCTTCTTGGAACTTATAGGGGATGATGAACGTATATTCATGCGCGAATCCATTTTCGATCATCCATTTATTGAAGAATAGCCCATCATCACGATAGACATATCGAAGCAGACGACCATAGCTATCTCTTTCTCCCTGTGTTGGGTCAGCTTCGAGACGAACACGCCTGTTGAGCAATAATTCCGTTGCTTTTGCCGATGCCTCTTTGCCAAAGTATTGAACCGTCTTTCGCGGATCGACGACTTCCGGGGTATCCATTCCGATCGTGCGTATTCGTTCAGTTTTTTCATCAATCACAACATCAAAAGTATCGCCATCGACTATACGGGCTACGGGGTAGAATATGTCGGTCTCGTTAGATTGATACCCTGTTTTTGTTTGTGATACTTGCGTTTGCTGTGGGGTTATTGTTCCTTTGATATGCTGTGGAATCTTTTCAAGATCGATCTTCGTTACCCCTAAACCCACCTTGCGCATGATTTGAAAGGCGTCAGAAGGACTACCGAGATAATGCATCTTGAGGTCTTTGGGATTGATGTAATACGCTTTTCCCAAATCCTGGACTTTGAGCAGTATCCTTCCCGAAAGACGCGCCGGCACTTTTATCCAAAACGAGTCAAAATCGTTGTTTGAAATGCCAATACCAAGCTCTCGCATTACCTGAAACGCATCCGTCGGTTTGCCGAGGTAATAGCGTTTCTGATCAGCAGGGTTGATATACCATGCTTCGCCATGCTGTTGCACTTGCAGCAGCATGCGACCGGCAAATTTTTGTGCGAACCTTGAATCTGTTGCTTGGCTTCCGAATACAAGTGTTGGCGCAGCGAGCAAGAAACAGGCAGCGATGATTGTGATTTTTTGAACGGTCATATACTCTGGTTGATAAAACACAAAACCTCGTGTCAGCTGTCAGTTTTGCGACCGTCCATGTGCCTCTCGATGTCTGCGTCTTGCGCACACCGTTGAGAGTTCCGTTCCACAATGTTATAATGATGGTTGTTAGATTTTTGTATTTGCAATTCCATATGATTCACCTCTACTTTTTGCATACTGTATGAGAGCTCGACCCAGCATAGTAGATTCATCTCGCATAATACTATACAATGCCTTTTCAGTTCTAAAGAAACGTATAAAATTTCGATCATCTTGAAAGAGTTCTTGAATCAGTGATGCATAACTCTCAAGAGCTTGTTTTGGTGTGTATGTTTATACAGATACTTTAATCCCTCTTCAAAAATTTTATCGTACCTTTCATCATCTTGAGTAGATTTTTCAATAGTAGTAATGGTGTCACGAAACTGTATACGCTCTTCCTTCGACAAAAGATTTTCTGGTAAAGATTCGATAAGTCGTGACGCTTCTTCGTAAGGACGTTCTCTGTTGGAATAATACCAATTTTCCAAATACGCTCGGTACATAAGATTACGTGCATGAAAATGCACCATCCATTCCCGATTTCTCATAGTAGCAAACATCGCGCCATCACCCTCAAGGCGATGAGAGTATCGAATGGTATTTGCCATGGTAGTGTTTTGCAATACTGTTGATGAATTTGGAAATTTCATCTCAATGTCTTGAGAAAGTTGAGTATCTTCGCCTGTTGCAAGCGAATTGCGGTATCCGCCAACCGCAAGAAACCGATCACACGAATAGAATGTGTTGGCTCCGCCATGGGTTGGCGCATATCGTAGTTTTCCGCTTGTGAGAAAAGAAAAAAGTGTTGTATGAATATCCATGCATAGTAGAATTTTCTCGATCTCCTTAATCTCTTCGGAAGACAAAGCGTCGTCGTATTCAAATCGTAACGGGACAACACCAGATAAAGAGCCTTTCTTCTTGAAAGTTGAATGAAGTTCTGAAATAAGGTTTATTGCGGGAAACGTATCCGCATCACTTGAGAGAATGAGGGCGTTCCTCTTTTTATTCATGACATAGCTTACTACCGGGGCGATGGAACAATTTCGTATTGTTCCGATTGGTGTGTCCGTGGGGAGCTCGTGCGTTTTGGTGGAAGCGTCAACGATATGGTGCTGTAGAGCCATATTCGTTGAGTCGTGAGATAAATTTTTGAGCAACCGAAGTATTTGCTCATTACGTTCTTTTACCGCCACAGAAGAGGCTTCAGTATTGTTTACAAGAAATATCACCTCTCCGGTAATTCCTTCGGGAAGGCTCGATGCATCCCATGCATGGAATAAACGGTGAATAGTATCTCTATCTTCATCGTAGATAGAGATGCATATAAAAACAGAGGATGAATCGCGAAATGGGAGCTCGGGGACGGCATGCACTTTTTCGATGGTTTCTAAAAACACTCGAGCTTTTTTTATATCGGGAAGTATAGCGTCACGATATTTTTCAATGTTAACAGGTCTATACAGCTTTTTTCTTTCGACAACAATACCTCGAAGCACATCAAGCAATTCTTCGTTTTTTGCACTGTCAAAATGTAAATTCAAATTCTCGCCACGTGTATATTTCACAGTCATTCAGAATAGTTACTTTCTATACTCAATATCCGGGGCGGGACTCGCGCCCTGTGCTCGGCTGTCCGGCACATGCCGAACATCGCCTCGCCCTTCTCGTCCCGACACGACACACGCCGGTGTGTCGCTCCCCGCTCAATTTTCGTTTCACTCAAATTGC
>Ga0172368_10008397_pt1 | contig 10544 bp, 10 predicted proteins | sample Lak11m_FD_114540 | JGI IMG/M metagenome (GOLD analysis project Ga0172368, IMG submission 114540) | Freshwater microbial communities from Kabuno Bay, South-Kivu, Congo - kab_022012_11m | ecosystem: Environmental > Aquatic > Freshwater > Lake | place: Democratic Republic of the Congo: South-Kivu...
CTTGAGGCCTACTGCCTTGCCGAGCTGCGCTGGCATCCCTTTTATACCTTTGGCATCGAGGACGCAGATGTCCTTATCGCCGTCTTCCGCATACAGGGTGGCAGAAACAAGCCGTTTGCCCCGGCCGACCTTGTAGGAGGCACCCCCTTCAACAACGTGGCAGTTGGTGGCGACCTTGCCGGAAGGAAGTATCACCCCGCTCCCCTGTTTTATTAGCTTGCCATCGGCATCCTGGGTCTTCACTACTACAACGGCATCCTTGACCTTGTCGAAGACCTGGCCGGGCGTAAGGGCGTGGCACAGCACGGGCAGGATCCCGAGGAAGAACACAACGCCGATCAGCCTTATTACTGACAACATGTTCATCCTTTGACCTTCACCATTCTTCCGCAAGGTTGTGATTGCGGCCAATCGTGGTGAAGCGTAGCAGACCGAGAACATATTGTCACCGATAGCCTGTAGACCGATAATCAGCACATCCACAAGATGCCCGTATGCGGAAAGAGAAGGTCAGCGGCCGTGATCCTGTCCTAATGGCATTCGGGCTTGCCATTCAGAAGCGACGGCATGAGATGGGTATATCACAGGAGGAAGCGGCGGCAAGGGCCGGGATCCACCGGACCTATTTTGCGGATGTAGAGAGAGGTTCGAGGAATGTTGGGTTCAAGAACGTGGTCGCCATCGCACGTGGACTGGACGTAACCCCGTCGGAGCTTTTGAAGAAGATCCGGTAAGAAGCCCCTTCTCATAGACGTAACCCTTACAATGGCGAAAATCCCCTCGTTCAGTTGGTCAAAATCCTGTGAGCAGGTCAATCCCGGCATTGTTCACGAAATCCTTGGAGCTGCGGTTCTCCGATCGCTGTGACCTGTCGAGGACAACTGTAACCTTCTCTCCCTTTTTGTCCGCAGCGACCAAGATCTTCGGATCGTCGTGAAGGTACAACCTTACGCCTGGGCGCCACTACAACATACTGTAATTAAACAATAAATCACTGCGTATAGTTTTAGGAATAATTCAGGAATAAATATGTTGTATTTTTCCAGAGAGTGTGCCACAATTCCCGAGGTGGTAAAAAATCCATTTCTGGAGGTCGGCATTGAGTCTACCGCAAGAAGAAGTGCAGCGTATTCTGCAACCGCACCTCGGCCAAATCTACGACGCCATCAAGGGGGCTTGGTACACCTACGGTGAGCTATATGATCACAGCCGCCACGTCCATTCCCTGCGCACCAGGGCGAATATTGTCTACGATCACATGGCCTTCAACGCCCGGGAAGCGTTCGTCAACGAGAGCGACGTCAAGATCATGGACATCAACGGACTATTCCTCCTGAACTTCGCCGGCCGAGTTCTGCTCCGTTTCAAGAAGCTGAATGAAGATAAAATGCCGAGCAACCTCCCGACGCTGCAAACCATCGAGTGGTTCGAGCAGCTTTCTTTGCCCAGTATGCCCGAGGCCATTAGGGTGGTCGCAGGGTATGAGCTTAATTCGCTTCAGACGGATATCAAGGCTGTCTACGTTACGTGTACGGCCGGGCCGCGGAAAAAATGGTATTTCGAACTGACCGCTCCCCAAATGGCCGAGGTTGTCGACATCTCCGGGATTGCCAAGCCATCGACCCCGACAAAGCGGGTATCCGCAAAGAAGGCAGAGGAGGCCATTGGGGAGGATGGAAATGCCTGAAACGAAAACCAACGTTTTCAACCCGGACATGCTGATCATCGCGAGAGAGTCGCGTGGCATAACTCAAAGTGAGCTCGCCTCCGTTCTGAACATCAGTCAGGGGAAAATATCGAAGGTTGAAAACGGCCTGCTCAGCGCTTCAGAAGAAATGGTTAAATCTTTCTCTGTGGCGTTGGATTACCCGGAGGACTTCTTCTTTTTCCCGGACCAGGTCTACGGGGTAGGCGTCGGTCTGGTATTCCACCGGAAGCGTCAGAGCCTGACCAATAAATTCATCAACAAGCTCCATGCCGACATGAACATCAGGCGTATTCATATTGAGCGGTTGCTGCGATCGGTGACGATTCAGCATGACCTGATGATCCGCTCGATGGACATTGACGAATACAAGTCGGTTGAAGATATCGCTCGCTCGGTCAGGGCCGCATGGCACATCCCGCGCGGACCCGTGAAAAACGTCACGCAGACGATCGAAAACGCGGGAGGCATCATTTTCCGATGGGATTTCGGAACAAACTTGCTGGATGCGATAAGCCAGTGGATTCCCGGGCTTCCTCCCATGTTCTTCGTGAACAGCAGGTTTCCGGCAGACCGGATTCGATTCTCGTTGGCCCATGAACTCGGGCACATCATCATGCACCGAGTTCCCACACCGGAGATGGAGGAACAAGCGGACCATTTCGCCGCCGAATTTCTGATGCCTGCCGAAGATATCGGCCCGTATTTGAACAACGTATCCTTGCCGAAAATCGCCAGTCTGAAACCATTCTGGAAAGTTTCTATGGGGGCTTTACTGGTACGAGCAAAATCTCTCAGCAAGGTTAACGACAAGCAGTATTCATACTATTGGATGCAGATGGGAAAGGCCGGGTATCGGACGAAGGAGCCTCCGGAACTCGACATCCCGATTGAAGAGCCGACTTTTCTCAAGGAACTCTTCGATGTACATCGGAACGAACTCGGTTACTCTGTTTCCGACATTAGGAGCATGTTTAGGATTTCGGATGGACAGTTCCGCATGATGTATTCGGACCAGAAAACACCGCTGTCTATCGTGGAACACCTGGTTTGAAGATGTAGGCCTTGAACATATTAATGGACAGGCATTAATAACACTTCATAGCAAAGCGACACGAGTCACGCTTGAGGCATGCGAGGTACCGCGGAAACGACTATGACACCGCGTCAGGAGAGGCAGAGTCATGAAGCCGCCTTCCCGTCCCAAGATTTATCACATAGTCCATGTTGATCGATTGGCGTCAATCGTTTCGGATGGACGACTTTTGAGCGACGCCACTATGGTAACCCGCACAAATACTGGTACGACGATAGGATTGAGCGGCATAAAACAGCGCCGTCTGAGTTCACCGTTATCTTGTCGTCCCGGCATTACTGTCGGCGGGTGTGTTCCGTTCTATTTTTGTCCGCGCTCAGTCATGCTGTATCTGATTCATCGTGCCAACCACCCAGAACTCACATATCTGGATGGGCAGGAGCCGATCATTCATATCGAAGCAGATCTCCACGCAGCAGTCGAATGGGCCGAGCAAAACAGAAAGCAATGGGCTTTTACGTTTTCAAACGCGGGATCGTCCTATTTCGAGGATCGGTGCGATCTCGGCCAACTACACGAAATTAACTGGGACGCAGTCAACGCTACGAATTGGTCATCCCCGACTTTGAAAGAAGGGAAGCAAGCGGAATTCCTTGTAGAGGATTTCTTCCCTTGGAATCTAATCGAGCGAATTGGCGTTTATTCGGCGCCGATTGCACGGCAAGTAACGATTGCGACCGGCACCTCTATGCATAGAGTGCGGATCGAAGTCAAAAGAGAATGGTATTATTAATAATATGGAGGGCGCGATTATGATCGAATACAGGACCGGAGATATCCTTCAGGCGCGCGCGGAAGCGTTCGTCAATACGGTCAACTGCGTCGGAATAATGGGGCGCGGTGTCGCTCTTCAGTTCAAGAATAACTTTCCTGCTAATTTTAAGGCTTACAAGGCCGCATGTGAACGCAAGGAAGTGCAACCTGGGCGGATGTTCGTTTACGAAACGGGCTCCATGTTGAATCCAAAATACATTATTAATTTTCCTACGAAGCGGCACTGGCGAGGCAAAAGCCGGATTCAAGACATTGAAATCGGTCTTGATGCACTCGCGCAAGAAATCCGCAAGCGCAAGATACGCTCAATTGCGATTCCACCGCTTGGGAGTGGTCTTGGTGGGCTCGACTGGCAGGAGGTCCGCCAACGGATCGAGGCTGTCCTGCGCAGCCTCGATGATGTTCACATAATCGTATATGAGCCACACATTACTTCCGATCCTCATATCCAAACACTGTCCAGTAATGTACCGGAGATGACTGCTGGGCGAGCCGCTTTGGTGGGCCTCATACATCGGTATTTAGATGGCCTCATGGATCCGTTCGTGACACTACTCGAAGTACACAAACTCATGTACTTCATGCAAGAGGGTGGTCAGCAGTTGAAGTTGAGATACGCGAAAGCACCTTTCGGTCCCTATGCAGAGAACCTCCGACACGTGCTGAAGGCAGTGGAAGGGCACCTCATATCAGGTTATTTCGACGGCGGAGATGCACCTGACAAGAAACTTGAACTCGTTCCTGGGGCAGTGCGAGACGCCGAGACCTTTTTGGAAGATGACGCGGATACACGGGCGCGATTTGACCGCGTTGCCGATCTTGTCAAGGGCTTCGAAACACCGTTCGGTCTTGAATTGCTGTCAACCATTCACTGGGTTGTAACCCGTGAAGGTGTGAAAACTATCGAAGACGCAATTACTCATATTTATGCGTGGAACGATCATAAATCGCAATTCACGCCTCGTCAGATCAAACTTGCGTTTAATATACTGGCGAATAAAGGCTGGATCATGTCGTAGCAGTAAATTCTGCCAAGTTCCAGACATTGTTTCGGCTTCTTTTACCGGCGAAGCGTGTCCAACCTGACCCAATCGCCCGGGGATCTTTGGAAATACCAGAAAACCCATCCGTTGCAGGCACCTTTTCCAATCGCCACTGCCCCGGCTTTGGAGGGTGAAAGATACCGTTTTCCCCTGAAGACAATCGAGCCGTTGTTTCGAACGTAAGCCCTTAAGGTCCTGCCCTTGTACTTTCCCCGCAAGGACTTCGGAAGGTTCTTGCATTTCGAGAGTACAGGGGTCTTGCCCATCTTTTTTCTGACAGTTCTTTTCTTCGGTGCTTAATCGATTGCCGGCGACTTGCCGATCATCCTGTCTTCCTGCCGCCGGTGTTCTTCCCGGACTGCCCGGCGGAACTTCCATTTCAGTTCCTCGGACTTCAAAACCTCCCGGCCATCTTATTACCCGAGGGTTTGATGATTCGGAGGATGAGCGATTCCAGTTCTTTCAGGTGACTATCCCCAATAGTCAGGTAAACACTGAACCGGTCCCATGCCTGCCCATGCCGATCCTTGAGGTGGTGCCTCAGTCGGTTGCGCAAGTTACTTGCAAGACCTACATAGTAGAGTTTATCGCCTCGGTAGAAGGCGCACACGCCCTAGCGTCCCCGAACAAACTTCTTCACGATGTCTTGGTACTCTTCAAGGGCCTCCCGGGAGATCCTTTCGAGGTGCTGGTTAACGAGGGGATTTCTCTTGGCCATAATTTATAGATCTCCTTGGAACGCGCGATGGAGGAGAGACTGGAAAAGGTCGTCGAGACGGCGGCGCGAGGCGGCCTGGCCCAACTCCATTATCCGGATACCAGCGACGCGGTCGGCGAAATCGCGCTGGAGAGATAGGGGCGGCAGTATAACCATTAGCTTCTCTATTCGGAATAATGCGAGCTTCCCAATCGTCACTTGTCCGGTGTGACTCCCGATTTGGCCTTGGGCATGCGTTGTCCGCAGTGATTCGCATAGGAAGACCGGGTCGTAAGCGCCCGCTGATTTTGCTTCAAGCTTTGCAGCGTTCTCGGTAAGGTTGGCACCGCCTAGGGACGGCGGCACTACAGCGGTTAGACCAATCGTGCCAGCGATTGAAATTATGATGTCTCCACCCCCCACCGTGTACCGTGAAATCTGTTTTTGAGTCTCGGTCTTGAGGTAAAGGAGGCGGGACTCGTCGATCATTCCTCCCGAAAAATCTGTTACTCGGATGTATCGAAAAGGCGTGGGCTCGGTCGCGTACTCATCTCCCTTGGGAAGCCGCTTGCCCCCCTTCACGGTGCACAACTCATTCAAGGAAAGTTCTGGCCATCCCTTCGGGTTCGTCGCTGGGTCCCCAAACATCTCGTGGAACATTGCCGGAATGAGGTCGGCGGTACGGCGGTCGGCTTGCTCGCGAAGACGGCGCAGATCCTCGGCTGCGTCGAGGATCGCGATGATGTGCTTCTGCTCGGGGACGGGGGGGACTGGGACATGAATGGCTTCGAGGTCGGTCTTCCGAAGGTTCTGAATGTTGGCCCCTTGGCACTGGGAGAGCCGCCAAGCTTGAAAGCTTGGCCCTCGGAGCCAGTAAGCCCCGAATCTTGGAATGATTGACGGACCGAAGCGGATTGCTGCGCAGAATGCCCCAACCGCACCTTTCCATGGGACATTCAGTTGGGCCACTTTACCGACCACGGTCGAACTACCGGAGGACATGGCAATCGCCACATCACCGAGTTGCAGTAATTGTTCTTCGGCCACGTGTTGCTTGGGAACCCATACCAAATCATCGTCGATTATGAGATTGCCCTGAATGTTGCCGGCCCGAAGGATCGGGAGGTAGCCATCCTCTGCGCCATCGCGGACATCGTTCTTGTCGAACGATACACCTCGGATCACTTTGCCGAGCGATGCAAGAGGCGCATGTGGCCATGTCGGTGTCACTTCCCGACCTCGGCCAGAAGCTTCTTCGCCTGCGCCTCAATCTTCTCTTCGAGCATCAACACCTCAGCCAGTATTGCCTTCGGCGAATCATGATTCACCGCCGTGGTCGTGGCAGGCTTGTAGCGCCCGGTCGCGAAACTGCCATCGTTGCCGAGGATCTTCGCAGCCGGTACGCGGAAGCTGTTTGGCCCATCCTCCCGTGTAGCCCATTTGGCGAGGATGTCGGGGATATCGTTCGCTTCGATCGGTGTCCGCTTGTCGTCCAGGGAGTAGCCGTCTGCGGTCATGTCGTAGAACCACACGCTTTCCGTCGGCTTCCCCTTCTCAAACACGAGAGCCGCGGTGCTCACGCCGCTGTACGGCTTGAACACACCCGACGGCATGGCGATTACGGCGTGCAGGGAGCACTCAGTGAGGAGCAGGCTGCGAACCTTCTTCGCGGCCTTGTTCGATCCGAACAGGACGCCTGCCGGAACGATGACGCCGGCGCGGCCGCCCTTGCTCAGGTGGTCGATGAACCACTTCGCGAAGAGCAGTTCAGTGTCGCGCGTGGGCAGGTTGATGTCGGCGAGGATGCTTTCTTTCTGGATGGCTCCCGAGAAGGGCGGGTTGGCGAGGATGACTTCGTAGGTTAGTCCCGGATAGCTCCCGCCCTTACCCGTTGTCAGCGGGTTGTGGAACTCGACCTTCGCCTTCTCCAGCCGGTGCAGGTAGAGGTTGAGGATGGCGATCTTTACCATGTTGGCATCATTGTCATAGCCGGTGAACGCCTGCTCTTCGAGGTGTTTCCACTGGGCGGCCGAAAGCCGGGAGCCGTCGACGATCCCCCTGGTGAGGTCCCCGGGTCGCGTGGCGCCCTTGAGTATGTGCGTGTAGGCGGCAATGAGGAAGCCGGCTGTGCCGCACGCCGGGTCGCAGACGCGGTCGCCCGGCTTCGGGTCGACCATGGATACGATCATCTCGATGATGTGCCGGGGCGTCCGGAACTGCCCGTTGGTGCCCGAGGCGGCGATCTTCCCGAGCAGGTACTCGTACATGTCGCCCTTGAGGTCGTGGCCGTCGTGCGCCGTGAGGTCGAGACCATGAATCCCCTGGACGACGGCCCGCAGTGTCGGCCGCTCGTAGATCTTTAGGGTCGCGCGGGAGAAGAGCAGCTTCCCCGTGTCGGAGAGGCCCGGCAGCTCGTGCACCTTCTCGATGGCGGAGCGGACGGCGTCGAAGAGGGAATCCCCCGTCAGCGTCACGAAGTTGCCCCACGCGTACCGCGACCACTCCCCGGAGAAGATCCGCTTGTACCCCTTGCTCAAGCTCGCGAGCTGCTCGTCCTTCTCGGTCAGCAGCCGGAGGAACAGCAGGTAGGAGATCTGCTCAACGGAGTCCATCGGGTTGTTGACGCCGCCCGAGTAGAGGATGTCCATGAGTTCGTCCACCTTGCCGCGCAGGCCGGACGAGAAGAAGTTGGTCCCGTTACTCATTGTGCAGAGGCTCCGATCTGGGTTTGCCGGACGAGCGCGGAATGCCTGAGCGCCTCGAACACCGCGTCACGCTGCTCGAACCGGGTCAGCGCCTCGATCCCGCCCAACGGCAGGAACTGCCCGCGGGTGAACACGGTCATGTCGCCTTCGAGGAACTTCGTCAGGGCTCCGGGGTCGTCGGCGACCAACTTGGCCGTCGCGTCCAGCAGCTTCTGATCGCGCCACCTCAGGTTGAATCGGGCCGAGAGCGAGTCTACCGTGTCGGAGACCACCTGTTCCTTGGACGGCAGCGGCTTGACGTTGAGGGCGTTGTAGACGAAGGCGGTCGTCGGCGCCGGCACGCCGTACGCCATGATGAGCTTGTCGACCGAGTAGTACATCTCGGGGCGGTGGAAGAATCGCTCCTGCAGCATCGTCTCGACCGCGTCGTCGTCCTCGACCGCCACGGCATCCCGGAACTCGCGATCGGTCTGCGCATAGTCGTGCAGGTCGCGCTCGAAGGAGCCCCGGAAGGTCATCGCGTCGACCTTCTCCCCGTCCGGGCCGACGATCCTCACCTCGAAGGAGACGACGACGTCCTTCCCCTCCCAGACCGGGATCGTCTTCGGCGGGGTGGGCGGGCCGGGTTCCGTCGGGCCTGGCTCGTTCCCAGGTCCTGGGCCGGGTCCTGGGCCGGGTCCGGGCGGCGTGGGGCCGGGAGGTTCCGGTTCCCCCTTGGACTTGGGCAGGGGGAGCGGCTCCGTGTAGTCGTACTTCTCCTCGAAGTACTCCGCGACGGCGCAGAAGTCGAGCAGGAAGTAGTACTTCTTCTCGTACTCGGTGCTGCCGATCCGAAAGGTGTAGAGACGCGTTCCACGCCCCTTGATCTGGATGTACTCCGTCGGGGAGAAGATGGGCCGCATGAGGACGACGTTGAGCAGGTCGCGGCAGTTGTAGCCCGTCGAGAGCATGTCGACGGAGACGGCCACCTTCTCCTTGCGCTTGCCGTCGCGGAAGTCCTTCGCGATGTCCGAGGCGCCGGGGATCCGCGAGGTGATCGTCACCGCCAGCTCAGGCTGCAGGTCGTTGAGGATCTTGGTTAGGTTCGTCGCGTGCGTCTGGTTGACCGCGAAGATGATTGACTTGCCGAGTGTGCCGTCAGGGCCTTGCTGCGCGTGCTTGAGGAACGCTTCGCACATGACGCCGTTGCGGGCCGGCGTGAAGATCTTCCGCTCCAGGTCCTGGATCTTGACGTTCTCCTCCTGCTCGTTGACCGTGACGGCCCAGCCGTTCTCCTCCAGCGCCTTCGTGGTGATGTCGGAGCGGATGTCGTGGATCTTGGGCATGCACAGGAACGGCCCTTCCGGATCCCTCACCGCGTCGACGATGTCGTAGCGGAAGGTGGGCATCCCCGGCTCGCAGCCGAAGTAGTTGTAGGTGTCCCGGAGCTGCCGCGCCTCCAGCGCCTTCGGGTTCTCCATCGCGAGCTGGCCGGCGTCGATGTTCTTCAGGTACGCCTTGGGCGTCGCGGTCAGCCCGACGCGCGTGGCTTGGAAGAATTGGACGCACTCCCGGGCGTCCCCGTAGATCGACCGGTGCGCCTCGTCGTTGATGACGAGGTCGAAGTGGAAGGGCGTGAACTCCTGGCGGTAGCGCCGGTCGGTCATGAGCGACTGGATCGTGGCGACGACGACGCAGGAGCCGAGCAGCTCCGCGGGCTTCCTGCGGGCGTGCTTGAACACGACAGGGCTGTACTCCCGCAGCAGGACCCCGAAATCCTCCATCGTCTGCTTGGCTAGCTCGATCCGGTCGACGATGAACAGGACGCGCTCGGCGTTGCGGGTGACCAGGAAACGGCGAATGAGTGCGGCGCACAGGAGCGTCTTGCCGGTACCGGTCGCCATCTCAAGTAGGAACTTGCGCTTCCCCTCCCCGTCGAATTGCTTCCCGATCTCGTCGATCGCCCGGATCTGGTAGTTTCGGATCTTGAGGTCAGGGCGGTATGCGCGGAAGAAGTCGGCCGTCACGGCCTCCGTCATGAGGGGCCGGGGCGGCTGCAGGTTCTTCAGGCGGAGGTTATCGAGGTCGGAGGGTGACGGAAGACGCTCAATCCGGAAGGCGTCCTTCTCCCCAGCGCGTGAAAGGTTCCAGAACCAGTGTTCCTTGCCGTTGGACAGGATGACGAAGGGAGCATTGAGGTTCTCCGCGTACCCGCGGGCCTGCTCCTTGGCGTCGTACGGGTCGGCGTCATCCTTCTTGGCCTCGACAACGCATAGGGGGCCGTATTTCCCAAGAAGGACGTAATCGGCCCTGCCGCTGGCCCCATGCAGTTCGAAACGGACCTGTTTCGAGTCGGTCAGAGCCCAGCCGCTATCGGTGAGCGCCTTGTCGATCAGAACGCGAGAAAAAGCCTCGGGATTGCTCATTGGTAGAATTCTGGCGCGGTGGCGGCGGTTACGCCCCCCCGTTTCCAGATCCCCCTTTCAAACCGTGCGTGCGGGTTTCCCGCACACGGCTTTCCGACGGTCTTCGCAGTGTCGCTTGC
>Ga0172368_10008398_pt1 | contig 10544 bp, 8 predicted proteins | sample Lak11m_FD_114540 | JGI IMG/M metagenome (GOLD analysis project Ga0172368, IMG submission 114540) | Freshwater microbial communities from Kabuno Bay, South-Kivu, Congo - kab_022012_11m | ecosystem: Environmental > Aquatic > Freshwater > Lake | place: Democratic Republic of the Congo: South-Kivu...
AAACTGCTCGGGATTGGATGCGATCAGCGGCTGAAGAACCTTTGCCTTCGAGTACAGATTCTGCCCCTTCGCCGCCGTCTGCGCATTCGTGGACTTCGATTGCCGTTCCCAATCGCTCAAATCCGATTCGAACAAGGGTACAAGACCTGCGGCGGGCAGTTGCAGGAGCATCTGCGCCATCTGCGCCGCAGCCTGCTTCGTCGCCTCGTCGACGGCGGCGTCGCCCCCCGCCATCATTGCCTTCTGTTTTTCCTCCGGCGATTGGACCTTGATCCCGTGGTCCACCGCTTTGAAGCTCTGACCGATGTATGCCGCATGGGCATCCATGAACGGCTTCGACATCATGAGTGCCTTCACGGTCGCGCCTATCTCCCTGACCGCCCCCGCCCGGTTCTGCTCACTCAGCGATTTAGCGGCGTTGCGCGTCTGCACGCTGAACCACGGCATGGTGACTTCGCTCCCATAGTTGCGGACCGCCCTTTCCGCTTGCGCCTGAAGGTCACTGTGCTTGATGCCCAGGCTCTCCATGAACCCCTGCCAGCCCATCAGCGCCGTCGACAAGCATGCTATGCAGGCCAGCATCATCTTTCGCTTCATCGCGAATTCCTCCGGATTCCATCAGCATATCGGATCTTTGCGCCCATTAAAGGGATCGCCGGCAGGTGAGCTCAACAAACACGAGGCCGCGAGCGTCCTCCGCCTGCGGCCTCGCCCATCCTGCTCTGCCCCCGTCCTTATACGTCGCAGATCTTCATCATCTCGTCCAGCGTCTTCAACGGATCCTTGCCCGCTGCCGGAGAGTACTCGTGCGACAGGAAACCCGTGTACCCGGTGTCGACGATGGCCCTCGCAATCGCGCTGTAGTTCAGTTCCTGGCTTTCGTCGAACTGCTTTCGCCCTGGATTGCCCGCCGTGTGGAAATGCCCGATGTACTGGATGTTGTCTCGAATCGTCCGGATGATGTCGCCCTCCATGATCTGCATGTGGTAGATGTCATAGAGCAGCTTGAACCTCGGCGACCCGACCCTTTTGCATAACTCCACGCCCCACGCGGTGTGGTCGCATTGATAGTCCTTGTGATCCACCTTGGAGTTCAGCAGTTCCATGCAGATCGTCACGCCTTCACTTTCGGCGATCGGGACCACCTTTTTGAGAATCAGCGCACAGTTTTCCAGCCCCTCCTCGTCCGACTTCCCGCGCCGGTTGCCCGAGAAAGTGATGACCGTCTTGATGCCCTCTTTCGCCGCCGCCGGGAGGTTCGTCCGGAACTGCTTCTCGATCTCGGCATGAAGACTCTTGTCATTGCAGGCGTCCGATAACCTCCCGCCGCCCGGCGTCATGTTGGGCAGCAAGCCGTATTTTTTCACCGTCGGCCATTGCTCGGGCCGCACCAGGTCGTAGCAGTGCGCGCCCAGCCGCGCCGCGTGCCTGCATCGATCCTCAAAGCTCATCTCGCGTCCGAAGACTCCGCCGCAGACGCCTTGCTTGATATGGTTGTTTCGTTGAACTTTTTGTTCGGTTTGCGCGTTGAGCGCGGGGACAGCCGCCGCGCCGGTCAGCATCAGATCACGTCTTGTCATATGATTGGGCCTCGCAAGATATCCTACATGAGAGTGGACCAAAACATCACCTACCATACCGGATACACCATCAGCGTTGAACAGTACCGCGGCCTGCTGAACTCTTCTACGCTCGGTGAACGCCGCCCCGTGAACGAACCAGACAAGGTCGCTTCCATGCTCCGGCACGCCAACCTGCTTGTCACCGCCTGGGACGGAAACACCCTGGTTGGAGCTTCCCGCTGCTTCTCCGACTTCGCCAACGTCACCTACTGCGCCGACCTCTGCGTCCACCTCGACTACCAGCACAAGGGCATCGGGAAGCAGCTGCTGCGCGAGACTCTCAAGGCCGGCGGCTGCCGCATTGTCCTGCTCGCCGCGCCCAAGGCCTATGACTACTACGGTAAGGTCGGGATGGAGAAGCATCCTTCCGCCTGGATCACGACGGACCGGGGGATTGTCTGATATGGGGTTCGCTCTCTGGCTTCGCGATGGCCAGGCCTGGGCCATGGGAACGCACGAATACCGGCCCATGGGGACCGCTGTGATTTCGGTCCACGGCGTCTTTACGCCCCGGGACTTTCGCCGTATGCGCCGCGCCCCGTCTCGCACCGACCCAGGCCTGGCCGGTCTGTTCGCCTCTCTTGGCGAAATGAACGACTACCTCAAGTTCCGTCTCCGGCCCGCAGTGCGGTCACGGCAACAGCGGGTTTTTGCAAAAAAATCCGTAAGCTCCTCGATGCCGGAGTTTTAGCCGCAACTCCCGTGTCGCCGGCAGCCTCCGCCGCGCCATGGTTCGCGCCCTCGCGCCGCTACAATTTGGTCCGGGGCGCGGCCAAGGCCGCGTTCGAGGAGTTTCCATGGCGCAATCTGGCGATATCGAATTGGTCAACGGCGTGTACCGCGTCTGGGACCGCCGCGGTGACAGCAATGTCTTCTGCGAATCCGCCGGCCAAGCAGCGGCCACGGCCTGGCTGGAGAAAGCCGCGACGCTGCAGGGCATCGAAACGCTGCCCGCCGGCGTGACGTTAGGTTCGATCTCCTCCCGTCAACTCAGCTTCAATCGCGAAATCCCGTTTGGCTATGACTACCACTGGGTGCGCGAAATCGCCGCCGGCATCGTCCGCGGGACCACAGGCCTGCGCCTCGATGCCAACGCTGCGGCTGCTGTTTCGGCCACCCTGACGGCCGGCTTTGAATCCCGCGTCAGCCTCGACGACGGGCGGCTCCGCCTGGTCCTCTCGTCCGCCCGCGGCAAGTCCGGGTCGGCCGCCCTGAAAGCCGTCGCCGGTGTCAGGACCGGGGTCAAGACGGCTGCCGGCCCTGACGCCTTGCTCTCCGCCCTCGCCGGCATCCATCCCAGTGAATGGGTACGGAAAATGCTTGCCGCCTCAGGCGGGTTGGATTGGAGGGCGCTGGCCGATGCGGCGGGCATCCGCACCCGCCAGCTTGATGCACTGTATTCCATCTGGCGAAACCTCTCGGCCCGATCCGAAGCCGCCATCTGGCGCGCTCTCGGCGACGAAAGCGAGTTCGCCCAACTTCGCCGCGCCGCCGTTCAACTCGCCGAGGGCGGACTGCCCGCCGCCGCCGCCGGTTCCGCGGCCGAACAATGGCTCGCGGCCCTCGCCCCAGATACCGCCAGCAACGCGGCCAAGGACCTTCTGGCATGGCTCGATGACAGTCTCCTCGTCACAACCGCCGAAACGCTGCGCCAATACGCCATCGACGCTCTCAACCCGGAACGGCTCACCGATTGGGCCGTTGCGTCCATGTCCGAACAGTTCGGCCGCGCTTTGACGCTGCCCGATGCCAAGGCGATGATCGAGCGGCTTTCGGCGCTTTGCGGCAACATCTATGCAAAGACCTCCGACGCGCTCAACCGTACTCTCGCCGCTGAACTCACCGCCGCCGTCGAAGCGTCCAGCGGAGAACGCTCACTCCTCGACGTCTCCTTCCCAGCTACTGCCTCCGGCGCCGCCCGGTTGCGGCTGGTCCATGCCGGCGGCCTGGACAACGCTCTCGCGGCCGGTCCGGACGTGGTCATCCACGAGGGCTTATTTGAAGCCTTCCTCGCACGCCGCCGCTACATCGACCTCAATCTGCCATTCATTGGCCGCAAGCACTACTGCCGCGACCTCGATGCCATCGCATCGGCGGCCGTCGAAAACGATGCCTTCGGCCGGCTGATCGTCTACAAACTCTCCGCCAGGCAGCAGATTGTCGTCTCGGGCATCTTCTCCAGCAGCCTCCTCCTGGCCGGGGCCGTATCCGCCCGCGACGGCGATCCGGTGTGCGACAACCTCAACCTCACTTTCGAGCACAAGCTCGCCACCAAACCCGGCGCGGACGACGCGGCCTGGAACAGGGTCCTCGGCGCTTACGGGTTCGGGCCCATTGACTTGCCCGAGTCCCATGGAGAAGCCGTTCTCTCCGTAGCCGCCCCCGGTGGCCTCGTCCTGGCCTGGACCTCTACCCCGCCCCCGTCGAGTCCGGAATTCGATGCCGCGATTTCGCGCATCTCTGTCGCCCTCCAACTCCTGATGCGCCGCTGGCTGCCGGCGATCTACTTCGCCGACCCCAGACGCTACCAGGACATCGGAGCCGCTTGGCCTTTGCTGGTCTATTCCGCCAGCCTTCCCTACCGGACCACCGGCCGCCGCGACTTCACTTACGACGCCATGAACCGGAATTCCATTGCCGGCGCCGCCGCCAGCGCTGCCTCCGCGCTGCCCATCCTCCTTGCCGATGCCCAACGCAAACTGACCGCCGCAGGGCTTACGGGCCGGCTTCGTTTCTTCGACCCCAGCCGTCCCGGCGAGATCATTTCCGACGCAGTGCGGCGCCCCCAGTTCGCCTCCCTTCTGAGCGCCGATGCGTTCCTCGTTCAGGATATGGTTCGTTTGGCCGCAACCGGCCGCGATCTGCGGTCCGTCTGGTCGCGGGACCCCCGCGCCGTCGTCCGCCGGCTCTCGCGGGAGGGAACCTATTTCGTCCGATGTTTCCACGGGCGGCTCAAACGGCTCTATGGCGGAAATGAGATGCTCGGCCTCAGCTCGCTGGTGCTCGTCGAAGCCACTGCGGCCCTCGCCGGCCCCACCGCCCGCTGTGACGTCAAACTCGAATGGACCGGCGAAAATGGCGGACGCATGTTTTGGACCCCCGCATCGCTCGCGTCCCCCGGTCCGTCAGAATAGCGGCCGTTGAGGCGTCTGCCCCATCCGCTTTTGCACGCCGAAATACTCAAACGCCCGGTCGGTCGCCATCCGTCCCCTGGGTGTCCGGTCCAGAAACCCCAATTGCATCAGGTACGGCTCGTACACCTCTTCGATCGTATCGGGCTCCTCGTCCGTGGATGCCGCGATCGTGTTCAACCCCACCGGTCCCCCGCCGTACTTTTCAAGAATCGCCATCATGATCTTTTGATCGATCTCGTCCAGCCCGAAGCGGTCCACTTCCAACAGATCCAACGCCGTCTTCGCCACGTCCAACGTCACGTGCCCCGACGCCCTCACCTGCGCATAGTCCCGTACGCGCTTCAGCAGCCGGTTCGCGATTCTCGGCGTCCCGCGGCTCCGTCTCGCTACTTCCGTCGCCGCGTCGCCGTCGATGCTCGTCTCGAGGATCTTTGCCGCACGATTCACGATGCTGGTCATCTCGGTCACGTCGTAATGCTTTAGATAGAGCACCAGCCCGAATCGCCCGCGCAGCGGCGCGCTCAACAACCCTTGTCTCGTCGTCGCCCCCACGGCCGTGAACTTCTGAATCGGCAGCGAATGCGTCCTCGCCCCCGGCCCCTGCCCGATCACGATGTCCACCCTGAAATCTTCGAGCGCCGAGTACAACACCTCTTCCACGTCCGGTAACAATCGGTGAATCTCGTCGATGAAAAAAACCTGGCTTCCCTTGAGCGAACTCAAGATTCCCGTCAGGTCCACTTTCTTCTGCAGCATCGGACCGCTCGATATGTCGAACGGCACGCCCAATTCCTGCGACACGATCGTCGCCAGCGTCGTCTTGCCCAGCCCAGGCGGCCCGATCAGCAGCACGTGGTCCATCGCCTCGCCGCGCATCTTCGCCGCCTCGATGGCGATTGACAGGATCTCCTTCACCTTCGGCTGGCCCGTGAACTCCGCCAGCGTCCTCGGCCGCAGGCTCGTTTCAAATGCCAGATCCTCGTCGCGCGCGGCGGCGGACACGATCCGGCGATTCGCTTTTTCTTCGGGCATGGATCGGAACTCTCAGATTAGCGCAGCAACTCCATCGCCCGTCTGAACAGCGGTTCGAAGTCGCCCGCGCCCACTTCTCCTGCCGCCTTTTTCACCGCAATCTCCGCCGCGCCTTGCTGGCAACCCAAATTGACCAGCGCGCTCACTGCGTCCTGCTCCATCGCCGAGAACATCGCCACCGCCGGGCTTTTCGCGGCCGTCTGCGCCGCAACCCCGAAATCCAGCTTGTCCCGCAACTCCAGCACGATCCGTTCCGCCGTCTTCTTCCCAATCCCCGGAATTCGCGTCAACTGCTGCACCTCGCCCGCCCGGATGATCGTAATCAAGTGCCCCGCCTCCACCCCGCTCAACACGGTGATCGCCATCTTCGGCCCGATCCCGCTCACCGTGATCAGCTTCTCGAACAGCGCTTTCTCTTCCGCCGCCAGGAATCCGAACAACACCAGCGCATCTTCCCTCACGTGAGTGTGGATCTTCAGCCTGACCTCGGCGCCGGCGTCCGGCAGCGAACTGTAGGTCGCGACCGATATCGACACGTCATAGCCCACGCCCGCGCACTCCACCACCGCCTGGTTCGGATGCTTCTCGATCAACGTCCCGCGCAACTGAGCGATCATCGGTTCTATTGTAGAAGTTGCATGGCCCGCCGGATGTTCTATGTCGACGAAATCCGCTCTGGGCGCGCTGTCCTGCGCGGCGAGACCGTTCAGCATCTCCGCAAGGTCCTGCGCGCCGAACCCGGCCAGCAATTCGAAATCTCGGACAACCAATCCCTCTACCTCGCCGAACTCTCCAACTACGGTAAAGACCTCGCCGAGTTCACGGTCATTTCCGAAATCGACACCCCCCGCGCCCCCTTGCGCCTCCACCTGTTGCCCGCCCTGATCAAGTTCGACCGCTTCGAGTGGATCCTCGAAAAGGCGACCGAACTCGGCGTCGAACGCATCACCCCCGTCTACGCCCTTCGCAGTGAAAAAGGCCTCGATCAGGCCGCCGCCAAGCGCATGGACCGCTGGACGAAGATCCTCGCCGAATCTGGCCAGCAGTCGCGCCGCGCCGTTCGTCCGGTGCTCGGCCCGCCGCTCCGCCTGGTCGATGCCCTGGCTACGGCAGCCTCCTCGCGCCTGTTTCTTGATGAAGGCCGCGCCGCCCAGCCGATCCTCGCCGCGCTCCCCTCCATGCGATCCAACACAGACACTGCCGCCCTTCTGCTCGGCCCCGAAGGCGGTTGGGACGAACGGGAACGGGACCAGGCCGCAGCCGCCGGCTGGCGGCCGGTCTCGCTCGGCCCCCAGATCCTGCGCGCTGAAACCGCTGCCGTCGCCGCCCTCGCCGTGGTTTCCGCCGCCTGGCAAATCGCCTGACCGTCCGGCGCCCGGCGGGGCAAGCTCTAGCCCGTCATCCCCACCCGCCGGCAGCCCGAAACCCTCTTTGACCACCTTCGATCGCCCGCCGAACATCGGAAACCCACGCCGCTCCGGCGCGCCGCCTCCAAAACGCCTCCAAGTCACCCATCCGGGTCTCCGGCAGCGCTCGCTTCATCGCGTTGCGTCTGCACCGGCCCCGGATCGCCGGTCCGGCCGGTCGCTCGCAACTGGACTCCACTGTTACAATCGGATCAAGGGCAACTCTCCTCTCATGCCGTCCACGTTGAGTTTGGCCGAGGAAATCCTCGATCTGAAGCGGTCCCGCCGGGCCACGATTCTCGCCCACCACTACCAGGAGGCAGAGATCCAGGAACTCGCCGATTCCGTCGGTGATTCCCTCGAACTCTCTCGCCGCGCGCAGGCCTTTGACGGCGATGTCATCGCCTTCTGCGGCGTTTGGTTCATGGCCGAGACGGCCAAGATCCTCAATCCTGACCGAATCGTCATCGTTCCCGACGCCGAAGCCGGCTGCTCGCTGGTGGACGCTTGCCCTGTCGAACAACTGCGCGCATGGAAGCGCCGCCACCCCGATCACGTCATCGTTTCCTACATCAACACATCGGCTGAGGTGAAGGCGGAGAGCGACATCCTTTGCACGTCGCGCAACGCCGCCGCCGTGGTCAATTCGATTCCCGCCGGGAAGCCAGTCCTGTTCACACCCGACATCAATCTTGGCAACTATGTCAAACGCATAACCGGTCGCCAGAATATGTCGATCTGGCAGGGCGCCTGCATCGTGCACGCGACGTTTCCGGCCCGCCGTCTCACCGCCGCGAAATCTGAACACCCCGGCGCCCTGGTCGCCGCTCATCCCGAGTGCCCGGAAGATGTCCTCCGCATGTCGGACTACATCGGGTCCACTTCCGCCATCATCGACTGGTGCGTAACCAATCCCGGACGCGAATTCATCATCATGACCGAGAGCGGCGTCCGTTTTTCACTCGACCGCCGCGCCCCGGGCAAATCCTTCCATTTCGTCGCCAACGAGCATTGCAACTGCAGTGAGTGCCCCTACATGAAGCGCAATTCGCTCGAAAAGCTGCGCGACGCCCTCCGCCACCTCGCCCCTCGTGTCGAACTGTCCCAGGACCTCATCGAGCGGGCCCGCCTTCCCATCGAGCGTATGTTGGCCCTCAAGTAGGTTCACCCTGGAGACCCCTTCGTGGAACCCTCTCTCATCGACACCCACGGCAGGCTCCACGACAACCTTCGCATCAGCGTCACCGACCGCTGCAACATCCGCTGCAGTTACTGCATGCCGGAAACCGGCGTCGAGTACGTTCCTCATGGCGAGATTCTCACTTTCGAGGAGATCGAACGCTTCGCCCGCATCGCCGTCCGGTTGGGCGTCAACAAGATCCGCATCACTGGCGGCGAACCCTTGGTGCGGCGGAATCTAGATGTCCTGGTCTCAAAACTGGCCGCGATCGACGGCATCCGCGACCTCGCCCTCACCACCAATGGCATCCTGCTCGAAGAGCAGGCCGAAGCCCTTTACGATGCCGGCCTGCGCCGTCTCAACGTCCACCTCGACACGCTCGACCCCGCCCTGTTTCAGCGCATCACGCGCCGTGACCAGCACCATCGCGTTATCGCCGGTATCATGAAGGCACGCGATCTGGGCTTCTCGCCCATCAAGATCAACGCCGTTGCAGTCCGTGGCCAGGCCGAGGACGACATCGTGCCGCTTGCCCGCTTCGGCCGCGAATATGGACTCGAGATCCGCTACATCGAGTTCATGCCGCTCGACGCCCAAGGGCTGTGGCTGCCGGATCGGGTCCTCCTCGCCTCCGATATCCTCGCCATACTCGAAAAAGGCATCGGGCCTCTCGATCCCATCCCGGATCCCGACCCCCGCGCCCCGGCGCTCGAATACGCCTTCCGCGACGGCATCGGCAGGGTCGGTTTCATCGCCTCCGTCAGCCGTCCTTTCTGCCTCAACTGCAACCGGATCCGCCTGACGGCGGACGGCCATCTCCGGTACTGCCTCTTCGCTCACGACGAGACCGCTATCAGACCGTTGTTGCGTTCCAGCGCCGGCGACATTGCCATCATGGATACCATCCGGGCCGTGGTCACCGCCAAGTGGACCGGCCATGAGATCAACCGTGGCGGCTTCGTGCCTCCTCCACGGCCCATGTACGCAATTGGGGGATAGCCGTGAATCAGATTCATTCGACCTATTTGGCGTGCGCCTGCCTGGCGGGCCTTTTCTTTTTGATGGGAGTCGCTTTCATCCCGCTCACTGGCGTTCAGTACGACGAAGTTCTTTTCATCTCGGCTTTTATCTCTCCCAGCCAAATCGAATTCAGCGCGGACCTGTTCGGCCACAAGGCGCCCGTGATGCTCATGACCTACCTTGGCGCGCTCAAGGCCTTCATCATGCAGCCCATCTTCGACCTGGCGGGCTTCAATCACCGGACTCTCAGGTTTCCGCCTCTCATCTTCGCCACGCTGTCGGTGGCCCTGTTCTTTCTTGCCCTGCGCAGGCTCGTCTCGCTCCGCGTGGCCGTGGCGGCCGGCCTGTTGCTGGCTACCGATGCAGCCTACCTGCTCACGAGCGTTTATGACTGGGGGCCCGTCGCGCTCCAGCATCTCTTCCTGTGCGCGATCCTCTATTGCGGAGTGCGTTACTCGGAGGACGGCGCCCGCCGGTGGCTGGCGCTGATCGGTCTGTCGACCGGCTTGGCGCTCTGGGACAAGGCCACCTCCGTCTGGCTCTTTACGGGCGGCGGACTCGCAGTGCTGCTGGTCTTCCGCAAGGAGACGTTCCGGATTTTCAGGACGCCCAGACTCGCTGCCGCCCTGATTCTGCCCGCCCTTCTCGGCGGCGCGCCGCTGATCTCCTACAACATCGTCCAGCCCCTGGCCACTGCCTTGAAGATCGTTAGCGGCGACGACCCGCCTCTGGTGATCAAAGTTCGGATGATGGACGGGACGCTCGATGGCGGCGGGCTGCTGGGCTATGTCGTGCGGGATCTCCCGCAAGGCCGGCCGCTCTCCCTGCGGCCCCATCAGAAGGCGTCCATCTGGCTCAGCGCCAAGGCCGGCGCTCCCCGCCGCAGCTTCCAGCAGGTGATTCTCGTCGGCTGTTTCCTGGCTCTCCCGCTGCTACTTTGGAGCCCTCACCGCCGCGCCGCTCTGTGCACTGCGTTGGCCTTCCTTTTTGGATGGGCCCTCATGCTGATGACCAAGGGAGCCGGCGGAAGTCTCCACCACACCATCCTGCTCTGGCCGCTGCCGCACCTGCTCGCCGGTCTCACTTTGGCCGAAATCGCCAGACGGCTGCCGGAGCGGGGCTTCGCGACCGGCGCCGCTGTGTTCGCCTT
>Ga0172368_10008400_pt1 | contig 10542 bp, 6 predicted proteins | sample Lak11m_FD_114540 | JGI IMG/M metagenome (GOLD analysis project Ga0172368, IMG submission 114540) | Freshwater microbial communities from Kabuno Bay, South-Kivu, Congo - kab_022012_11m | ecosystem: Environmental > Aquatic > Freshwater > Lake | place: Democratic Republic of the Congo: South-Kivu...
CCCCCCTACCCCCCCTTCCAGGGAAGGGGGGAATCCAGAGGTTTGGAGATCGTTTGTGGCACAAAGTGCCACAAACGATCTCCAAAAACCTCTTTCCCCTCCCGCTTCGGGAGGGGGCAGGGGGTGGGCTTTTTAATGTGACATTGTCAAGGTAGTTACCCCCGGTGCATAAATAAAAAAAACCAGCGCCACTGCGCCGGTTTTTTTTTATTTCAGATGGTTTTACTGGGTCTGGTCCAGCAGCGGGGCGAGCGTCGATTTGGGCGAGGCCGAGTAGTTAATGTTGATGTTGGTCGTGCCATGCACCTTGACATAGGCGCCGACCAGCTGGGTGCTGAAGGTTGGGTTGATGGCCGAATTACCGCCGACGTCGATCGAGCCGTTGGGGGCGAAAACCTGGCCAACATAAGATGAATTGGAGCTGCCTTCCATGGTCACGTTGCCGGTGTTGCCCTCGGCCAGGAAGATCAAGACGTTGACCAGCGAACCGGCGGTCTGGGTGATGTCGGTGGGGGCGTTGATGTGGATGATCGGCCCGCCTGTGATCTGGACGTTATTCGAAGTCGGTTTCGAGAAAATTGTCACGCCGGCCGTGCCGTCCAGTTCGCCGCCGGTGATGTCGACATCGCCGGTCATGCAGTACAGCCCGGCCTGCATGGTGATCTTACCGCCGGTCATTTTGATCTTGGAGTAGTTGCCCGGCGAGATGGTGAGGTTGTCACCGTTGCCGGCCTGGACGCTTTGGGTAGCCGTAGCGGGGCAGATGGGCGGGTCTTTCTTGAAGACCAGGGGCTTGGGGGCGGGTGCGCCGGGCATGGGGGTGAGGGTCGCGCCGCCGTTGAGCGTCACCCCGCCGGGGGTGATGTAGTTAATCCCGGTATCGGCGGTCACGGTCACATTGCCGGAAGCGGTCAGGCAGGAGTTTGAAAAAACCCCGCCGCCGGTGATCTGCACATTGCTGGTACCGACAAAGTCGATCCCGCCCACGTTGGTGCCGCATTGGTTGCTGAGCGAGACGATGGCGTTGCCAAAGCCTTCTTCGGTGCGCGGGTGGATGCGCACCCGGGAGGTCACCGTGTTGGTCACCGGCCCGCTGTAGACGAAGTGCAGGAAGGAGGTGTTGACGGTCGAGGTCACCACGGCGTGGATTTCCAACGATTTCTCAAACTGGGCAGGCAGGTTGGTGCAGATGATCTCAACGCCGTGGTTGTCGCTCAGATCGTTGTCCAGTGTGCTGATCTGGTTGGCCGAGGCGCGCACCAGGGCCGCGTTGTAGGCCTCGGTGACCGCGGTCAGCACCTTGGGGTTGGTGCAGGTGAAGGCCATCCAGGTGATCGCCTGGTCTTCGATGTATTGGGTGGCCGCGCCGGCCCCGGCCAGAGCGGCGGTGTCGGCCACGCTCTGGCTGTAACGCCGGTCGGCGTAGATCATCCCGCCGTCGATCGCCAGGGCAGTGAAGCCGAGCAAAGCGACCAGCGCGAAGACAAAGATGACCAGGATCTGGCCTTGATGGGCAGGCAGGCCGCGCCGCTCCTCCGGTCCAAATTTTTCGGTGAGGGCGCTGCCAAACAGGCGCAAAAGATTGAATTTCATAGGGTGCCTCTTTCGATTGGATCGCCTCATGGAGGGGGCGGGCAGGGCGGGCGGATGATCGTGGCAGTCATGGTGGCGGAGATGTCGATGGTCTGGCTGCCGAGGAACGTGCCCAGCATGGGCACGGCGATGGTGTAGTTGGGCTGGCGCACCTGAACGATCGCGGTGTGGCCGGCCGCGGGGTAGGAGGGGAGGCAGCCGTGAACCAGGTCAACGCCAGCGGCTTTGGCGGCCGCATCCACGGTCGCGGCGCTTTCACAGGGCTGGCCGTTGATCGTTACGGTCACATCGACCTGGGTCGGGTCAGCGTTGTACAGGTCCTTTTGGACGCGCAGGATGGTCTGGGTGCAGGCCGAGGGGTACAGCGAGGCATAGACCGCGCCTTCCTGGGCCGCGTCGCGCATGGCGACATAGTAGAACATCAGGCGGCCCAGCTCGAGCAGGCCGGTGACCAGGATGATCATCACCACCAGCGAGACGGCCAGTTCCATCAGGCTCTGACCTTTTTCTTTTTTATGGAACAGGGTAGGGGTTGTTGGCATGGCGGGCTCCTTCCTGGCGCTCATTTGACCACCTGGGGCAGGTAGCTGGTCCAGATGATGGCATTGTCCAGCGGCGCAATCCAGCCGCCCAGGCTGCTGGTGGTCAGGCCGTTATCTGGGTCTGAAGCATAGATGAATTCAATCGCCGGGGTCAGGACGCCGCCAACGGGTGAGACCAGTGCGTAATACAGGGCGTAGCCCCACTCGTCCTGCCAGGTCAAAATGCCGTTGCCGTTTACCTCACCGGTAATGGCCAGATTGCCGATTTTCCACAAATTGGCCGGTGGAAGGTCTTGCGGAGCAACAACCTGGGCCGAACCGCTTGGGTTGAGCAGGGTGTATTGAATGTTGGAAGCATCATTGTAGATCCAGACCAAAAGGATGTTGCCATCTTTTAATTTGCACGCCTGTAAGGTTTCGCCATTGACGTTGATCGTCGCGGTCGGCCCTGGCTGGTTGGTCGACTTGTTCACCACCGTGTATTGCAGCTGGCTGGCGACCGCACCGGAAAGCCGGCGCATGTAAGCGACCAGAACATTGCCATCCTGCATTGTGGTTAAGACAGGGGTGAAATCGGTGTGACCGCTGACCGTGTTATCGTTAAGCTTCACCGGTTCGCTCAAAACCTGCCCATCCGCAGAAACGATGGCCATCTGGATTTCCCGCGCGTAATTGCCCCCACCCAGCGAGGTCAGGGATTCAAACAGCACGATGAAATTGCCGTTTCCAGAAACCGCGACTCCCAGTTGGCTGTAAGTGGGTACGCCGGTCCCGCTTTGCTTGGTCAGGTTGATGAGATTGCCGATCAAACTCCCAGTGCGATCCAACATCGCGAAGTAAATATTGGGGGTTGCGCCTGGATTGGATACCGTGTGGATGTAAGCTAAGCCAATTTTTCCATCGGGCGCAACCGCTACCGCCGGATTGGTATCAGTGGTCACCAACGGTTCAACGGAGTTGTCGACCAAATTGGTGGTGGGCAAAATTTTTCCGGCGGACGCGTCCAAGACGGTCTTTTGCAGGTTGCGGAAGTTTTCCCAGACTGCAAAATAACGCTGGGCGCTGACGGGCGCCAGCGTGTACGAACTGCCGTTGAACTCCGGAAAAACAGCCTGGGTGGTGCGCTGAGTGGCGGTAATGTTTTGCACCAGACCCTCAATGCCGTCCACATAGAATGCGGAGAAGGGAGCTGCTACTGCGGCGTTGACAAAGACGGTAAACGTCCTGCCAGCCGGGGTATTGGACAGAGCTGTGACCTGGCCTTTGAAATACTGGCTTGAGGTAGCATTGGCGGAAGCGTGGACACGCGCCAACAGGTTGTAGCGTTCACCAGGTTGCAGGGATGGGGTGTTGACCAATGCAGTGTAGTCTGGGTTGAGAACCTCAATGGTCCACCCGCTCAAACCGGTGATTTGGATGGCTTCAAAGCGGTAGGTATCGGCTGCCGTGCCGGTATTGATGATTGTGATCGGGAAATCGGCCACGCTGCTGGTAATAATCCCGCCCTGGCTGACCGGTTTGGCTTTGACGCGCGCGCCGGTGGCTGGATAGGTGATGTGGAAGCTTTTATTCGATGCCACCTGGCCTGGCGGATTGTCATTGTAAAGCAACTGCAACCCATCTACGCCATCTGAATCTTCAATGCCAATCGTGGCGCTGGCTAACGTGCCGCTCATGGTTGCATAGTTCAGGTCGATATTGCCGTTCTCATACAGGATGATCTGAAAGGTCAGTGGTTGGCTTTCCCCAAAGCGCTTGGCCTGAGACCATTCAATGATGGCGCGGTACGCACCGGGGCTGCCCTTGCGCTGAAAACGCACTTCGCCTCCATAGGTTCCGCCGACGATCAGATCATCCCAGAACCCGGCGATAATGTTGTCCGGTCGTGACGCCAGCGGAATCGCAGCATTGTCGGGCGCAGTTAGATTGAGCGTGTCGCCTAACAGCAGCAAACCATTTGTGCTGACCTTGACCTCGCTGTATTTGTTTTCGAAGAAAGGGAACTCGAAACCCAGGTTCACCGCGGTCACGGCATCATCTGGCTGGTAAAAGGCAATTGGCGCGCCGGTTGCCAGAATATCATCGAAGGTGGCCGGAATTAAAGTCCAGGTATATCCAAATGCACTTTCGGTTGAGTCTGGATTCGGTTGGAATGAGGCTGCGCTGATTGGACTGGCATGCGCAAAACTTATCGCAGCCAGGCCTAAGCAACCAAGTAGTGTAAATAGAACGCGTAGGGTTTTCATAGGGACTGCTTCTATTTCACAACCAATTTGCAGGTATTGCCTGAACCGTCACGCATGATATATTCCAAATCCGTGACCTTGTGTTTTTTGCCGTTTTGGGACGTGGAGAATTGGATGAAAACCGAATTCGCGCCAACTGGAAGCGCTGGAGGATTTGAGGTCCAATCCATCGTGAAGGTTGAATACCCGGTCAAAGATCCAGCGGGGTAGTTCGGCAGGCTCATGGCAGTCACATAGTCGGCGATTCCGGTCCAGGTCATAGTCATCGACAGGAAGGAATATGGGCTTGAGCTGGTGAGTGTGAATTTTACCTTGTCGGATTTTTTCTCATCCTCGAAGTTGGACACCGTAATGGCGCATGTGGATGGGGTGGCCGTCTTGGTTGCGGTGGCGGTGTTGGTCGCGGTGGCTGTCTTGGTTGCGGTGGCCGTGTTGGTCGCCGTATTGGTGGCCGTCGCGGTGGCCGTGCTGGTCGCCGTCGGGGTCAGAGTCGCAGTGGCGGTGTTGGTCGCCGCGCCAGTCAGGGTGGCTGTGGGCGTTTCGGTGGCTGTGCCGGTTTGGGTGGGTGTGTTGGTGACTGTTGGGGTGCTGGTGATGGTCGGTGTGTTGCTGGCGGTGGGGGTCGGGCCGCCGGTGGGGGTGAAGGTGAAGGTGATGGCGGGCGGGGTGGGGAAGTTGCCCGAAACCTCGACGTTCTTGATGATCGTGCGCGCGTCGGTGCTGGTCACGTTCATGTTGGGGACGACGCCGGTTAAGGACTGGTAGGGCACGGTGATGCGCACGATCACGCGGTAGCCCATGGCGGCCTGTGTGTCGGTCAGGGTGCCGCAGGCGTCCAGGTTATTGAATGTGCGCGTGTCGGTCGGTCCGCTGTCGTAGCGCACCTCGGTGTTGGCAGCGGTGACCCCGGCGATGCCGCCGATGCGCACGGCCGCGGCCTGGATCCCGGCGCAGTCGCGCCAGTTGGGCGTGCCGCCGGTGCCGATCGCCGTGCCATAACGCGCGGCCTCGCGCGCGGCCGAGAAGACCGAGCTGTAGACGTAAAGCAGGTAACCGAATTCGATGATGCCAAACAGGATCAGCAGAAACACGCCGCTGGCCAGGGCGAACTCTAAGGTGCCCTGGGCTTTGGCTTTGCGGGCCGGTTTGCCGGGGCGCAGATTTGTGATGGGCGATTGATCGTGCATACGTGATCCTCAATTTCCGGGATTGGATACCCTGCAAACTCAACGATACCCATGAACGGGCAGCGTGTCTATAAGGGCGGTTGCGTATTTATAGGTTAAATGTACCGTATTTTAACGGCCAATTCAACTTGTGGACTGTTTATAACGGAATTGATAGGTGGGAAAAATGGGATAGGCGTATTATCTCAACCCAACCTGTTGAGAGGATGCGGATGGCGAGATTTACTTGTCGATGGCGATGATGCCGTGGCGCAGGGCAAAGCGCACCACGTCGGTCTGGGTGGAGAGGTTGAGCTTGTGCATCGCGTTGGATTTGTGGATCTCGACCGTGCGCGGACTGATGCTCAGGCTGGCCGATATTTCCTGGTTGCTCAGGCCCTCGGCGGCCAGCTGGAATACTTCGCGCTCGCGGCGGGTCAGGGTGTCATACGGCTCAGACTGCGAAGCGCGCGTCTGTTCGGTGTAGAAGGCAATGGCCCGTTCGGAGAGCGGCGCAGACAGGTAGCGCGTTCCGGCGGCGACCCTGGTGACCGCTTCAACCAACTCGCCGGCCGGCGAATCCTTTAATATGTAGCCGTAGGCCCCGCCGCGCAGGGCTTCGAGGACATAGGCCTCGTTGGCGTGCATCGAAACGACCAGGACGCGGGTCAGTTTGGCGATCTGGCGCGTGACTTCCAGACCGTTCAGCCTGGGCATCATCAGGTCAAGCACGACCACGTCGGGCTTGAGCTTCTCGGTCAGGGCGATCGCCTCGAGGCCGTCGCCGGCCTCCCCGGCGATTTGGAAGCCGGGCTGGGTTTCGAGGATGGCGCGCAGGCCCTGCCTGACCAGGGTGTGGTCGTCGGCGATCAAGATGCGAATCGGCATACGCCTATTTTAACCCAGGCGTATGCTTTTCAGGCAGAGAATTTGCCACCCCACCCCCGGCCCCGCCCCTCGAGGGGCGGGGAGAAGAACTACTTGGAGGTGCATTGCAGCACTTTGTGCCGCAATGCACCTCCAAACCTCTTTGTTTTCCCCTCTCCCTTCGGGAGAGGGACTGCCCCGAGGCTCGGCGAGGGAGCAGCGGTGAGGGGGATTGGCACCATCCTGGCCCCAGCTTTTAAAGGGCCGGGGAGAGGGGGATTTCGATGGTCAGGCAGGCGCCTTCGCCGGGCTGGGTGACGATCGAGAGCTGGCCGTTGAGAAAGCCGACCCGTTCGCGCATGCCGGCCAGGCCGCTGGAGCTGCGCGCGTCCCAGGCCAGGCGTTCATCGAAGCCAGCCCCCTCGTCTTCGATCTGGATGCCGAGGACCTGCTGCGAGCGCCACACGCGCACGGCGGCCTGCGTCACGCGCGCATAGCGGGCGATGTTGGTCAGGCCCTCCTGGATGACGCGGAAGACGGTCAGCTCGACTTCGGGGGTGAAACGCTGCTCGAGGACCTGGCTGTGCTGGAAGTTGACCGCCACGCCGGTCTGGCGGGTGTAGCGCTCGAAAAACCAGATCAGGGTTGGGATCAGCCCCAGGTCGTCGAGCATGGAGGGGCGCAGATCGAGCGAGATCTGGCGCACGCGCGCGATCAATTCGTCAGCGATGGCCAGGCAGGCGTGGGCCTGGGCGGCGACCTGTTCGGGCGGCAGGGTCTGGAAGCGCTCGATCGACAGGCGCAGCCCGGTCAAGGCCTGGCCGATCTCATCATGAAACTCGAGCGCGATGCGGCGGCGCTCCTCTTCCTGCACTTCGACCAGCCGCCGCGAAACGGCCTGCAGGCGCTGGCGGCTGCTGGAGACTTGCTCGAACAGCAGCGCGTTTTGCACGGCCACGCTGGCCAGGTTGGCGAAGGCGTGCAGCAGGGGCAGGCTCTCGGCGCTGATCCAAGGCGGGCTGGCGCGCTCCAGCAGCAGCACGGCCAGCGCCTGTCCCGATTGAGCCAGCGGGATGGCGGCGGCCTGCCAGCTGTGCGCGGGCGCGTCCTCTGCAGCGGGCGGATGGTATGTGCGGGTTTCCAGGCGGTTGTAAGCTTCGGCGGCGGGGTGCGGCGCGTTCGCGGGATCGAGCTGCAGGGCGATCTCGCTCAGCGCGGCCAGATCGAGACCCGCCGCGGCGCGCGGCTGCAGTGCGGCGCCATCGGCGGAGGGCAGGGCGATCCAGGCGCTGTGCATGCCGAGCGGGGCGCAGGCCAGCTCGCAAATTGCCTGGTAAATGGCGGGTTCGCCGGATCGGTTGAGCAGTTCCTGTGAGACCTGAAACAGGGCGGCCAGCTCGCCGATGCGCCGGCGCAGGTCTTGTTCGAGCCGTTTTTGCGCGCTGATGTCTTTGCTGACCCCGACCACCTCGCCAATCTGGTTTTGCGCGTCGTAGATCGGCGACAGGCTGGTGATGAAACTGCGCGTGCCAAGCTGCCACTCAAAGATGCTGGGCTGGCCGCCAAAGGCGCGCTCCAGCAGGGCCGGGTTGGCGGCCAGCCGGGCTTGCAGTTCCTGGCCCAGCGGCGGGTCGCCGGGCGCGTCCGGGCCGGGCTGGCCAACCCGCTCATACAGGCGCAGCGCCCCGCCGCGCGCGATGGTGACGACCGGGTCGGCCATCGATTCGACCAGGGTCTGGAAGCGGTTTTCGCTTTCGCGGCGCTGGCGGGTCGAGCGCTGCAGCGCTTCCAGCATCTGGTTGATCTTGACCGCCAGCGGGGCAAGTTCGTTGTCGCCGCTGACCGGGACGCGCTCGGCCAGGTCGGCGCTGGCCCCGATGGCCTGCACCGCCCCGCTCAGGCGGCGCACCGGGCGCAGCACAGCGAACTCGACCACCAGGAAGAGCAGCGCGGCAAACGAGGTGGTGACCAGCAGGATCGCGGTGACCAGGTAGTTCTGCACCAGCAAGCCGCTGTTGTAGGCGCTGGGGAAGCGCTCCACGCTCAGCAGCAGGCCGGGCTGGCCGCTGATATCTTCAAGTACGGCATAGCCAGTCACTTGCGAGGGGCGCAGCGCGACGTAGTAGGGGTTCTGCTGGGTGGGCTGGTAGGCCAGGGCCAGGGCCAGGCGCGGGTCTTCTTTGGCCTGGGCCGCGCTGCGCAGGTTGAGCGAGAGCTTGAGCAGGGCGCCGATCTCGGCCAGGGCTGCCTGGTCGAGCAGCCGGCCGGCGATCAATACGCCGCGCGGCGCGCCGCTGCCGTCATCCGGCAGGATCGGGCGCGCGGCGAGCAGGTAGACGCGCCCGCCCAGAGCCAGCAGCCCGCGGCGCGCCTGGCCGCTCAGCGGGCCAGCCAGGGCGGGCAGGTGCGCGCTCAGCTCTTCGGGCATCAGGCTGCTCCAAAGCTCATCGCGGCCCAGCGCGGCGCTGTAGACCGGCTGCGCGCGCGCGTCGAGCGCCACCAGCAGGTCGATGCGCTGGTTTTGCAGGGCGGCCTGGCTCCAGCGTTCCGGGGCGGGGCCGGCCGGGTTGGAGAGATACGCATAAGCCGGGGTCCAGCTGGCCAGGCCCTGGCTGGCCGCGTCGAGCGCGGACAGCTGCTGGTCGAGCACGTTTTTGACCTGGTCGATGCTCAGGTAGGTGGTGTTGTTTTCCTGCACGCCAAAATGGCCGCCCAGCGTGCGGTCCAGGCTGGTCAGCAGCACCCCGCTCAACCCGATGGTGATGAGGGTGATCATGAGGAAGGTGGTCAGTCTCAGCGAGATGCGCATAGGCGATTAATCACCACCCCCGGCCCCGCCCTCGAGGGCGGGGAGCAAGAGGAGTTTTAATATGATTATAGAGGTTTCGCTCCAATCCGGGTCTATGCAAATATGGATTTGGGGTAAACTCGGGGGATGAATTTGCGCTCCGCCTTTCACTCGATCCAGGGAAATATTCTGGTCTTTGCCCTGACGGATATGCTCGGCAACATCGCGCGCGGGATGGTCTTCCCCTACGCTTCGCTGTATATCCTGGCCCTGGGCGGCGACCCGGCCGTAATCGGCCTGATCGGGTTCCTGTCTCCGCTGGCCGGGCTGGTCCTGCTGCCGGTGGCGGGGCACATCACCGACCACGCCAACCGCGTGCATGTGATCACACTGGCCGGGTTCCTCTCGAGCGGCTTTATCCTGCTGATGATTTTCGCGCCGAGCTGGCAGATGATCGCGCTGGCCTCGATGTTGATGGGCACGGTGGTCTTTCAGTTCCCGGCCTACGCCGCCCTGGTGGCCGATTCGCTGCGGCCGGGCGAGCGCGGGCTGGGTCTCGGCCTGCAAAATATGATCTCCTCTTCGCTGCCGATCTTCGCCCCGTTTGTGGCCGGGATGGTGATCGAGCGCTATACAGCCAACCTGGGCATGCGCCTGTTATACGCGGCCATGGCTGTGCTCTATCTGCTCTCAACCGTGCTGCAAGTGCGCTACTTGAAAGAAACCGCGCACGGCGCGCGTGTGCCGCTGCGCATGCCTGCTCTGCTGACGGCTTTGAGCAAAGCCTACCGCGGCATCCCGGGCCTGGTGGGCCAGATGTCGCCGCGCCTGCGCGTCTTGACCCTGGTCGTGGTGCTCAGTTTCGTGGCCAGCGCGCTCTCCGGGCCGTTCTGGGTGGTGTACGCTACCGGGCGGCAGGGGATCAGCGCCGCGGATTGGGGCCTGATCATGCTGGCGGATGGGGTGATGCGCACGCTGGTCTTTATCCCGGCCGGGCTGCTGGTCGACCGCTGGGGCCGAACGGCTACCCTGCTGCTGGCGCTGACGCTTTACACGCTCACGGCCCCGCTGTTTATCCTCTTACATGGTTTGGGGCCGATCCTGGCGGTGCGCCTGGCGCAGGCTGCCGCGTTCTCGCTGGCCCTGCCGGCCTGCATGGCCTTGATGGCCGACTACGTGCCGCGCGCGGTGCGCGGGCAGATGATGGCCGCCATCGGCCAGGGCGGCATCTTGCTGGGCGTGATTGGCGGCGCCGGCGGCCCGGCGGTGGGCTACCTGATCATCCCGGCTCTGATGGTGGGTTCGCTGGGCGGCGGGCTGCTCTACACGCTCAACCCGGC
>Ga0172368_10008404_pt1 | contig 10537 bp, 11 predicted proteins | sample Lak11m_FD_114540 | JGI IMG/M metagenome (GOLD analysis project Ga0172368, IMG submission 114540) | Freshwater microbial communities from Kabuno Bay, South-Kivu, Congo - kab_022012_11m | ecosystem: Environmental > Aquatic > Freshwater > Lake | place: Democratic Republic of the Congo: South-Kivu...
CGCTTCTTCAATATTATCACTCCCGACATGATCAGAAACTTTCTCCTTGGCGTGCTTGGGCTGGCGGGGTTACTCTGGGTGTCTTCCGCCGGCGCCAATCCTTTCGAAAAAACCCTGAGCAACGGCCTGCGCGTGATCGTCAAGGAAGACCACCGCGCACCCACCGTCGTGCATATGGTCTGGTACGGCGTCGGCGCCATGGATGAGGTGGACGGTGCCTCGGGTTTGGCCCATGTACTTGAACACATGATGTTCAAGGGCACCCGAAAACTCGGACCGGGCGAGTTCTCCAAGCAGGTGGCGGCGCTGGGCGGCCGCGACAATGCCTTTACCAACCTCGATTACACCGCTTATTTCCAGCTGATTCCGAAACGCGCCCTGGCGCAGGTGATGGCCCTCGAAGCCGACCGCATGGCCAACCTCAAACTGGATGAAAAGGAATTCGCCCAGGAAATCAAGGTCGTTATGGAGGAACGCCGCTTGCGCACCGAGGATGATCCCGGGGCGCTGCTAAACGAGCGCCTCAACGCCGTGGCTTTCCAATCGCATCCCTACCGTCGTCCGGTCATCGGCTGGATGAACGATCTCGAGAACATGACCTGGCGCGACGCGCAGGATTGGTATCGACGCTGGTATGCCCCCAACAATGCCACGCTGGTCGTCGTCGGGGATGTCGAACACACGGCGGTTTTTCGCCTGGCCGAACAGACTTATGGTGCGATTGCCCGGCGGCCCCTGCCGCAGCGCCGGCCCTTGGCGGAGCCAGCGCAACTCGGTGTCAAGCGACTCAGCGTCAAGGCACCGGCCAAGCTGCCGCAAGTGATGATGTCCTGGAAAGTACCGCGTCTCAAGGATGTCGGGCGCGACCGCGAGCCGTATGCCCTGGAAATGCTCGTTTCGCTGCTGGATGGCCACGACGCATCCCGGCTTTCCAGAAATCTGGTGCGGGGACAGAAAATTGCGCAGACCGCCGGCGCCGGTTACCAGTCCATGCTGCGCGGCGAGGCGCAATTCATACTTGAAGGCCAACCGGCGGAAGGCCGCACTGTCGCCGAACTCGAAACGGCGTTGCGTAACGAACTGCGCCTCATCCAGGAGGAAGGCGTGAGCGCCGAGGAACTGGCGCGCGTCAAGACCCGCAGCATCGCCAGCCAGATCTACAAGCGCGATTCGATGATGGCCCAGGCAATGGAAATCGGCAGCGCTGAAGTCATCGGCATCGGCTGGCGCGACATCGACAAGATTCTCGACCGGATCCGCAATGTCACGACCGAGGAAGTCCGGGAAGTTGCCCGCAAATATTTCCGGGACGAACGGCTGACCGTTGCCGTGCTCGATCCGCAGCCGCTGGCAGAGACTGCGGCAAAGCCGGCGCATTCGCATCATTAAGCGCCTTACATGGACACCATCATGAGAATTTTTCTGTTGATTCTGGTTTGTCTTTTCGGCAGCGCGGCCCATGCCGGCGTCGATATTCAGCGCTGGACCACACCTTCCGGCGCGCGCGTATTGTTTGTCGCCAGCCCGGTTTTGCCGATGCTGGATGTTCAGATCGATTTCGCCGCGGGATCACTGTATGTGGCGGAAGAGAAGGCCGGACTGGCAGGGCTGACGGTCGGACTGCTCGATTCCGGCGCGCGCGTCGGCAATAACATGCTGAATGAGGAACAGATTGCGGAACGCGTCGCGGATGTCGGTGCGCGCTTGTCCACCTCGGTGGACCACGACCGCGCCAGCGTGCGGCTGCGGACTCTGTCGAGCAAGACGGAACGGGATGCCTCTCTTGAACTCATGCGCGCCGTGATTGCAGCGCCGAACTTCCCAGAGGATGCGCTGGCACGCGAAAAGGCACGCCACATTGCCGCGATCCAGGAAGCCGACACCCAACCCGAACACCTCGGAAGCAAGCGCTTTGCCCAGGCAATCTATCCCGGCCATCCGTATGGCGTGAATGCCACCGCGGAGAGTGTCGCGCGCGTCGGCCGCGCCGACCTCGAGGCCTTCTGGCGTGGGCGCTATCTTGCCGAGCGCGCCACGGTGTCGATCATCGGCGCAGTGACGCGGCAGGAAGCCGAGGCGATTGCGAACGATCTCACGGAAGCTTTGCCGCGAGCGACCCCGGCGCATGCCTTGCCAGTGCCGAAGGCTGTGAAGTTGCCCGAGCGCCAGGCGATCCGCTTGCCCCATCCGGCAACGCAAAGCCATATTTTTATCGGCATGCCGTCGGTGCAGCGCAGCGATCCCGATTTCTTTCCGCTGCTGGTCGGCAACTATGTGCTGGGCGGTGGCGGTTTCGTCTCGCGCCTGATGCAGGAAGTCAGGGAGAAACGCGGTTACGCCTACAGTGTGCGCAGCACCTTGTCGCCACGCCTTTTGCCGGGGCCGTTCGAGATCAACCTGCAAACCAAGCGCTCGCAAAGCGGCGACGCGATCCGGCTGGTCGAGACGCTGTTGAGCGATTTCCTTCGCGACGGTCCGAACGACAAGGAGCTCAAGGCGGCCAAGCAGAATCTCATCGACGGCCAGGCTTTGCGCCTCGACAGCAATGCCAAGATTCTCGGCTTTCTCTCGCTGATCGGTTTTTACGAACTGCCGCTGAATTATCTTGACGAATACCCGCGCCGCATCGAGGCGGTTACCGGGCGCCAGGTGCGCGAAGCCTTTGCCCGGCATGTGCAGCCGGATCATCTGGTGACGGTCGTGGTTGCCCCGGACTGATGTCGCGTATCCGCATCACCGGGGGCGAGTGGCGCAGCCGCCTCGTCAAGGTCAGCGACAAGGTCAAGGAGTTGCGGCCGACCCCGGACCGGGTGCGGGTGACGCTGTTCAACTGGCTGGGTCAGGACCTGAGCGGGCTGACCTGTCTTGATCTGTTCGCCGGCAGCGGCGTGCTCGGCTTTGAGGCCGCCTCGCGCGGCGCCACGCTGGTGACACTGGTCGAGGAAGATCGCAATGCGTTTGAGATATTGCGTCAGAATGCCGAGACTTTGGGTGGCGATCGATTGCAGTTGGTGCGCTCAGATGCGCTAAAATTCGTCGCCTCGACGGCGCAGCGCTACGATCTGATTTTTCTTGACCCGCCTTACCGGCAGGGATGGATAGAGCGCATCGAACCCTGCTTGTCGCGTTTGGCGTTGCCCGGTACACGTATTTATCTGGAAGCCGAGCGGGTCGTTGAAAGCTTGGGCGAATGGTACAGCATCAAGCGCAATCACGCAGGGCAGGTGTTTTATCACTTAATGGAGCAAGCATGAGACACAGCGTCGCCGTCTATTCGGGCACTTTCGATCCGTTTACCCGGGGTCACGAGGATCTGGTCAGACGTGCCGCCAACCTGTTTAACCATGTCATTGTCGGTGTGGCCGACAGCCGTCGCAAGCAGCCGTTTTTCACCATGCTGGAGCGGGTGGACCTCGCTCGCGAAATTCTTTCTGAATTCAAAAATATCGAAGTGATCGGCTTCGATTGCCTGCTGATGGATTTCATGCGTCAGCAGAACGCCAAAATCATCGTGCGCGGTTTGCGCGCGGTTTCCGATTTCGAATACGAATTTCAGATGGCCGGAATGAACCGCAATCTGTACCCGGACGTCGAAACCATTTTTCTCACACCTTCCGAGCAGTACATGTTTATCTCGGCCACCATGGTGCGCGAGATTGCCGTTCTCGGCGGAGATGTGGGAAAATTCGTGCAGCCGCTGGTCGTGCGTCGACTGGCGGAAAAGCTCAACCAGAAAATTTGAAAAGGAACCCCCAATGGCACTGATGATCACCGACGAATGCATCAATTGCGATGTCTGCGAGCCGGAATGTCCCAACAATGCAATCTCGCAAGGCGACGAGACTTACGTGATCGATCCCGGCAAATGCACCGAATGCGTCGGACATTTCGATACGCCGCAGTGTGTCGAGGTGTGCCCGGTCGACTGCATCACAAAGAATCCCGACCGAGTCGAGAGCAAGGATCAGTTGCTGGTCAAGTACAACAAGCTGACCGGCAAATAGAGACAGTTCAAGACCGCGACCGCATGGCGCGCCCCAGGTGTGTTTAGGCGCGCTGGCAGTGCGGGCAAAAAAAGGTCGCGCGCTGCCCCTGACGCAGACTGCGAATGGTTTTGCCGCAGACCCGGCAGGTCTCTCCGGCGCGGCCATAGACGAAGTACTCCTGCTGGAAATAGCCCGTGCTGCCGTCGGAATGAATGAAGTCGCGCAGGCTGCTGCCGCCTGCGGCGATGGCTTGCGTGAGGGTTGCGCGGATCGCCGGAACCAGACGTTCGAAGCGTTTCAGGCCGATCCGGCCGGCTGGCGTGCGCGGGTCGATGCCGGCGCGAAACAGGCTCTCCGAAGCATAGATGTTGCCGATGCCGACGACCAGGTGGCCATCCATCAGCAACTGTTTGATCGGCACCTGCCGGCCGCGCGTGGCCGCAAACAGCCAGACCGGCGTGAACTCCGCTTCAAGAGGCTCGATGCCCAGCGTGGCCAGCAACGGATGTCGTGCCATTTCATCTGGCTTGGCGAAAAACAGCACCGCGCCGAAGCGGCGCGGATCGCGCAGACGCAGCAGACGTTCGCCAAACTCCAGGTCGACATGGTCGTGCTTCTCGGGCAGGGTTCCGCGCGGCAACAGGCGCAGGCTGCCCGACATGCCCAGATGGATCAGCACTGCCGCGCGGCCGAACTTCAGCAGCAGGTATTTGCCGCGTCGCCCAACCTCGAGCAGGGTCTTGCCCTTCAGCTTGCGGGGCAGTTCCTGGCACAGCGGGTAGCGCAGACGTGCGGCGCGAATGGCGCCGCCACTGATTTTCCTGCCGACCAGTTCGGGCGCTATGCCGCGCCTGGTGACTTCAACTTCGGGGAGTTCGGGCATCGCTCGGGGCTCGACAGTACCGCGTGGCGGGAAGCTGATAACATGATGGCTGAATTGTATTCGGCAAATCCATGAATTCGTTATCGACAAACAAAACACTGTGGCTGCTCGATGGTCTGCTGTGTCTGCCGGCCCTGCTGGGCTGTGTCGCCGCCTGGGCGCAAATCCCGGGCCATCCCGCCGTCAATCCGCATCCGGCGATTGTCGCGCCCCGCCAGGATCAGGATGATCGCGCCAGTTCAGCCAATCTGCCCAAACTTGCGCTGACGCCGCAACTGCTTTACCAAATGCTGCTGGCCGAGATTGCCGGTGCGCGCAGCAATCTGCCTCTGGCGGCCCGAACCTATCTGGACGCTGCCAAGAGCACGCGCGATCCGCGCATCGCCAGGCGTGCCACCGAATTTGCGCTGTATGCCCGGCAGCCGGAGCAGGCACTCGATGCGGCCCGCATCTGGGTCGAGGCCGACGGTGAATCGGCGCAGGCCCGGCAGATGCTGGCTGGGCTGCTGCTGAATGCGCAGCAAACGGATCAGGCGGCGATCCACCTGGCCAAATTGCTGACTCTCGATCCGGCCAACCTTGCCGAGGCGTTGACGCATCTGAATCGTCTGCTGGGGCGCTTTTCCGACAAAGCGGCAATCCTGAAACTCACCGAACAACTCACCGCGCCCTATCTCGGCATGGCCGAGGCGCACTGGGCGCGCGCTCAGGCGGCGGCCAATGCCAGCGAGGACAAGCGTGCGCTGCAGGCCATCGACCAGGCGCTTACGCTGCGGCCCGATTGGGAGCAGGCCGTGCTGTTCAAATCCCAGGTGCAGCAGCGCAGCAGCAACGCGCAGGCGCTGGAGACCCTGAGCCGCTTCAGCGCCGATCACCCCAAGGCGCGCGAGGTTCGTTTTGCTTATGCCCGTGCGTTGCTGAGCGACAAGAACTATGAGGGGTCGCGGCGCGAGTTCACCAGGCTCATGGAAGAAAATCCCGACGATCCGGAAGTCCTTTACGCCGTCGGCTTGCTCTCGCTGCAGCTCAACGATCTGCCGCCGGCCGAGAAGCACCTCAAGCGGCTGCTCGATCTGGGTACGTCCGATCCGAATCCGCTGCGCTATTACCTCGGCCAGATTGCCGAGAACGCCAAACGTCCCGAAGATGCCATGCAATGGTATGTGTTGGTAACGCGCGGCGAGCAATTCATGCCGGCCCGCTCGCGCATTGCCGCGCTGCTGTTGCAGCAGGGGCGCCTTGACGAAGCACGCCGTTCCCTGCAACAGGCCGCAACCGGCGCCAACCTGCCCGAGAACGAGCGGGTTACCTTGTTGATCGCCGAATCCCAATTGCTGCGCGATGCGGGGCGGATCGTGGAAGCGTTTGAAGTGCTCAGCCAGGGATTGGCCGAGCGGCCGGAGCAGCCCGATCTGCTCTATGAAGCTGCGTTGCTGGCCGAGAAGCTCGGCAAGATCGAGGTGCTGGAAACCAATTTGCGCAAGCTGATCAGGCTCAAGCCCGATTACGCCCATGCCTACAATGCATTGGGCTATTCCCTCGCCGATCGCGGCGAGCGCCTCGACGAAGCGCAGCGCCTCATCGAGAAGGCGCTTGAATTGGCCCCGGAAGACCCGTTCATTCTCGACAGCAAAGGCTGGCTGCTCTATCGCCGCGGCGATCGCAATGGCTCGTACACCTTCCTCAATCGCGCCCTGTCTCTGCGGCCCGACCCGGAGATTGCCGCCCACCTCGGAGAAGTGCTGTGGGCCATGGGGCGGCGTGAGGAGGCGCTGAAAACCTGGAACGACGCTGTCAAGGTCAATCCCACCAACGAACTCCTGACGGCGACCATCAAGAAATTTGCCCAGTAGCATGCCCCTCCTGCCGTACCTTCTGGCTTTGCTGCTGGCCCTCACAGGGTGCGCGCAACTGCCCGGCAGCGACCGGGACAATTTGCCGAAGCGTCCGCCACGCAGCGCCATCGCCGAGTTTTCGCTGGACGGCCGCATTGTCATCCAGCACCGGCAAACCAGCTACTCAGCGAATATTTTCTGGCAGCATGCCGCGCAGACCGACACGATCCTGCTATCCACCCCGCTCGGTCAGGGCATCGCCGAACTGACCCGCAATGCCAGCGGGATGCGCCTGCTGACCTCGGAAAGGCGCGAGTACAACGCGCCCGACTGGGCGGCATTGACGCATCAGTTGTTCGGCATCGACCTTCCGCTCACCGGCCTGCCGCGCTGGCTGGCCGGTAGCGTGCCGGTCGAGGCGCTCGGCGTTCACCACGATGCGCTGGGCCGGCCGCTGCGGCAGTGGGTGGACGGCTGGCTTGTGGTCTATGCTGCCTATGAAAGCGCTGCGGCAGATGCCTTGCCGAGTCTGGTTGAACTGGCTCGCGAGGATATCCAGGTCAAGCTCAGGATCGATGACTGGAAAATAATCCAATGACGCTGTGGCATCGGGAATGGCCCGCACCCGCCAAGCTCAATTTGTTCCTGCATGTGGTCGGGCGGCGCCCCGATGGCTACCATTTGCTGCAAACCGTGTTCCGTTTTCTCGATTACGGCGACCGCCTGAGTTTCCAGCCACGGGATGACGCGTTCATCGTGCTGACAACACCTCTGGCGGATGTTCCTGCGGCGCAGGACCTCACCGTGCGCGCGGCGCGCTGTTTGCAGCAGGCAACAGGAGTGCGCCGCGGTGTCGAGATCCGGCTCAACAAACGCCTGCCTCTTGGCGGTGGCTTGGGCGGTGGCAGCTCCGATGCCGCGACCGTGTTGCTGGCGCTCAACCGGCTTTGGGATGTCCGCATGTCTTCAGCCGAACTGCAAAAACTCGGGCTGACCCTGGGCGCGGACGTGCCGATATTCGTTCACGGCCATGCGGCTTTCGCGCAGGGCGTCGGTGAGCAGTTCTGCGATGTGAACCTGCCTCCCGCATGGTATCTGGTGCTGATTCCGCCGGCGACGGTGCCGACTGCGGAGATCTTTGCGGCCCCCGGTTTGCGCCGTGACACCCCAGCAATCGAGGCGGCCGACTGGCGGCTCGGCATGGGCGGGAACGACCTGGAAGAGATAGCCTGCCAGCGCTATCCGGTCATCGCGGAACATCTGGCCTGGCTCGGGCAATTCGGCCGTGCGCGCATGAGCGGTTCGGGTGCCTGCGTTTTTGTCGAATTCGCTACGGCCGACGCAGCGCAGGCGGCGTTCGCCACCTTGCCCAGAGAGATGCGCGGCTTCGTCGCGCGTGGTCTGGATCGGAATCCGGCGCTGGAGGAATTGTGATCGAAATCGTCGAAGCCGATTTGTCCCGGCCTGCGCATGCCGAAGCCACTTTGTTTCTGCTCGGCCAGTATGCCGAGGATCTCATGGGCGGTGGGGCTGGATTGAAAGAATTCGCAAGAGTCAATCTGATTCAAGCGTTGCAGCAGCGCCCCTGGGTCAAGGTATTTCTCGCCTGGCAAGAGACGGAACCGGCAGCACTGGCGATATGCATGGAAGGCTTTTCGACGTTCGCCTGCAAGCCGCTGCTGAACATTCACGATCTGGTCGTAGCCGCAAAATTCCGGCGGCGCGGTTATGCCAAACAAATGCTGCAGAAAATCGAGACCGTGGCGCGGGGCATGGGGTGCTGCAAGCTCACGCTGGAAGTACTGGAAGGCAACCGCGTCGCCCAGGCCCTGTATGTGCAGTGCGGCTTCGCCGGCTATGAACTCGATCCTGCCACCGGCAAGGCGCTGTTCTGGCAGCGTTTGCTCGACTAGGTATCGTTTCAGAAACAGGCTACCAGTCATCAGTCACGGATTTTCATTCTGCGGTTGGCGATATTGACGGGATATTGGTACATCTGTCTCAGCTCGGCCAGGAGCGGAAGTAGCCCAAATAAGAATCACTGGCGGCAACAAAACCTAAACCGGCCCACCGGCTATTCTCCAATCAGGTCATTCACAAGATGCCTAAAATGCCTCTGGCCCAAAGCGCTGATATAACAAGCTGAGATGTTGCACCGACATACGGAACTGACTTCGTGCCTTTACCGTTGATTTGAGAGTACTGGCATTCATTACTTTTGAACCGGGGTCAAAAATGACCAACCCCGCATGCATTGAGGACAGATAGCGATTGAAGTCGGTTCCTTCACCAAGCAAGGCGGGACTTAGATAACGATAGGCTGGCGCAGCAATTTTCTCGCTTTCGTAAGGCACATACGCCGCTTGTGCGTGCTTCTTGTTCCAGCTGATCATCAAGTCACTGAACGACCAAGCTGCCGCGCAGTGCCCGGTATCCGTCAATAGTTCAACCGCCCCGCCAACATCTTCTATCACCTTGCGGGCAGGATTAAAGCCACGCAATGCCAGCGTCAAACCCGTTTTTGAATTCCGGTTATTGATGCGATGTGTGCCAGTGAAATACAAGGTGTCATTGCCGCTTGGCGAGCCGTACTGCCGGACAAAAGCTTTCACACCTTGATTGCCATACATTCCACCATCAGGTTCGGGTGTCATCAGGGTCACACGATTTCCGCTATGGGCCTTCATCTCCCAGCCCATGAAGTCGGGCTCGGATCTACCATTTGGTTTGATGCCCAGCAGGGCTTGCTTCAGATTAGCCTGACGAGGCCGCTGCAATTATTCGCTCTAATACCGTTATCTGGCGTCGTAAGCCAATTGGCGTCAGCGTTGTCATTCGGTGCGGAATGCGGAATTCGACAGGAACGTAGTTATGCGGTTTCCGGGTGACGAGATAGCAAACGCGATTTACATGGTGGTAGCCGGCAGAAATCCATTGATCCTTGCCCTCTCCGTCGTCGATAACTGTCCACAGATATTCAGGTTCAATTTTTCGGACAATTTCAAGATCCTTCCCGAAGGTCTCAAGACCAATGCCGCCCCAAACATTGAAATGCGCCTCTGGATGGCGATAGGGGTTGAAATACTCGTAAAACGTGTCTTCGTGAAGGACGCGCGGAGTTGTCAAGACGTCCATCACTTACCGATGCGCTTGTTATCAGTGAATTCCTCTGTCCGATGGCGGGCGACGAGGGCAAGGTCGGGTATGAACCTTTCGGGCAGTTCGATGGGGCATCCGTTCAACGGAAGAATCACGCCTTTGATGAATGCATCTTCGCTGCGCAGCAGTTCGTTGGAAACAAGCACCCGGAAGTCGTCCGACAAAGCAATCAACCCCTTGTCGAATGCCTTGTCATGGATCGCCGACAGGCATAGGCCATTGCTGGGGTTCAGTCGATTCGCCTTGTCCTTACTCCACGGCACGATATGGCTAGCGACAAGCAGGCGTGGTTCGGATAAACCAGACATGCAGCATCTTCCTCGATAGCTGCTCAACACCGCGCGTCGGAAGAAATGTTGCTTGATGCGTTGCTCCGTGACAACTCGCCGCGTCTCGCCCGTAAAGTCTTCCAAGCCTGTGGCTTCATCCTGTGCAAGAATTTCTGTCGTTGGCGCTACACCTTGCGATTTCTGCAACGCTGTTTTCAGTCGGTTGCACTCGACTGCTATTCCTTCCCAGTCGGCGTGAAACTCGTCCCAGATTTCCCGATCGAGCGACGATGCATTGCCCAATCCTGATCGTCCGGTGGAGGTAATCGCCGGGTCGAGGCTCGCGAAATTGACAAGCTTCATGGCCACGGCCGAAGGGGTGCGCCCGATTAGATTCGCCAGTTC